>Ga0207757_100144_pt1 | contig 59871 bp, 48 predicted proteins | sample A23P3SouthBayCA_2_FD_187752 | JGI IMG/M metagenome (GOLD analysis project Ga0207757, IMG submission 187752) | Aerobic enrichment media microbial communities from Eden Landing Ponds, California, USA - A23 P3 (2) (SPAdes) | ecosystem: Environmental > Aquatic > Marine > Unclassified | place... | reverse complement strand
CACACGGCTAATAATCAAGTCCTTTATATCGAGGGAGATACGAATCCCGAAGATATTACTATCCGGGACCTACGTGTCCACGGGAACCGAGCCAACAACGCAAACCGAACTACGCACGGCTTCCTCGCGTGGCCTGCCGGTGACACCAGGAATATACTCGTTGAGAACGTTTGGGTTGAGAATTGTTCTGCGACCGCCTTTCAAGCGAGTACGGGCGGCGTCCGGTTCAACCGTTGCACCGCTCGTCATAATACAATGCACGGGTTCAATCCTGACACCGCCACCCCGAGGCGGCGAATTGAGGTGACAAATGTGTTGAGCCATCATAACAGGAACTATGGGATCGACGACTCCTCGGGCAACTCCTATATAAATGGTTTCGTCGTCCACAACTGTACCTACGGGATGAAGAACACCCGAGACACCAAGCAGACCGTCATCAAAAATGGCGTCATTAGAAACTGCGATACGAACGGATATACGGTCAACATCCCAAGCCGCAAATGGCCGTCGTACCGACCGAATGTAACAATTGACAACGTCCTTTCGGAAGGCCACGGCAACTGGGCGTTCCGGTTCAGCGCGAACGCCACATTCGATATCGGAGCGGTCGAGGCCCGCAACAGCAACAAAAACCAAAATAAACCCGGTCAGGTCGCGGTAGTCGACGACAGTGAAGTCAAAGCAGCAGACCTCCGATCTTACAATGCGGTGGAGGGGGCCGGACTCTTCTACAGTAGCGGGCAGGACTCGAAGATCCAGAACTTTTACCACACCGAAAATCCGGCTGGAGGCATAGTCGGTCCGGCAGCACATAAACTCGATATCGTTACGGAGCAGCCGATGTCGCTGGAAGACATCGGTACAGTGAGCGTCCCGAGTGTGAGTTCTGTCGGTGCGCGAGAGGATCAGGTGTCCGAAAAGCCTGGATAGGACCCCGATCCGGTTCAAGAAACGTATTCAGTTGTATGGATAGTCTCCTCCGTTACTCTGCGTATCCGAGTCGTCGAAGCCGGTCTTTGACTTCATCGTTCACTTCGACGTTGTTCGACTCGCCGTCGTGGGTTCTTGCCATTTGAATGTGTTCGTCTACGGCCGTATGCAGACGGTCACGAACGTCCGGCTTCTTGTCAATACAGTTGTGACGTTCCTTGGGGTCATCGACTCGATCGTAGAGGAAGCTCTGACCGTCGTTGAGATATTGAATGAGTTTATAATCACCTGATGTCGCCATTACTCTGCCGTCGACCTCTGTGTAACCCTCGGTGAAGACGATACGATCGTCCGGTGGATCGGCAGCCAGACTCCGCAGGTCGTCACCCATGCACGACTCCGGGATGGGATGGTTCGCCGCGGAGAGGAGCGTCGGAACGAGGTCGATGTTTGAGACAGGAGTGTCGACGGTCGTGGTGTCGAAGTCCGGCCCATTGACGAGCAAAGGAATGTGTACTAGTTCATCATACTGGACTCCATCGGGATGGAAAACGTGCCCGTGTTCATTGAACGCCTCACCGTGGTCGGAACTGAACGCCAGTATCGATTCGTTGAGGTCAAGATGGTGGCCGAGGTCGTCAAGGAGGTCTCCGAGACAGCGGTCGAGGTACTGTAGTTCGCCGCGGTACAGCCGTCGCAAAAGGTCGATGTCGTCCTCCGACGCATCTCCCCTCTGATCGTGGACCCGATGGAAGAGTTTGACCGCACGTCGTTTACTGATATCCTCGCTTACCGTTCCCTCGTGTGGATAGTATGGCGTATGAACATCCATGTAGTGGACCCAGATGAACTTCGGACCGTCGGTCTGATCGACCCACCTGACGACCGAGTCGTTGATGTCTTCAGCGTTCAAATAAGGGTCGCCACCGATCTGGATCCCAAGGTTTGACCCAACGGATTGGTACAGGTTTCGGATGCCGTCCGAGAGACGGTCAGAACCGATACGCCGGGTAATGAACTGCCATGCCTCCGACGAAAACGTCGCCTTATCCATCTCTTCGCCCTTGTCTCGTCCCATGTAGTAGTCGAAGCCGCGGTCGTATCCGTAGTCAGTATCGAGGTAGGGGTTCGAGTGAAAACCGCCGGTCTCGTATCCTGCCTCTGAGAACTGCTCTGCGACGTGAGGTCGGTCGGGACCGAACCCACCCTGTACCGACTCGAACATCCACGGATACGTGCCGCTGAATATCGACAAGAACGATGACTTGGTGAACCCTGCGTTTGAGAAGGCGTTCGAAAAAGTCGTACTCATTTGATGCAACGAATCAAGCGTCGGTAAAGAGTCGATGACCTCTGGTCCGTCGAACACGAAATCTGCACGGAGAGAGTCAACAGTGATTAGTATCACATCTTTCTGTGAATGAGTCCCAGCGTCCATAAGAGGGCGAACAATCTACGTTAAAAAAGTTATGTCCTCTGTAACTATCTTCTGGTTAGTCTCACCCGGTAGTATGGGATGGTAACCACCGAGGAGCATCTCCGTCAGAGCGACACGCAGTCCACAACCATTTGCCTTCGTACGGAGGCACGCCGCGAAGGTGGCCGGCCAAGGTTTTTAGCCGAGTTCAAAAGTATCCGAGGTTCTTAAGCTTCGCTTCCACCTACTTTCGATCCACATACGAGTGGTAACTTCTCCACAGGCAGTGCGGCGATGTGAGCGTGAACTAACATCACCATGGCCAAGCAGTGGTTGACCAATTCAAGATGCGCTCTCCAGAACTAATCAGCACCGAGGATCTGAATGGTTCTCCCTGTGGCACTGTCGAATACGATTCTGTGTGCGTCAACTGGGCTTCCGAGCGGTTGTGAATCGGTATTGGGTGGCACAATGATCATGACGTACCGGCGCTCAATTCCGATACGTTAACCCAAATATGAGTGTGACGGTACGCAGTGTCAGTCGATACATTTTCCGGCGGGTCGTTGACATAGAGGAGATAAGTCAGTCTGAGGTCCTTGCCGGCCATGTCTGGCGTAACCATGTGCTGTCGCTGCCAAGTATCGTTTTGAGCCACACTCGTGTCGAACCGGTTGAGCTGGCTCGTCTCTAAGACGGCAACCGAGTCGTTCGTGAACTGGACGCGCTGGAGGAGAATGACAACGGTGTAGTTCCGGACGCCACCCTCTTGATTATGAATACCGATTACGAGCTGTTGCCGCTCCCCAATCTCGAACTGCTCTGGATAGTTATCGGCGACGAGAGTATCCGTCTCAGGGTCTTGGGACAGGAGGTAAAACTCGGTATATCGTTCGCCTTCGGTCGGATTCACGACGACAAACGTGGCCCCCACCATCGCGAGCAAGAGGCAGACAACGAGCGCGACGTTCAGGTACATCTCGAACTCTGTCTCGGCGCCCGTCGCCCAATCGCGAACCCTTGGAGGCCACGAGCTAATCCGGAGAGTGAACCTATCTTTGGATGAGAGCTGCAGCCGGCGGTATCCGGCGATAGCCACGAACAGAAGTGTGAGAGCACCGATCGCGGTAAGTACCGTCTCACGGTAGATTCCCCAGGGTGTAAAGTTGAGAAGCAACCCAACAAGCGGAACGATGGCCACGCTCAAGCCGAGCGAGAGGAGTGCTCTCGTAGCGGGGGAGACTGAACCGTCTAATCCGGGTTCGGTTACACGTCGCTCGGGCTGCATATCGATCGACCCGTCATCGTATGCGGCGGGGAAGAGTGCGGCTGTGAATGTGTAGCCAGGGAGGAACAGAATGAACCCGGCGCCGACCGAGAACAACACTACTTCGGGGACGAGACTTGGATTGAGCGTGGTCGTGAGCATTATCGCGACAATGGTGACGACGAGAGTGAGGTCGATGAGGCAACTGAACCGGGACAATGGCGGGATTATTGAATCATTAGCCATGGATTACATCAACCTCCGTCTGTATTCTGACAGGACATGCATTCACGTTAGTTCCTCCGTTTCGAGTAGCGTCGAGCCCACGGGCCCGCGATCAACGAGCACCGCGCCTGAATCAACTTGGAGCCAGTGGGACCCCGGGTTGGCGATTTCGCTACTGGGTGTGTTGGACGCCGGCTTCTCGTTGGACATTCGGCAGTAGTACCTGCACAGTTGCTCGCTCAGCGAGGCGGGTTTGACGGCGCTGCGGTCTGTACGGTGCTTGACGGTCCGCTGGATTCGATGGCTCACCTGCTCGAAACGGGAACACTCCGTCAGATAGCTGAGTGAGATCGAGGCGTCTACCCACAGTTCGCGGATGTCCACCATCCACGGTTTCCCGAGCACGCCCATAAATAGCCCTCCCGCATTCATTGATAATAGTGGGTTAAACGCAATGACGACATTTATCCGGTGGAAATTGATAAGTAGCCATCCGAGCGCTTGTACAGTGAAGACGAGGTAATAAGCCACCTGGCTTACCAACCCCGGGTCCTCCCGCATCGGCTGTGACATCCAGGGACGGACGACAACGCCGTCGATAATGTAGGTGGACTGAAGTTTCCACGACCGCTTGAACTCGCTTGGTTGATAGCACAACCAGTGAGCCAGCACCGTCACGACTGGGGCCTCAACGGCAAGCGTCGTCTCGTCGTCGCGAATACACGACGGGGTTTTTCTCTTCTCCAGCCCTTCTGAGAGTCGAAAACCGCTTAATGAGTGGTCCCGGTCAACGCCGGAAGAGATCTGCAGTCTCGCCGGTCGCTCATCGATTGATTTCATCATGTACTGATATTCGCGGTCGGTCTCCACCGCCGGGCGAGCTGTCTCTTCTCTTGACCCTGCCTCTGAGGGCCCTTCCAACCTCGTGAGTATTTGCTCCCGTCGGATTCGGTGTTATGGTTGTGAGTGTCCGTTGGATTCATCTGTTCTCTCTTCGTATTTACTATACTTACTTAAACGCAGACTACTATATGGAAACCGGTTCGACGGCAGGAATTAGCCGTTTGTGGCCGACGAACAGTCGCCTCGTCTCTGGACTATCCGTTGAACGGCGAATCGCCGCGATTGCCCGCGTAATCGAGTATCGCGGTACGCGAGTCTACCCATATGGCCTTTCGATTGGCAGGAGCCCGCTAACTAAAATATCTATCAGTGTATGTGGGTTGTTGGGGTCCGGTTGTATGAACTGGCGGTCGTTACTCAAGACGCACCAGCGAGACTATTGTCGCCCGTAATCCCCAATGTATCATGACAAGCATGATTTTCTAACCGCCAAGGTTGGATAATCAGAGCGCCAGTGCCGGACAAGACGACCTAGAGCGAACGGACCCTCTCAAAAGAGAAATTCCGAGATTCGCTGGAAGACGATGGCGCCGAAAACGACGAATCCGAACGCTGTGAGCCACCGAAGCAAAACCCACCACCTCTGTTCGGTGTCGGTGGGAACGAACAGTTGCCGCACAACTAGGAGTTCGATGAAAGAGATGGTGAAGAAAATCTCCGGTGTAAACAGTTCCCACGCGATGAGGGCGAGCAGCGTGATGGCCATCCAACCAATCTGCGTGTAGATAACCCACCGAAATCGATTCTCGGGCATCAAAAGGGATTTTCATGGTGGGAACTTAACAAGTCACCGCATAACGGATGTTTGTGTTGGTCTATATGAGGACAAGTGTGGGCACCTTGTAGTAACTAGGATCTCCATTACTATACTTTTGAGTTTCAAGAGATGAAATTAGTGCATCTATCTGTACGACTATACGGACCATTCAGGACAAATGCAGCAACCGTCTCAGGGTGGAACGAGGCCGTGTGTTCTCCCCATCTTAATCAACTGTCCCGGTCAAATCACCCCCTACTGATATATTAGCATGTCCCGCCCACTGGTTGAAACAAAACTACTCGCATTGGTTGGGCTAATACTCACCCTGTTCGTCGTCTTGATAGCAGCGGTCGTTCCACCCGCAAACGGCTACGAGGCGTCAATATACGAGGTGTACCCTTGGTACTTCTGGGTGTCGGTCGTCGGAGTGTTCCTCGCAGGACAGTTGGCCATCCTCCGGAGTGCTCACGGCGACTTGGAAGGCGACCGAACGTGGCTGTTTGGTCTTGCAGCGATGTTCCTCGTGAGTGCGATCCTTCTCCTCATGCCCTACATCCGCGGATACCCTGTGTACGGGAGGGCTGACGTGCTGACCCACATCGGGTTCATAAAGAACATCTCCAAGCAGGGGTTTGTTGAGCCGTCCAACATCTACCCAAGCACCCACCTTCTTGTCCGGATCCTCGCGTTCGCGACCGAATCGGAACCGATGCAGGTCATCAACATCATCCCAGCCGTCGTCTCAGTGACGTACTTCGGCTCGATGGTGCTGCTGCTGTCACAGATGTTCGACCGACGGCGGATGTTTCTGTTCGGACTTGTGTTTGTCTCGGTGCCGAGCCTCGGCACGCCGCATCTCCTCGCGGTGCCGTTCACGCACAGTATGCTACTCGTCCCGTTCGTGCTGTACTTGTTCATCAGAGAACAGCGGACGAACACGCTGCCCGTTCGGATTGCGCTTGTGACGGCCGTCATCTCGCTCGTCATCTACCACCCGTTGACGACGCTCTTCCTCATCGCCGCGTTAGCCATCTACTGGGTATTCAAGCGGACGAGCCGATTCGCAGATGAATACGTTGGTCCGACGAGCAGCCTCTCGTTGCTGGTGGCTGTTTTCGCGGCCTGGTACTTCACGTTCCCGGGAATTATTTTTCGGATCGAGAGCATCCTCAATGCTTTTTTGGGGGAGGAGGAAAGTACCTCAACGCTGGAGAACTACAGTTCGACGATTAGCCAGACACAACCCGACCTCGCCGACATCCTCACCCTCGCGGTGTATAAGTACGGTGTCGAGGCTTTGACGGTTGCCCTCGGTGTCGGATTCGTCCTCGTCGCGTTCCTTCTATGGCAGCGCGGTCGATTCTCACCGAACATTTACATGCTGACTTTCAGTGCTGTGGTTCTGACGTTCACAGTTGGGTCAGTGTTGTTCTTTACTATGGACCTTATCGTCGGGTTTGGCCGGCCGCTGCTCATGGCTCAAATCCTCGCGCTTCCCCTTGCGGGGGCATTCTGGTACCTGATCTGGCGGTTTAGCCGAGGAGTAAGTGATATCGGGAGCACCGCATTCACGGGCTTACTCGTCATCTTGCTGGTGTTATTTGTTTCTCTCTCGACGTTTACAGTGTACTACTCACCGAATACCTCGCAAATGAACCACCAGGTGACGGAGATGGAGGTTTCCGGGACTGAATGGTTGTTCGAGAATAGAAACGAGACGATAGCTATCGATGAATTTGGGATCTCACAGGACAGATTCTACGACCTTCACTACGGGACGGAAGGCGAGCGACCGAGCATACGTGACGAGGAGACGGGGCCGCCGGAGCACTTCAACTACACCGTGAACCGGTACGCCGGTGAGAGTTATGCATCGGACTCGTACCTCATGCTGACGAAATATGGTCGGATCACCTATCAGGAGAAATTTCCCGACTACGAGGAGTACTGGGCCTACAAACCAAAAGACTACGAACGGCTTGAGTACGATCCGACGGTTTCGCGGACGTATGACAACGGCGAGTTCAACAGCTACCTAATAAACGGTACGAAGGCGTAGTAAACCTCTAACAGATGGACAACACGCGCTGACGACCTCCAAATCCCATTTATTAACTGCCAGAACAGTATCTGCGGTGACTGCTACTTTGAACGCGGAGGAATACAGTACCGATGGTCAACGATAAGAAGTTCGGCACACCAACGTTGGTATCGCTCGGCGGCATCAGCTGTGGCGATGACGAGCGTTAGAGCCCCCTCCGAGAGGGCAAGACTTTGCTTTCCGAAAAACTCGCATCGATAAACGTCTGCAAACTCTATTGGCAGGCCATTGGTGGGCGGCCTCCTCCGGAATAAAGTCCGTATCATCGAGACGGTGTATCACTCCAGTTACGTGTTGATATATTATCAAAATCAACACGGACCGCTTAACCATCGAGATGGCAAGTCATTAGAGAGTTTGACATCCTACTGTCTTACCGTTACCACACAGATGGCGGTAATCTGGCACCGCCTCACGCTGGCGACAGGGGAGGAATCCTGGCGATCGGATACCTTGTGATCCCGGTCAGATTAAAACGGGGACGGATAATCCGCAGTTGGGGGAACCAGTCAGATCGCGTCCTGAATCGCTCTTAGCTCTGCACGGAGTCCCCAGTTGAACCGGGTTTCGAGGACGGCAACCGCTCCGAGATAGGTCACCATGCCAACGACGACGAGGACCACGAACTCCAGCGCCGCCCACGAGAGTATGAGCTTATTACTGACGAATAACACTACTATACCCATGATTGCACTCGCGGTGGTTGGGTAGATGACTTCGCTGAAGAGATCGAAGACACTTATTTCGATCTCTTTGACGGTGACGTAGACATTGAGCGGCAACATCAACACGACGTTGATCAGAAGGATGGTCGCCGCCGCTCCGGCGATACCGTACGCCTGCGTTGCGGGGTAGATACCGATCCCCATCCCAACGATGGAGACCGCCTGCATCTTCGTTTGTAGATCGGGACGGCCGACCGCTCGCCAGATAGACCCGAACGTCGAGACGAAGGCACGACAGGTCCCGTAGAGCGCGAACAGTTGCATCGTGAGAACCATCGGGAGCCACTCGCTACCCAGAAACACCTGTGTAAACGTCGGTGCGACGACCGCGATACCGATACCGGCCGGAAAGGCGATGAGCGTCGATAGACTAACCACGCGGAGGAACCCGGAACGAAGCGCCTCAGGGTCGTCTTGGATCTTCGAATACGCCGGGAAAGCGACGCCAGAGACAACGTGTGAGATTTCGGTCGCTGGGGCGTTAGCCAACCGATACGCCATCTGATAGTATCCCAATGAGGCCGCCGCCAGAAACCACCCGATGAACGCGTCGTCTCCCTCGTTCTTTATGAAGCTTAATGCGTGCGATCCCGTTACCCACTTCCCGTAATCGACGAGTTCCTTTGCGAGGGACAGGTCGAACGTTGGCCTCGGACTGTAATCGTGGAGGAAGTAGGACGTGATAGTGCGCGTCCAACTCGTTGCGAGGTATCCAACCACAAGCGCCCACACGGTCTGTGACACTACGGCGAATCCGACGGCTATCACGAATTGGGCGACAGCGCCCGAGACCTCAAAAATGAACTGCCGCCGGAACTTCAGTTTCTTTTTGAAATAGACGATCCCGGGATTCCGGAACCCATACACGAGCGGTCCCAAAGCCATCACCGGGAGTATCGAAGCGGTGCGAGGTTCCCCGAATACTTTACTGAGGAATGGAGCGAGGATGAAAATGATACCGGCCAAGATGATGCCACGTCCGATGTTCAGCATCCACGCGGTGTTCAGGTATGCGTTGACGTTCTTGTTTTCGTTATAAATGAGCGCGTCATTCAGTCCGAGTCTCGTGGAACGGTTTATTGCCGAGATTACGAGGAGGGCGATTCCCATGAGGCCGAACTGGCCGGGGGTGAGCAGATTCGCCAGAATCAATACCATAACGATCTGCAACCCGCGCGACAAGACATTAGTCAGCCCCATCCAGACACCCCCAGCGATAGACTGCTGTGTAAGACTCGTGCTGGGTGTGAGAATTTGCCTGAGTTTTCTCAGATATCGCCGCATCGGTTACGGCCCCTCCAGAGCGCAAATCTGACGCAGCATTTTTCGTTCATACCCTACTCCGAACGGTTCCGTAGAAAACGAACGTGTGGCTCGATAACGTTGTCTATTCATTGCGGCTAACCACACCCACATATCTGATTGTTAGTGGCGTTGTAACACTCTCTAGGGTCTGTCCAAAATTAACGTTGACCCACTGAAGTGCACAGGCGACCGTAACGCTATCATCCGTTACATCCACAATATTGAATCCGAAGAGTACCTATTACGTCGCTGACTGCGTGGCTGTCCGGCGTTGGTCGGGCCGCCACACCTTCAGCAGGTCTGCAACAGAGAGAACAACGATCACTCAGCATTCACTTTTTTCGGTTGAATAGTTGGATTCTCACAATCAGGATGGTCTGAAAGGACGACAGCTAATTAATCACTGAAACTTTCTAGCTCGGAAACCGAATAATAGCGAAGCCCAATGGACGTCTATTATGCAGAAATTGTGGTCAGTCATCAACGAAATGTCTTCGTAAATCCGGACTTGGTTAGTAAGATACACACTCCAATACCGCTTGTAAGTCTTAAATAATCGGTTACTGCCGATATAGATCTAATGAGTGAAGAATAATTCCAGTAAAGGATGAAAGAATTCCAATAATCGTGAATGTAGTGCTAGCTAGGGCGTATCCAAGCGGAAAGCTTCCGGACTGGATATAATTGAACATCGTAAAATGAATGAATATAATCCCGATGACGACGCAGGTGACACCGGGAACACAAAGTAGCATGATAGGATGTTCTCGCTCGACCGTCCGAACAATGTTTCCGACGAGCATAAGGCCGTGTTCAACCGGGCCGAGGTTGTTAGAAGCTTCCACGTCGTAATCTATCGTAGTAGGGGCTTCTGCTATCTGGTAGTTGTTGGAGTAAGCGTGGTATAGAATATTTGTGCTTGCATCCATTCGATCCCCGATTGAGTTGTCCGCTGCAAGTGAGCTGATCGCCTTTTGACTATACACCCGGAATCCGCTCTGCGTATCGCTGAGCCGTTTAGACGGATTGAGGATACCGACGCTAAGATTGGTCATGAAATTGACGGTGAACAGACCAAACCGCCTGTATAACGGCATCTCGGTCTCGGCGGCCTCATCGAACCGATTCCCAATGACAATCTCTGCCTTAGACTCCCGCTGACGTTCAATCAATTCCGGGATATCACTGGGGTCGTGCTGTCCGTCAGCGTCGAGAACGACCAAATAGTCGGCGTTACCCCGGTCAGCTTGATCAAAAATACTGTTGAGCGCACCGCCATATCCGACGTTGCGGTCGTGCTCATACACTGTGGCACCGGCTGCCTCCGCGACTTCGACGGTGTCATCAGTACTCCCGTCGTCGACTACCAGAACGGTATCGGCGTATTCCCTGGCTGATTCCACCACCGTTCCGATTGTCGCCGCCTCGTTGTACGCCGGAATTCCGACCATGACAGTCGGCTCTGTGTCGGTGACCGGTTCTAGACGGGCGTCGATAGTGAAATTCTCAGTATTTTTCAGGGCTTCGCGGCTTGCTGGGAGATTGACTGACCCCTTCTCCTCGCCGTGGTACACGAGTCCAGGATATCCTGCCTGCTTAGCGAACAGCCGTAACCGTTCGCGAGGGGTTTCAGTCTCAGCCAAATTTCCAGAGGGAACAATCACCTCTGCATCGAGCCAACGGGCAAAAGTGAGCGCTTGGAGGTTAGTGTCGACAGCAGCTGTAACGATTGCCTGGTGTGCCCGCGAGTGTATGCGAAGAATCTCAGCCGCTATCCACTCGGCGTTTGACTCGGTCGCAACTAGTCCCACTGCGGGCAGGTTCTTCGAAACCTCACGGATACCGTCATTTGTGGGCGATTGCTTGATTTTATCCGACATCTCAGTCCCACTCCGGAACCGCTCTTAATGGCGGTCGCTCGGTGTGGTCGACCACACGTTCCGGTACGTGTACTGGTATCATTGTGTCGGGTAGTGGACTCCGTTGTGCTCCGCTGTGTAGGAGTTATCATATTGTTATTCCCAGCTTTCCAAGGCTGAGGCCAATCAGTGTTATTCGCAGTGAGCAGGTAACAAAGTTTAAACTGGCCGGAGCGGCGCAGCATGTGTCCATTACATGCGCCCGAAATTTAATTCGTCGAATGGCCTGCGATACGAACATCCCGCTCTCAGAAACAGGATGTATGTGTACGAATAACTTAAAACGCGAGAAACTCAAATTCGAATCACATGTCTATGGATAATGTCAGCAATTGTCGGGTGCTAGTCACTGGTGGTGGCGGGTTCATAGGAAGTCATCTAACGGGGGCACTGGCGGCAGACAACCACGTGAAAGTTCTTGACGACTTCTCGACGGGACGGCGAACAAACCTCCCAGAGAGTGTGACTGTCATACAGGGAGATGTTCGAGATACGGCGACAGTCACTGAGGCGATGGAAAGCGTTGACATCGTTTTTCATGAGGCCGCGATGGTTAGTGTCCCCGAGTCAATCAAACAGCCAGTCGCCTGTCACGAATTGAACGGGTCGGCGACCGTCAACGTTTTCGACTGCGCCCGCCGTCAGGATGCACGGGTGGTGCTCGCGTCCAGTGCTGCCGTATACGGCAATCCTGACACGGTCCCAATTAAAGAAGAGGCGCCGGCCGATCCAGACACTCCCTACGGGATCGAGAAGCATCTCGGTGAACAGTATGCACAGTTTTATACGGAACAGTACGGCCTACCGACAGTCCCGTTACGGTACTTCAACGTCTACGGACCGCGTGGCCTTGACGGAGAGTACGCCGGTGTGATCGGCACGTTCATCCGGCAGGCACAGGGTGGCGATCCGCTAACAGTCGAGGGAGACGGGAAACAGACACGGGATTTCGTTCATGTCGATGATGTCGTACGTGCGAATTTGCTCGCAGCCACAACAGATGCTGTCGGCCGTCCGTTCAATGTCGGAGCTGGACGGAGCATCACGATCAACGAACTCGCCGAAATTGTTCGAGATGTCGTCGATACGGATGTAGCAATAAAACACGTCCCCGAGCGATCGAATGATATCGAAGAGAGCGAAGCGGATCTCACTGATGCACGCAAACTGCTGGGGTACGAGCCGACGATGTCACTTCGGGAGGGTCTCAAAGCAACGATCAATACTGAAGGGGAATGAGGTATTTCTCCTCGCCAACAGGGTTATCGGGACAGTGGTGAAAAACCCTCACAGGAAACGGCAGAACTAATTACATCTATCACTTGTCATTTTTGTCCTACCTGATACTGTTACATACAAATAGATCTACAAACCTCTGGAGGCTGAGACTTTTTTACGGAATTGCGCTCTCATCTTTCACTGATGCCAGTAACGAACGATTTGGTACAGAAGGTAACAAATAGGGTGATACGGGTAAATCTACACGTAATCCCTCGATGGACAAAATTTGTTAGCCGCGACCTATAGCACGAGATCACGTTCAGTACAGATTTCATTCATTTCCTAGCTCTCGTCCATCCAGCCTGAAGATGTGTTAAGAGTCGCTAACCAAGGGAGTGGATTCACAAAGATACACCAATGCCGGAGTTATCCATCATCATCCCTACGCTAGATCCCGATGTGGATTTCAGTTGGGAGCAGAAACTGGAAGTAGCAGGTGATGAGGGCGAGATTATCGTCTGTACCGAGGGGAGTGCTGCAGCCGCGAGAAACAAAGGAATCCGCGAAGCAGACGGTGACAAACTAGTGTTTCTCGATGACGATTCAGTCCCCAAGGGCGATTACTTCGACCGCGTCTCGGAGCTGTTGGACGAATATCCGGCCGTTACTGGCCGTATCCACGATACTGGGTCCCCCTACACGCGCGGACTGTCTGACCAGTACGACCAAGGCAATCATGGGCACGTCACTGACACGGTCGTCGGCTGTAATATGGCGATTCGCCGCGAAGTACTAGAGGACGTCGGTGGGTTCAACGAGCGCCTGCCGTACGGGCATGAAGAAGTGGAGCTGATAGATCGTGTCTGCGAAGCGTACACCGTGTGGTACTCGCCGGATCTGCAGATAGAGCATCCGTTTGCTGAATCGATTCCGGATTACTTAGAAAAACAATACCGGCACGGTAAAGAGTCTATTACTTATTATAAAATCAGAGGAGATAGTGTCCTGAGGCGGATCGTGGGATCGACATTGATTCCGACCTCTTATATAGATACAACTGGATCGAAACCGGTAATCACTGCAGTCGGGCAGGTCGTCAGCAACATTGGGATGATACATGGGTATTTGACATACGAACTGGCAGGTTCGGACCGCTGATTCGATGCCTAATCAGACCGTCTCTGTCTCTTAGGCAGCGGTTGCCCTTCCGAAACCAGGCTACAGTGGCGCGGCCACGTCAACTGAACAGACGCTTCAGTCGGGCCACGAGACTCTTCGAACGGTCACCGCCGCGGCGGCGCTGCTGGACGGTCCCCGTCCCAGCAGACCCAGAGCCTTCGCCCTCGCTCTCCGGTGCGTCGCCGTCAGCGGCTTCGATGGCATCGGCGATCATTCCTTCAGCGTCGTTGACGGCGTCTTTGACGGTGCCTTTGATCAGCGGAATACCGCTGAATCGGTCCTGGCTAACCGATGTATCTGAGGCGATGATGGCGGCGTCGGCGGCTCCGATGTCCGCGTCGGAGAGTTCGTTCTCCGCGCCCATCGCCCCTTGGACTTCCACCTTGATGTCGTGGCCTAGTTCTTCCGCTGTCTGTTCGAGATTTTCGGCTGCCATCTGACTGTGTGCTATTCCAGTGGGGCAGGATGTGACTGCGACGAGTTTCATGTGTCTAGTGTAGTGTGGACTTCGCTGCGGGTTGCGGCGAGTCGGGCGCTGTCCGCACGCTCGCTCGCGGAACTGTACTCGGTTTCGCTAACGGCCGTCTTGACCTCCGGAATCGTCACGGCGCTCATACTGAGTTCGTCGAGGCCGAGACCGACGAGCAGTTCCGTCAGGTCCGGGTCCCCGGCCATCTCGCCGCACATGCCGACCCAGGCGTCTTCGGCGTGCGCCGCCGTGGCCGTCCGGTGAATTGCACGGAGGACGCCCGGATGCGTGGGGTCGTGCAGGTCGCTGACACGCTCGTTCTCGCGGTCAGCGGCCATGACGTACTGCGTGAGGTCGTTCGTCCCGATAGAGAGGAAATCGACCCGTGCGGCGAGTTCGTCGGCCATGAAGGCAGCACTCGGCGTCTCTATCATAACGCCGACTTCGGGATCAGCAGCCTCGGTTTCAGGAGCTTCAAGATCGGCCGCTGCTGCGTCCAGCGCGTCGAGTGCAGCGTCGAGTTCCTCGACTGTGGCGACCAGCGGGAACATGATGGCGAGGTCTCCAGCCCCATCTGCCCCAGCGCGCAGAAGCGCCCGGAGTTGTGTGGCGAACAGGTCCGAATCGGGGGCGAGCGAGCGCCGGATTCCCCGCTCTCCGAGGAATGGGTTTTCTTCTTCCGGGAGATCGAGATAGGGAATCCGCTTGTCGCCACCGATATCCAGCGTCCGGACGACGACGCGCCCGTCCGGGAACGTGTCAAGCGCCTCGCGGACGGCCTCGTACTGTTCGTTTTCCGACGGCGGCGTCTCCCGGTCGAGAAAGAGGAACTCGGTCCGGTAGAGGCCGACGCCGTCAGCACCCCGCTCCGCCGCGGGTTCCAATTCCGCTGGTCGGCCAACGTTCGCTGCAACTTCGACGTGTCGCCCGTCGGTGGTTGCGACGGAGTCGTCCACAATAGCTGCTCCCGAGTCACTTGCTGCGGTCGCTCGCTCGGTGTCGTCAGGACTGACTAACACCTCGCCGCTGTCGCCGTCGATCACGACCTCTGCTCCGCCCTCGACAGATTCGAGAGCGTCGCCGACACCGACGACCGCTGGCAGCGCAAGTGACCGGGCGAAAATCGCCGCGTGGGACGTCCGTCCGCCCGTGACCGTGGCGAACCCGGCGACGCGTTCGGGGTCGAGTTGCGCCGTGTCGCTGGGTGTCAGCCGCTCGGCGAGGACGACGCTTCCCTCAGGTAGGTCACCGAGGTCGACTCGCTCGCCGTCGGTCAGCAGACGGAGGAGTCGGTCGCGCACGTCCCGGAGATCGTCCGCGCGCTCGGCCATTCGGCCGTCCATCCCCTCGAACTGCTCGATGTGTTCGCCGAACGCGGCGTCGACGGCGTTCGGTGCGGGGAGCCCGTCGCCGACCATCGTCTCGACGGCGTCCTCGATAGTCGGGTCTTCGAGAAACTGGATGTGCGCGTCGAACACAGCGGCCTCGTCTTCTCCGACGCGTTCGGCGGTCGCCTCGCGCTCGGACTCCAGTTCGGTGCGGGCGGTGTCGACGGCGTCGGTGAACCGCCCGACCTCAGTCTCGGGATCGAATTCCACGTCGTCTGGATCCGGGAGCGAGATCTCGTGACCGTACCAGACAACTGATCCGACGCCGGAGCGCGGCGTTGCACCGGTTCCCTGGAGCGTGCGTTCAGCCATCGTCAGTGTCCAGTTCCTCCTCTGGCGTTGTCAGTATTCGTTCCAGTTCGTCAAGCACTGCCTCTGCATCCGGGCCGTCGGCGACCAGCTTGATATCATCGCCCTGTCCGACACCGAGGCTGGTGACGGCGATCATACTCGCCGCCTGAACCAAGTCACCGTCCGGCCGACCGGCTGAGACCTCGGCCTCGTGGTCGTTGACGGCCTGGACGAACGCCGACGCCGGCCGTGCGTGCAGGCCGGCTTCCGGAACAATCGTCACAGTGCGTTCGACCGTCATGCGATTGCCTCCCGGAGCGCGTCCTGAACAGTCGCCTCGTCCTCTGCCTCGTGGAGCCGGTCCCGAACGTCGTCGTGCATCAAAGCCCGCGAGAGGGAGCTGAGGATATTGAGATGCTCCTCGCCGCCGGCTTCCGGGACGAGAATCATGAAGATGAGCGTCGCGGGCTCGCCGTCCATCGAGCCGAAGTCAACGCCCTCTTGGGAGCGCACGAACGCGAGCGACGGGCGGCTCACAGCGTCAGTCTTCGCGTGTGGGATACCGATTCCCATCCCGACACCCGTCGTAGTCTCCGATTCACGCTCCAGGAGCGCTTCGAGTGCTCGCTCGCGGTCCTCGACCCTGCCGCCGTCGACTAGTAGGTCGAGCAGGGACTCGATGCACGCTTCCTTCTCGGCGGGCGGTTCGGACAGCGAGATGTGGTCCGCCGGAATCAGCTCTTCGATGTCGTCCGCTGAGATTGCGTCTGTCATTGTAGTCACGGTGGTTAGTCGTCCGTCGGTTGCGCGCTGTTCGTCTCCGCCCCGGCATCAACGCGGTCTTCGAAGTCCGGCTTGATAACCGTCGCGACGACGGCCGTCACGAGCGAGCCAAGCAGGATGCTGCCCAGGAACGCGAGCGGCTGGTTCGACAGCAGGACAACGAAGATGCCACCGTGGGGCGCAGGCATCGTTACGCCAAGGGCCATCGAGGTCGCACCGCCGACGGCGCTGCCGGCCACGATAGCCGGAATGACGCGGAGCGGGTCCGCGGCCGCGTACGGAATCGCGCCCTCTGTAATGAACGACAGGCCGAGCACGATACCGCTTTTCCCGTTCTCGTACATCTCCGCCGCGTACTTGTGCGGGGCGATGAAATTCGAGAGAGCGAGGCCGATCGGCGGAATCATCCCGCCGATCATCACCGCGGCCATCGGCGCGTAGATCTCTTCAGTGATGAGTCCGGTCGCGAACACGTAGGCGACCTTGTTGACCGGACCACCCATGTCGAAGGCCATCATCCCGCCGAGGATGAGCCCGACGACGATAGCCTGGCCGCCCTGCATCGACTGCAGGAAGGCAGTCAGGCCCTCGTTGGCGAGTGCGACGGGGACGCCCAGAACGAACAGCATGATTGGCGTCAGGACGGCCATCGTCGCGACGGGGATGAGCAACACCGGCATCATCGGCTGGATGAACTCGGGGACGTCGAGGCCCTTGAAGAAGCGCGCGACGTACCCGGCCAGTAGGCCAGCGACGATAGCGCCGAGGTAGCCGGCACCGGCCTCACCGCCAGAGATGCCGATTACTGTCGCCGCCTCGGCGACGACGGTGCCCTGCTGAAGGATGTACGCCAGTAGGAATCCTGGAGCGAGCCCCGGGCGGTCGGCGATGGCGTACGCGATGTAGCCACCCAGGATCGGCACCATGATCGTCAGCCCAGCCACGCCGATCTGAGCGAGGAACCAGCCTGCCGACCCGGTGTTCTCGAACACTGCCTGTGTATCCCCTATCGCGTACGCGACGGCGAGGAAGATACCCCCGATAGTCACGAAGGGGATCATGAACGATACGCCCGTCATCAGGTCCTCCTTGACGGAGGTTACGTGAGAGCGAAGGACGCTCTCGGCCCGGTTTTGATCTGCCATGGTCAACGACGGTGTCAGCTACGCCTATTGGGTAATATAAAGGTACACGTTTGAGTGTGTTATTCACCGATATTGAGCGGGGTTTGGATTTGGGCGATTGTTTCTGCATGGAACTAGCACTACCAGCTCGATGGAATAACAGACATATGTTTGTTAGCCGCCGGCAACTAATGGGGTGAAAATTCGAATGGGCAGTGACACGCGCGCCATAGTGCTTATACCCGTCACTCGCCCACACCGAAATATGGGTTCACTCTCGGTAGCCGGGGAGGTGGCCACGTTCACCGTCGAGAAGATCGGGGGGATCGACGAGACGACAGTCGAGGTCCCACCAGGGGTGACAGTGCTTCGAGGCCGGAACGCGACCAATCGGACATCGTTTCTCCAAGCGGTGATGGCCGCCCACGGGAGCGAGTGGGCCAGCGTCAAAGGTGACGCCGACCAGGGGCACGTCGAGCTTTCACTGGGAGGGGAGACGTATACCCGAACGATGACCAGAACCGCCGAAGGAGTTGCTGGGTCGGGCCTCGGCCTTCTTACTGACTCGACAGTTGCGGACCTGTTCGCGTTCCTGCTCGAAGACAACGAGGCCAGGCGAGCCGTCGAGCAGGGTGACGACCTCCGGGAGATCATTATGCGGCCCGTCGACGTAGCGTCGATCCACCGACAGATACGTGCGGCCGAACAGCGCAAGGAAGAGATCGATGCGGAACTCGACCGTATCGCCTCCCTAAAGCGTGACCTCCCCGATCTCGAGCGTCAGCAGGCAGATCTGCGCGACGAGATTACCGAGACCAGAAACGAACTGCAGCGCGTCGAGGAACGGATCGACGAGCGGAACGTAGATTTCCGGACGACCCAGGAAAACAGGGAGGAACTCGAAACCGCTCTCGACGAACTCCAGGCGACTCGGTCCGAACTGAAACGCGTTCGCGATGATATTCAGTCAGAACAGGACAGTATTGCGGCGTTGCGCGACGAGCGGGGGCGCCTCGCAGTCGAACGGTCCGGCCTCCCCGAATCGCCGGACGAACGACTCGAAGCGCTCGAATCGGACATCGAGCGGCTTCGAGAGCGTAAACGGGAGCACTCAGAGTACACCACGCGACTGCAAAACGTCATCGGGTTCAACGAGGAACTGTTAGCCGGCGAACACCGTGAAATAACCGACGCTATCGATGCAAAGCCCGAGAGCGTGGGAGACATTACGGACCAACTCTATCAGGGGTCCAAGACGACCTGCTGGACCTGTGGCTCGCGAGTGAAACCGGACCGTATCGAGTCGACGCTCCAGAGCATGCGTGACCACCTTCAGGAGACGGTCTCGGAGATCGACGATATCGAAGACGAGCTCGACGAACTGACCGCCCAACGTGATGATATTGCGGAGACACGCACGCGAGCGCAGGAACTCACAGCGACGATTGAGGAAGTCGACGTCGAAATTGAGCGACGGCAGACGACTGTCACTGACCTTCGCGAGCGACGCGACAACCTCTCTGCCCGCGTCGGAGAACTTGAGGAACGGGTCACGTCGCTCCGGACCGAGGAGTTCGACGAAGTGCTCGACCTCCACACGAAAGCGAACGAACTGGAGCTGAAACTGGACCGGCTCGAATCAGAGCGAGACGAGGTAAGCGGAGAAATTGCCGATATCGAGTCGGAAATCCGCCGGAACGACGAACTGGCTGCTCAACGGGAAGACGTGGTTGAGGAACTGATCGACCTCCGGTCACGTATCGACCGCCTCGAAGCCGAGGCGACCGATCAGTTCAACGAGAAGATGGACGACCTCCTCGATATTCTCGGCTACGGCAACATCGAACGGATCTGGCTCGAACGGACCGACACGCCCGATGATCCGGTCCACGACAGCGACGACAGCGTCACGGGGTCGACGTTTACGCTCCACGTCGTCAGAAGCACCGAAGGCGGAACTGTCTACGAGGACAGGGTCGGCCATCTGAGCGAGAGTGAGCGCGAAGTGACCGGGCTCGTGTTCGCACTCGCCGGCTACCTCGTCCACGACGTGTACGAGGAGGTCCCGTTCATGCTGCTTGACTCACTCGAAGCCATCGACGCGGAGCGCATCGCCTCGCTCGTCGAGTACTTCGCGGAGTACCCCCCCTATCTCGTCGTCGCGTTGCTTCCCGAGGACGCGCAGGCGCTCCCGGATAGCTACAACCGGATTACCGATATCTGACCAGGTACGGCCTCCGCGCAAGAACCGGACTTACCAAGTCAATACGGCCTCATTGACAGTTACAGCTGCCCCGGTCGAGAAGGTCGCTGATGCTGTGGCGCGTCCCGCAGTCCTGGCAGCGAATATCGATGCTCACGAACACTCGGTACTCGCCGATAGTGAGTTTGTCAGCGGTTTTCAATCGGTCAACCGTATCTCGAACGATTGTCTCGACGCGACTGCGGAGGCGGTCGATAGTCCCGCGTTCCCGCTCGACCTGCTCGGTCCCGGTTCCGGGGTCGTAGCTCACATCGCGGACGTTCCTCAAATAGTATCGAATCGCCTGATACGTGACGAACTGGTCTTCCAGCTTAGCGACATTGATGCCGGCCCGTTCGAGTCGGTTCCGCGCTTCGATCCGTTTACCCGCGCTGACGTCGTCCGCCGTCAGGAGTCGATAGAAGTTCGCCGGTTCGCCATCGATAACGTCCATACCCGCGTCGCGGATCGCAGCCATGAGCACGGCTTGATTGAACCGATCAGCGAGGTCACGGAGGCTCTGTCGCTCCTGATTGTCCCCGAGCCAAGCGCGTTCCAGCTCTGCACCCATCGACGCCAGTCCGTAGGTTTCGATCAACTCTGCGACTTTCGACTGCTCTGACCCCATTGTTCCCAGAACGCCGCAGTCTGGCTTATCCGTTGCGTTGTGATATCCGTGGTTCTGTCGTATATTCAGCTTTCAGGCCCATTAAGAGAGCAAATTCCACTATTATAGACGAACCCACTCGTAACATATGGATAAATAACCCCGGTTTTGTATTTATAATATCGCATTCAGAGACGGATAAACCCGTCTGATATAGATAGCCGCTACTACATCTATTTGTGCGGGCTAACTGGTACGCTCTCGGTACCGCCTATCTACCACGAGAGTTTTATACCTGACAATATAAGCGCGAAATTACACGATGGTCCCCTCCACCCGACGTGCTCTCCTCCACAGCACATGCGGGCTAGCGACGATGCTGGCCGGCTGTAGTGGGATGTTCGAGGGCAGCGACGAATCAAAACGCACCGCTTCCGAAAACGATGGCTCTGCCGCTCCAGGAACTGGCTCGGAATCCGACCCCGAGGCGGTTGTCACACGCGTTAACGCCGACCGTCAGCCTGTCTGGCTCGATGATGGAGACAGCCGGCCGACTGAAAGCCGACACACCCGTCGATTGGAATCCAAGATTATCGATACGGCATCCAAAGCGGACCGGCTCGCCGTCGCCGAAGACGTGGACAGTTCGCTGATCGAAACCTTTCTCGACGGGACTGACTTCGAAACAGAAACCGTCTATCTCCAGAATGTGATGATCGAGGAGTGTTTTCGACTAATGCTCTGCCAGATCAGCTGGACAGCGGATAAAATATCGACCGACTACGGTCGGGTGAGCCGCCCCTACGACGAACCCTGCACAGCGGGTAGCAAGGTGTACGCGGTATGGTTCATCAGGATTCCCGATACAATCAACGCCGACGACATCTCCAGTTATTCGTCCTCAATCGGAGGCAATGGCTGCGACGGCCAGCGAGTCAGTGCCGAGGGGGAAAGCGGGGGCGGGTCAGCACCGAGTAGTGACCGCCGCCCCGGGACCGGTGGTGAGCAGGCATGACCGACGAGACGTCCGCGGCGGGCGGGGAATACGCTCGGCTGACTCGGCGTGGTGTGCTCGCGCTCGCTGGGGCCAGCGCCATCGCTGGCTGTAGCAGTATCGAAAGTGTGAGCGGGGGAGGCGAGGCAACCATCGATGCCTACAACCTGCCCGATGTCCAGCGCGACGAGGAGCGAGAATCCCCAGTCCCCCCATCGATCCCGGTCGACATCGCAGCGAGCCATTTCGACACCGCGCGAGAGCGGGTTCGCTCGCTGCTGGCGACGCTTCCCACGCCACTCGGGCCAGAAGAGATACCGAACGGCCACATCCGCCAACACCTGACGGACGCCGCCAGCGATGCTTCAGACGGCCTCGACGATGCGCGGACGGCACGAACCGGGCTGATGGCGCTCCGGTCGCTGTGCTCGGCTCGCGAAAACGCCCGCTACGCCGCTGCGGGGTGGGGCTTTGTCGACCGTGGCCTCACCGCCGCTCCGCTCAGAGACGAACACAACCGGACCGTGTCGGCCGCCCACGAAACCCGGCAGGAGCACGACTACGTCGGGACGGACCCGGTGCGCGCGGCGCTGGTCCACGCCCGCATCGAGACGGGGCTTGAGCGGGCCAGTGACATGGATGTCGTGCCCAGGGAAGAGTCAGAGTTGCTGTCGGTCGCTGAATGGGGCGAGACGGCCGAGTCGGCACAGGCATATCTCAGCGACACTCGCCACGTACAGGCGCAGTTCGCTGCCTCACTCCCAGCCGATGCCGGGACTATCAGGCCGACGCTGACCGATGCAGCAGAAGCACTGCTGGCGGACATCCGCGACAGGCAGGCGGATCTGCCGCCGGAAACGACCGCTGACGACCGCACTCCGGGGATGATGGTTTTCGAAGAGCTCCGCTGGGAAGCCGAGAGTGGTATCGGCCGCCTCACGGATGCCGTCGGGCCCGCGAGCGCCGTTATCGATGCGAACAGCAGGCTCGCCCGGTTCCGAGCGCTCGACCGCGTTCAGAAACGACGGGAGGCGGACGAACTCGCTCGGCCATCGGATGGGACAACGGTTCGCGACATCAGGCAGACCGCGTACGATGCACTCACCGAGGCCCTCGAATCGAGTTCGCAGCCGGAGCTGGTCCGGACGGTTCTCGTTGACGCCGGCCACAAGGTCATGGCCGCTGACCGTGGGTTAACGCATCATCAGGGAGAGATTGCGGCGTCAACTCTCGATCGGAGCATTGCGGACTACTGGCACGCGACAGCACTCGCCCGTTCAGCGTCGGCAACAACGGAACAGACCGTTTCGGCGCTACAGTCCAACTAAAAGGACCATTGCGGACAACAACGCCGCTGTTGGACCAGCGGTGAAAAAACGCCCTCACTGACGCCTGGGGTACTTCACCGCTCCACAAGACGTTTGAATGAGGCGTCGCAGCTATCGCGTATGAGTTGGTCCCGCCGAAACGCGCTCTCCGCCCTTGCGACGGGGTTTGCGACTGTGGTCGCCGGCTGTCAGAGCGGTGACGAAGTGGCAGGTCCGCCCGACGAACCGGAGCCGGACGCAGTCGAGCCGACCGAGGTCAGACAGGTACGGGTCGACGGAGTCGCGGTGCTGTTCACGAACGCCGATACCCTCCCGACCCCCGACGAGACACCAAACAGACATCGACGGGCAAGCGCCCACATCGCGTCCGGAACCGAGTTCGAGGAGTACCGCTGGGGGGAGACACCAGAAGCCGGGCAGTTGCGTGAGTTCGTCGAAACCACCGACTTCGAGGAGCGGTCGGTGTACCTGCTGTCGACAGTGGTCGACGCATGTCACGAGGTCCGACTCGTATCGATGCGGCGTGATCCTGATGACGATCCCAGCGGTGACTTCTGTCACACGGTGCGACCGGCCGACGTCGCCTGTGATACTGACGACGAGGACACGGTCGGGTTCGCTGTTCGGCTCCCGTATACTGTGCCCTCATCGACTGGCCACGGAACGGGGATGAGTGGCGACTGTCGCGGCCCCGACCGACCGCCGGCCTTCGAGGCGACGGTCGTGCCACGGAACCGGAGTGATGGCTCGTGAAACGCCGTGCCTTCCTGGCAGCTTGCGGTGCCGGAACCGGCGGCCTTGCCGGCTGTAATCGCCTATCGAGCCCTGGTGCCAACGAGGAGCCGGACGTGGACACGCGGTCGTTAGCGGCAGAGTTCGAACCGGTCGCACCGCCCGAAGCTCCGTTCACCACAGCGGCACTCACAGAGCGGGTCCGAGCACACGAGCAGCGAGCTAGCGAACTGCTCGCGGACGTGCCGGCGGACCCGTCGATACCGAACGAGGCCGTCAGCGAGCAGCTCGGCGCAGAGCGGCCCGAGACAACACCGGCGGCAACGCCACCGGCTGACGAGAGTGCGATGCGGTGGCTCGACGAGTGGCGGGGCTACCGGTCCCGCGCCGCGACAGTGTGGGGGATTTACCGGGCGGCAACGGGGACCGACGATAGCTCGCTCGTTGCAGAGCGACGCCACAGCGTGCGCCAGGAGCTCGGTACTGTCCGGGCAGACATATCCTATCTGGGGCCAGACCCGGTTGCGGCGGTCGTCAACCACGCGCCTATCGAGGACTTGCTCCGGGAGAGCCACAGCGCGGTGCAGCCACGCCGGGCGTTCCCAAACGACCCTATCACGGCCCCGGTTCGGGCAGGTGATGTCATCGGCCGTATCGAACGTGCCCGCGGGGCGCTCGCGGACGCGCGAGATCTGGCACCCGCTGACGGCGAGACCAACTGGGAGACGCTCGCCCGTAGTGCCGGCCGACTCCGTCATTCACTCGCGAGGACGACTGATGGACTGGAGCCGTACGTCCAGCGGCGAACGGATGCCTTCGGCTTCGAACTGACCGGCACCGACCACTGGCTGTTCCGAGAGGGAGTCAACACCCTGGAGCACCAGCGGCGCGACGCACGCGAAGCCCGCGACGATGGGCGGTACGCGACCGAGATCCTCGAAACCGGATTAGCGCTCGTTTCGGCCGAGTTGCTCTCGGCCGTCGTCACCGGTATCAGGGACGAGCAGTACCCTGATGAGCCGTCGGCGGATGACATCCGAGAAGCCGCAGCCGCAGCCCGGACAGCCCTCACCGACCGCGAAACCACAGCCGATGCCGGACTGGCCGAAGCACTCAGGCGGCCAGCGGTGTTCAGACAGCGCGGCGTCATCGAGGAAATGGCAGACGGATACCGAGACAACGTGAAAGCGTACGCAGGGTTCACACACGCAGCGATGCACGCCCGTGGTGTCCCAGCGGCGACGGAGTACATCTCGACACAGGTACCCTAGGGAGAACCGCTGACTCTGGCTGTCCACGCTCTTCTGACTGGCGGCGACGCGCCGTCACTACTGTTATGTAGCTCCTTCCTCACAGTAATTCGCCGGTCCTGACAAGTTCTGCGGAGCTAATGTTGGTACGATTGTTATTCTCGGTACTGCGTGCCGATACCGAGATAGCGAACGGTTCTGTCGCTACCCCTGAGTTCACCGCCTCATCGGTGTCGGGTCCGCAGTACTCCTCGTCCCCGTCATCGTAAGTGATATGGGTACACCGGTGACAGAGCGACTCCAATACGTTCGGTGGAGGCCACCGACTGCTCCCTGGGTTTTGCTCGGCGGTTGCAGTACACGACATTCACAGTCGGTGATACGTTGTGGTGAGAAATCACAATGTTACCATTGTTATCCGGATAATGAAGCAATGGGGACAGAGTCTTTGTACGTCGAGTCCTGCTGTTTGGCTGTAATGGATTCCCGGGAACAGGAGCCTGCACACCAGCACGATACTGCGACCCAACCGACAGACGGCTTCGACGAAGAGAAGGCGCGGCGTGGCGCTCGCCTCCTGCTTGAAGCCGCTGGCCGTGACCCCGACTTGGCGGGGCTATCGGACACCTGGAGCCGACGTGTCCCAGAAATGTTCGAGACGCTGACGGAAGGCTCTCGGCCCGAGTCCGGACCGGTTATGCGGACTTTTGATGCGGAGACCGACGGTCTCATCGTCAAGACCGGAATTCCGCTCCACAGCATGTGCGAACATCACATGCTCCCCTTCCAGGGCGTTGCCCACGTGGCGTACAGGCCCGGGGAGGAGATGGTGGGGCTGTCAAAGCTCATCCGGTACGTCCGGTGGCAGTCACGCCAGTTGACGACACAGGAGACGCTCACGCGGGATATCGCAGTCGGTCTGTCCGATGAGCTCGACGCGCACGGAGTCGTCGTTGAGGTGACCGCAACGCATATGTGCGAAGTCATGCGGGGCATCGAGACGGAGACTGAAACGACGACCAGAGAGCACGTCGGAACCATCAGCGAAGCGGACCGCACGCAGTTCAGGGAGTCGATTCGACGACACGCCGCCGGCCCCAATGGCTGCTGAGTGCCAGCGTCCGCATCCCGTGAGACGGAGTTCTGAAGTCAAGTGGTTCAGTCGCCACGCGGCTGCTCGTCGGCAGCGTACAGCACAAAACTCATCGTATTGGATTTTTGAAAGTATGAGCGTTCTGCCCGTTCCCTCCGGGACTGGAACGCGAGCGTGGGCCCGTCGACGGGTCTATCGAACGGGAGCAGGGGTTTGCGGCTGCTGACGCCCCAGACAGCGATCCCTCACTGGGGGTCAGCACTCCGGTGACACATAAATCACCGCAGAACTGTGGTCCCTGCTTCTTTCCTGAAAGGGGCCACGCTCAAAACGGACGATGTTGAGCGCTATCACCACGAGAGGCGAGAGTACAGTTCGGTCCGCCAGCATACGGGTGAGACTGCGATGAGTTCGAACTCGCTGCCGTCAGCGGCGAAGACAGTAATCATCGGTGGCGGTATTGTCGGGAACAGTCTCGCGTATCACCTCGCCCGGATGGGGCGAGAGGACATCGCGATTCTGGATAAGGGGCCCTTACCCGACCCCGGTGGGTCGACAGGGCACGCGTCGAACTTCCTGATGCCGGTGGAACACTCGAAGGAGATGACCCACCTCACCCGCCGGAGCATCGAGCAGTACAAGGACATGGACACGTTCACCAACAGCGGCGGTATCGAGGTGGCACGCACCGAGGAACGGGTCGAGGAACTGAAACGCCGCCTCCAGTCGGCGAAGGCCTGGGGGGAACCGGCGGAGCTGTTGAACCCCGAGGAAGTCGAAGCGCTCGTGCCGTACGTCAACACTGACCTCGTCAAGGCGGGGTTCTACAGCACCGGGGCGGGCACGTGTGACCCGCTTCGGGCCGGTGAAGTGATGCGAGCGCGGGCGGACGAGTACACTGATGGCGGCCTGCACGTCTCGCCCAACACCGAAGTGCTCGACCTTCACGTCGAAGACGGGTCGATAGCGGCCGTCGAGACCGACCGCGGGACCGTCACGGCCGACGAGGTGGTCATCGCGGCCGGGCTCTGGAGCCCGAAGTTAGCCGAGATGGCCGGCGTCGAGATCCCGCTGACACCGGCGGTTCACCAGATGGTCAGCGTCGGCCCGATTTCCTTCTTCGAGGACTACGAGGGCGAAATATCGTTCCCGGTCGTCCGCGACATGGACACCCAGATGTACGAGCGCCAGCACGGGAACGACCTCGAAGTCGGGTCGTATCAACACCGGCCGATACTCTGGGACGTCGAAGACATACCGTCCATCGACGAAGCGCCGCTGTCCCCGACACAGCCGCCGCTGACCGACGACGCGTTCGAGCAGTCGATGGCCGACGCGCTGGAGATCGTCCCGGAACTCCTCGACGACCCCGAGGCCGGCATCCGTCACGAAATCGACGGTCTGCTCTCGCAGACCCCCGACGGTGCGCCGCTGCTGGGCCCGCTGCAGGACGTCGACGGGCTCTGGTCGTGTGCCGCGATCTGGATCAAGGAGGCCCCGGCCATCGGCGAGGCGGTCGCCCAGTGGATGACGCGTGGCTGGTCGGATATCGACCTCCACGGGGCCGACGTGAACCGCTTTTACGAGTACGGGAACTCCCGCTCGTTCGTCAAAGACCGGGCCAGCGAAGGGTTCCAGAAGATATACGACATCGTCCACCCGGCCGAGCAGTATCAGTCGGCGAGGGAACTCCGGACGAGCCCGTTCTACGAGAAGCAGGCCGACCTCGACGCGGAGTTCTTCGAGGCGGCGGGCTGGGAACGGCCCCAGTGGTACGAGTCGAACAGCGACCTGCTGGACCGGTACGAGGACGAACTCGCCGAGTTCCGACGGCCGAACGAGTGGGACTCGCGGTGGTGGTCGCCAAACATCCTCGCGGAACACCTCCACACCCGCGAGCACGTGTCGATGATCGGTGACATGGGCTTCAGCATCTTCGATTTCCGCGGGTCGGACGTCGTCGACTACCTCGAACGGATGGCTGTGGGTCGCGTCGACGTCGACGTCGGCAAGACCGTGTACACGCCGATTCTCGCCGAAAACGGCGGCTTCGTTTCGGACCTGACCATCGCCCGACTCGGCCCCGAGCACTACCGAGTCGTCACCGGCGGCGCGGCGGGCGGGTCCGACCGGGCCTGGTTCGGCGGCCACATCCCGGACGACGCCGACGTGACGATGATCGACCGCTCCGAGTCGCTGTGCACGCTGGGCGTCTGGGGACCGAACGCCCGGGATATGGTGGAGGGCGTCACCGAAGAGGACATGTCCCACGACGCGTTCGAGCCGTACACGGCACAGGAAATCACGGTCGGCGAGGTAGACGCGTGGGCGATGCGGCTCTCCTATATCGGCGAGCAGGGCTGGGAGATCTACGCCCCGATGGGTCAGGGCCGCCGCCTCTGGGACGTGCTCTGGGAGGCCGGACAGGACCACGACGTCCGGCCGGCCGGTATGGGCGTCTACGGGACGACCGGTCGCCTGGAGAAGGGATACCGCCTGTTCGGACACGAACTGGAGCTGGAGTACAACCCCGCGGAGGCCGGGCTCACCTTCCACGGTGTCAAGGACGCCGATTTCATCGGAAAGGAAGCCTACGCGGAGGCTATCGATGAGGAGAATACGGCCACGCTATGTACGCTGTCCGTTGACGACCACGCGCCAGAGGGCGGCGAGCGCCGATTCATGCTCGGGAACGAACCGGTCCTCGATGAGAACGGGGACGTTCTGGTCGACGACGAGGGTCGTCGGTCGTACATCACCAGCGCCGGGACCGGCCCGAGCGTCGGCAAGCACCTCCTCATGGCGTACCTCCCGCAGTCCCACGCCGAGGAAGGGCAGAGCCTCCAGGTCGAGTACATGGGCCAGCAGTATCCGGTGACCGTCGAGGTCGTCGGGAGCCGGCCCCTGTTCGACCCGGAGAACGAGCGCATCAGGAGCTAGCACAGCCAGTGAACCGAACGCAATCGAACGAGGGAGACACGACATGGACACCGTAGCCTGCATCAAGCGCGTGCCGGACACCGGCGCGAAACTCACGCTGACCGACGATGAACAGGAGATAGACACGAGCCATCTGGGGTTCACGATATCGCCTCACGAGGAGTGCGCTGTCGAGGAAGCGATCCAGGTGGCCGACGACCACGACGGGACGGCCACCGTGGTGTCGCTCGGACCGGCGGACGCCGAGGAACAGCTCCGGACCGGGCTCGCGATGACGGCCGACGAGGCGACGCTGCTGGAAACTGACGGGGAAGAGTGGCGGCCCCGCGAAACGGCGGCCGCCCTCGCAGACGCCCTGAGCGGCGACGCCGGCACCGACCCGGCCTTCGACCTCCTCCTGTTCGGCAACGAGTCGGCAGACGTGGCGAACCACCAGGTCGGGGTTCGCGTCGCCAAGCGGCTGGATGTACCGTTCGTCGCAGGCGTGTCAGACCTGACGATCGAGGACGGGACGGCCGTCGCCGAGCGCGACGTGACCGGCGGGACCGAGGTGTACGAACTCGACCTCCCGGCCGCCGTTGGCGTAAAAGAGGGGCTCAACACGCCCCGCTACGCCTCGATGCGCGCCAAGATGCAGGCGCGCAAGCAGTCTATCGAACGGCAGAACCCGGTCGCCGGCGAGTTCGACGGGGCTATCGAGAAAGTCCGGTTGGAAGCGCCGGAGAGCACGGAGGGCGCGGCCGAGGTGCTCGGCGAGGGACCGGACGCCGTGCCTGCAGTCCTCGACCTGCTCCGCGACGACCTGGAGGTGATCTGACCGTGATACTGAGCCTCGTCGGACACGCGGGTGGAAGTCCCGAGGAGTCTTCGCTGGAGGCGCTCACGCTGGCCCGTGAACTGGCGACGGCGACCGACGCGGCGCTGGAAGCCGTCGCGTTCGGGACGGAAGCGACGGCGCTCGGGGAGGAACTCGGCGAGTACGGCGTCGAGACGGTCCACTGCGTCGCCGACGAGCGACTGGACACGTACGCACCAGTGGCCTGGGCGGAGAGTGTCGCGCAGTTGCTCGACGCCACGGACCCGGAAGCAGTCGTCGCCCCGGGGACCGACCGTGGACAGGAGGTGCTGGCCCACGTCGGTGCCAAGTGCGATCTGCCGATGGCGGCCAACTGTCTCGACGTCGAGGTCGGCGAGGTGTACGAACTATCGCGCCAGCGATGGGGCGGTAGCCTTGTCGAACACGCACGCCTGGACAGTAACCCGAAATTACTGACGGTAGCGGCACACGAGTTTTCGCCGGAGACGGCGATAGCGACCGCTGAGACGACAGTCCAGCCGTTCGAGCCGACACTGGACGAGAGCGCGTTCCGGGTCAGTGTCGACCGCGTCGAGGAGTCCGACGAGACCGGTGTGTCGCTCGGCGAGGCCCGCGTCGTCGTCGGCGGCGGGCGCGGCGTCGGCGGTCCGGAGGACTACGACAAACTGGAGACGCTGGCCGATAGCCTCGGCGGAACCGTCGGGGCGTCGCGGGCCGCCGTCAACGAGGGCTGGCGACCGCACGACGACCAGATCGGACAGACGGGCACGAAGATCAGCCCGGACCTCTACGTCGCCTGCGGTATCAGCGGTGCGGTGCAGCACATGGTGGGCTGTAAGGGTGCGGACAACATCCTGGCTATCAACACCGACCCGGAAGCGGCCATCATGCAGAAGGCCGACTACGCCGTCGTCGGCGACCTCCACGAGGTCGTGCCGGAGCTGAACGACGCGCTGGGAGACGGGGGCTGAGACGGTCGGCCGTTCCGTGTGCGGACTTGGCTGACGGGCTGGCCGCCTCGGCTCATTCTTTGACGACGTAGTCCCCGAAGTTGTCGACGGTTCCCACCGGCGGCGCACCGAACGCGAGCCACACGTGTGTCTCGTCCGTGTGGTTACAGAGATTCCGGACCGTGTCCGGGTGGACGCGGACGATCCCGCCCTCGGGGACATCGTGGACGTCACCCTCAATGGCTATCTAGCCGCCGGTCGTCGCGACGAACACCTCCTCCTGGCCGTCGTGTGTATGCGGTGTCGTCACGGAGTGTGGTTCGACGATGACCTGATTCACCCGCATCTCCGTAGAGCCCAGCAGGTCCGTGAGTTTCCGGACCTCCGTATCGCAGGTATTGAACTGTGCCGTCGGTACCGTCGCTGGCTGGACGATTTCGTACGAGGACGCCATAATCCGTCTTGACACAGTCCGGACATAGCCTTTGTGTCAGGATGGCCCACGCGGAAGCCGAATACCTCCAGGGAAATCATTAGGCGAGTGGGCCGAGAGTGCCGTGGTATGGACAGTCGATCAGCAGAGACGGCCGGCGTTGAACCCGACAGATGACGTTCGCGGACCAGCCTATCGGCGAGTTCCTCGACGGTGTCGCGTCGGGCCAGGTGACTCCGAGCGGCGGTGCGGTCGCGGCCGTCGGCGGCGCGATGGGCGCGGCGCTCTGTGAGATGGTCTGTATCCACACCGCCGGCACAGAGGAAGCGGCTACTGAGCTGAGCGGGGTCGGTGACACGCTGGCCGACCGCCGTGAGCGGCTGCTTGCCCTCGCCGACGAGGACGCGGCAGCGGTCGACGCGGTCGGGGCCGCGTTCGAGTCCGGAGACGACGCCGGGATTCAGGCGGCTTCGAAACGCTCGACGAAGGTGCCACTGGAGACGGCCGAGGTCTGTCTCGACGTCGTTGAGCACGCCCGCACGGTGACTGCGAAGGGGACGCCGGTCGCTGTCCCGGACGCGGCTGTCGGGGCGCTGCTCGCGGCGGCGGCGCTACAGGCGTCCGTCGCGACTGTCCGGGCAAATCTCGACGTGATAGACGATGAATCATTCGTGGCAGCGATGAAACAGCGGGCAGACGAGGCAGAAGCGGCCGGCGAAGCGGCGCTTGACGAAGCGGTCGCAAACGCGGAGAACTGAGCGTCGTCACCTCGTCGAACGCCGAGCGGCATCCGTTAAAAATCGAGCGGACGAGCCACAGGAGCTGGGACGCGAGGCCGGTTCGTCAGAACAGCCCCGAAATGTTACCGTCTTCGTCGATGTCCATGTCGGCGGCAGCCGGTCGGGCCGGCAGGCCGGGCATCGTGAGCGCGTCGGCCGTGAGGGCGACCAGGAAGCCAGCTCCGGCAGACGGGTACACTTCGCTGATTTCGAGTTCCCAGCCCTCCGGCGCGCCCTTCTTGCTGGCGTCGTCGCTCAGCGAGTGGAACGTCTTGGACATGACGACCGGGTAGTCGTCGAAATCGAGCTCGTTCATCTGCTCGATGTCGTCGAGCGCGCCGCCGGTGTATTTCACGTCGTCAGCGCCGTATATCTCGGTCGCGACGGTGTGGATCTTCTCCTTGATGCTGTCGTCGTCGTCGTACAGCATCCGGAAGTCCTCCTCGTTGCTCTCCTCGGTCGCCTCGATGACGTTCTCCGCGAGGTCGACGCCGCCCTCGCTGCCGTCGGAGAACACGTTCGACTCCGCGGCACGGACGCCGAGGTCCTCACGGCAGTGGTCCAGCACGGCCTGAATCTCCTCGTCGGTGTCGTCCGGGAAGCGGTTGACGGAGACGACGACCGGGACGCCGAACTTCTGGAGGTTCGTCGCGTGCTTGTCGAGGTTCGAGAAGCCCGCTTCGACGGCTTCGACGCCGGCCTCGTCGATCTCGTCGTAGTCGACCGGCCACTGGTCCAGCCCGTGGTATTTGAGCGCGCGGACCGACGCCACCAGCACGACGGCGTTCGGCGTCATATCGCCCTTGCGACAGACCACGTCCATGAACTTCTCGGCCCCGAGGTCGGAGCCGAAGCCGGCCTCGGTGACGAGGTAGTCGCCCATGCCGAAGGCAGTCTTGTCGGCGACGAGCGAGTTCGTCCCGTGGGCGATGTTCGCGAACGGCCCGCCGTGGACCAGCGCCGGCGTCCCCTCGATGGTCTGGACGACGTTCGGTTTGATCGCGTCCCGGAGTAGCATGGTTGCTGGGCCGGTCGCCTCGATATCTTCGACCGTGACCGGGTCGCCGTCCTCGTCGTAGGCGACGATGATGCGACTGACTCGCTCTTTGAGGTCGCCCAGGTCACTCGCCAGGCACAGCACCGCCATCAGTTCTGAGGCGGCGGTAAGGAGGAAGCTGTCCTCCCGTGGCGTCCCACCGGTTTTCCCGCCGAGGCCGACGACGGTCTCCCGGAGCGCGCGGTCGTTCATGTCGATAGCGCGTGGCCACGAGACGTTGTTGATGTCGATGTCTAGGTCGTCGCCCTGCGAGATCTTCGCGTCGAGCATCGCGGCGATGAGGTTGTGCGCGGAGGTGAGCGCGTGGAGGTCGCCGGTGAAGTGGAGGTTGATGTCCTCCATCGGAAGGACCTGCGACCGGCCGCCGCCTGCTGCGCCGCCTTTGACGCCGAACACCGGGCCGAGCGACGGTTCACGGATGGCGATCATCGCTTCCTCGCCGACGTGGTTGAGCGTCTGCCCGAGGCCGACGGTCGTTACCGTCTTCCCCTCGCCTTTCGGGGTCGGCGTCATCCCGGTTACCAGGACGAGGTTCTGCTCCTTGTCTTCGGCCTGTTCACGGAGGCGCTCGATGGCGTGTTGTTTGACTTTCGCGGTGTATTCGCCGAAGTACTGGAGGTCGTCGAGGCCGAGTCCCCACGGCTCTACCAGTTCCCAGATCGGTTCCATCTCGGTCGACTGGGCGATATCGTAGTCCGTAGGAATCGGCTCCTGTGTCTCTTCGGTCGCGGATTGCTCATCCTGTGAAGACATCTCGACTAGCCCTTCCCTACACCGTCGTAATAATGTTAGTGAACCTGATACTATCGGGATAGGATGTGTTCGAGACGCCGTTGCGGACCGCGTAAGCCACATCATGTATCTCGGCTTACGAGATTGGTTCCGTGGCCCGTCATCGGGTCGGACGGCAGCGGCAGCGACGTCGGGATCTACGAGATGACTCGACCACTGTCTCCGGGCCGCCATTGAGGAGTTTCTCGTGGGTTTCGGCCTGAAGAGGCTGCTCCACCTCGTTACGTGCTATCGACGCAGAACTCGGGGCGATAAATTAATCAGGCCGCCGGCGACCAATTATGGTATGGAGTACCACGAGTCGGCGGACTACCTGCAGTCGCTACAGCGTCGTCGGCCCAAGTTGGGGACCGATACGACGGCGCGAATGCTCTCACATCTCGGTGACCCGGACGACAGTTTCGACAGCGTGCAGATCGCCGGGTCGAACGGGAAGGGAAGCACCGCCCGCATGACCGAGAGCGTGCTCAGAGCCGCCGGGCTTGACGTCGGCCTGTTCACTTCGCCGGGGTTGAACGGCTTCCGCGAGCAAATCACGGTCAACGGCGGCCGGATACCCAAAGAGCGGGTGACAGAGTTCGTCGAGCAGATCAAGCCCTGTATCGAACGCCTGGCCGCCGAGGACGACAAGCCGACGCATTTCGAGGTACTCACCGCGCTTGCGCTCTATCATTTCGATGTCGAAGACGTCGATGTGGCAGTCCTGGAAGTCGGTATCGGCGGCCGGTACGACGCCACAAGCGCGGTCGATCCCGTCGCAAGCGCCGTCACCAGCATCAGTTTAGAACACACCGACCTGCTCGGCGACACAGTCGAGGAGATCGCCCGCGACAAAGCGCAGGTCACGCCGCGGGACGCCCCGCTCGTGACGGGAACGACCGGCGCTGCCCTCGATGCGATCCAGGGGATTACCGACACCATCACCGTCGGTGGTGAGGGGGCTGACGTCACCGCCGTCGAAAACGGCATGCGCTCGCCCGTCGAGAACCGGATCGCACTTACCGGGCCGGACTGGGCCCTCGAATCGAACCTCAAACTGCTCGGACAGCATCAGGCGGAGAACGCCGGCGTCGCAGCGACGCTGGCCCGACAACTCATAGACGTGGACACGGAAACCGTATCCGAGGGGCTGCGGGCCGCGACGCTGCCGGGGCGGTTCGAGATCCGGTCGACCGACCCGATGGTGGTTCTCGATGGCTCACACAACCCCGGCGCGATGGAGACGCTGACAACACTCATAGAGCGGTACGAGTACGACGACCTCCACGTGGTCTTCGCCGCGATGCAGGACAAGGAGTACGAACAGATGATTGCGACGCTTCCGGCCGTCGAGACGGCCTTCGCCGCGCGACCGGAGGTCGACCGAGCCGCGAGCACTGGATCGCTCGCTGCCGCGTTCGAGGGTCAGGCTGCCGAGGTACAGCAGGTAGAGTCCGTTCCGGAAGCCACCGAACGAGCGGTAGCCACGGCCGGCGCGGACGACTTCGTACTCGTGGCCGGGTCGCTCTACGCAGTTGCCGAGGCTCGGGACCGCTGGAGTCGGCTGGTCGTTCCCAGGGAGACCCTCCAGCAGCCGTCGGCGGGCGGGACCGCTGGATCAGGAAGTGAACCAGAAATCCACCAGCAGATGCTTTCGGTCACGTTGCGGCGCGACCAGGCGGGAGTCCTAAAACAGGAGCTCGAGGACTGCGGCGGTACCTGTACCTGTTCGACTGTCGGGATGCCGGAGAAACTCGTCGACACGACGCTGTCGGGAACGCCGCGACAGTTTCAACGGCTCATTGGCCGACTGGCTTCGGCAGGGCTGGGGCTCGGTCGGCTCGCCACGCAACTCGACGGTGCGCTGTCTGACAGGTCGTTCCCGCCGCCGTTCGACAGGAAAGAGGCGGCCGTGATGGGTATTCTCAACGTCACGCCGGACAGTTTCTACGACGGCGGTGAGTACAACCGTCGCGATCTCGCGGTTAATCACGCGGAACAGATGATCGAGTCCGGGGCGGATATCGTCGACATCGGCGGCGAGAGTACGCGTCCCGGGGCAGACCCGGTGGCCGTCGAAACGGAGATCGACCGCGTCGTGCCCGTTATTGAGGCTGTTTCCTCGCTCGACACGACTGTCTCCGTAGATACCCGAAAAGCCGCCGTCGCTGACGCGGCGCTGGACGCCGGTGCCGACATCGTCAACGACGTGTCGGGACTGTCGGACCCCGAGATGCGGTTCGTGGTTGCCGACCACGACGCGTCCGTCATCCTGATGCACAGCCTGTCCGCTCCGGTGGACCCAGGTCGAACTGTGACCTACGACGATGTCGTCGATGACGTGCTTCGAGCCCTCACAGAACAGATACTGCTCGCCGAGCAAGCCGGCATCGACCGCGAGCAGATTATCGTCGACCCCGGCTGTGGTTTCGGGAAGAACGCCGCCGAATCGTTCGAACTCGTCGACCGACTCCACGAGTTCCACGCGCTCGGCTGTCCGGTGCTGGTCGGGCATTCTCGGAAGTCGATGTTTGCCGATATGAGCGACGCAGGTGCGGACAGGCTGCCGTCGACCCTGGCCACGACAGCGCTGGCCGCTGAACGTGGGGCTGACGCAGTCAGGGTCCACGACGTCTCCGAGAACAACGCCGTGCTCAAGACGGTCTCAGCGACGGCATCGAGACCGTCTCAGCTTCGGCAACAATGATACCTGTGCAGCCCGAACAGTATGTATGCTACAGTTCCTAGCGCAGCTCGGTTCGGGCCTGCTTGAATCCGTCGGGCAGGTGGCAGCAGTCGCTGGAACCGTCGTCCTTCTGCTGATACTCGTCGCTCTGGGTGCCTTCGCGTACAAGAGCCTCACCGGAGACGGTATCCGCTGGCCCGATGAGCGAGAAGAAGCGGACAGTGACGATGACGACAGCGTCGTGCAGGGAAGCCGTGAGGACGACTGGAAATATTACTGAAGACGCGACCTCGCCTTACTCGCGTACTCCGACGGACCAGCGCTCGCGCTTGGTGTCCCCACCCTTTCGAAGCAATGCACAGCAGGTCGCACGGCAGGAGCGTGGCTGGTTTATCCACCGTTTCAATCGGTGCCGTGGTCGTAGGAGTGTTCGAACTCCCAGTGGTACCGACAGTCCGTACAGGTCGCCCACTCGGGGATGTCGAACCGCTCGGGGTGTCGCTGGCCGTGTTCCATCCGGCTTCGACAGACCGGGCACGTGAGATACAGGAGTTTCAGGTCAGCGAACTCGTCGTGGCTATACTCGCCGACACACCGCGGACAGTCGATGCTGTCACGCGCGTTGTGCTGGAAGATTTCCGACTCGCATCGCGGACATTCCACCGTCGCTGGCGGCCGTCTCGCCCACCCGATGTCACCGTCGTACGTCGTCGTTGCTGTGTCCATGCTCGACAGTCTAAATTTGTTCGGCCCATCGCTCCGCTGGAGTGGTGCGGCGATCCGCTTGCCAACCCAGAGAAGCTTCGAGAGCAGAACTGCGAGCCATCCAGACACTATCACGATGTAATGGTTCTGTGGGCTTAAAATTCCGGGCAAATCCGGCTCTGACCGGTGCTATGTCGCCGGTAGGTTTTCACGGCGACCGATAGTATGTGTCGTATGGGTTTTGATGCAGTTGTCAGTGCCATGCCGACCGTGGCCGGACTGATGACGAACGTCGGGCCGCCAGCTGTGGGACAACTGGACTCAGGCGTTGCAACCGAGCTATCCGGGCCGCTCCGCGGGCTCGTCTCGTTCGTTCTCGTGCTCGTGGCCGGCGCATTGGTACTCCGGATGCGGCGGAACTACGTCAACGAGTCGATTGACGCGATTTCGGACAGCCCGGCGATGGCCGTTTTCTACGGCATCGCTGGGTACGTGATCGTCGGTATCGTCGGCCTCTACGGGGCAACAACGCTGGCCCGCCTCAGCGTCGCTGGCGGGGTATTCGTCCGTGTCGCGATTCTCATCAGTAGTGCGTTCGTCCTGGTACTCACAAGCTTCGGCTTTCTCGTGGTCGGCACACTCCTCACTGATATCTTTGGCAGCCGACGACCAACATACGGGCTCCTCATCGGAGCGTTTCTCAGCGCTGTCTCGTGGGTTCTGCTTTCACCCGCCGGCAGTATCGTGTCCAGCCTCGCCATCGCCGCGTTCGGAATCGGCGGCTCTGCCCGGATTTGGATACACTCTGAACGGACGGTCGAAACAGAACTGGGTGGCCGGTAGCGTGAACGGTTTCGACCGCTGTTGGCGATAGCGTCCTGATACTACCGGTCGCGTCGGAAAACGCAAAACGAGAGGCTTCAGTCGGTACCCGTCGCCGTGTCGTCACCTGGGTCGGAGATATCTGTCACCATCTCGTCGCCAGCGGTCACGACATCCACGTCTTCCCGTTCAGAGAGGTCCTGGATGGTCTCTGCGAACTCCTCGGACTCGAGTATCTGGTACTCGTTGTCGAGCCCCAGATACACTGTATAGCACATCAGACACAGGATGAACGCGAACGGGAGTCCTGTGGTGATTGCGGCCGTCTGGAGCGCCGTCAGCCCGCCGCCGATGAGCAGGATAGACGCGACAAGGCCCTCGGTAAGGGCCCAGAATATCCGCTGTGTTCGCGGCACGTCGTGCTTTCCGCCCGAAGTCAGATGGTCGATGACCAGTGACCCGGAGTCAGACGACGTGACGAAGAACGTGATGACCAGCAGCGTCGCGATCAGTCCACTGACCACGCCAAGCGGGAACTGCTCCAGCAGGGCGAACATCGCGACGGTCTGGCCGACTTCGTTGTAGGTCGCTAGCGCCTGTCCGTTCCCCATCAGTGAGTTGAACATCGCGCTGCCACCGAATACCGACAGCCAGAGCGTCGAGAACATCGATGGAAGGAACAGCACGCCCAGGACGAACTCCCGGACGGACCGACCCTTTGAAATGCGCGCGATGAACATCCCGACGAACGGCGACCACGCGATCCACCAGCCCCAGTAGAACACGGTCCAGGCGGTGGGAGTCCCGTTCGCCGCTTCGTTGAGCGTCCCGGTGAAGAACCCGAGCGCGAGAATGTTTCCGAAGTACGCGCCGAGCCCCTCGGTCCACGTCCCGAAGATGTACACCGTCGGACCCACGATAACGAGGAACCCGAGCAGTGCGAACATCAGGTAGAGGTTGAGCGTACTCAGCCGCTTGACACCGCCGTCGAGCCCCGCCGCGACCGAGAGGGTCGCGATCAGCGTGATCCCGGCGATGAGCGCGACTTGCGGCCAGGTCCCTGTCGGGATGCTCACCGCACCGAGCATGTCGCCGCCCACGTAGGAGAGCCCCGTGTTGACCTGTGCAACACCGAGTCCCAGTGAGGTTGACAGCCCGAACAGCGTCGCGAACACCGTCACGAGGTCGATGATGTGGCCCGGCCAGCCGTAAATCCGCTCGCCCAGCAGGGGCCAGAATATCGACCGGAAGGTGAGTGGGAGTCCCCGGTTAAACGAGAAGAACGCGAGGCCGAGTCCCACTAGGCCGTACACCGCCCACGGGTGAAATCCCCAGTGGAAGAACGTCTGCGCCATCGCGGCGGACGCCGCTGCGCCGGTCCCCGCTTCGGCCCCGAAGAAGCTCGGGGGGTTCTGGAAGTAGTACAGCGGTTCCGAGACGCTGAAGAACATGAGGCCGATACCCATGCCGGCGCTGAACAGCATGGCCATCCAGGAGAAGTCGCTGAACTCCTTTTCGGCCTCGACGCCGCCGATTCTGATATTGCCGTACTTGCTGAACGCGAAGTACAGCAGTGTGATGATGAACACGTTCACCGCCAGCAGGTAGAACCAGCCGAAGGTGTCCCCGATGGTGTTGAATAGCCACGTGTACGCCGAGGCTGCGGTGTCACCCAGCAGTATCGTCACTGCGATGAACAGCGCAATTATCACCAGCGCCACCGGGAAGACCACTGGATGGATGTCGAAGCCGGCCGCCTGGATGTTCGTATCACCCGGCTCGCGGTCGGACTCCGGGTGGAACAACTCGACCTGAAGCCCGTCCGACATTTCGCCGGTCGGATCGTCACTGTCTGCCATACGTTACCCCTCTCGAACGCGGTACTGGTCTGTGGTGTCTCATTGTCGTGGTCGCAGTCTTGCTCTGTCGTAGTCCGCCGCCACCGTCATGCCAGCGACATCCCGGCGGAGCGCGTCTGCAGCGTTCGCATCCTGTTTGTCTCACTGTACTCGCTCGGGCGGGCACGGCGTGCCCACAGTCGACGTGGTTTATGTGCTACCCAGGCTCATACTTATGCAGTAATGCAACTCTAATAAAACTTCACCTTAGACCCCAATATATGACCGAATGAAGCGTTGTACTGTTGTGACACGTCAAACATTTCTGAAATGTAATATATTGTGGTTTACCGGTTGCCGTTTACCTGTTCGGCGTCCACCCGACGTGGGACGTGCGCATTTATTTCGGATTCCCACATACGGCCCGTATGGCACGACTACTGGCGACAGGGGCAGCCGCAGTGGCGGCACTGCTGATGGGCGTCGGTCTCGTCGGGATGACGGTCGGCGACTTCCGGCTCGCAGGATTCAGTTTCCTCAGCGCGAGTCTGGTGATCTATCTCCGCGAGACACGACTGATAGACGCGTGAGAGCGGTCAGATGTCGTTGACGCTCATCCGCTGACTGATAACCGGAACGCTCGACGTCCGGACCACTTTGTCGGTCGTCCCACCGAGCAGGTTCCCGAGCTTGCCCCGGAACGCCGAACCGAGGACGATCACGTCCATGCCTTCGCTTTCGGCGAACTCGACGATCTCCTCGCTGGGCGCGCCGGTTCTGAAATGCGTCTCGTAGCCGACGCCGTGCTCTTCGGCGACATTCCCGAGATTCGCCAGAACCTCCTCCCCGTAGTCCCGATACTCCTCGCGCATCTCCTCCTCGTCGTCTCTGAGCGCGAGTGCGCGCGGCGTGCCCGGCAGGTCGATTACGTACAATGCATGGACTGTCGCGTCGAGCGCAGCGGCGAGTTCGATGCCGTGTTCTGCCCCTCTCCGGGCCTCGTCGCTGCCGTCATACGGGACGAGTATATTGTCGTACATGCTACCTGACTCACTTGCACTTCCACCACAATCCTGTTATAGGTTTCCCCGCATAGGATAGTCAGCGCATCGGTTTGAACGCTGACTGCGGCCAACGTAGTAGCGTTCAGGCCTTCCGTGCGACGTTGTCGACGGGGTAGCCCGCGTCGCGTATCGCCGTGATGATCGTCTGTGCGTGCTCAGCGCCACTCGTCTCGACGTTGAACACGAGGTACGCCTCCCCGATTTCGAGATTCTCGACGGACCGTTCGTGGCGAACGTCGTGGATGTTGGCTCCCTGCTTGGCAATGACACCGGATATTTCTTCCATCACACCCGGCTGGTCGTCGATGCGAACCCGGAGCTGGAGGAGCTGCTGGCGCTCCGTCAGCGCGTGGATGAGAACCTCACGCATCTGTGTCATGTCGAGGTTGCCGCCACAGAGCAGCGGCATCACCGTTTCACCCGACACGTCGAGGCCGTCGCTCAGCACGGCGGCCACGGAGGCGGCCCCCGCCCCTTCGACGACCTGTTTGGCCCGTTCCATCAACAGGAGAATCGCCTGTGCGATGTCGGTGTCTGAAACCGTTACGACCTCGTCGACGTTCGCCTCGATGATGCCGAGTGTCGTCTCCGAGATACCGCCGGTGGCGATGCCGTCGGCGATGGTGTCGACTTCGTCGAGCACGACCGGAATCCCCTTGTCGAGGCTTTCGTGGACCGTCTCCGCGCCGGTCGCCTGGACACCGACGACGCGCGTCTCGGGCGAGAGGTGTTTGATCGCCGTCGAGACGCCGCTGATGAGCCCCCCGCCCCCGATAGGGACGACGACTGTGTCGACATCGGGGCAGTCGTGGTACATCTCCGTGCCGAGGGTCCCCTGTCCGGCGATTATGTCCAGGTCGTCGTAAGCGTGCACGAACTCGGCGTCGGTCTCTTCAACGACGGCCTTGGCGTGGGACATCGTCTCCTGGAAGTCACTACCGACCAGCTCGACGCTCCCGCCGTAGCCTCTGGTGGCGTCGATCTTGGCCTGTGGCGCGTTCTCCGGCATGAAAATCGTCGACTCTGCCCCGCATTTCGTTGCGGCGAGGGCGACACCCTGCGCGTGGTTCCCGGCGCTAGCTGCGACGAACGAATCCACGCCATCAGCGACGTCCTGTGAGATTTTGTTGTACGCGCCTCTGGTCTTGAACGACCCTGTCCACTGGAGATGTTCCATCTTCAGGTACACCTCGGCGTCGACGAACCCGCCGAGGGACGTGCTCCGTTCGACCGGCGTCTTCTTGACGACTGTCTCGTCGTCAAGGCGTTCGCGCGCTCGTTCGATATCTGCGTACGTGACGGGCAGCGTGTCCGATTCAGTTTGTGTCATGGATTCGTGTCGTGTCGGGTCTTATCCCGAAGTCGTCGGGTCATCGCTCTGTCTCATTTGGTGATGCGCTCCCGGGCCGGGTCGAACAGCGGCTCCTCCTGCACTGTCGCCTCGTAGGTTTCCCCCTCACACTGTATCTGGACCGACGTGCCGGCTTCGGCGTATTCGGTCGGGACGTACGTGTACGCGATGGACTCGTCGATGCTGTAGCCGTAGTTCCCGGCCTGCACGTAGCCGATTGCCTCGCCGTCTTTCAGCACCGGCCGGCCGCTCAGCATGATGTCCGTCGAGTCCTCAAGCGTGAGCGGCGTGATTTTGTTGTCGATACCCTCGCTCCGTGCGGCCTCCAGGGCTTCCTTGCCGATGAACTCGGTGTCCATGTCGACGGCGAAGGGCAGCCCGGCCTCGAAGGGGTTCGAGTCCGTGTCGATGTCCGTCCCCCAGAGCCGGTAGCCTTTCTCCAGTCGCATGGAACTGAGCGCGCCGCCGCCCATCGGTCGGACGCCCAGGTCGTCTCCGGCCTCCGCCAGCGTCTCCCAGAGCCGCTGGCCGTACTCCGTCGGCGTCCACAGCTCCCAGCCGAGTTCGCCCACGTACGAGACGCGGAGCGCGATGACCGGCACGTCGCCGACGTACATCTGCTTGGCCCGGAAGTACGGGAATCCCTCGTTAGTCACGTCTGCATCGGTACACCGCTGGAGGAGGAGCCGCGAATTCGGCCCCCAGAGGCCGATTGTGGATTTCGCGCCTTCCTCGACGTGGACCGACACCGTCTCGGGGGCCTCGTCTTCCAGGTGACCGCCGTGAATGCCGGGGGAGTTCCCGCCGCCGGTCGTCACCATGAACTCCTCGTCGTCGAGTTTGACGACCGTGATGTCCGCGAGAATGCCACCGCCCTCGTTCAACAGCAGCGAGTAGCGGACCTGCCCGACGTCGAGATCCATGTCGTTGCTACAGACCCGCTGGAGGAACGCCTGGCTCCCCTCGCCTTCGACCATTATCGAACTGAACGTCGTCATGTCGAACATCGACACCTTGTCGCGGGTGTGGAGATGCTCGGCGGCCTCGATTTTCGAACGGTTGATGCCCTGCCAGCCGTCCTGGTCGGGAATCCGGTCGTCGTACTTCTCGACCAAGTCGGCGTTCGACTCGTACCACTGTGGCGTCTCCCAGCCGCCGCTCTGATAGAACTCCGCGCCGAGTTCCTTCTGCTGGTGGTAGAACGGACTCGTCCGAAGTCCCCGGTGGTCGTCGGGCTGCCACCGCGGCTCGACGATGCTGTACACCTGCTCGTAGCGCTTGGCCCCGCGGTCGACGAAGTAGTCTTTCTCGCCGGCGTGGGGTTCGAACCGTCTAACGTGGATACCGCCGGTGTCGACCGGGCCGGACGGCAGCCGCGGAACGCCGTTTTCCATCCACTCGGCGAGGATGCGGCCGTAGCCGCCGGAGTGGGTCCACCAGATAGCCAGTCCGGTCCAGAGGCCGTCGACCTGCGCCGTCTCGCCGACGGCCGGCATCCCGTCGGGCGTGAAGACGAAGATACCGTTCTCGGTGGCCTCGTACTCCACGTCCTGTGTCGCCGGCAGCAGTTCGTCGAAGGCCTGCTTGGCGGATTTGTCCCGACCGCGGTGGGTCGGCGTCTCCCAGTGCTCCTTCGTGAACCCTCTAACTGACGCTTGGTGCTCCTCGGTGTTCTTCCCCATCGCCTCGGGGTCGACCGAGAGCGTCTCGTGGTTGTACGACCCCATCCCGAGCGCGTCGCCGTGTGTCCGGAAGTACAGCGAGTGGTCCTGGTCGCGGCCGACCGGCTGGTGTGGCCCCTCGCTCATGTACTCCGCGATGGAGCGGTCGCCCGGCACGTCCAGCCCGGTCGTGTTGTCGCCGACCGAGGATTCGGCGTCGGCGAGTTCGTCCATCGGTTCGGTGACAACGTACTGGTGCTCGACCGGCGCGATTGGCAGGTCCAGCCCGGCCAGTTGGCCGGTCTGGTAGCCCCAGTTGTTCGTCGCGATGACCGCTCGCTCGCAGTCGATTCGTCCCTGATCGGTCTCGACAGCGTTGATTTCACCCCCCGAAACATCCAGATCCGTGACCTCCGTGTTCCCGTAGAACGACGCCGAAGAGTTCTCCATATACCACTGGAGCGCGCTGATGCCGTCGACGCGTCCGTCGGTCGGCGAGTAGTAGCCACCGAGGATTTCGTCCTCGTCGACCATCGGAAGGTGCTCGGTGACTTCCTCGGGCGAGAGCAACTGCGGTTCCGGCAGCCCATAGGAAGTCGCCCACTCGACGCGCCGACGGAGGAAGTCCATGCGCTCCTCGCTCCGGGCCACTTCGATGCCACCGACCTCGTCGTAGACGCCGGCATCAGAAAGGAGCCGACTGGTGTAGTAGGCTGTCTTCGTCTGTATCTTCGACGGCGACGTCTGGAACATAATCCCAGGGGCGTGTACCGATGAGCCGCCAGTGACCGGGAGCGGTCCCTGGTCGATGACGACAACGTCCTCTGCGCCGAGTTCCGTCAGGTGATACGCGACGCTACACCCAACGGCCCCGGCACCGATAACGACTGTATCCGCCCGAGACGGGGGAGTCTCTGTGCTCATGTATCTCGTTTGGGACTGTTTCTGTCACAATCTTAAATACACCGGTGGCCGGAACCCACGCAAAAAGAGAACGTCGGGTAGAGCAATCATAGAGGGGTATTTCGACCAGTGTCGAGCCGTCGGGTATCAGTGGGTAGCGAGAAGAAACCGCAGTGCGGGACTGAACCACAGCGTGTTACAATTGCGATAGAACCAGCGGCTGGTCACAGACCGCTCTCAGACGAGCGGTTCCTCGCGGACGGTTGCGTCGTACCGCTCGCCCTCGTAGAGGATTTCGACGCTAGTTCCGGGTTCGGCGTACTCGGGCGGCAGGTACGTGTAGGCGACACAAGCGCCTTCGGTGTAGCCGTACTCGGCGCTGTGGAGGTAGCCGATAGTCTCGTCGCCGTCGAGGACTGGCTTGTTGTCCAGCACGACGGCATCCTCGTCGTCGAGCGTCAGGCACGCGACCTTGTGGTCGATGTTGTCGCCGTCGGCGGCCGCGGCGACGGCCTCCTTGCCGATGAAGTCGGTTTCGAGGTCGACGGCCCACCCGAGGCCGGCCTCGTACGGGTTGTGCTCCGTGTGGAGGTCCTTCCCCCAGAGGCGGAAGCCTTTCTCGATTCGCAGCGAATTCAGCGCGCCGTTGCCGTACGGTCGGATGCCGTACTCCTCGCCGGCCTCCATGATGTGCTCCCAGAGGCGTTCGCCGTACTCCGAGGGCGTGTAGAACTCCCAGCCGAGCTCGCCCGCGTACGAGACGCGGAGCGCAGTCACGGGAATGTTCTTGACGAAGAACTGCTGGCTCGTGAAGAACGGGAAGGCGTCGTCGGAGAGGTCGACGTCGGTGACCTTCGACAGGACCTTCCGGGCGTTCGGGCCGGTACAGACCATCGCCGCCAGGCTCGACGTGACGTCGTTGACGACCACGTCCTCGGGGGACTGCTCGCGCACCCACGCCACGTGGTTGTTCCCGACTTCGCGACCCGTCGTCAGTAGGAGGTAGCGGTCCTCGTCGGTTCGCGTGACCGTGATGTCCGCCCGGACGCCGCCGCCCTCGTTACACATCAGCGTGTACTTCACGTCGCCCACGTCGATGTCCATGTCGTTCGTACAGAGGTACTGGACGAACTCGCCGGCGTCGCTCCCGATGACCTCCATCTTGTTGAACGATGTCATGTCGTGGAGCCCGACGTTCTCCCGGATGTTCAGCGCCTCGGCGCCTTCGATGGGTGACCAGTACTTCGCTTCCCAGCCCTCGCGGTCGGGGATCTGGTCACCGTACTCCGCCAGCAGGTCGGCATTTGAGTCGAACCAGTGGGGTTCCTCCCAGCCGGCCTCGGCCCACAGTTCGGCGTCGTACTTCTTGTGGGTGTGGTACATCGGGGTCCGACGGATGTCCCGCTGTTTGTCGGTCCAGACCCACTTGGGGTGCATGATGTTGTAGACGATGCGGTACTCCTCGCCGCCGATGTCCCGAGCGAAGTCCCAACTGCCCTCGTGCTCGTCGAAGCGGTTCACGTCGCAGTGGGCGAGGTCAATCGGGCCGTCAGGGAGGCGCGGGACGCCGTGTTCCATCCACTCGGCGAGCGCTTTGCCGGCACCGCCGGCGTGGGTGACCCAGATGGCCGCCGCCGTCCAGAGGCCGTCGTACTCCTGGACGGGCCCCATCACGGGGAGGCCGTTGGGCGACTCCGCGAACATGCCGTTGTACTTGTGTTCGAGTTCCTTGCCGGCCGTCGCGGGCAATAGCTCGTCGCTGGCCTGACGCGGGGCCTTGTCCGGTCGGTCCGGATGGGTCGCGTTGTCCATATGGTAGTCCGTGAACTCGTGGACAGACCCCTGTTCGCCGTCGAGGTCGTTGCCGCCGAGGTCCTGTGGATCGGGCACGATTGGCTCGTGGTTGTACGAGCCGATGCCGTAGGAATCCCCGTGGTTCCGGTAGTACATCGCGTTGTCCTGGTCGCGGAGAATCGGCCGGTCCGGACCCACGAGGAGCCGTTTTGCCTTCTCCCCGGAGACGTTCTCGTAGTTCTCGAACAGCGGGTGGTCCGTGATGTCTACCGCGCTGTCGGCCAATTCGTCGAGAGACTCCGTCATCGTGTACTGGTGCTCGACCGGCGTCACGGGCAGGTGAACGTCGAGCTTCTCGCCGAGTTGGCGGGCCCAGATGTTCGTCGCGACGACGACCTCGTTGCACTCGATAGTACCGTTCTCCGTGACGACAGCCTCTACCGAGCCGTTCTCGGTCTCGACGTCCTCTGTGCGCGTGTGTGGGACGAACTTCGCGCCCCGGTCCATCGCTTCACGGGCCAGCGCGTCACACGCGACGACGCCCGAGACCTGCCCGTCCGTCGGGGAGTAGTAGCCGCCCTTGATCTGGTCGGCGTCGACCAGTGGGAGGTGCTCGGTGACTTCTTCGGGCGAGAGCAACTGCGGGTCCTCGATGCCCCAGGCCTTTGCATATTCGACGCGGCGCTGGAGGAAGTCCATGCGCTCCTCGCTGCGCGCGACTTCGATGCCGCCTGTTTCGTTGTAGGCCTGCTGCCCATCCGCGCCCTTGAGGTCCGAGTACAGCCGCCGGCTGTAGTCCGCAAACTGGCTGAGGACTTTCGGCTCCGCGGTCTGGAACATGATTCCGGGGGCGTGCGTCGATGACCCACCCGTGGTAGGCATCGGTCCCTGGTCGACCACGACCACGTCCTCGCGGCCGAGCTCTGTCAGCTGGTAGGCGATGTTGCAACCGACGATTCCAGCACCGACGATGACAGTGTCGGCCTGGGTCGGCAGGCTATCGGTAGGCTCCATAACTCTGGGTAAACCGTACGACGGCGTGGCAATATAGTTACCGCCTGGCCTGGTTCCTTTTCAAAGTGACGTTTACATATCATTTAGTGTTTCAGAATAACAGGAGTACCATTGTTAATAGATTTGGGTCCCCTACGGCGGTTGTTGCTTCCCAGCGCAGCGAAGTCGCCGCTCACACTCCGATATCTGTCGTGTCAAGTTATATGTTATCACTTCACTAGAGTGCGGTTCGTATCGCCTTAGCATCCGGTCGAACAGTTCCCGATTATCACACAGTGACCAGGCTAGCACCGGCTCAAGTGACGGGTCGTCGGATTCGGAACTGAGCCTGCCCCTCCCGGTCGGCTGAGTGCTGCTAAGTACGGTAGAGAGTCGCATCGACGACTCTGGCAGTTTGTCTCGCCTCCCAAGAAGCCCTCGTCACCGCGGATCAAGTAGCGCGCATACGCCCGGTGTTTTTTATTTGCTCGCCGCCGGACTTCGGTATGGCCTACACGTCCGTCACGCACACGACGACTGATCGACGGCTCGGACGGTTGCCGTCGGGGCGAGACGTGTCCGTGACTGTCCACCGATACGTCGGCGGCCCCGGACCGACAGTATACATCCAGGCGGCTCAGCACGGCATCGAACTCAACGGCCCGGCCGCGTTACGGCGACTCCACGACCACCTCGCCGACGCAGCCATCGCCGGGACAGTTATCGTCGTTCCGGTAGTGAACCAGCTCGCGTTCGACCACCGGTCGTACATGACCCCCGGCGAGTACGACGTGATGAACCCGAACCTGAACCGTGTGTGGCCGGGCGATTCGTCCGGAAGCCTACAGGAACAGTTTGCCGCTCGGCTGTGGGAGCTCGTGAAAGACGCCGACGCGGCGGTCGACCTCCACACCGGCACGGCAGATATGCTGGAACACGTGCGGTGTCGTGCAGGTGACTCGGCCGCCGAACGCCTCGCCGAAGCGTTCGGCACTTCCTACAGGCTTACCGACGGTCACGGGGACACTGACGACAACGGGTCCGGCGGGACGTTCCGCGCTGCGGCTTCGGCAGCCGGGATTCCGGTTATCACTGCGGAGCTATCGAACAGTCGTCGGGTCGCACAGGACGCAGTTGCGGCGGGTGTCGACGGGATACTGAATCTCCTGCGCGAGCGGGCTGTCCTCCCGACAGAGCCGGAGCCACAGGCTGCGCAGACGGTGCTCCGAAACGACGCGGAGGCGGTCACCGCGTCGGGATCGGGGCTTTTCGAATGCCGGCCGGACATCGCCGTCGGCGACACCGTCGACGCCGAGGAGCGACTTGGAACCATCTACGAACCTTCCTCGTTCGAACAACAACAGGTCGTCTCAGCGACAGAACGGGGAGTGCTATTCTCGCTTGCCAGGGAGTCCGTCGTCGTGAAAGGAGAGCGCCTCGCAGGTATCGCGACACCGCGATAACCGGCGCGTGTCCGATGACTCGTCCGCGAGCACTGTTTCAACGTCGAGGTGGGGCCGCAGTTTTGGGGTAGTTTATAAATGGGTTGGGTATTCCGCACCTATCTCTACACCATAACGTGTCATAGTCACTCAATAACATGGGACTCCACACCGCATTCACGGCGCTCGCCGAGGTCATCGACGCGTATGAATCGCGTGGCCGGTCCATCCAGACCGTCGAAGCATCGCCGGCCGACACCGGTGGTGCAGTCCTCGACGCGACGGTGACGATGCCGGTCTCGCTACGTTCTGGCGGCGGTGACGAGGGCCTCACGCCGAAAACGGCGAGGCTAACCGACGGTGGCGACCTCGAAGTAACCTTCTCGCCGTCGGCCACTGAACTCCCGTCGACTGCCGGTGCCTCACTGTCGGTGAGCGACGCCTCAGCTACCGTCACCGACGACGGCTTGCTCCTGACGGTACAGTTGACAATCGATGCCACAGCGGCACCGGATGAGTCGACAAGCACCGACTCCGGACCGGGGGCCGGCACCGACGAATCAGCGACAGTCAGCGAAGTGACTTCGGCCGATACCGGCGGGGGAGGGGCACTCAATATTTCAGGTGTCTCGGATTCGGAGGCTCCGCCTGCTGGAGGCGACGATTCGCAAGCCCCCTCGCAGTCGGACGGCACGGCTACGGAAGAAACCCAGTCTGACTGCGAGTCAGACCCGGAACCGGACCCGTACGCCGCCGTCCGCGACGATTCCGTGCCACCGTACGAAGACACCGACTATCTGCAAGCACTGTACGACGGGTGCGACAACTTCAGAGAGATCGCCGAGCAGATACAGATGGACGTCTCCTCTGAGACTGTCCGCCGGTACATGATAGAAGCGGATATCCACGTCCCGAACACGTACAATACGTCCAGTGATGATGAAGAAGAAGCGGCCAAATCAGGGCAGTCTGACAGCGCCGCGAGCCAGGGTGAAGTTGACGACGAGGGCGGACAGGTCAGTGTGGTCGAACCCGTCTCAGCCGAGTCAGCTGGTGCCGAAGGTTCGGTCAAGGAGCTCCCCGACGAGCAACTGGTCACTGACGGGATCGGACTCCCGGCTGATGTCCAACTGCGCGACGTCGCGGACGCCGTCGTCGATTCTGACACGGTGTACGAGGTCCAGCGACGCCTGAGTCTCGACCGGGGCCAGACCCGGGACCTGCTGGCGGAACTCAATCTGTTAGACCTCGTTCTGTGCCGGCTCGCGGATGAACCGGACCATGCTGTCTCCTATGGGACTGTAGCTAGTCGAATCCGGCAGTGCACGCCTCATAGCGCGTGATGGACAGCATTGCTTATAAAAGGGTTCGATGCCCAACCCATAGAGAAAAGTACGGTAACGCCTTATTTATCGCAACTCATGGCCCTCGGAACACGCGCTGTCTCAGATAGTCAGGGTGTCCGGACGCTGCTGACGAGCGCCCGGTTCGAACTGATGCCGTTCGAGAGCTTCGACGAGGAGATCACCCATCTCCCCGACGACGCGACTATCGCAATCACGACCTCACCACAACTCGGCATCGAGAAGACCGTCGAAAAGACGGAGGAAGCCGCCGAAATGGGGTTCGATGTCGTGCCGCACATCGCGGCCCGGTATGTGGAAGACCGGGAGCAACTCGAAGCGATTGCAGAGCGACTTGAGCAGGCAGGCATCACGGACATCTTCGTCCCAGGAGGTGACCGCGAGGAACCGGCCGGTGAGTACGAGTCGGCGCACGACCTGCTCGAAGCGCTCGCAGAGACCGAGTACTCCTTCGAGGAAATCGGAATCACAGGCTACCCCGAGGGCCACGACTTCATCGATGACGAGACGCTAGCGGAGTCGATGGCACAGAAAGCGCCGCACGCGACGTACATCGTCACCCAGCTCTGTTACGATCCAGATGCAGTGCTAGAGTGGGTCGAGGGCATCCGAGCTCGCGGTATCGAACTCCCAGTCGAAGTCGGTATCCCGGGCGTGATGAACTACCAGCGTCTGATGCAGATCTCTCAAAAGGTCGGCGTCGGTGATTCGATTAAATTCCTCAGGAAAACGACGGGCATTCTCGGGTTCGTCAAGCAACTGGTCGGCTCCCGCGGGACGTACGAACCCGACGAACTCATCGACGGCCTCGCGCCCTACGTCGGGGACGACGAGTACAATATCCGGGGCGTCCACATCTACACATTCAATCAGACGCCCGACACGGAGAAGTGGCGGCACAAGCGCCTCGAGAGCTAGCCGGCGGCGATCCAGCGACGCTCGCTAGCGTTGGACTGGTACCGGTCACCGATCAGTGGTACAATTACCTGATGGAAAAACAATATTTATTTGGCAGATACACGTCCTGCGTATGGCCCCGTCTGCCGGACTGTTGAACGCAATTCTGACTGGGTTGGTCACGGGTAGTATTATCGCGCTGGGTGCGATCGGTCTGTCGCTGGTCTACGACATCGCCGAGGTCCCGAACTTCGCACACGGAGACCTGTTGACACTGGGCGCCTACGCCGCGCTGCTGGTGAACAAGCCACAGTCCGTCCCGCTGTTCGATCTGTTCGCTACGGGCCCGCGTGCGGTCGGTCCCACGGGCGCCGGACTGCTGTTCGCCGCCTCGGCCGCGGGAGTCCTCGGCTCGGTGTACCATCTCGGCGGCGTCGACGCGATACGCGGGGGCTGGTGGGCAGTTGACGTGTCACCGACAGTGGGGACCGCAACGCACGTCGGACTCGCAGTGTCCGTCGGCGCGCTCATCGTCGCCGGCCTCCCGTCCTATCCCGCCGCGCTCCTGTTCGCCGTCGTCGTTCTCGGCGCCGTGGTACCGCTGACTGAATCAGTCGTGTTCCGCAAGTTCCGGGAGAAGGACGTCGAACTGGCGATGATGCTCATCGTCTCCCTCGCGATGGCGTTTATTATCCGGTTCAGTATCCAGACCGTCTTCGGGGGCGATATCCGGTTCTACGAGGTCGACACGTCGATTCAGGCGGCCGGGTCAAGCGTCAACTTCACCTTCGCGAAGTTGATCGACCTCCTGGTGTCGAGCAACGGAGTGGTTGTCAACGTCCTCGACACCCGCGGCACAGAGAATCTCCAGCTGTTCACCCTGGGCTACGGGTGGCTGGAGGTGGTCGGCATCCTGGCCGTGGCGGCCCTCGTCGCAGGTGTGGGATACCGACGCCGGCGTGACACCGCGGGCGTTGTCGGTCCGCGCCTGGCCGCCGGACTCGGCGGCGGAACCGTTCTGCTGGTCGGTGGCGCACTGTTCGCCAGTGGCGGGACGGTCCCGTCGGAAACGCTGTACGAGACGCGCCTGCGAACGTCGCCGCTCAGGCTCGGTATCATCCTCATCGCACTTGGCCTCATGGGATTCCTCCACTACCTGTTACAGGCGACAACACTCGGGAAGGCGATGCGGGCGACCAGCGACAACCGGGAGCTGGCGATGATTCGCGGTATCAACACGCGCCGTGTGATGATGGTCGTCTGGATACTCGCGGGGATGTTCGCCGCGGTCGCCGGCGTGTTGCTCGGCTTCCTGTTCAGCAACATCACCATCAATCTCGGGTTCTTCCTGTTGCTCCCGATGTTCGCTGGCGTCATCCTCGGTGGCATCTCGGTGTACGGGGCTATCCTCGGGAGTTACGTCGTCGGCCTTGCGATGGAAGTCGGCATCTTCGCCATCCCGGGTCTGAGCGCCACATACCGGGTGCCCGTCGCGTTCGTCGTGTTACTGCTCGTCTTGCTCATCAAGCCGGAAGGAATAGTGGGGGACTAACAGATGGCAGTATCAGACGTCGTCATCTCGTTTATCGTGCTGGTCGCCATCTACGGCATCCTCTCGTACGGGCTGACCCTGAAGTACGGCCACACCGGGCTGTTGGACTTCGGCCACGTGGGGTTCTTCCTCGTCGGCGCGTACACGTCGGTCCTGTTCGTCCTCCCGCCGGACGACCCCGGGGACTTCACGGCCTACGTCTTCGGGCTCGGCGACGTCCCAGTCGTCGGAACCTGGGTCGTCGGCATCGCGGTCGCGACCGTGCTGTCGGGTATAATCGGTGGGCTAGTCGCGCTGCCGACCATCCGCCTGCGGGAGGACTACCTGGCGATCACGGTGTTGGGCGTGTCGGTCATCTTCCAGCGGTTCATCCAGGCCGAGTCGTGGTTCGCGAACGGCCCCGACGCGCTGCGCGGCTACAGCCCGCCGTTAAAAAGCAGCTTCCCCCTCTTGTTGGAGGGGCAGGTCAGCGTGCCGTTTCTCGGCGTGTCACTCCCGGCCACACCGGTGCTGTTCGGCGTCATCACAGCTGTCGTCTGGGGCGTCGCCCTCGCAGTGCTCGCCGGAGAGCGCGACCGCGGCTCCCCGCTGCCGGTGTCGACGCTGTACCTCGCGGGCTCGTTCGGGCTCTCGACGCTGGGTCGTCCCGACGGCCCGCTCGCGAACAAGGTCCAGATCGCCGCCGCCGGGGGCATCGTCGCTGCCGTGCTCATGGCGGTGTTGCTGGCCGTCGCGGACCGCATCTTGCTGGTCGGCGTGCTGGTCTCCGCGTTCACCTGGCTCGTACTGATTACGGTCCTGGCTCGACAGTTCGGACGACTCTCCCGTCGTGAGTGGCTGAGCGGTATCGCCATCGGTACGGGGTTCCTCGTCGCCTTGCTACCGATCCCCTTCGCCGATGCTGTCGCAGTCAAGATCGCCGGCAGTCTGCTCCTGCTCGGAGCCGTCGTCGGCGGATTCTACCGTGCCGTTCAGTCGCTGGACTGGTTCGCCGAGGCGAAAGTACAGATTGTCGGCGCAGCGGCGCTGTGGTTCGTCGCTATCTGGTACTTCGTCATTCCGATAGTCGGGCCCCTCGGTAGCGGGCAACTCGGGCCGGCGCTCAAAGCGTTGCTGCAGAACCTCGTGTGGATACTGGCCTTCGGCGGGGATGTCGGCGTGGACTACATCGCGGCTGTCGTCGGGAATCTGACTGTGCAGGTCGACTATCAGCGCTTCCTGCTGGCCGGTTTTGTCCTGTTTATGATCGGAGCCTACTACTTACTGGAACTGACCGCCCGGTCGCCGTTCGGCCGCGTGCTTCGGGCGGTCCGGAACGACGAAGACGTGGTGCGCTCACTGGGCAAGGACCCCTTCGTGTACAAGATTCAGAGCATGGTCATCGGCTCGGCGCTGGCCGGCTTTGCGGGCGCGCTCTGGGCCGTGTACACCCAGGGTCTCACGTTCGTCACGTTCGCGCCGCGGGTGACGTTCATCGCCCTGCTCATCGTCTTCATCGGCGGGCCCAACAACAACAAAGGGACAATCCTCGGTGCCGCCGTCTTCTGGGCCTTCCAGCAGGCGACGACCCAGATAGCCTCGTTTTTCCCGCCAGCACTGCGCGTCAACGTGGTCGCGTTCCGTCTCGTCGTCATGGGGATTCTGTTCCTCATCGTCCTGTATTACCTGCCGGACGGATTGCTGGGGAAAGCGAACTACAGCACGCCCAGAGAGGGCGACAAAACCCACACCCCACAGCGAGAGGGCGGCGTGGCCGCCCGTGCCGACGGGGGTGACGACGAATGAGCGCGATTCTCGAAGTAGAGGACCTCCGAAAGACCTTCGGCGGCATCGTCGCCGTCGACGGCGCTACCTTCGACATCGAAGAGGGGTCGATAACGGGACTCATCGGGCCGAACGGCGCCGGCAAGACCACGACGTTCAACCTCATCAGCGGGTTCTACAAGCCCGACAGCGGGACCGTCCGCTACGACGGACAGCCGTTACAGGACCTGATGACGGCAAGCAGCGACGAGCGGCTCATCTGGGGGAGTGCATCCGGACTCACCTTCGGGAGTATCGGTGCCGTCGCGGCCGTCGGGGCCGCCGGTCTCGGCACCGCGACCAGTCTGGGCGTTGGCGCGCTGGGCGCGGGACTCGGGGCCGGTGTGTACCTCGGGCAGGAGCGACTCAAGACCGCGTCTGACGGCCACAAGTTCAGTCGACCGTTCATGCTGGCTCGGGAAGGGCTGGCCCGGACGTTCCAGATAACGCGGGAGCTGAGCGATATGACCGCCCGTGAGAACCTGATGCTCGCCCCCCAGCAACAGGCCGGCGAGAAGCTTGTCAACGCGTGGTTCCGCCGTGACGCCGTCGCCGAGGAAGAGAATGCACTGTACGAGCGGGCGACGGAGATGCTGGAACTGCTCGAAATCGACCACGTCGCCGAAGAACTGGCTGGCAACCTCTCGGGCGGCCAGCGGAAACTGTTGGAACTGGGGCGGGTGCTGATGCTGGACCCGAAGCTCGTCCTCCTCGACGAACCGGTCGCGGGCGTCAATCCGGCGCTGACCGAGAAGCTGACCGACCGTATCAGGGCCCTGCGGGACGAGGGCTACACCTTCTGTATCGTCGAACACGACATGGAAGTCATCATGGACCTCTGTGATACAATCATCGTCATGAACGAGGGCAAGAAACTGGTCGAGGGTGAACCGGCCACGATTAGGGACGACCAGCGTGTCATCGACGCCTACCTGGGGGTGGACTGAGATGGCACTGCTCGAAGCACGGGGCGTTGTCTCCGGGTACGGTGACGCCGAGATTCTCCACGGCGTCGACATAGACGTCGGTGAGGAGGAGATCGTCACTATCATCGGTCCGAACGGGGCCGGGAAGTCGACGCTGATGAAGGCTATCTACGGCCTCATCGACTGCTGGGCGGGGCGAGTCACGTTCGACGGGACCGGCATCACCGACCTCCGGGCCGACGAGGTGACCGAACAGGGGCTGTGCTACGTTCCCCAGCGGGAGAACGTCTTCCCGAACCTCACCGTCCGGGAGAACCTCGAAATGGGGGCCTATATCGACGCTGACGTGAGCGAGGCGGACTTCCAGGCGGCCTTCGACCGGTTCCCGGTGCTCGGTGAGCGACAGAACCAGAAGGCCGGGACCATGTCTGGCGGGCAACAGCAGATGCTCGCGCTGTCATCGGCGCTGATGCTCGACCCGGAACTCATCCTCGTCGACGAGCCTTCGGCAGGCCTGGCTCCGGACCTCGTGGACGACATGTTCGACCGCCTCGTCCGAATCCGCGACGAGACCGACACGGCGATTCTCATGGTCGAACAGAACGCCCGGCAGGCGCTGTCAGTCTCGGACAGAGGTTACGTACTGGACATGGGGGAAAACGAGTTCGCGGGAAGCGGGCAGGATCTGCTCGACAGCGACGAGGTCGGTGAGCTGTATCTCGGCGGCTAAGTGCTCGTTCTGAGCACCGCGTCCGGAATCAGTTCCCGACGGTCGGGCGGGTCATCGGGCAGCGCTTTTGCTTCGAAGGTCCCGTTACCGCGTGCCCACAGCAGTCTCGTCGTCTCGCTTCGCTCCCGATACGCAGCCACCGTCACCGGCGAGACCCGACCCACGTTCAGCGTCCGCTCGTCTAGCGGGATCCGTTCGATAGCGGCTAGCGGTTCGTCGTCGGGTTCCGCCTCGAAAACCGGGAACAGGTGTGCCCCGGCGCCGGCGGGTTCGGTCCCGATGGCGAGCGCTGTCGCGCCCACGGAGCGGAGCCGCGAGACCAGGTCCGGGAGCGAACGCTCGACGCCCGCTAGTGCCGCCCCGAGACGCTCAGTTCCGTCCGCTATCGCAACCGACGCGTCGCCTGTCTCAGCGTACACGACGAGGTGGGAGTCCGCGTGGATGGGGTCCGACTCCTCGCTGACGGTGAAATCGTAGGTTCGGTCGTCCACTCGCAGCGCCGTGGCGTCCGCGACCACGCCTGGTTCCGCGCCGCCCGCCGGCACCCCGACGACCACACGCAGTTCGGCGTCCCAGTCGGGATAGACGGTATCGACTGCCACGTAGTCGGCATCCCGCTCAGTCCGATAGGCCTCGATGAACGCTTCCATCGGGACCGTCGAGACGGACTCGTCCAGCAGTCGGGCGAGGCAGTCACTGAACGTCTCGTCGGGCCGCCGGTGTCGCTGGAGCCGCTCGGCCACCGGTGTATCGATCCAGAGCATTGCGGGGTCGTCGTACACGTCATCCGGGTACGGCGGTGGCCCGGTCCGCTTGACTGTCGCCTCGGCTCGCTCGATCTTTGACTCGGCTCGGTCGTAATACTCCGTCACGATGGTCCGCGACAGTGGATCGCCCTCAGTCGCCCGTCCGATGGCCCAGATGTACAGTCCGATAGCTTCGTACGAGAGCGGTTCGGTGCCGTCGTGAGCGAGGGTCCGGAGCACCCACGTCTGGGCCTCCCGCTGCGAGAGGGTCGTCTCGGCGACGATTTCGTCCACGTAGTCGCCGTAGAGTTCGCGGACCGTGTAGCAGATTTCCTCGATCTGGTCGCGGGTGATGCCGTCCGGGAGCGGATCCAGCGCCGTGAAATCTAGCGCGCCGCCGATGACGTTCAGCTTCGTCGCCGGCTGCCACTCCGGCTCGATATCGACGCTCATACCTGTAGTATACCTGTCGGCGAAATAAAGCCACACACCATATGCGTCAGTGGCGTCGAGCGGACATCCATGGCGTTCGACGGGACCGACTTGTAAGACTGATGCCCGCTACATTTTGCCCTCGAAGTAGCTCAGGGGGACTTCCTGGATGACTTCGGCCTCGCCGTCGGTCACTTCGAGGATACGGTAGGGGACGACCGGCTCGAGGTTTTCGTTGAGGTCGACCGAGCCGGAGGCCCCGTCGTAGTTCACACTCTCACCGTTTGCGAGCGCCTCCTTACCGGCCTGGAACTCCCCGACACCGACTGTTGTCCCCTCGCCTCGGGAGACGCTACGGATATTTTCCGCGATACCCGTCCCGCTGGCTTCCCCGGCCTGCTGTATCGCCAACGCCTCCAGGTAAGTCGCGTCGTAGGCGTGGGGCGCGAACTGCGTAACCGCGCTCTCACCGCCCATGTTGCTGATGAACGTCTCGCTGTTGGCGGTCTGTGGGGACGTGATCAACATGCCCTCGACAATGTCAGAGAGGTCCGACAGGAGCTGGGGTGCGAGGATCGCCTCGGCGGCGACCCACTGTCCGCCGTAGCCGCCCTGGTTCCACTGGTTCAGTATCGTCCGACCGTTCCCCGGGTACATTACCGCACCCACTGCGTCTGGGTCGTCTTCAAATACTGAATCAAGCGTCGACGTGTAGTCGTTCGTCTGCTGGGAGTAGCCGACCATGCTCAGCGTCTCACCCTCGAAGTTCTCGCTGGCCTGCTCGGCGAGCCCCTGACCATAGGGGTTGTCGACGTAGAGGAACGATGCCGTCTCGGCCTCGATGCGCTGGTTCAGTATCCGACCCATGACGAGCGCTTGCTGGACGTCGTTCGGTGCGGTCCGACCGTAGTATTTCACGTCGTTGTCCTCGTTGACGCCCGCGGTCGCGAGTGCTGGAGACGTGTTTCCGTTGCTCACTTCCATCACCCGGTTGTCCCGAGCGACCGGCGCGAGTGTGGTCCCGATACCACTTGAGTACGGGCCCACGAGTCCGACGATGCCTTCTTCGTTTATCATCGTCCGGAACTTCTGGGCCGCCCGAGAGGGGTTCCCCTCCGTGTCGCGGTTGATAGTTTCGATCTCACGGTCCAGTGGCCCACCTGCCTCGTTGATCTCTTCGGCCGCGAGATTAGCGGCCTTCTGATGGCCACCGCCGTATGCGCTGTTGGTGCCCGTGACCGGGAACAGCGTCCCGATTGTAATTGATTCACCGCCACCGCTTTCACCATCGCCGCTTTCCGTGTTCGTCGACTCGTCACCGGCTTCCGTGGCCGCCGTCTCTCCGCCACTGTCGCCGTCACCGCCGCCGTCGTCTGACTGTTGAGCGCATCCAGCCAGCGACACGACACCGGCTGTGCTTCCGACCCCGAGTCGTTTCAGAAGGTCACGTCTTGTCTGTTCAGACATGTACATTGGTATGTATGAACAAATCACTTATGAATCTGTGTTGAGATGCAATATTGTCCGCTCGATGGAGCCAGGCGTACTGTACGCCGGCCTCAACGGCCGTCGGGACAGCGTGCGTCGCGGCGACGGCCGCCCCGCACAACCAACCATCGGTCTGTCAGGTTGCGTCGGGACGCAGATTATTACGTCACCAGCCCCTCGAGTGGCGTATGACGTACGATACTGTTCGCGAAGCGGATCCAGCGGTAGCTGACGCGCTCGATGGCGAGCGCCAGCGGCAGAACGACACACTGGCGATGATTGCCAGCGAGAACCACGTCAGCGAGGCTGTGATGGAGGCACAGAGCTCCGAGCTGACGAACAACTACGCGGAAGGGTATCCCGGCGAGCGCTACTACGGCGGCTGTACCTACGCCGACGAGGTCGAGCAACTGGCGATTGACCGCGCGAAGGACCTGTGGGGCGCGGACCACGTCAACGTCCAGCCGCATTCGGGCTCGCAGGCCAACATGGGCGTGTATCTCGCCGCACTCGAACCCGGTGACAAAATCCTCTCGCTGGACCTGACTCACGGCGGCCACCTCTCGCACGGCCACCCGGCGAACTTCGCCGGCCAGGTGTACGAGGTCGAACAGTACAAAGTCGACGAGGAGACCGGCTACATCGACTACGAGGGCCTCCACGACCACGCA
>Ga0207757_100143_pt1 | contig 59889 bp, 56 predicted proteins | sample A23P3SouthBayCA_2_FD_187752 | JGI IMG/M metagenome (GOLD analysis project Ga0207757, IMG submission 187752) | Aerobic enrichment media microbial communities from Eden Landing Ponds, California, USA - A23 P3 (2) (SPAdes) | ecosystem: Environmental > Aquatic > Marine > Unclassified | place... | reverse complement strand
AATCTTTATAAGTTGTGACCGTTTACTGCCGGTAATGACGGTCGAAGCGACCAGTGCTGGAGCCATCCTCTTCCGCGACACCCGCGGCCACCGGGAGTATCTCCTCCTGAAGAGCCGTCCCGGGGACTGGGAGTTCCCCAAAGGCGGGGTCGAAGGCGACGAGGAGCTTCAGCAAACCGCGATCAGAGAAGTTGGCGAAGAGGCTGGCATCGAGGATTTCCGGCTCATCGACGGCTTTCGCAAGGAGTACGACTACGTCTTCGAGGCCGGTGGCAACACCATCCACAAGACGGTCCACCTGTTCATCGCCCGCTCGTTCGAGGCGAGCGCCGAACTCTCGAACGAACACCGCGACCTCCAGTGGCGCGACTACGAGCAGGCGATCAACACGATCACACAGGATGGCCCCCGCGAAATCCTGGAAGAGGCCCACGAGTATCTCGACGAACTCGTCGACGAGGCCGAAGAGGCCGACGCCGACGAGGGGAAGCGAACGTACCTCGGGTAGTGACCCGGGGCGTCGTCACCGTGTCCCGTCGGCTCGCCGGCCCGCCGTGGCGACCCCGCGGCACCGACACACAGCGGTCCGCATGACCTCCCCCGGCGACGCCGAGTTCGGCTTCGAACTCGTCACCTGTCGGTGGGCCGAACGGTCGTGGCCACCCGACCGCGACGCCGACGCCGTGCCTATCGTCGCCCGCCAACTCGGCACGCAGCGGCGCCGCTGGGACACCGTCGTCGTCGAAGCCGACCCCGACGGGATCGCCGACCGCGCCGCCTTCGGCGAGCGGGCGCTCGATTCGGACCTCCTCCACGTCGTCCGGAATGCGCCCGCGGAGTGGGCGTGGTACCGCGACGCCCTCCCCCACCCAGGCTACCCGTGGCGGTACGTCCGCGCGGCGATCCACCGTGCCGACGCTCGGGACGTCGTTGAGACTCGCCGGTCGGGCAACCGGATCGAGATCCGGCGGGTCGCGCCCTACCCCGACTGGGTGCGTCGGATCGTCGCCGTCGAGAACAAACCCGACCTGGACGCCAGCGCGGCGCGGGCGCTCGCCGACCAACTGGAACACGACGTGGAGACGGCGCTGGCCGACGAAGTGTGGGTCGCCACCGTCGCCACGGGGGCGACGGTCGAACCCGCCCTCCTCGAGGACCTGCCGGTCGAAGCGGGGGTGCTGGCGCTGGAGTTCGACGATGGGGACGCCACACCCCCCGAGGCCACCGTCGCGTGGCACCCCGCGGCGCTCGATCCGACGACGGATACGTCCATGCCCGCCGACGAGAAGGCCGACAAGCGCCTCGAAATCGCGGAGCGAGCGTACGGGTCGGGCTGGCGGTCCTACGTCGAAACGATGCGCCCCGACTGCCGGTGGTTCGAACTCCGCGACCGCGCGGGTGCGTTCGTCCCGTGGTGTGCGGCGATGGCGTGTCATCAGACCGCTGCCGACTGTTCGGGGTCGTGTCCGGAGTTTCAACCCGAACCGCCCTCGTGGCGGACGCGAGGGTGGCCCATCGAAGGCGGGCCAGGCAAGGGCATCCAGCGGTTGCTGGCGGAGCGCCGACGTCGCCGTCGCTAACCTACACGACTTCGACGTCGACTTCGTCGCGCTCGACCGCGAGTTTGAACGTCGGGACCGTGCGGTACACTACCTCGACGACGTCCTTGCGCCGGAGACTCTGGAGCGCCTCCCGCACCGCGTCAACCTCGGGGTCGGCGTCGAAGGCGTCCCGGACCTTCTGGAGGACGCTCACGACGCTCTCCGAGCGTTCATCCCGCCCCGCGACCACCTCGAACACCTGCGCCTCCAGTTCGGGAACGCGGATGACCTCGACGCCGTCCTCGTCGCCCTCGACGCCGGGGTCGACGCCAGTGAGTTCGGCCGCCTCCGCAGTCGCGCAGATGTAGCTGTTCTCGTTGCGATAGTAGTAGTCGCTCAGATGCTCCTCCAAGTAGCCGTGGACCTCGCTGCCGCTCTCCATGCCCCACCGCTCCTGGAGTGCCTTGTTCTTGGTCGGCTGGAGGCGGACGATGTCCGCCAGCCGCTCGCGTTCCGCTGCCGACAGTGTCATCGGCCGGCGGTTCGGGCGTCCCCCATATCCGTGTTCCGCTCCGCGTTCACGCTTGCGACGCCGTCCCGTCGACGAACCGCGCCCACAGCACGAGCACCGATGGGAGCACGAGGATCGAGGTGAGATACGCGTACAGGACGCTCAACGCGATCAGGACGCCGAACACCCCGACCGCGGGGTTGAGCGCGAGCGCGAGGACGCCGACGCCGAACACCGTCGTCAGCATGCTGCCGGTCAGCGCGCCGCCGGTGCCGACGACCGTCCGTCGCAGGGCCGGATACAGCTCTCGATCCGCGTACTCGTCGACGAACCGGTGGACCACGTGAACCGAGTAGTCGATGCCGAGTCCGACGGCGATGGCGAGAATGGTCCCGTTGATGGCGTTGAAAGCGATGCCGACGGCGCGCATCGACGCGACGAGCGCGACCACGGTGATGACGATCGGCATGACGTTGACGACGCCGAGCGACGCCCGCCCTTCCACGATCCAGTAGACGAGGATCAGGAACAGGGCGGCGCCGACGAGCGTCAAGGCGAGGCTCTGGATCACCGTCTCGAGGACCAGCGCAAGCGCCTCGTCGAAGATGACGGCGTTCCCGGTCGGCTGTGCGCGGTACCGCAGGTCGCCGGCCACGCGGTACGCGTCGTCGGTGATCGCGTCGTTCGGTTCGTCGCCGTCGACCGTGTAGATGACGAGTGCGCTTCGTCGGTCGGCGCTCAGGAGCTCGGACAGTCGATCCTCGTTGGTCGACTCCTCGAGCGCCGCGTACACCTGTGGCAGGTCGTCGTCGGGGATGCCGTTGTCGTTGCGGTCGTTGCGCTCGACGACCCGCCGGAAGGACGAGTCGTTCCGGGCGCGGGCCCGGATCAGCGTCACGACGCTCCGTGACTCGGCGTGCCGCCCCTCGCGCACGAACGTCGGCGGCGGCTCCGACCCCGCCTGGTGGAGGCGTTCGAGCGCCGTGTCCTGTCGCATCGGCCCCTCGACGTACATGAGGACGCGCCCCTCCTGCTCGAAGTTCTCCTCCCGGAAGTCGTCGAGTTTCACGTACTCGAACTCCGCCGGTGGACGGATCGGTTCGGGGAGCTGCTGGAGATACGCCGGCGTCTCCGCTGCGGGTTGGAAGTCGTCCGGACTGAAGCCCGTCTCGACGCCGGTTGCGTAGAGGCCGCCCCCGGCCGTCGCGAGGACGACGAGGATCACGAACACCGCCGGTGCGCGCTCGGCGATCGTGACCCCGCCAGCGAGGGTCCGCCCCAGCGGCGACGACTCCGACCCGAACGGCGTCTGCGTGATCGTCGGGATCGGGTAACGCTCCCGGAGCCGATCCACCCACACCTTCGTCGCGGGGACGAAGATCCCGAAGATAAAGAAGGTGAACACGATGCCGGCCGCCGCCGTGATGCCGAAATCACGCGTCGGTGGGAAGGCGCTGATGACGTTCGACAGGAAGCCGATGGCGGACGTACCCATCACGATGAAGAACGCGACGCTCACCTGATCGGTCGTCAGTCGCATGGCCTCCGAGACCCCCGCGCCCTCCACTCGCTCCTCCCGGTAGCGGTTGATGGCGTGGATGCCAAAGTCGATGCCCACCGCGATCAGGATTGGGGGGACGGCGATCAACAGGACGGCAAAGGGAATCCCGACGAGACCGATGAAGCCGAACGTCCAGATCAGCGTCATGACGATGGCGGCGAGACCGATCAAGAGGTCGACGAGATCACGGTACGCGACCGCCAACATGACGACGATCAACAGGAGCGCGATGGGCAACACCACCGTGAGCGTCGTGGTCGTCGTGTCCGGTGGCGTCCCGAGGACGCGAATCGTCGACGCACTCGTTTCGGACGCGACGAGTCGTTCGAGCCGTTGCTCCTTGTTCGGGGGGAACTCCGACGCGCCGCCTGGGCCGCCGTCACTCCCGGCGCCCGGCCCGGCCCGGTGGCTCACCGTCGCCTCCGTGGCCGACGCCGACGCCGACTGCCGGTTGAAGTCCGTGCTCAACCCGGCGCGAAAGTTCGCGCTCCGGTCGTCGGCACGGCGGACGGCGCGGTCGATCTCTCTCGGCGTCGCGCGTTCGACGGCCCGGATCTGCGCCTCCAAGGTCGTCGCGTCCGGATCGAGGGTTCGAGCAACCGTCCGGGCCGCACTCGACGTGTCCTCGACCCGGAGCGGGTCGCTCTCGGCAACGCGTTCCTGGGTTCGGAGGAGATCGAGCAGTGCGGGTTTCGAGAGGACGTTCTGGTCGGTCTGGACGAGCGTCGAGGACGTGTTCACCTGCGAGAAACTCGTACCGAAATCACGCTGGACGTCCTCTAACGCCTGGAACGAGGGGAGGTCTTCGATGAACTGTTGTTGGCCACTCTCGGTTTCGATGTCGCCGAGGCCGCCGGCGAACGCCAGCGTCGCGACGAGAAAGAGCAGGATGATCGCGCGGGGATGATCGACGATGTAGCCGTCGAGGCGGTCGATCAGCCACTGGTAGTTCATCGATGTCTGGGTGGGCGTCGTACCCGCACTGCCAAGCGCGACGGGGATGGCACCGTTACCACACTCTCCGTCCCGAGCGTTAAAACTTCGACGGCGCTCGTTCCGGTAGCGTTCAGATTCGCTGATCCCATGCAGAGGCAAACAACCCGGGAAACTTTGATATAGTTTCCTTTCACCATCACTAAAAAATTATAAAATTTAGTAGTCTTACTATTTATCTTACAAATACTATGTTCGGCACGGTTCCAATTTCCGTGGTGTTCGCATCCGAAATCGAGGCCGTGGTGACGGCAAGCGGTGTCACGCTCTCTACGAGAACCGCCGCGTCGTCGACGCCGTGTTTCTCGTAGAATTCGAAGAGCGAGCGAGCGATACCGTTTATTCTCGTGTTTCAAGCTTTTGTAGGGGGATTCGTTCGTCTTCGGATCGACCGCGTTAACGAGGCGTCGCTCTCGTTCGCCAATCAGAACGCAAGGCGGTCTGATGACGGTGTACAGCCAGTACCCCGCGTCATTGAGTCGGCCGTTTCGTCAACCGCAACGCGATCGGGATTTTCGATCCGCTTCGGGCTGTCGACCGGCCTTGTGGACGATAGCTCGTGCCCATTCAACACCAAATATATCAAAAATAGAGATAGCATTCGAAAATGGTATGTTAGCGAAATTGGCTGAATTCTGAGCTTTATCAACTGTCGTAGTGTTGTATTTTGTTTCACAGTATCTAATCCCGATTCGGCCGAGATGCCCGTTGAGGGCGTTTTTGGGCGAGAACAACTTAGCAAACGCTTCGTCTCTCCGTTCAATTCGTATCCGAACCCGTCCCGTCCGCGTCGTGTTTCGTTATCGATGAAGGGTAAGGCGAGTGTGATCTCTGCTGTCTACGGCTAAAATCACACGCTTCAACGGTGATAGCGACTGGATCGAGTTGGATTTTGTGGAGCGAGAGCGGACTCCCGAGTCGGCGACGAAGCTCGGCCGGTCAGTGAGAAGGCCACAAATTAGGGTGCGGTTGACGGACCGGCAAGACGCATCGACGACCAGCAGTTCTGGCTGTATGCCGTCATCGGAACGCCACGGAAACCGGAATGCTGTCGAACGTATCTTCAGAAAGATACTACGACGAATTTTTTTCGTTTTCAAACTGCTTCAGTCACACCGAATCAGAGACAGCTGAAAACTGGTTGCAGAGCTCCGATCGCGGGCACGATGCTCCAGACTACACACGATGTCCGTTCGGCGGTCAAGCTTTTTTGACCCACCCCCTGTACCACCGGTATGGAGACGAGAGTTGCGTATCTCGATGTGGGAGAGATCACTATGGACACGGTCGAACTACCCAAACTCGGTCCCAACGACGTCCTCGTCAACACCCAGCAGGCGTCGGTGTGTGGATCGGAGCGCTACTTCTATCGCGGCATCTCCGTCCGGGAGGAGGACGAGGCTCGCGGTCGGCCGACCGAGGGCGGGGAGTACCACGACGGCGAGGGGCGACGGCACTCCTACCCGATGGGGCCGCTGGGGCACGAAGGTGGCGGGACCATCGAGGCCGTCGGTTCGGCGGTAGACACGTACCTCGGCGGCGGGGAGGTGTCCGTTGGCGACCGGGTCGGCAGCCTCTACTACCCGACCTACACTGACTACTGGGTGACCGACGTCTCGAACGTCCAGCCGATTCCCGACGGCGTCGACTTCGAGGTCGGCTGTCTGTACGAGGCGCTGGTGTGCGCGGCTTGGGCCGCCCGCCGGATGAACGTCAAACTCGGCGACACCGTCGCGGTCAACGGCGTCGGCTTCGCCGGAAATATCATGCTCCAGGGGGCCATCGAGTCGGGGGCGTCCCAGGTCATCGCCGTCGACGTGGTCGACGAGAAACTGGACATCGCCGAGGAGATGGGGGCGGACGTGACTATCGACGCAAGCGAGGAGACCCCCGTCGAACGGGTCGACGAACTAACCGACGACGAGGGCGTCGACGTGGCCATCGAGGCCGTCGGCGGGACGGGCATCGGCATCGAACAGGCACTCGGCATGGTCGCCCACAACGGCGTCCTCGCGCTGTACGGCGACAACTACGAACCCATCGACGAGTTCTGCTTCCATCGCTTCCACGAGGACGGACTGGAGGTTCAGACACTCAACGCGATGCACTACACCGAACTGCAGGCGGTGGAGTACGCCCGCGAGGCCTACCGTACGGTCGCCCGCGACGTCTTCGACATCCAGACCATCCTCGACAACTCGGATCGCTACTCGCTCGACGAACTCCCCGAAGTGTTCGAGAACGAGACCGAGTGCATGGACAGTCAGGACTCCCTGAAGACGCTCATCATTCCCTGAGGGCTACCGGCGCCAGTCTCAGTAGATGGACCAGGCGCCGTCGATGGTCAGGAGTTCGCCGGTGACGTAGCCGGCGGCGTCGCTGGCCAGAAACAAGGCCCCCGGCGCGATCTCGTCGGCCATCGCCGGACGACCCATCGGGATCGGTTTCACGAGGTCGTCGCTCTCGGACCACTCCTCCGCCTTCTCGGTCCCCTCGGCGAGCGCGGTCACCGTCCGCCCGGGGGAGATGCCGTTGACGCGGATCCCCCGGTCGGCCAGTTCGAGTGCAGCGGTTCGGGTGATCATCTTCACCGCACCCTTCGTCAGGTTGTAGAGAATCTGGTCCCCGAGAGCCGTGTCGGTACGGATGGAGGCGGTGTTGATGATCGACCCCTCCTCGCCCCGGTCGAGCATGTCGCTGGCGGCCGCCTGACAGCCGAACAGGACGCCACCGACGTTGACGGACTCCATCAGATCGTACTCGTCCTGAGAGACGTCCAGAACCGATCCGGGGACGTGTGTCCCGGCGTTGTTGATCATCACGTCGACGCCACCGAACTCGCGGGCCCCGTCGACGACCGACTCGATTGCCGACCGGTCGGAGACGTCGGTCTCGACGAACACGGCACGACCACCTTCGGCTTCGATGACCTCGTGGGTCGGGACCACGTCCTCGTCGCCGTGGTGGTCGGGTTGCAGGTCCGCGTTGACGACCGTTGCGCCCGCGTCTCCGAACGCCAGTGCGATGGCACGGCCGATGCCGGAACTTCCGCCGGTCACGATAACGGTCTCCTCGTCGTAGTCGAACGTGACGTTCGCCATGGCTTCACGGGTGCGTGTGACGTGATAAATCTGCGGGGGGACGGGCGTCGGCTGGCGTGCCTGTTCGCGAACTACCCGCCCATCCCGTCGGCATCGAGGCCGTACCGCTCGCTCACGAGCGTCTCCGACCGGTCGAGGTCGATCTCGGCGGTGATGTCGGGGAACTGCTCGGCGACCGCTTCCGCCGTCCACCCGCCCTCTCGATAGGCGAGTCGGGACATCTCGGGATCCGTGACGAATCCGATCTCTTCGCCGCCTGCTCTGAGCGTACAGCCAGTGACGTCGGCCGCGGCGTCGCTGAGCAGATACGCGACCATCGGCGCCACCTGTTCCGGCGGGACGGGATCCCGGTACGCGTCGTCGGTGAGGGCGTCGGACAGCCGTGTCGTTCCGCTCGGAAACAGCGCGTTCACCCGGACCCCGTGCTCGTCCAGTTCGTTCGCGGCGGTGCGCGTCAGACCGAGGATGCCGGCCTTCGCCGTGGTGTAGTTCGCCATGCCGTAGTGACCGAGGGCGGACTGACTGGAGACACAGAGGAAGGACCGCCTTCGGTCCTCGTCGGCGCCGATCCACTGCCGCGCGGCGCTTCTGAGCAGGCAGAAGTGTCCCCGGAGGTGAACGTCGAGCACTCGTTCCCACTGGTCGAGGGACATCTCGTGGATCGGCGCCGGGTCGGCGACGCCCGCGAAGTTGGCGACGCCGTCGACGGGGCCGTGGGCGTTCGTCGCGTCGGCGAGAAGCGACTCCGTGTACGAGGGGTCGGTCACGTCGCCGACGTGTGCCGTGGCCGTACCCCCTGCCGCCTCGATGGTCGCTACGGTCTCTTTTGCCGGCTCCCCGTCCGTTCCCTCGCCCGCGACGGACGAGCCGAGGTCGTTGACGACGACCGTCGCGCCCTCCTTCGCCAGTTCGATTGCCACCGCCTGACCGATGCCCCGACCCGCTCCGGTGACGACAAGCACGTTATCCGATAGCACGTATTTACTCACGGTGAGGGTAGGTAAAACTCCACGTATCCGGTCCGAGAGTGGCTACGAGGGCCGGGAGATGGACACCCCGACCGACCGGTCGACGTCGTCCGACACGATACCGTTGACCGGACAGGCACGCTCCGCAACCGTGACGATCCGCTCGACGTCCGTGGGATCCTCGTCGGCGGTCACCTCGACCTGCACGTCGAGCGTGTCGATGTCGTGGACGGAGGGCTCGGCCGTCACGTCGACGGTGATCGTCTCGAGGTCGACATCACGTCGGTCGGCCATCAGCCGCGTCGTCAGGGCTAGACACGACGAGAGGCTCCCGAGGAACTGCTCGACCGGCGTCGCGGCAGTGTCGGTACCGCCCCGATCCTCGGGTTCGTCGGCGCGCCACTCGAATTCGCGTGCCCGGACGGTAGCGGCCAGCCCCTCCGCCGAGTGTGCGGTGACCGTCCCCTCCGGTGGGTCGGGGGACGACCCGTCGGCAGCCGTCGCGGCCGAGTCGGCACCCTCAGACGCGCCGCCGATCAGTTCGAGCGGTCGCGAGAGTGCGTCCACGACCGCCGCGAGGAACCGGGCTGCATCCGCGCCGTCAGCCACGCGGTGGTCGAAGGTGAGCGAGAGGGGGAGTTCGGCGCCGTCGTCGTCGTCGGTGTGGAGGCGGCCGACGCCGAGGATCGCCACCTGTGGCGGGTTCAGGAGCGGGTCGAAGCTGTCGACGCCGAACATGCCGAGGTTGGTGACGGTGAACGTCCCGCCCTGCAGGTCGCCGGCGTCGTGCGTGCCCGACTGCACGGCTTCGGTGAGCGACGCTCGCTCGCGGCCGATCTCCTCGACGGTCAGTTCATCCACGCGCTCGACGACGGGCGTGACGAGACCACCCTCGACGTCGACGGCGACGCTGACGTTCACGTCGCTCGCGATGCGGTGTTCGCCGTCGACGAAGCGGGCGTTCAGGGCCGGTTGCTCCTCGGCGGCCCTGGCAACCGCGGCGAGCAGGAAGTCCGTGATCGACACCTCGACGCCCCTGTCGGCGGCGAGACGATCCATCGTCGCCAGCGTCGCGTCGACGTCCACGCGGCGGTTCAGCGTCACCTGTGGCGCCTCGCGCGCCGAGGTGGTCATCCGGTCGGCGACGGAGCGACGCAGTCCGGTCAGCTCACGAACTTCTCGAATCGCCGGCCCCTCGGCCGACTTCAGCGATCCGCTCACTGTATCACCGACTCCGCCGGCCCCGACCGCCTCGATCACGTCCCGTTCGATCACGGCTCCACCCGGTCCGGATCCCGCGATGTCGTCTAGGGTGGCCGCGTCGACCCCAGCATCGCCGGCGTACGCCCGTGCCCGGGGCGACACGTCCGAAGATAGTTCTCGGACGGACACCGGGCCGTCGGCCGTCGTCCCCGCATCCGCCGTCGGCGCGTCGGTCGCCGTCGTCTCCTCCTCAGCCGTCCCGTCGACCTCCTCCCGGACGTCGTCGGGAATCTCGGCGTCGGCGTCGCCCACGTACCCGATTGGGTCGCCGGGCGCTACCGTCTCGCCGGCGTCGGCGAACCGCTCGAGGAGCGTCCCGTCCTCCCGTGCGGTCACCTCGTTGACCGACTTATCGCTCTCGACGTCGACGAGTGACGCCTCGGCCTCGACCACCCCGTCGACGTCGACGTGCCACTCGATTACCGTCCCTTCTTCCATCGTCATCCCCATCTTCGGCATTCGTACTGCGTAGCCCATAGTATCACGGGAACGGGGGGGCTCAAAAGCGTGGCCCTCGTTCACGGGCGTCGGAGAGGCGACGACGGGCTATCGATCCACGACGGCCTCGACGAACGCGCGACAGGAGTCACCGGGGGCGACGCCGAGAGCGGCCGCCGCGTCGTTCGCGACGCTGACGACGCCCGTCTCCCAGGTCGACCGCGCGTCCCCGATGCGGGCGGTTTCGCAGTCGATGGCGACAGCGGGGATGCCCCGCGCGTCGAGATAGGGGAGTCGCGTGGTGCCCGCGTCGTCCGCGCCGCGGCCGGCGTCGTTGAATGTGATGCCGGTGACGTCGACGGCGACGTACGAGCCGTGGTCGTCCTCGCCGGGGAGTCGAGAGCCGTGACTCGCGGTGACGATCACGTCGTCGGCATCCTCCTCGCGGAGCAGCGACACGGAGTCGAGTCCGCGGACGGTGACCGCGCCTTCCCGAAATACGTGCCGCCCCGGCCCGTACTCGGGAACTGTCGCATCGACGGGGTCGGCATCGGCCATCCGCGACGCGCACTCCGCGGTCGATTGGTCGGGGCCACACCCCAGCGCCGCAGCGGTGTCGTTGACGCGGCTGATGTGGCCTCGGTCGTGCATGTCCCCGCCGTCGCCGATGCGTGCGCTCCGGTGATCGACCGTCGCGGCGGGAACGGACTGTTCGTCGAGCATGGGGAGCGAGGCGACGCCGGCCTCGTCCTTTCCGATCCCGGCGTCGTTGAGGATCACGCCTCGGACCCCGGCCTTCAGCGCGAGGTAGCCGGCGTACTCCCCGCCGTGACTGCCGGCGACGACGACGTCGCCCCCGTGCCGGTCGCCGTCCACGCTCGTGATCGAGTCGAGAATCGCCACCATACCGGTTCCGACGCGACCGGCCGGTAAAATCACTTCCCCGGGGACGGGACACTGTTCGGGGTAGGTCGGCACCGTTTGGGACTCCTCGAAAGTCCTCGGCGTCTTTCGAACCACGCTCCCCACTCCGTTGCGGTGCTTGCGTCGACCGGATTCACCGGAAGACTCTCTTCGCTCGTGGAGACGCCGAGATGTTGAGTCCTTTCAGCCCCGTCCACGTCGACTGGTTAGCCTCCGATCGGGGCGGGACTTTCGAGGTGGTGCCAGATTCGTTCGCTTATTCGAACGCTCCCGTTCGCGGCCGTCGACGGCATCGACACACCGCTCCCGATCCGAGCCCCGAAACCTTATTCATCTTCGGCGCGCGCCGTACGAACGACTGATGGCAACACTAAACATGACCGACCCGTCGGATCAGCGGAGTGCCCTCCGCCGGATGCTACTCATCCGCGAGTTCGAACGGGCGGTACGGGATAACTTCGCCGACGGAGAGATTCCGGGATTCGTACACCTGTACATCGGCCAGGAAGCCGTCGCCGTCGGCGCTTGTTCGGCGCTGGAGGACGACGACTACGTGACGAGCACCCACCGCGGACACGGACACTGCCTCGCGAAGGGGATGGACGAACGGACGCTGATGGCGGAGCTGTACGGCCGACGCGACGGGTACTGCTCCGGGAAGGGCGGCTCGATGCACGCGGCCGACTTGGACGAGGGGATGCTCGGCGCCCAGCCCATCGTCGGTGCCGGTGTCCCGCTGGCGACCGGGGCCGGACTCACCGCACAGCTCCGCGACCGGGAGTGGGTCGGCCTCTCTTTCTTCGGTGACGGTGCCTTCGCGGAGGGCCAGGTCCACGAGTCGATCAATCTCGCCGCCACCTGGGACCTTCCCGCCATCTACGTCGTCGAGAACAACCTCTACTCGGAGGGGATGACGTACGAGAAACAGCACAACGTCGAGAACCTGGCCGACAGCGCCGCCGCCTACGGCATTCCGGGCGTCATCGTCGACGGGATGGATGTCGAGGACGTCTACGACGCCGTCGCCGAGGCGCGGGAGCGCGCGGCGCGGGGCGACGGGCCGACGCTCATCGAAGCGAAGACGTATCGCTACCGCGGCCACTACGAGGGCGACCCGCAGCCCTACCGAACGCAGGAGGAAATCGACGAGTGGCGGGAGAACCGCGACGCCATCGACACGTTCGCGGCACGGCTTCGGGAGGCGGGCGTCCTCGACGAGGGGGATCGCGAGGAGATGCAGTCGGCCGTCGAGGCGGACATCGAGGCGGCGGTCGAGTACGCGCGGGACGCGCCCTTCCCCGACCCCGAGGAGGCGTACGACGACGTGTTCGCCGAACCGAACCCGGACGTGGAATACTTCCGCGAGCGACTGGGGCGAACGGGAGGGGCCGACCCATGAGCGCGCTCGACGCGACCGGCGAGGAACTGTCCGTTCGGGAGACGCTCCGGACGGCGCTGCGCGAGGAACTCGCGAGGGACGACACTGTCTTCCTGATGGGACAGGACGAGGAGGACGGCGGATCGTTCGAGGTGACCGCTGACCTCTACGAGGAGTTCGGTCGGGACAGGGTCCGCGACACGCCGATCAGCGAAACCGCCCAGATTGGATCCGGCGTCGGTGCGGCGGCGACTGGGCTTCGGCCAGTTGTCAACGTCAGTTACTCCGATTTCATCGCCATCTGCTTCGAGCCTCTGATGAATCAGGCGGCGAAGATGCAGTACATGTTCGCCGGGGCGACGGAGATGCCACTCACCATCCGAGCCATCGAGGGTGCCGGATTCAACGCCGCGGCCCAGCACTCGAGCACCGTCCACACGCTCGTCTCGCATCTGCCCGGGATCAAGGCGGTCGCCCCCGCGACTCCCCGGGGATCGAAGGGGCTGATGAAGACCGCCGTCCGCTCGGACGATCCGGTCGTCTTCTTCGAGCACAAGAACATCTACGAGCGGACGGGGCCCGTCCCCGAAAGTGAGGACTTCACCATCCCCATCGGCGAGGCGGCCGTCCTCCGCGAGGGGGCCGACGTGACGGTGGTCGCCACCCAGCAACTCGTCGGCGAGGCCCTCTCCGTGGCCGAGGACCGCACGGACGTCGACGTCGAGGTGATCGATCCACAGTCGCTCTCCCCGCTCGACACCGACACCATCGCCGAGAGTGTCCGGAAGACCGGTCGGCTGGTCGTCGCCGACGAGAGCCCGCTCTCCTACGGCCTCCACGCCGAAGTGGCGACGCGCATCGCCGAAAACGAGTTCTACTCGCTGGACGTCCCGATCCAGCGCGTCGGCGTGCCGGACACGCCCATCCCGTTCAGTCCGCCCTTGGAGGACGAAGTCCTCCCGACCGCCGAGGAGATCGGTCTCGCCGTCGACCGCGTCGTGTAGGTCGCCGTCGACCGGGCGGTGTGAGCCGTGTTTCTCGACGGTCACGACTCACGGGAGTCGTCCGTTAGGCGAGAACGATCGCCCTCGGTCGCCGCTAGCAGCTGGGTCGACAGCCCAGTCGCGTGTAGGGTGGCCACGCGAGGGGCTGCCTTGGGTAGCATACGACCCATGCTCGGGCAGGGGCCGTGTATCGCAGTGGCGTAGCGAGGTGGCTGTGGACGTGACGGTATCCGTCGCGTACGGATTTCTCTGGACCCGAGCACTTCGGGATACCGAACTCAGATAATTAAATCTTTTCATCGCCCGCCCCGCCCGACGCGCGGAACGACCGCCGTTCCTCGTCTCGACACGGCCGTTCACTCGTGACGAACGCCGTGCAGGGTCAGTGACGAACGAGCGGTCGTGTCGGTCACTCGCCCCAGCCGTCGTCGAACGTCCCGACGATACGCCATCCGGTACCACGACCGTTTGGCGGGTCCGAACGCCGGACGGCCGGGACCGGGCCCCACGCGGCGGGGGTTCAGGAGAACGTGACGTCGAGTTCGATGACGTTCTCGGCGTTGAGCAGCATCTCCGGTATCTCCTCGTGGAACCGCTCCGTCTGTATCCGGTTCGTCGGGCCCGAGACGCTGATGGCGCCGTAGACCTGATCGTTCGTGGTGATCGGCGCGGCCACACAGCGGAGGCCGCGGAGTCGCTCCTCGATGTCGTAGGCGTACCCTCGATCCTTGACCTCGTCGAGTTCTTCGTAGAGAGCGTCGCGATCGGTGATCGTGTTTTTTGTCCGCTTCGGGAGTCCGTGACGGTCGAGGATGTTGTCGACGCGGTCGCGCGGATACTCGGAGAGGATGGCCTTACCGAGGGCGGTACAGTGGAGGTTCGAACGCATCCCCGCGTACACGTCCGTGCTCACCGATTTCTGGCCTTTCGACTGGTAGAGATAGACGCCCTGCCCGTGTTCCTCGACGGCGAGGTTCGCCAGTTCGCCCGTCTTCTCGGCGAGGTTCTCGATCTCCGGCCGGCCGGCCTCGTAGATCCGCTTTCGGTTCCGCGTGTGCTCGCCGAACTCCAGGAATCGGAGGCCGACGTAGTATTTCTCGTCTTTCTTGATGATGTATCTCGCGTTGTGGAGCGTCGACAAGTGGTTGTGGACTGTGCTCTTGGGAATGTCGAGTTCCGTCGCTACCTCGGTGACCCCGGCCCCGTTGAGGTCCTTCAGCGTTTCGAGTATGACGAGGCTCGTTTCGGTGGCTTTCACCGCGTTTGGGGATTCGGTGGTCATTCGCTTTCGCCCTTCACCGCCATGGCAATTAAAATATTTGTTCACTATGTATGAAATCTGATCCAGTCAGGTTGAACAGGAGGCACATTTAATTCGTTCCGCAACGAAGCGTCCGGCTATTTGCAGCATGTTCACTCTTGGTGAACGAAATGGGTCTTCGATCGTCCTCGTTCCGGCCGCGACCGCGGCGGCGAGCGGGGGATTGCTGCGGTGAGTGAAACCGGTTCGCGGGGACTGTGACTACCTGTGGGCCGTGTCTCGCTAGTTGGCCCCACCGTTTCCGGATCGTTCCACTCGTCCGTCCATCGACCCTGGTCGTCGATAACGTTCAGCACGTCTGAACGGACATTCAGCTTTCTTCGAACGTTGGCGAGAGCAAGCGACTGTGGCCTGCGTTCGTCGTATCGTCCCCCCGTGACGCGAGTAAAATAACATTGGTATTTTTGTTATTCTATCGATTCATCTGCTCGCTATGCCACTGCACTTCAATCATATCATATGAGTAAGTTAAAGAATGCGAGAAGAACTGTCAAGGGCCGCGAGACGGGAATATCGACGGTAACGGCCCCAAATCGTCGCTTTCAGTCGCCCGCCTTCGTCCTTACATACCTTATATTCGGTTATATTATTAGTATATTATACTTCCCGTATCGCGGAACACTGGCTCACTGCCCGCGGCGTCTCGGCGGACAGTCGCTCCGGCGGCCGTCCAGTCACGTCGGCGGTGTATTTATACACGGGGCAGGCCGATTTGCCACCGATGAGTCAGACCGACGGCGACTCCGAGTACGACCTGTTTGTCGACGGGGCGTTCCGGCCCGGTGCGTCCGGCGACCGGATCGACGTGTCGTTCCCGTACGACGGGACTGTGTGGGCGACGGTGCCCCGCGGCACGACCGTCGATGTGGATCGAGCGGTCGCGGCCGCCCGCGACGCCTTCGAGGGCGCGTGGAGCGAGTTCGGCGGGAGCGAGCGCCGGCGCGTCCTCGATCAGATCGCGGACGTGATCGAAGCTCACAGCGAGGAACTCGCCGAACTCGAAACCCGACAGAACGGCAAACTCATCCGCGAGATGCGTGGCCAGATGGAGAGTCTGGGCGAGTGGTATCGATACTACGGTGGGTTGGCGGAGGACCTCGGCGGCCGAACCATCCCGGTCGAGAACAAGTCGGAGACGGGCGGGATGCTCGCGCACACGCGGAAGGAACCGCTCGGCGTCGTCGGGGCGATCACCCCTTGGAACTCCCCGCTCATGCTCACCACGTGGAAACTCGCCCCCGCCCTCGCGGCCGGGAACACCTTCGTCCACAAGCCGAGCGAGGAGACGCCGGTGAGCGCCCTCCGCTTCGCCGAACTCGTCGCCGAGCACACCGACCTCCCCGACGGCGTCTACAACGTCGTTCCGGGCCACGGGGCCGAGGCCGGCGCAGCCCTAGTCGACCACGACGGCGTCGACAAACTCGCCTTCACCGGGAGTACGGCCGTTGGCCGTGACATCGCGAGCGCGGCGGGCGAGCGGCTAATCCCCGTCACGCTCGAACTCGGCGGCAAGAGCCCGAACATCGTCTTCGAGAGCGCGGACCTGGAGAATGCAGTCAACGGTGTCGTCAAGGGCATCTTCGCGGCGACCGGCCAGACCTGCGTCGCCGGGTCGCGGGTGTTCGTCCACGAGTCGATCCACGACGAGTTCGTCGATGCCTTCACCGGGCGCGCGGCCGACGTCACCCTCGGCAACCCGCTCGATCCCGAGACGCAGATGGGGCCTATCGCCTTCCGCGACCAGTGGGAGACGGTTCGCTCGTACGTCGAACGCGGGACCGAGGAGGGCGCGACGGTCGCCTTCGGCGGCGACCGCCCCGACGACCTCCCCGGCGAGTGTTTCATCGAACCGACCGTCCTCGTCGACGTGGACAACGACATGACCGTCGCACAGGAGGAGATCTTCGGCCCCGTGGCCAGCGTGATCCCCTTCGCCGACGAGGACGAGGTCGTTGATCTCGCGAACGACACCGACTACGGGCTGGCGGCGGGCGTCTGGACCGAGAATATGCGACAGGCCAATCGGATCGTCGAGCGCATCGACGCCGGCATGGTCTGGGTCAACGAATACCGGGCGGTCTCCCACAAGGTGCCGTTCGGTGGCTACAAGGACAGCGGCCTCGGCCGCGAGAACGGCGCGGAGGCGCTCGACGAGTACGTCCAGACCAAGTCGGTCTGGTACGACCAGTCGGGCGACGTCTCGGACCCGTTCAGTCTGGGCTGAGCCCCCTCGCCATCACTCGCTCACGAGATCCGCGTAGGTCGTGCGCACGTCGTTCGTCCGCTCGCGGAGCAACAGGACGTCGACACCGACGATCTGCCAGTCGAATCCGAGTTCTTGGTAGTACTCGATGTCGGCCTCGCTGGTGGCGAGCGTCCCGACCGGTTTGCCCGCCGCCTCGGCGGCGTCGAGGACGGTCTCGACGGCGTCGACGAACGCGTCGCTCTCCGTGTTGCCTAGGTCACCGAGCCCGGTCGAGAGGTCGACGGGCCCGACGAACAGCGCGTCGATCCCCTCGACCGTGGCGATGTCGGTGACGTTGTCGACGGCCCGCGGCGTCTCGATCTGGACGATCCGGAGCAACCGTTCGTCGGCCGAGTCGACGTACTCGGCCATGTCGGCGCCGTAGGACTGGGCGCGGGCCGCCCCGGTGCCGCGGCTCCCCACCGGCGGGTACCGGGTCGCGTCCACCACGCCTTCGGCCTGGGCCGCCGTCTCGATCATCGGCACCATCACGCCGTCGACACCCACGTCGAGGACCCGCTTTAGATAGGTCGGGTCGTCCGAGGGAACCCGCACGACAGCGTCGGTGTCTCCCCCCGTTTCGAGGGCTCGAACCATCGTCTCGACATCGTTCAGGGACGCCGTAGTGTGCTCCGTGTCGACGAACGCGAGGCGGTAGCCGATGTCCGCCGTGATCTCCGCGACGGCGGGATGCATCATCGTGATCCAGTTCGCCGCGACCGGTTCTCCCGCCCGCAGACGCTCGATACCCGTCTCGGGATCGGATGCCATGCCACTCTCGTCACCGTGTCGGCTCAAAAAGACTTGGACTGTCTCTCCGGTCGGGCGACGGCTCTCAATTATTTACCACTGGCCCCCGTTCGTCCGGGCATGACACGTGCCGACGGAGCGACCTCGGGCCGTGGTCCCGCCGGAACGTCCCGGCCGGGCACTGCTCCCGTGACGAGTGTGGACGGAACGCCGACCGACGACCGCGGACGAGCGACGCCCGGGGGTAGCTGTCGCCCATGAGCCCGGCCGACTTCGACCGCCCGGCCGTCGTCGGCGCCGGCGTCATGGGCCACGGTATCGCGCTCGCGTTCGCGCTCGACGGCCGCTCGGTTACCCTCTACGACGTCGACGAGGCGACACTCGCCGAGAGCGAGTCCCGGGTTCGCTCGGTCCTCGACACCTACGTGGCGACCGGCGAACTGGACGCCGACGCGGCCGATGCCGCGGCGGCTAGGATCGACCGGACGACCTCGCTCTCGGCTGCCGTCGACGACGCGGCGTTCGTCACCGAGGCGGTTGTCGAGGACCTCGACGTCAAGCGAGCGATCTTCGGGGAGCTGTCGGAACTCGCCGACCCCGACGCCGTCCTCGCGTCGAACACGTCGGGGCTCTCGATCACGGAGATCGCGTCGGCGACGGATCGTCCGGAGCGGGTCGTCGGCACCCACTGGTTCAACCCGCCGTACGTCGTGCCCCTCGTCGAGGTCGTTCGCGGTGCGGAGACGAGCGACGCCGTCGTCGAGGCCACCTACGAGTTCTTCGAGCGACTCGGGAAGACGCCCGTCCGCGTCGAGAAGGACATCCCGGGCTTCATCGGCAACCGACTGCAGATGGCGATGGCGTACGAAGCCTTCTCCTTGCTCGACCGCGGCGTCGCCAGCCCCGAGGCCATCGACCGGGCGATCAAGGCCGGTTTCGGCTTTCGCCTCCCCCTCCTCGGAATGTTCGAGAAGGCGGATCACTCCGGACTCGACGTCCACCACGACGTCGTGGAGTACCTCCTCCCCGAACTGGACCGGGGGACCGCGCCGAACCGGTCGCTCGCCGAACGGGTCGAGGAGGAGGCCTACGGCCTGAAGACGGGCGAGGGGGTCTACGACTGGACCGACGCCGACCCCGAGACGGTCTCCGAGCGCCGCGACGAGGCGCTGCTCGCGTTGCGCGACCTCTACGAGCACTTCGAGATGGGCCGTACTCCCCGGACGGACGACTGACGCCTCGCGGTCGGACGGGACCACACAGTTTTTTTCGATCCCTCGCCTTTGACCCGTGTATGAGTTCCGTAGCGGAGTTCCAGCAGTCACTCTCACGGTCCGACACCGAATCGACGGTGACCACGCCCGAGACGTTCGCCTCGACGCTCGCGGACATCGTCGACCGGCCCGCGATCGGGGTCGCACTCCCGTTCGAGTCCGTCGATCTCGACGACGCGCCCGTGACGCTGAACCCGACGCCGGCACAGCTCCGCGAGGCCAAGACCGGCGTGACCGCGGCTCGACTCGGCGTCGCGTCGCTCGGGACCGTCGCCATCCAGTCGCGAGCGGCGGGAGACGAACTCGTCTCGCTCCACCCCGAAACTCACGTGGTCGTCGTCCGGGAGCGTGATCTGCGGCCCGATCTCGAAGCCGCCTTCGACTGGCTCGACGACCGGTTCGACGATGGGGAGCAGTCGTTCGTCCTCGCGACCGGCGCGAGCGCCACCGGCGACATGGGCGCCCTCGTCGAGGGAGTACACGGCCCGGAAGACGTCCACGTCCTCGTACTCGCCGACGATGAGTAAGCCCGACGAACTCGACGCCGACGCCATCCGCGAACTCCTGCGATCCGAGGGCGACGGCATCAAGGAGAACACGCGCCACTTCAACGAGGAACGCTACGATCGGATCGAGGAGGTGGGCGCCGACACCCACGAGCGGTACCGATCCGAGGCGCGGCGCATCAAGCAGGACGCCATCGAGCGACTCCCGGAACTCGTCGAGCGGACGAAGGCCGCCGTCGAGGACAACGGGGGGACGGTGTACGTCGCCGACGACGCCGCCGACGCGAGGCGGTACGTCAGGGATGTCGTGAACGAGGACGACGCCGAGAGTGTCGTGAAGTCGAAGTCCATGACAACCGAGGAGATAGAGTTGAACGAGTCGCTCGAAGCCTCGGGAGTCGACGTCTGGGAGACCGACCTCGGCGAGTTCGTCGTCCAGGTCGCGGAGGAGGGCCCGTCGCACATCGTCGGGCCGTCGCTCCACCGGACCCGCGAGGACGTCACGGCGCTGTTCGAACGCGAGTTCGACACCGACGAACCGCTCGACACGGCCGAGAAACTGACCACGTTCGCCCGGGACTACCTCGGCGAGCGGATCGAGGCCGCCGACGTCGGGATCACGGGGGCGAACTTCGTGCTGGCCGACAGCGGCTCCATCGCGCTCGTCACCAACGAGGGTAACGCCCGGAAGTGCGCGTCGGTCCCCGATACGCACGTCGCGGTGGCCGGCCTCGAGAAGATCATCCCGAGCGTCGGCGACCTCCACCCCTTCGCGGAACTCATCTCCCGGGCGGCGACCGGCCAACACATCCCGCAGTATCTCTCGATCCTGACGCCGCCCGTCGACACGCCGCCAGTCGACTTCGACGCCCCCGAGGACCCCAGCTTCGGTGGGAGCGATGCCGACCGCGACTTCCACCTCGTCCTCGTCGATAACGGCCGCCGCGAGATGCGCGCGGACGACGACCTGCGGGAGACCCTGTACTGCATCCGGTGTGGAGCCTGTGCGAACTCCTGTGCCAACTTCCAGTCCGTCGGCGGTCACGCCTTCGGCGGCGAGACCTACACCGGCGGTATCGCTACCGGCTGGGAGGCCGGCATCGAGGGGCTCGACACCGCGGCCGAGTTCAACGACCTCTGCACCGGCTGTTCCCGGTGTGTCAACGCCTGTCCGGTGAAGATCGACATTCCGTGGATCAACACGGTCGTCCGGGACCGCATCAACCGGGGGAAGGATCCCGGGTTCGAGGATCTGCTAGTCGACGGCCTCGTGCCCGACGACGAGACGGCCGGGACGCCGCTGCGTAAGCGCTTCTTCGGCAACTTCGAGACGGCCGCCAAACTGGGCAGCGCCACCGCACCCCTCTCGAACGCCGTCGCCTCGGCCGCCCCGATCAGATCCGCCATGGAGTCGCTCCTCGGCATCGACGCCCGGCGCGACCTCCCCACCTTCGAGCGGACCACGCTCCGCGACTGGGCGAGCGACCGGGACGCCGCGGCCACCAATCCGCGCCGGCGGGTCGCGCTCTACCCCGACGTGTACACCAACCACGTCCAGACGAGTCGCGGCAAGGCAGCGATTCGCGTCCTCGAAGCCCTCGGCTGTGAGGTGGTCGTGCCGGACGTCGGCGGGTCCGGCCGCGCCCCGCTGTCACAGGGGATGATCGAGACGGCCGAGCGGAAGGCCGCGTCCGTCGGCGAGACGCTCGGCCGATACGCCGACCGGGGCTACGACGTCGTCGTCGTCGAGCCCAGCGACCTCGCGATGTTCGACCGAGAGTACGAACGCCTCGTCGAGGAGGACGTCCACCGGACGCTGTCGGACAACAGCTTCGAACTGTTCGAGTACGTTTACGGTCTGCTGGAGAACGGGGCCGACGAGTCCGTCCTGACCGCTGGCGACGGCGACGGCGTCGCCTACCATAGCCACTGCCAGCAGCGGACGCTCGACCTCGAACCGTACACCGAGGCCGTCCTCGACCGACTCGGTTACGACGTGCTGACCTCGGACGTGGAGTGTTGCGGCATGGCGGGGAGCTTCGGGTACAAGACGGAGTTCTACGAACTCAGCATGGACGTCGGCGAGACGCTCGCCGAGCAGTTCGCGGACGCGGCCGACGAGCGAGCCGTCGTCGCCAGCGGAACCTCTTGTCTGGAGCAACTCGACTCGCTGCTCGCGCCGGTGCCGCGTCATCCGGTCGAACTCGTCGATCCGGAGGCCTGACCCTTCAGGCGCTCTCGTCCCAGAACCGGAAGACTGGCTTCAGCGTCCGCCCCGCGAGGAAGTCCTCGAAAGCGGTTTCGGGCGCCCCGACCGCGTAGGAGTCGTCGATCAGCGCGTCCGTGTCGACGATACCCGTCTCCATGAGGCGGAGCGCTTGGGCGAAATTGTGCCGCATCGCGCCGTAGGAGGGGTCGACCTGCACCTCGCCGCGAACCAGCGGCGTCAGGAAGAGTTCCGACGACTCCGCGGGCAGGCCCACGGGGATCACCCGTCCGCCGCGACGAACCTGCTCGACTGCGGTTTCGAGGCCGCTGTGGTGACCCGTGGTGTCGAAGACGACGTCGAACCCGCCGCCATCGGTGTGTTCGTCCGCGTACGCCCCCAGATCCTCCATTTCGACGTTCACGGTCCCGAGTCCCTGCGACGCGGCCAGGGGCAGTCGGAACTCGGCGTCGCGCTCCAGTCCCGAGACGGTCACGTCCCCGCCGACGGCGTCGGCGATGACCGCACACAGCATCCCGATAGGCCCCGGGCCTTCGACGAGAACCGTCGTCCCCGGTTCGACGTCGGCCGTGTCGAGGACGGCACGCGTGGCGATGCTCGTCGGTTCGGTGATGGCGGCGTGTTCCAGCGGAATCGACGACGGCACCTCCAGTAGGAACTCCTCGCGGACGGCCGTGTACTCGCAGTAGGCTCCGTCGTTGTGGAACCCCGTCACCTCGAAGTTGCGACAGACGTTGTACTCGTCGTTCCGGCACTGATAGCAGTGACCGCACTCGTGGATGGGGCGTTCGACGACGTCGTCGCCCACCGCGACCGAGTCGACGTCGGCACCCACCTCGACGACGCGGCCGGCGTACTCGTGGCCCATGATCCGTGGTACGTCGACCCACTCGTACCCCGGGACGAACTTGTAGGCGTGGGCGTCGCTCCCGCAGAGGCCGGCGCTGTGGACTCGAACGAGCACTTCGTCGTCGGACACGTCGGGAACCTCGACGGTGTCAAAGGAGAGTGCGCCGTACTCCGTGTCGATCTGCCGGATCGCTTTCATAACGAGGGGTGGACGAGTGCTCAGTTCAACCTTTCGACCCCGCGTGTGGCCGTCACACGGTCGGACCGAACTTGCGACCGAAGGCGTAGATACCGATGTGCCGCCCCCGCTGGACGAGATAGACGAAGGACGTAAACGAGGGCGTGCAGACGAACGATGCGGCGATGTAGAGCCACCAGTACGGCTCCCAGTCGCGGCCGGCGTCGGCGATCTCGACTGCGTCGTAGTAGAACCCGAACAGCGCCGCGATCGAGAAGATGAGGTAGACGAACAGCCACCCCTGGACGGCGAGTAGCGCCGCGGCCTGCGAGACGCCCAGGACGAACGCCTGGACGAGAATGAGGGCGTACAGGAGCAGTAGCCAGACGACCGCCGCCGCGTGCGCCATCCACCAGTTCGATCTGACCTCCTCCGCCTGGGTCGTGTCCGGCATACGCGATCGGTTCGCAACCACCATTCAAATAGCCATCGCGTCGCTGCGGCGGGGCTCCGCTACGAGAAGAGGTCGAACACGAAGTCGCCGTCCCGGAGTCGGAGCGGAACCTCCTCCACCGCCTCGATGTCGTCGCGGTCAGTCAACGCCGCGGCGATGTTCCTCGATACCGCGAAGCGGTCGAGTTCCAGCGTGTTCTCGACGTAGCCGATCCGGAGGTCGGTCGGCGACCCGCGACCGACCGACGAGAGGGTCAACAGGAGCGCCACCTCGTCGGTCGGAGCGATCACCGGCAGGCGGGCACGCGCCGGTTCGCCGCCGGTCACGCCGTTGATGTAGGTATCCGTCAGATCGATCTCCGGGACGATGTCGCCGTGGATGAAGTCCGCGAGTCCCATGCCGATTGCGTTGTGGTGGGACTCCGGAGTGATGCCACGGACGTAGATGCGGTCGTAGTTCGGCGTCTCGAACTCCGGCTGATCGAGGTAGTCCATCCGTCCGATCACGTTCGTGTCCATCCCCGTTCCGGAGATGTTCTTGCCGATCTCCTCGACGATCAGCAGGTCGAGATCAGCGACGGGCAGGCGGGGGAACAGTTCCTCGGACGCCGCCAGCAGTTCCGGTTCCCGGTCGGTGATGTCGTCGACGGGGACGCCCTCGATGTGGGCCGCGCGGTCGGCCGCGTTCTCGTACATGGCGATCCCGCCGAGGATCGGCGTCTCCTCGAAGAGGATCCCCGCCCGCTCAGGTATGGCGACGTCGAGTCCCTCGTCGAGTCCCGCTCGGTGGGTCACGTCGGCGCCGCGTTGCTTCCCGAGGCCGATGACCGCCATCTTGCTCAGGCCGCTCTCGACCGCGCCGTGGAAGTCCGTGTGGAGTTTGATCCGGTTCGCCAGCAACACGCCGTCGGCGTCGAGGGCGTCCTCGGCGGCGTACACCGGTCTCTCCATCGAGTCCTGTCCCACTTCCTCGACCACGAGCGAGGAGCGTATCTCACAGCCCATCGACTCCTCGGTGATGCCGAGGCTTTCGAGAACGTCGAGTTGCCCCTGTGCCGTCGCGCCCCCGTGGCTCCCCATCGCCGGCAGGACGAACGGTTCGTGGCCGGCCGCCTGCAGGCGGTCGACGGCGGCGTCGAGGATCGTCGGCATGTCGTGGATGCCCCGTGAGCCGGCGGTGAGGCCGATCTCCGCGCCCTCGTCGAGCGTCGACGCGGCGAGGACGTCGTCGACCGCCGCCCTCGTCGCCGCCCGGACGTCGTCCACCCGGGGCTGATCACGCGTCCGTTCGAGCAGGACCAGATCGGGGAACGCCCCGATCGACGCGTCGTTGATGTCCGCGAGTCGTTCCGCGTTCGGTGGCTCGATCATCGATGGGCGTCCCTACCGGGGCGATCCATATCAGTCTGTCCGGTCGTCCGGAATGCGACCCGCGGGCCGATCACCCGGTTCGGGCCAGCACGTCGACGACGCTGACGCCGTCCTCGTGGACGACGACAGGGTTGAGGTCGAGCGCAGACAGGTCGTCGGCGGCGGCCGCGAGTCGCCCGACACGCTGGACGAGCGAGACGAGCGCCTCCGTGTCGGCCGTGTCCCGCCCGCGGTGTCCATCGAGGAGATCCGCAAGCGCCGTCTCCTTGACGGCGCTTCGCGCGTCGGCCGCCGAGAGCGGCGGGACGCGAACCGCGGCATCGTCCAGCACCTCGACGAGCGTGCCGCCGGCGCCGACGGTGACGACGGAGCCGAAGCCCGGTTCCTCGGAGACGCCGACGAGCGCCTCGACTCCCTCCTCGACCTGTGGCTGGACGAGGACGCCCTCGACGTCGGCTCCCGGGTCGTAGTCGTCGACGTTCGCTAGGATCGTCGCGTACGCCTCCCGGACGGCCGCCTCCTCGTCGAGGCCGATCCGGACGGCGTCGGCGTCGGTACGGTGGGGGACGTCGACGGAGTCGACCTTCATGACGACCGGGTAGCCGAGCACAGACGCGTACTCGACGGCCTCGTCCGGCGAGGTCGCCACCCGCGTCTCGACGGCGTCGATGTCGTACGCGTCGAGCAGCGACTCGGCCTCGGTCCACGTGAGGACGCGGTTCGCGGGCAGGTCGCCCGCTCGGTTCCCCGAGCCCTCTGCCCGGAGCGCCGCCCGCGAGGGCGAGTCGCGCCGCGCCGCCTCGCCGGCCGAGGCCAGCGACTCGACGGCGTCGAGACACCGCGAGGGGTCGTAGTACAGCGGCACTTCCTCCCGGACGCGTTCGTACGGCTGCGGGTCGTCGAGGTCCGCCGGCTCCTTGCGTCCCGTCCAGAGGAAGAGCACGGGGTCGTCGGCCATCTCCCGGACCGTCAGGAGGTCGGTCGCGATGTCCTCGGCGTCCTCGTCGACGGCGGAGAGGGCGACGGCGAACACGTAGACGTCGAAGGAGTCGTCGTCGAACAGCACCGCCGCGATCTCGGGGAGAGCGTCCGCCCCGTAACCGCGGATGTCCGCGGGGTTGTGCATCTCGCCGAACGTCAGGAGTTCGTCCATATCGAGCAGTCGATTCTCGGTGTCGCCGTCGATGTCGGGCAACGAGAGATCACGCTCGGCGGCCATGTCCGCGAGCAGGCTCGCGAGGCCGCCGCTGGTCGAGGCGATACAGAGTCGATCAGACGACGGCGGCTCGAACTCGGCGTTGGCGCTCGCCCGGGACAGCAGGTCGGGGATGTCCGGAACCCGCTGGACGCCCGTCTGCTCGAAGGCGGCGTTCCAGGCGTCGTCGCTCCCAGTGAGCGACCCCGTGTGCGACAGCGTCGCCGCCTCCGCGACGCTCGACTGGCCGACCTTGACGACTAGCACGGGAGTCCCCGAACGAACCGCCTCGTCGGCGGCGCGCATGAACGCGTGCGGGTCGTCGATCCCCTCGATGTAGGCACAGATTACGTCGACGTTCGGATCGTCGGCCATATACGCCACGTAGTCCGTCACCGAGAGGTCGACCTCGTTGCCGGTCGAGGCGACGTACGCGAAGTCGGTGTTCTCGTCGGCGCCGCGCTCGAAGAACGTCGTGAACGCCAGGGCGCCGGACTGGCTCACGAGGCCGATCCGTCCCGGTTCCGGCTTTCGCGAGCAGGTGCTCGTTAGGACCACCCCGTCGATGCCGTTTGCGAGGCCGATGCAGTTCGGGCCGGCGAGACGGATGTCGTGTTCGGCCACCACCGCCGCCAGTTCGGCTTCGAGTTCCGCTCCGCGCTCGTCGGCCTCGCCGAAACCAGCCGTGATGACGAGCGCCGCGGGGACGCCCTCACGGCCGGCCTCGGCGACCGTCTCGACCACGTAGTCTCGGGGCACGCTGATGACGGCCAAGTCGACTCGTTCGGGCAGCGACGAGATGTCGTCGTAGCAGGCTCGCCCCCACGCTTCGTCGCGATTCGGGTTGACCGGGTAGACGGCGCCCTCGTAGCCGTAGTCGAGGAGGTTGTCGAGCAGTCGCGACGAGTACCACGAATCCGGACTCGCGCCGACGACGGCGACCGACTCCGGCGAGAACAGCGGATCGAGTGCTGGCGGCTTCCGTGACATACAGCCAGGTGTGTCAACAGCGGTTTAGTTGTTGTGTTACCACCGTCCATGCGCGACGTGAACGGGCGGTTGCCGCGGGCCTACATCGACGGGCCGCCCCGGGTGATCGCGAACTCCTCGAGGCGTCGCTTCCCCGCACTCGACGCCGAAGACGGGTTCGCTCGCGTCCGTCCCCTCGCCTCGGGCCTCCTTCGCCTCGTCGTAGCGGGCTTTCGAGAGCGTCACGCCCTCGCCCAGTGCCGCTCGCGTCCCGCCGACGTCGCGGACGGTGAGCGTGCTGACCGGGGTGCCGGCCCGCGCGATGCCGTCGGTCTGTTTCCGGGCTCGGTCGGAGTGGGACGTCCCCATCTGGTGGGGTGTCGCACGTGCCCACTCGCCCGCCTCGTCGGCCACCCTCGCGATGGAACTGACCGAAACGGACGTCGGGATGATCGCGACGTGGTTACGGACACCGATTCAGCCGTCGGTTCGTCCGAAGCCAGAGACGGTTTCTTCGACTACTCGCTGAGCAGCGAGGCTCGGGTGTTGTGTGTTTCACCGGAGCAGTTTCGACCGCTGTGTGGCGCGGAGCGGTTGGACGGGGCCAGCGAGTCGCGAGCTGCGGCTCAGACGATCTTGCCGAGGCTCTTCTCGCGGGCTTCCGCCGTGGTTTCGATCTCCTTGTCGAAGTTCTCCTCGAAGTACTCGAGCAGGAGCGGATGTGGCTTGTCGCCGTAACCCGCGTTCATCCCCTCTCGGTGGAACTGTTCGACGAAGTTACCCAGCGGGAGGTACGTCTCGTGCTTGTCGGCGAGGTCCTTCAGTTCGACCAGGTCCTTGTGGGCGACGTCGAGGTTGAACCGGTTCCGGAAGATGCCCGTCTCGCCCTCGGGCCGGAAGTGCTCGTCGAACTCCTCGTCGAAGTTGTTCGAGAAGAAGCTGTCCAGCTTGTCGTCGTAGATCTGAGTGTAGTGGCGGAGCGTCCGGTACAGGACGGTCGGGTCGACACCGAACTCGTCGGCGAGCAACAGCCCCTCGATGAAGATGACGAGCGTAGTCTGACCGACGTGGTTGTGGATCAGCTTCACGAACTGCGCGTCACCCACCTCGCCGATGTGGTAGACGTCCTTCGCGATGACCGAGAGCACCTCGGCGTTCGCCTCGATGCGCTCCGGATCGCCGCCGGCCATGATGGTGAGTTCGCCGGCCTGTGCCCCGACTTCGCCGCCCGTGATCGGGCAGTCGAAATAGTGAACGCCGTCCTCGCTCGCGAGTTCCGCGAGTTCCCGCGCTCGGAGCGCCGAGAGGGTGCTCGTGTCGAAGACGTCGGTCCCCGACTCGCCGTGTTCGGCGATGGCCTCGATGGCGGCCTGACTCGCGTCGGGGTGTGGCAGCGACAGGATGATCGTCGACGAACGCCGTGCTACCTCCGGATTGTTCTCGGCGATGTCGACACCATGCTCGCTTGCCTGCTCGCAGGCGTCCTCGTCGAGGTCGAATCCAACGACGTCGTAGCCCGCCGAGACGAGATTTTTGGCGATACCTCTGCCTACCTTGCCGAGTCCAATGACTCCGATTGACATCGTGCGTTCCGATGCACAAGTAACCACTACAAAAAGGTTGTGAGTAGTGACCAGCCCTCACGGAGAGGTCCGGTGCTCGCGCCCGCTACCGACGCTCGAACGCGTCGTCGGGCGTGTCAGCGGCCATCGCGACGATCGTCTTGACCGGTACTTTCTGGAGCGGCAACCGTCGTGACAGTCTAGATCGTCGATGAACTGCTCGCTATCGAGGTCGTCGTAGGTTTCGCGGGCGGGCCTCCGGACCGCCGTCGCGTCGAGCTCCGCCGCCGCCCCGTCCTTCTCACCCGTCGCGAGGCGCGTGACCGTCATCGCGTCGACATCCCTCGCTTCTCGGCCCGGTCGAGGCGCTCCCGGTGGGCGTCAACGACGGGCTTGTCGACGAACTCCCCGTCGACGTAGCTGACTCCCTCCTCGTCGTCCGTCGCCTCGAAGGCAGCGACGACCCGCCGGGATTGCTCGACTGCCTCGGGCGAGGGCGAGAACGTCTCGTTGATCGCCCCGATCTGGTCGTGGAGGAAGGTCATCTTCCCGTCGAAGCCGAGTCGCTTCGCTTCCGTCGCCGACCGACGAAGTCCCTCGATGTCGTCGCGGGCGACGTGTGGCGTGTCGATGGCGGGGACGCCGGCGATGCTCGCGGCCATGGAGACGCGCATCCGCGGGAGCGAGAGGTCCGTCTCCGCCGCCGCCGCGAGCGTTCCGAGGTGGTACTCGAAGTCGCCGTGACCGAACGCGACGGCAACGACCCCCGGACTCGCAGTGGCGATGGCCTCGGCCGCGAAGACGGCCTCCGGTCGTTCGATCAGTGGGACGACGCCCCCGACGGCCTCGACGTTCGCGAGGCGGTCGGCGACGCGTTCGACGTCGGCGGCTCCCCGGACGTTCGGGAGCATCACCGCGTCCGGCGGTCGTTCCGCGTCGATCAGGGCGTCGAGATCGGCCGCCCCCCACTCGGTCTCCAGCCCGTTGATCCGGACGATGTGCGTCGCGTCACCCTCGTCGGCGTCGGCGAGGACCGCCCGCGTCACGCGCCGAGCGTCGGCTTTCCCCTCCGTCCCCACGCCATCCTCCAGATCTAGGATCAACGCGTCGGCGTCGGTTCCCCGCGCCGTGGCGACGGCGTCGCGGTCGTTGCCGGGGACGAAGACGTAGCTGCGATCACTCGCTCGGAATGGCATGGCGTGACCTACCGTGGGTCATCAAAAAAAGCTACCCACTGTGGGGCCGGTCCGGGATATTCACCCTCGCGTCGGCGCCGACTCACCCCGCTCGTTGCCATCGGACGGGTCCGACGGCAAGTTTATTAATCGATGCTCTGAAAGGAGCCGCGTATGCCAATCGTAGCTGCCGTCGACGACGACAGCGACAGTAGTCAGACGCTGACGGTCGCGAAGGATCTCGCGGACAAGTACGACACGGAACTGGTGGTGCTCCACGTCCTCCCTCAGGACCTGTTCAAGGAGCGCCAGTCCAACATCTCGAACCAGCCGAGAACGGACGTGACCTACACACTCGAAGACGGCGAGGAGGACGCCGAGGAGGTGGCCGCTTCCGTCGCCGAGGCGGCGCTGGGATCGCTCGATGGCGTCGAGACGGCGGGCCGCGTCGGGACGGCTGCCAAGGAGATTCTCCAGTACGCCGGCGACGTCGACTCGGAGTACCTCGTCATCGGCGGCCGGAAACAGTCACCAGTCGGGAAGGCCATTTTCGGCAGCACGACCCAGTCCATCCTCCTGCAGTCCGACCGCCCGGTGACAGTCGTCATGCCCAAAGACTAGGGCCAGTACTCAGACGATCCTCGGCGCACGCGCTCGAAGTACCGTTCCCCGCCCGTCTGTCCGCCCTTGAGCGCCAGTTCTATTCGGTCGAACTCCTCCTCGGACGAACTCGCGAGGCAGAGCGGACACCCTGGAGCGATGGGGCTGTGGAACTCGAGTGCGTAGACGTCGAGCGCCGGCGTGACGTAGCCGCTGGTGTCGCCGCCGGCGATGCAGACCCGCGAGAGGTCGGTCTCCCTGAGGACGGCTTCGAGGATGGTCCCCTGCTCCCGGCCGAGACGGCCGCCGACGTCGTCGACCCCCGCCGTCTCGGCGGCCGTCCGGGTCCGATCGATGGCCGGATCGTCCGGTCCCCGGGCGGCGTACATGACGACGCTGTCGCCGGCGGTGATCGCCTCGGTCGCCGCCTCGACGACCCGGTCGCGTTCCGTGGCCGCCTCCTCCGGCACCACGAGCGTCGGGGTGTCGAGCCTGATGCCCGTGAAGTCGTCGCGTTCGAGAGCGGCGTCGATCTGTGCGGCCGTCTCGGGCGACGCGCTCCCGGACATGACGGCGATGTGGTCGACGGGATCTGCCGTCGGCACCGAGTCGGGCGGCGACACCGCCCCCGTGTCGGCCCAGTACGCCGTCAGCGCGTACCCGAGCCCGGAGGATCCGACCGAGAAGAGCGGGCCGTCCGCGAGTTCGAGCGCCCGCGACCAGAGGAGGCGCCCGACCTGCCGCAGGTGCGGCCCGTCGAGCGTGTCGAAGAGAACGAGTTCCGGGTCCGACGCCAGGAGGCGGGCGAACTCGGCGTCGACGCCGTCGCTCTCCAAAGAGAGCACGTCGAAACGATCCGTCGGCCGGTCGGTCTGTTCGCCCAGATGTCGACAGAGGTCGCTCTCGGTCATGGGCGTCACCGGGTGGTCGCTCATCGTCGGATGGCGGTCGATCCGGTAGGTCCGGTCGCCAACCGTTGCGAACAGGTGACCGAAGATGACGTACCGCTCCAGTGCGGGGACGCCGACCACCACGGGGACGAACGGTGAGTCGAACACCTCCTGGCCGACGTCGACGGCGTGGCCGATGCTGCCGACGTCGGGCGCAGAGTCGAACGTCGAACAGACCTTGTACTGGACGAAGGCCGGATCGAGGTCGAGCAGTCGCTCGAAGTGTTCGGGGAGCACCTCGTCCATCTCGTCGGGGGACATCGACCGACTGCGGCCGGCGACGCCCACCGCATCCAGATCCTCGAACCGGCCCGTCAGATCCGACTCGGTCGGCGGTTCGAGAAACAGCGCCGTGCGAACGCCGCCGAGGCCCAGCGCCTCCATCGCGTCCGTCGATCCCGTCAGGTCGTCCCCATAGTACGCCAAGAGGAGGTCGTCGTCACTCATCGGTACCGAACGCCTCCATCGAGCGGCGGAGCGCCTCGTGGTCCTCCGCGTACTCCGCGAGCGGCACGTCGGCCATGGCCGCCTCCCAGCCCTGCTTCAGCGCGTCGACGCCGCCCGCCGGGCCGTCCGGATGGCCCATGATCCCGCCCCCAGCGAGATACATCAAATCGACGTTGCCGAGCGCCGCGTAGGTGTCGTGGGCCTGATCCGCCCACTGCCCGGAGGAGAACACCGGCAGGATGCCGTCGTCGCCCGGGATCGGTCTCTGCACCGCCTGCGCGGAGGCGACGACCGACTCGTCGGACTCGGTGAACTTGTTCCGGAGGCCGTTGACGTGGAGGTGGTCGACGCCGACGAGGCGCCAAAGCTTCTGGTAGGCCGTGTACTCGAAGCCGAGCTGGGGACACCGGGAGAGCGCGCCCCACCCGTTCCGGTGGCCGTGGATTGGCAGATCACTGTGCTGGCGCAACGCCAGCACGCCCACGAGACCGACGCTGTTGAGACTCACCATGACGCAGGTGCCGCCCGCTTCCTTGACCACGTCGTGTCGTCGGCGCATCTCCTCGACGCTCCCGGTGACGTTGAACGCGTACATGACCCGCTTGCCCGTCTCGTCGGCGTGGTCGTCGATGACCGACATGACCGCCTCGACGCGGTCCTCGAACCGGGAGTACGGCGGATCAGCGATGAGTTCGTCGTCCTTGATGAAGTCGACGCCCGCCTCGACCAGCGTCTCGACGAGCGACGCCGTCTCGTCCGGCGACAGCCCCACGCTCGGCTTGATGATCGTCCCGATGATCGGCCGGTCGTGAACCCCGATCAGTTCGCGTGTCCCCTCGACCCCGAACTGCGGCGTCGGGCACTCCGATCCGTACGCTGCCGGAACGTCGATGTCCATCAGCCGGACCCCCGACAGCGGCTGCATCTCGAAGACGTTACCGGCGACCGTCGTCCGCAGATGGGGAACGGAGACGCCGACGTTCTCGACGGGGTACGCGATGCGTACCTCCGCCCGGGTGTACTCGGACGTGGTCTCGGACCCCTGATCGACGCCCGGAAGTGTCGGCTCCGCAGTCGTCCCCAGTTCGGTCACGCCGACGACTTCGGCGCCGTGGCGCCGCTGTAGTTCCTCGCTCTCCCCCGGAACGTCGACGAACGTGCTCGCCGACTGCTCGCCGGCCATCGCGTCCGCTGCCTCCCGAATCGATTCCGGTGTCTCGATCCGGTACGTCGCGGTGAATCGATCTACCATGGTGACGACACGCGGGGCGTCGGGTATTAATTCTGCCCCCCACGGGACGGCGCCTCCGGGCTGCTCCGTGGTATTCCACGCGCACAAGAATCAAGGCCGCCGTCGTCGTAGCGGGACCACGATGCTCGCAGACGAGTACGGGGCGTTTCTCTTCGACCTCGACGGCGTCGTCTTCGTCGGCGACGAGCCGGTCACGGGTGCCGTCGAGACGCTTCGCCGACTCCGTGACGCCGGTAAGGAGATCCAGTTCGTCACCAACAACTCCCAGCACACCCGCCGGGCGTTCGCCGAGAAGCTGACCGGGTTCGGGATCGACGCACGGCCGGAGCAGATCACGAGCGCTGCGTCCGCGACGGCGGAGTACCTCGCGGATCGCGGCGTCGAGAGCGTTCACCTCGTCGGGATGGATGGTTTCCGGACGGAACTGGGTCGGCGGGGGATCGACGACAGCGAACGCGACGCCGACGCCGTCGTCGTCGGCTTCGATCCGACCGTCACGTACGACGACATCGAGACGGCGACCCGGCTCGTCTACGAGCGAGACCTGCCGCTGGTCGCGACGAGCGGAGACACGTCCTACCCGTCCGGCGACGGCGTCGCTCCGGGGACGGGGGCGATACTCCGGGCAATCGAGGCCGCGAGCGGGACCGAGGCGACGGTCGTGGGAAAGCCCAACGCCCCGCTGTTCGACCTGGCGCTCGACCGCGTCTCGACCCGCCCCGTGGTGATGGTCGGGGACACGCCCGGCGCGGACGTCGAGGGCGCCCGCCGCGCAGGGATCGACAGCATCCTCGTGTCGCTGCACTGCCGCGCCGACCGCGCCGACGCCGTCGATCCGGACGTCCGGATCGAGACCCCGATCGATCTCGTCGACGCCGACTGACCGGGTGACGACGGCGATAGATTTACCCTGGCATGTTCTGCATATTGGATCATGAGTTCGAGCACTCGCGGCCGGATTGCCTGTCTGAACGGGACGAAGAACGTCGAACTGAAGGAGTTCGACGTCCCCTCGCCGGGTCCGGACGCCATCGTGACCGAGATCGTCCGCGCCAACGTCTGTGGCTCGGAACTGCACATGTGGCGGGGCGGTCACCCACACATCAACGACGGTCCGCTGGGTCACGAGGGGCTCTGTCGAATCGTCGACCTCGGCGAGAACGTCACGACCGACAACGCGGGCCGCCCCGTCGAGGAGGGGGATCTCATCGTCCCGACGTACTTCGCGATCTGTGAGTCCTGTCCCCGCTGTGGGGCGGGCGAGTTCCGTCTCTGCGAGCACGCCTACGACTACTGGTCACAGTCGGCCGACACGCACCCGCATTTCCACGGCACGTTCGCGTCCCACTACTACGTCTACCCGGAACAGTTCTTCTACAAGGTGTCGCCGGACGTCCCCGAGGGACCGGCCGCGAGCGCGAACTGCGCACTCGCGCAGGTGCTCGGCGGCCTCGACAAGGCCGAGGTCGGGTGGGGCGATACGGTCGTCGTGCAGGGCGCTGGCGGCCTCGGCCTCAACGCCGTCGCGGCGGCCACCGAACGGGGGGCCGAGACAATCGTAATCGACGGGGTCGAGAATCGCCTCGACTTAGCCGAACGCTTCGGCGCGGACCACACCATCGACCTCCGGACGTACGACTCGGTCGAAAAGCGAGCCGACCGGGTCGACGAACTGACCGACGGACAGGGTGCGGACGTGGGCGTCGAAGTCGCCGGCGTCCCCGATGCGTTCGCCGAGGGGATCGAACTCCTCCGGCCAGGGGCACGCTACCTCGAGATGGGGAACGTCATTCCCGGCCACACGACCGAGTTCGACCCCGGGGCGATGACCCGCAAGTCGATTAACGTGGTGTCCGTGATGCGCTACGACCCCTGGTATCTCCGGGAGGCCCTCGACTTCCTGCGCGAGACGGCCGCCGACTACCCGTTCGACGAACTGGTTGGCGAGGGGTTCGCGCTCGACGACGTCGACGCCGCCATCCGCCGATCCGACGAGCGCGACGTTGCGCGGGCGTCGCTCGTCCCGGAGTGACGGTCGACCCCACCCAACGTTTACTATCCGGCGACCGTAGCGAGGGTCGTCATGTCCGCCGACCGCAGTTACCTATTCGTTCCTGGGTCCGACGACGAGGGCGTCGTCGAGGCAATCGGCTCGGTCGCCGACGTCGTTATCGTCGACCTCGAAGACACCGTCAGTCCGGCCGCGAAGACGGCGGCCCGCGAGTGGACGCTGGATGCACTCGCCGACCTCGGCGAGACGTCACAACGACTCGCCGTCCGCGTCAACGGCGTCGACACCGATCGGGGAATCGACGATATCCGGACGATAGCGACCGCCGACGTCCTGCCGGACGTCCTCCTTCTTCCCGACGTGCGGGACGCGAGCGAGGTCCGTCTCGTCGACGACGTGCTGAACGAGTACGGCGCCGATGTCGAACTCCACCCCCTGATCGAGAAGCCGAGCGCAATGTTCGACGCCCAGGGGATCTCCCGGGTGAGCGAGCGGATTCACGGCCTCATGTTCGCGGCCATCGACTTCCAGATGAACATGGGGATGTCGATCCTCGACGAGACCGACCTCTCGGTGCCGCGATTCCTGCTGTCGATGGCGGCGAACGGGGCAGGAGTCCACGCCGTCGACAAGCCCAATCTCGCCGCGGTTCACGACGAGGATCGGACGCGCGCGGAGGCACGCGCTGCCAGGGCGGTCGGGTTCGACGGGAAGGCGGCGATGACGGTCGACCAGGCGGCGGTGATCAACGACGTCTTCTCGCCCTCGGCGGAGGAGGTGGCCCGCGCGAAGCGGGTCATCGACGCCTTCGAGGCGACGGACGAGGGCGTCACGGTGATCGATGGTGCAGCGGTCGACAAGCCCGTCGTCGATCAGCTTCGATCCCTCGTCGACCGCGCGGAATCGGACGGGTGATGGCGACGGGTCGACGACGGATTCGGACGCAGTTGCGCGTTCAGGCGGCGTCCTGCAGGCGCCGGAGTCGGTAGATGAACGAGTCCTCGTCGAGTTGCACGTCGTCGTAGGTGACGATATCGTCCTGTTCGATCTCCGAGACGACTTCGGCGCCGTCGAGGAGTTCGAAGGGAACGTGGTTCTGTTCCTCCGCCACCTCGGCCTTCTCGAGTAGTCCGTAGACGGTGTAGCCGCCGCCGCCGTCGAGTTCATCGCCAGGTTCCAGCGTCCGCTTGGCGCCGCCGACCACCTCGCCCACGCGATCGCGCGGGACGCCAGTCGGTTCGTTCCGAATGGCGGCGTTGGCGACACTCACGGCCGTTTCCGTGCCGGGGAGGTGGTAGGGTCGATGGAAGATCTGGTACTTCCCGTCGTTGGCCACGTACATCCCGGACCCGCTGTTCTGTTCGAGGTACTCCTGTACCCGCTCGTTCGGCGTCGTCGTCACGATAAACACGCCGAAGCTGATGTCGTCCTCGATTTCCGTGCCGTCCGGCCGGAGGGAACTGACGGTGTCGACGACGCCGGCCTCGTTCAGGACGCCGCCGTCCTCCTTCGGGCGGAGTTTCTCCGGAATCTCCTCGATGGAGGCGTCCGGCAGATGCATCCCTTGGACGTCGGGGGTGAGACCGGTCGCGTTGGCGACGGCACACATCTCGACGGCTACCTTCGTTCCGTCGAGGAAGGAGTTGTACATCCACGGGTTGAGGTCGTGTTCCTCGACGAACTCCTCGTCGAAGCCCCACCGGTCGAAGACGTCGTCCGGGGTGCCGTACCGATACTCCTCCATGAACGGGTTCCCCTTGCCGGCGGCGACGACGTCGAGGCCGATGGTCTGGGCCCAGTCGTACAGTTCGGCGAGAAGCGACGGTTGGTCGCCGTACGCCATCGAGTAGGTGACACCGGCCTTGTCAGCAAGCTCGGCGAGCGTGGGTCCGACCACGGTGTCGGCTTCGACGTTCACCATCACGACGTGTGTCTCCTCCATGATGGCTGTGTAGGCGTGACGGGCACCGAACTCGGGAATGCCGGTCGACTCGACGACGACGTCGACGTCGCTGCGAGCGAGTGCGGGGCCGTCGGCGATCACGGCGTGTTGTCCGTCGGCGATGGCCGTGTTCAACTCCGTGAGACCGGTCGTCTCGACTACTCCATCGGTCGAGACGCCCGCCTCGGCGTACGCCTGGGCGGCCTTGTCGAGGTCGATGTCGGCGATGGCGGCCGTCCGCATGCCGGTGACGCGCTCGATTTGGTCGATGAGTTTCGTCCCGAACAGGCCGGAGCCGATGACGCCGACGTCTATCGGTTCGTCTCGATCCTGAAGCTGTGGTGGTATGTTGAGCATCGGTTCTCTCCCTCAGTCCATCTCCTCGACGAGTTGCAGGTAGATGCCGCGGCTGGTGTCGGGTTCCATGTCGATCAGCTTGCAGTTCGGGAACGTCGGCGCCACGATGGGCTCGTCCCAGTCCCGTTCGATTCCCTTCTCCGTTTCGAGGCGTTCGACGGCAGCCGCGATGTCGTCGACCTCGTAGGCGACGTGATTGAGGCCACTGCCCTGCTCCTCCAGAAACTCCACCATCTCGGCTTTGATGTCGGTGTTCTCGCCCATCGGCTCCTGAATCTCGATGTAGATGCCGCCGACGTCGTAGACCGCCGCCTTGTACCCGTCGTCGGGCATCTCCCGGTAGTCGACTTTCTCCATCTCTAGGACGTCCCCAAAGAACGGCTGGTACGAGTCGAGGTCGTCCACGGTATAGGCTACGTGGTGCACTTGCTCGAACATCGATTCCACTGTCAGTATCTCGTCTAATCAAGCTACCGGACTGACATGCCGACCGGTCGGGACGGATGGGACTCCGGAACGGCGTGCTCGAAAAAACGGCGCCGGGTCGGGTCACGGCGACCCAGTAGGCGGGTCGACGGGTTACTCGGAGATCAGTTCGATGATGTTGTGGTCGGGGTCGTACATGTAGGCGACCTCCGCGCCGTTCGAGAGCGTCTGCGGCGGGTTGACGAATTCGATCTCGTCGGAGAGGTCCTCGTACACGGCGTCGACGTCGTCGACTTCCAGACAGAAGTGCGCGGCGCCGACGTCGTTGTTGGAGACGCCCTCGTTCGCGTCACCACCCGGAGGGTTGTGGTATTCCAGCAGTTCGACGGCACAGCCGTTCGCGTCGAGGAAGACGAGGTCGACGTCGACGTCCTCGACGCCGACGAACTTGCTGAACTCCTCGCTCGCGAAGGAGAGGGAGTCCATCTCTTCCATGCCGAGGGTGTCTCGGTAGAAGCCGAGCGCTTCGTCCATGTCCGATACGGTAACGCCGTAGTGGTGGGAAGATCCGATCATACTGTTGGGTTCTGTGTTGTTGTCGTCGGTTGTTGTCGGCCGATGCGAGGACTCGCGTGCTCACGCGTAGTTGTGGTAGACGGTCTTCAGCTGGGTGTACTTGAGGAAGCCGTACTTTCCGTCCTCGCCGCCCATCCCGGACTCGTTCCAGCCGATGTGGTGGGCCTGCCAGGACTCGCCCAGCGTCCGATTGATGTACGTCTCGCCGAACTCGAGGTTCTCGGCCGCGCGCATCGCGACCCGGTAGTCGTTGGTGAAGAGGTACGCCGACAGCCCGTAGCGGGAGTCGTTCGCGTACTCGATGGCCTCGTCGAGGGTGTCGATCTCCATGATCGGGGTCACCGGGCCGAAGACTTCCTGTTGCATGATGTCCATGTGCTGCTCGACACCGGTGACCACGGTCGGCTCGTACCAGTAGCCGCTGTCGAACGAGTCGCCGGCAGGGGCGCTCCCGCCGAGGCGAATCTCGGCACCCTGCTCGCGGGCCCGCTGGACGGCCGCATCGGTCTTCTCGAACTCGCGTTCGTTCACGTGCGGTCCCATGTCGGGGTCGTCCTCGGGCGGGCCGACGCTGAGCTTTCGTGCCGCGTCGATGTACTTCTCCTCGAACTCCTCGCGGACGCTCGAGTGGACGTACACGCGCTCCGCGCACGTACACACCTGACCGGTGTTCGTGATGCGGGCGGTGAGGACGTCCTCGACCGCCTCGTCGATGTCAGCGTCTTTCCAGACGATTGCGGGGGCCTTGCCGCCGAGTTCGAGCGATACCTCAGTGAGGTTGTCGGCGGCCTGACGCATGATGTGTTTCCCTGTCTCGACGTTGCCGGTCATCGAGACCATATCGACGTCCCGAGAGGTAACCAGAGCCTCCCCGGTTTCGCCGGCTCCCTGGACGAGGTTGAACACCCCGTCCGGAAGATCGACGTGTTCGTCGATGAGTTCGGCGAGCCGTAACGTCGTGATAGGAGTGACTTCGCTGGGTTTTGCGACCAGCGTGTTGCCGGCAGTCAGCGCCGGCGCGAACTTGCGGATGAACACCGCGATGGGGTAGTTCCACGGGATGATGCCCGCGACGACGCCCACGGGCTGTCGCTGGAGATGGATGCTCTCGTCCGGGTTATCACCAGGGAGGATGTCCCCCTCGATGCGCCGGTCCCACTCGGCCATGTACTCCGCGAGGTCGGCCGAGGCCGCGATTTCTCCCTCGGCGACGGATCGGGGCTTGCCCTGCTCCTCGACGAGAAGGCCCGCGAGTTCGTCCTGGTGTTCGAGCAGCAGGTCCGCGACGTCGCGGACGAGGTCCCCGCGCTCTTTCGCCGGGCGGCGGCCCCATTCGACTTGCGCCTCGTTGGCGGCGCGAACCGCCTCCGCTACCTCCTTGGAAGTTGCCTTCGGAAACTCGCCGATCACCTCCTCCGTCGCGGGATTTCTCACCTCGGTATGGTCGGTCCTGGCAGGCTCACGCCATCCGCCAGCGATATAGTGCCCTGTCGGGTAGCTGCTTTCAGCTGACATCGTCCCAAAGACGAGCACTCTCTGTAATATAGTTTGTCATGGTACGTCAAGTCACTGTCCCTCGGGGAGCGGTGGTCGGCGCCGCAGTCGATCCGTGACCCCCACAATTAATACCACGTCGCACACCACTGCGGTCATGGGCTCTCGAGTTGCCGGACTGACGGCTATCGTCACCGGCGCAGCACAAGGGATCGGTCGTCGGATCGCCGAAGAACTGGGAACCGAAGGTGCCAACGTGGTCGTCGCGGACATCGACGAGTCGTCGGCGGCCGACACCGTCGAGGAGTTCGAGTCGGCGGGCATCACGGCCACGGCAGTCCAGTGTGACGTCTCGTCGATGGACGACACCGAGCGACTCGTCGAGCGCACGGTCGAGGAGTACGGCAGCCTCGATATCCTCGTCAACAACGCCGGCATCTCGCGCGGCGAGCGCTTCCAGGACATCACGCCTGAGGAGTGGCAGCAGGTCATCGACGTCAACCTCTCCGGCGTCTACAACTGCTCGGTGCAGGCCGCGCCGGTGATGGCCGACGGCGGCGACGGACGGATCGTCAACATCTCCTCGATTGCGGGCCAGAACATCAGCTACGAGGGGCCCGCGAACTACACCGCCTCGAAGTGGGGCGTCATCGGCCTCACGAAGCACATGGCGTGGGACCTCGCCGAGTACGGCATCCGCGTCAACGCGCTCTGTCCCGGCGGAACCCTCACTCCCCTTATCGAGGACCTGACGACGCCGGAGGAGCGCAGCGAGACCCGGGAGAAGATCCCACTCGGCCGCTGGGCGGCCCCCGAGGATCACGCCAACGCGACGCTCTTTCTCGTCTCCGACCAATCCTCGTACATCACGGGGACGACGCTGACCGTCGACGGCGGACTGACGCTCGGCGTCCGTCACGAGGTGTAGAGTCGGTCGCGAGGGGATTTATTACACCGCGCGCACGACGGGCAGGCATGCCAGCAGATGACACGACGGAGTCGATGGTACTGACCGGTCCGGAAACTATCGAACCGCGGGAGTTCGAGGTTCCGGACGTCTCGACGGCAGGCGCCCTGCTCGAAGTCGAGATGACGTCGGTGTGTGGCACCGACATCGGCCTCTATTCCGGTCAGGAGCACTTCTCCAATCTTCCGCTCATCATGGGCCACGAAGTCGTCGGCCGCGTCGTCGACGGAGCCGAGGGGAGCCTCGCGAAGATGGGGGTCGAGGTCGGGGATCGCGTGATGCCCGAACCGTACGTCCCGTGTTACGACTGCCAGTACTGCCAGTCCGGCAACTACCACATGTGCGAGGAGGACCGATGTTTCGGCGTCTCGATCAGCTGCTCGGAGCCGCCACACCTCTGGGGCGGCTACGGCGAGTACATGTATCTCCCGCCCAATACCCGCGTGCACGCGGTAAACGAGGAGACGCCGGCGAAGGCCGCCTGTCTCGGCTCGGTGATCGGCAACGGCGTCCGGTGGATCGTCGAGAAGGGCGACGTCGATCCAGGGGACGACGTCGTGATCGTCGGGCCCGGCGCGCAGGGGCTCGCGTCGGTGGTCGTGGCCGACGAGGCGGGCGCGGATCCTATCGTTCTCGCGGGGCTCTCGACCGACGATCACCGACTCGACGTCGGCACGTCGCTCGGCGCGACGGACACCGTGCTGGTCGACGAACCGGATCCGGAGGGACGGATCGACGACCTCACCGACGGCGACGGGGCGTCGGTCGTCGTGGTGACGGCCCCCTCCTCGCAGGCCATCCAGCTTGGGCTGGAGGTCGTCGAGCCACAGGGTCGGGTCGTACTGCCGGGGCTCGTCGGGGGGACGACCGAAATCGACACCGACAGCCTCGTCCACGACGAGGTCATGCTCATCGGGGGTCGGGGACAGGCACTCAACGTCGAGCGGGCGATGGACATCGTCGCGAAGCGGGGTGACGACATCGCGGCCATCAACACCCACGAGTTCGCCGTCCGCGACGCCGGGACGGCAATCGAACAGCAACTCCCCGGTGACGAGTTCACGCCCGACATCACTCACGCGGTACTCACCCCGGAGTGAGCCCGTCGCGTCGGTGATCCGGGGCGACCCCCGAACATACAAAAGGTTCCGAATCGTCGGATCGGTCAATGAGTGAACGAGAGGTGAGTCGGATTTCGTCCGCGGAACATCTCGAGAGCGACGACTTTCAGCAGACAGCGTTCGAGGCCATCCGGGCGCTCGGCGACATCGTTCGCGCCACTTACGGTCCCCACGGGCGGGACAAGCTGATGATCGACCCGTACGGCGACGGCTTCGTCTCGAACCAGGGCTCCGATATTCTCGACCGACTCGATGTCCGCGATCCGGTCGGCGGGATGCTCGTCGACGCGTGTGGGGACGCCGACCGACTGCCCGACGGGTCGACGTTCGCGGTCCTACTCGCCACGGCGCTGATCGACGAGGCTGAGTCCCTTGTCGAGGACGGCGTCTCGCCGGTCACGATTGCACGGGGGTACGAACGGGCGGTGGGGGCCGCGGTCGAGGCTCTCGAAGACGTCGCGATCCCACTGGAACTGACCGACCGGGAGCGATACGCGCTCGTGACCACCGCGATCAACGGTCGGTTCGTCGATTCGCAGATCGACCACCTTCGTCGAGTCTCCCTCGACGCCGCCAGCGTGCTGGCCCCCGACGTCTCGCTCGACAAGGTGCATTTCGAGCAGGACATCCGCCTCGGGATCGACCAGTCACGAGTGGTTCAGGGCGCCATCTTGCGCAGCAACGTTCCTCACGACGGGATGCCGCGGGACATCTTCGACGCCGACGTCCTCCTGCTGTCCGAACCGGTCGCCCGTCCGGACACGGACGAACTCCTCTCGGTCGACGGGATCGACGTCTCCAGCCCGGAGGCCGTGGACGCGGTTCGCGAGTCCCGCGACGGGTACTACGAGGGCGCCCTCCAGGCGGTGTGTGACAGCGGCGCCGACGTGGTCGTCTGTTCGGGGCACCTCGACGGCGGACCCCTCGCCACGTTCGCGGACGCCGGGATCCTTGCCCTCCACGAGGTCAAAGACGAGAAGTTCGACCGCGTCCAGGCGGCGATCGGCGGCGACGTCGTCATGCCGGACGGCGTCGCGGACGCGACACTCGGCCACTCGGGCCGGGTGACCGTGACGGACCTCGGTTCGGGGTCGATCAAGGGCGTCCTGTTCGCCGACTGCCCGGACACCGACCTCGCCTCGGTCCTCGTCAACGCGGGGACGGCGACCGGCGGCGACCTGACCAAGCGCATCCTCAAGCAGGGGATCGGAACCCTCGAATCGGCGTACACCGATCCGCGCGTCATCCCCGGTGGTGGAGCGGCTGAACTCGTCGGCGCCCGTGGCGTTGGGGAGTTGGCGACCGAAACCTCCGGGAAGGAACGGCTGGCGGTCGACGCGTTCGCCGATGCGCTGGAGGTACCGGTCGCGCAGTTGATCCGGAACTCGGGGTACGACCCGCTCGACGTGCTCCCGCGCCTACGGAGCGAACACGGGGCTGGCGACCGGGACGCCGCACTCGACGTCGACACCGGCGGGCTCACGTCCGCCTACGAGACTGGTATCATCGAGCCCATCGGTATCAAACGCCTCGCCCTCGACATCGCGACCGAGTTCACGATGTCGGTGCTGCGTACCGACGCCATCCTCCCGCGGACGGGCGGCAACGAGACCGAACTCCAGGAGCACGCCCCGGCGACCGAAGACATGTGGGGCCCCGAGGACGCCTGAACCGCCGGAAGTCGATTTTCGACGCCTCTTTCGAACGCGCCGCTCACCCCGATACCACCACCCACGACGCTATCAAGAATGACGGACCACTCGGCCACGAGCGCGGACGCCGACACCGAACCACTCCTGACAGGCTATTCGGGACGGATCCTGCTGTTGATCCTCGCGGGAACGGTCGCCGCCTTCGTCGGACGGAACATCTTCGGGCCCCTCCTTCCCGCCATCATCGAGACCCTCGGCATCACGTCCTCGGAGGCGGGAGTCGCGCTTAGCGTCATGTGGGCCTCTATCGCCATCACGCAGTATCCCGGCGGTTTGCTGTCCGATCAGCTGTCGTACAAGACGGTGCTGATGGGCTCGGTAGCGATCCTGTCGACCGGCTTCGTGATCCTCACGCAGGTCTCGACGTACGTCGGGTTCGTGTTCGGACTCGTGGTGATGGGTCTCGGTGCGGGACTGTTCACCCCGTCCTCGTACGCGCAACTCGCGGACCTGTTCGAAGCGCGGCGGGGACAGGCGTTCGGCCTCTACACGTCCTCCATCGACGTGGGGACGTCGCTCTCCGGTGCACTCGCGACCGGCGTCCTCGCGGTGGCGACGTGGCGGGTCGCTGGCGTCACGGTTCCGACGACGTGGCACGTCTCGTTCGTGCCCGTCGTCGTTGTCCTCGTCGCCGTCGCCGCGGCGCTGCACGTCCGACACCGGGACGATTACGACATCAACATCGTCGCGTGTGATCTGAACCTCCGGGAGACCGTCGTGCGGATCCTCGGGAACCCACTGGTCCGCTGGGCCATCGTGGCCTACGTCATGTACAGCTTCATCTTTCAGGGCATTCTGGGCTTCCTCCCGGCGTTTCTCCGGTTCGGAAAGGGCTACCCGCAGACGTTCGCGAACAACGCCTTCATCGGGTTCTTCGTGGTCGGGGCGCTCGTGCGGGTCGTGTCGGGCTATCTCGGGGATCGGATGCGACATCTCACGGTGGCTATCGGTTCGGCGCTGCTCGGGATGGTGGGGCTGGTCGTCCTGTTCGTCGCGCAGTCGACCGTTCCGGTCGTCGTCGGTCTGGTGTTGCTCGCGGGGGGGATCACCGGTTTCCCGCCCGTCGTCAACGCGTATCTCATGGGTCTCTTTCCCGACGCGAGCATGGGCGGCGACTACGGCGGTGCCCGGACGCTACTCGTCCTCCTCGGGAGTCTGGGCCCGACGTACATCGGGTCACTGGCTCAGGCGTTCAGCTACGAACTCGCGTTCGCCGCGCTCCTCCCGTTTTTCTTCGGAAGCACGGCGTGTCTCTGCTGGCTCCGACTCCAGTGACCGCTCTCGGCGTCGCAGAGAAACTTCTCACTCAAACATCAGGAAGATAACTAGTTATTAATCCCCGCCGGCCGCAACCGAGAAGACGAAGCCATGGATCACTCACAGTCGTACCACCTCTACGACGTCGACGAACCGGAGGTCCGGGACCGCCTGGGCATCGACATCCAGTTTCTGATGAACGTCGACCAGGGCGACACCCAGATGTTCGATCAGGGGATCATCACCGTCGATCCGGGAGAGTCGGTCACGCCGCACGTCCACCGGTACAGCGGGGAGACGTTCTACGGACTCGAAGGTGAGGGCGAAATCGTCGTCGACGGTGACGTGGTGCCCTGTCACGCCGACGATCATCTCGTGTTCATCCCGCCGGGGGTGCCTCACTACCCACGGAACCCCACGGATCGAAACGGGGCGTTCCGCGCGATGTTCATTCACTCGCCGGCGGTACTGAACGGCGACACGTACACCGTCGACGAGGACGGAACCCCGGCGAACCTGGAAAAGTAACGTCGGTTCGCCACCCGGCAGGACGATCGTTTATATGTCGTCTTTTGTTATTATATATCGCACACTAAAATAATGGTTATTTTTTTATAACAACCTCCCAATCGTTGCCCCGAAGTGTGAAGGCCTGGCCCAAACGGGAGTCACACAGAGCGAGAATATCCATGACAGACCAGCCAGATTCGGCAGACGACGTGATGAACAGTCCGGAACCAAGCCCCGAGGAAGAGGATCCCGCGCGTCGGGACTTCCTGAAAGGGGTATCGGCCGCGGCCGCAGGCGGCGCCACGATGCTCGCCGGCTGTTCCGGCGGCGGTGGCGGTGGCGGTGATGGCGGCGATGGCGGCGATGGCGGCGGAGAAAGTAACGACGGCGGCGGCAGCAGTGGTGGCGGTTCCTCGACCAGCGAGACCGTCCACTTCATCTCGATGGAGCAGTCGCCGGCGTTCAAGGAGTTCTGGAACAAGACGGCAAGTCAGTTCGAGGAGCAGAGCGGGACGTCGGTCAACGTCACTTACGCGTGGGACACGGGGTACAACAAACGCATCGCCCAGTTGCTCCAAGCGGGCGATCCCCCGGACGTCATCAACCTGGAAGAGTTCAACGTCGGCCAGTACGTCACCCAGAACCTGCTGGCTGACGTCACCGATGTCGTCGACGAGTTCCAAAACAAGACCAACTTCCCGAGCCAGTACCGGATCGACAACAACGGTGGGGATCGCTGGTTCCCGTCGTTCTGTGCCCCGAACGTTCGGTGGTATCGCGGCGACGTCATGAGCGATGTCGGCTTCGAGGGCTCCAGTCCCCTCGGAACTCCCACCACCTACGAGGAGTGGGGCAACTTCATGCAGACCGTCGACGAGTCGCGAGACGACATGGCGGGCGGGGGCATCGCCACTGGGGCGACGTTCCTCGGGACCAACACGACGCTCTGTCACATCTGGGCGAGCGGTGCGCGGACCACTCAGTGGGCGAGCGGCAGTAATGAAGAGATCGAGGTCGCTCTCCCCGACTACACCGAGGAGATCCAGACGGCTCTCGATCACCTGAAGTCCAACTACCAGTACTCCGCCGACACGGCCAACTGGAGCTGGACCGAGACGACGGACGCCTTCGCCAACGGCGACATCGCCGAGAGCTTCTACGGCGGTGCTCGACCGCAGGTGCAGGCACACAAGCGCGGCCGGTCCTGGTCGAAGGACGTCACGCTCGGTCCCTTCCCCAACAACCCCGACGCCGACAACGCTATCGACTACACGTTCCCCTCCGGCTGGGGCATCATGTCCGGTGGTCAGTCGACGGAGTCCGCCAAGGATTACGTCTCGATGATCATGATGGACGACGAGCTCCTGACGGAGTTCTACCAGATCACGCCGGTGCACAACGCGCCGCTGAGCGAGGCCCGCCGCGATCCGTCCCACCCGATGTGGGACGTCCCACTCGTCAACGAGTCCATGACCGAGGAGCAGCTCGGGTTCTACCTCGACCAGATCCCGAGGGGACAGCCCATCGCCGCGGAAACCTCCCCGCCGAACTACGAGGCCTCCTCGGCCTTCACGACATTCGGCCTCGGGGATATGGTGTACCAGTACGTCAACCAGGACGCCTCCATCGACGACGCCATCCAGACTGCGGTCACCACGATGCAAGGCGCCCTGTGAGGCGGACACTGGCTTCCATGCGGTGACTGAACTGTTACCCAAAATTTTTATTGTGCATATAGCTAATCACCGCCACGTGCTCGATAATCACACACACAAAGTATGAGTACACTACAAGACACCGTAAATAACTGGTTCAGAATACCGAAAAAATCCTGGGGAGGGTTGATCGAAACCCTCTTCGAGGATAAGAAAGCCCTCATTGGGTTGACCGTCGGTCCAGCCACGCTGCTGATGCTCTTCGCGTCGTTCCTGCCGATCCTGTGGGCACTCAACCTCGGCCTCTACGACGCGGGTGCCCTCTCGCCGACGTGGACGTGGGTGGGTATCCAGAACTACGTGGATGTACTGAACAGCCCGGCCTACTGGGACGCGTTCTGGCGTAGCCTGTCGTTCGGATTCGGCTCCGTCGCGGTCCAGCTCGTCGTGGGCGTCGGAACGGCTCTGATGCTCTCGCGGGAGTTCCGGGGCGTCGTCCTCGCGCGAGCGATGATCTTCCTCCCCTACCTCATTCCGACCGTGGTGGTCGGGATGGTGTTCCGGCTGATGCTCAACGGGAACTACGGCATCATCAACGTCTTGCTCGTTGACATCGGGCTCATCAACCAGCCCATCGGCTGGCTGACCTCGGGGGCAATCGCGCTCCCGACCCTGATCGTGGCGAACTCTTGGAAGTTCGCTATCTTCATCACGATCATGGTACTGGCCCGGTTGCAGTCGATTCCCAACGAGTTCTACGAGGCGGCGACGATGAACGGGGCGGGGCCGATCCGGAAGTTCCGTGACATCACGCTTCCGCAGATCAAGGGCGTCATTCTGCTCACGCTGCTCTTGCGTGGCATCTGGATGTTCAACAAGTTCGACATCATCTACATCATGACCACCGGTGGTCCGGGGCAGTCGACGACGACCCTTCCGATCTACATCTTCGAGATGGCGTTCCTCAACTTCCGGCTCGGACAGGCCGGCGCCATCGCCGGGACGTTGTTCGGATTCCTCGGCGTCGGTGCCATCGTCTACTTCGTCGGCTTCAACCCCGCCGAGGAGGTGGGTCGCTGATGGTGTTCTCCGACAGGGTCTCGAACCGGATCCAGTCGTTCGTCGGGGGCATCCTCCCCTACCAAGAGCGACTGCAGGTCAGGAAGGCGGCGCTGTACTTCGTCGTCATCCTGACGTGTGTCGTGATGATGTTCCCGATGTACTGGATGCTGGTGGCCTCGGTCCAGCCGTACGACCACATCGTGCAAACGCCGACGTGGTTCCCGACGCAGGTCATAGCCGCATTCCAGATCGACGCGTACATCAGCGTGTTCGCCGACCGTAACTTCGAGCGCTGGTACCTCAACAGCGTTCTCGTGGCCATCATCGCCATCGTCTCGTCCGTGGGTGCGTCCACGCTGGCGGGCTACGGTCTGACCCGGGTTCAGTTCCGCGGCCGGAAGAACTTCGCCCGGCTGATCCTGTTCAGCTACATGTTCCCGCCGATCCTGCTGGCGTTCCCGCAGTACCAGATCTGGCGGCGGCTCGGACTCCTGAACAGCTACATCGGGATCAGTGTCGCTCACATCGCCATCTCGTTGCCGTTCTCGATGTGGATGATGTGGAAGTTCTTCCAGACGGTCCCGATAGCGTACGAGGAAGCGGCGTGGATGAACGGGGCGTCACAGTTCCACTCGTTCAAGGACGTGGCGATCCCCATGGCGAAACCCGGGATGGTCGCCGTCGCCATCTTCACGTTCGCGGTTAGCTGGAACGACTTCACGATGGCGACGATTCTCCTCCCGGACAGCTCGATGCAGACACTCCCGCCCGCAGTCCAGACGTTCGTCCAGCAGAACTACGTCTACTGGGGGCAGATCATGGCGGCCTCGACACTGATGTCGATCCCGCCGTTCCTGTTGGTGTACAAGTTGCAGGAAAGCATCCTCGAAGGATTCCGCACAGGAGGACTCTAACAATGGCCAAAACAGAATCGAACAGCGGTTCCTTGCCGGACGAGAAGATACAGATCTCACTCGAGAACCTTCGCAAAGAGTTCGACATCCCCTCGGGCATCGAAGTGGCGGTCGACGGCGTCGACCTCGACATCCAAGAGGGTGACTTCGTCACTCTCGTCGGTCCGAGTGGGTGTGGAAAGACGACGACGCTCCGCTGTATCGCCGGACTCGAAACAGCCACGGAGGGGACCCTCTACCTAGAGGGCGAGGAAGCAATCGACACCTCCCCTCAGGATCGCGACCTCGCGATGGTGTTCCAACGGATCGCGCTGTACCCACACATGACCGCCAGGGAGAACATCGAATACCCACTCAAACTGGCCGGTATGTCCCGCAAGCAACGAACCGAGCGGGTCGACACCGCCGCCGAAATCGTCCAGATCGACGGCCTGCTGGATAAGTATCCCGGAGAGCTCTCCGGCGGGCAACAGCAGCGAATCGCCATCAGTCGTGCCATCGTCCGCGAACCCGTCGCCTTCCTGATGGACGAGCCGATGAGCGACCTGGACGCAAAGCTCAAACGCGAGATGCGAAAGGAGCTCAGCCGGATCCACAAGGAGCTCAACGCCACCATCGTCTACGTCACCCACGACCAGGAGGAGGCGATGACGATGTCGGACAAGATCGCCGTGATGAACGACGGTCAGATCGAGCAGGTGGGACATCCGGAAGACGTCTACCGGATTCCCAACAACACGTTCGTCGCCCAGTTCATCGGCTCACCCGAGATCAACCTGCTCGACGCCTCCATCGTCGACATCGACGAGGACCGCGCAGTCGTCGAGATCGAGGACGGCCCGACGCTCTCTTTCGACATCGGCGAGTATCTTCCCGAGAAGGCGAGCGACGACGTCAAACTCGGCTTCCGGCCGCGGAAAGTCGAGGCGGTGGCGGATCCGGACGTCGCGGGGATCCAGACGACCGTCGACCTCCACGAACCGCTCGGTGACGAGGTTCACATGTACCTCGAAGGGCCCCAAGGCGAGATGCGTACCGTCGTCCCCGTCGAGGACGAGATTCCAGAAGGCGATCACGCGACGATCCTTCCGGAGATACCGACGCTCTACCTGTTCAACAGCTCCACGGGCGACCGGTTCGCTCGTGGCCATCCCGATAGGACTGGCACGGCCGACGTAGCGTAGGATCGCTCTCCCTGCGACCCCGATTTCGCTGGACTGCACTGCGGATCTCTTTATCTCACCGCCGTTCTCCCGAAAGACGCGGACGCCATCGTACACGTCCCCCTCCGGAGACGAACGAATATTTCGTGACTATTCACTGAGGACGAATGAGATAGTGCGAACGGATCGGTGTCTCACCGTGAGCGTGGAACACTGTTCGACGTTTCTTCGATATCTAGAGGTATCGAAACCGCTCCACATTTAAAACGTGCCGTCGAAAGAAGTCATAACTTCCGTCCTCGTGTGAAACTACGTTCATCTATAATGAATACCATGAATGACTAGATATGTTCGGAGATTCGTTCCATGTCAATCAGTGACTTGGTGTTGTTTTTCGTATATCTGTTCCATATCTCGCGATAGAGAATTAATTGTTAAGTTATCGAGGTGATCTATCCGTTCACGAAATTTCGAAATTCGAATATCAGTTTGTTCCGGGATATCACCACTCATACCTCTTCGAGAATGGGTCAACTCCGAACGAGTCCGTACAGCACTCGTTCACTCTGTCTGAACCCGAGTGTAGACCGTCGTTCATAGTTCCACGGCGAACGGTCCCGTCCCCACCGATCCAGTGGACGAGCTGGCGATGCATCCGTCCGGTGGACCGGATCCCACACGACGACTACGGGGACGGAACCGGGAGTGCCAGTGGCTCCGTCGTCGACGGTGATCGATGTTTTATCACAACCATATGTATGTTATTTTGGCAGTAGACGCGGCTTTCGTGCCGTCGGTTTCGAAGAGTGGTGACACTGTGAGGCCACCGAGTCGTCGGGGACGAAGTCGGACCCGACGCTCACTGTGAGATACGGACGCACCGACGGTCACCGAATCGGCGTAGTCAAAATATCTGTTTTTGTATATTTACAAAAACCTATCCATAAAAATTCATTCAGCGTGGTGATGTCTGAGACCGTTCGGCTGTATCGGGACGAGGCAACCAATCAAATTAAAAATAGACTTTTACCCGAATAAAATAGAAAAACTCAAAAATAATCCTATATTTAGTATTTAAATAGCATTTGTTCAGTTACTGTTACATGTAGTACGAAAAATCGTATCGGATCACGCTGAAAAAACAGAATCCGATAAAAGCGAGCTTTGATGGCTGTAGACGTCGAATTGTGCCTAGTACGTCCATCATCTTCGTTCGCGCTCTCTCCTGTTCGCCATACGACTGTCGTGGCGAGTTTCGAAATATCTGCACAACATATACATTATAGAGAATAAATTCAATACTTATGTATTCGGCAATCGTCCCGGCGCTCGCCCGTGTTCGTAGCTCCGGATTCCCGTGGATATCGTCCTCGCTGACGGCCGTTACGGGAGATCTACAGCTGGGTCGAGCAGCCGACCGAGATCAGGCGCTACGAGTCTGCTCCTCGTCATTTCCAGACGAACTCATCTCACCCACCTCCTCCGTGGAACCTTGCTTCGAGGAATCTTGATCGAGTTCGGGATCGAGCGCCGTTCGGTCTACGTACTGGGCCGGGACGTCCTGGACAGCGTTCAGATACGCTGAGCCGTGGGAGGCCGAATAGTCTGAACAACTTAGAAAACGCTACGCCTCACCGTTCACTCCACATCTGAACACCGTCCTCGCCCCCACCCCGAACGTTTAGGCTCCTGGCCGTCCTCGGGACGGGCGTGTCCTGGAACACCGTTACGCTCGACGTTGCCAACGGAGTCGCCCGACTCACGGTCGACCGCCCCGACGCGCTGAACGCCATGAACAGCGAGACGCTCGACGAACTCGGCGACGCCATCGCAGCGGCCGAACGCGAGGAGGCACGCGTCCTCGTCCTCACCGGCGCCGGGGACGACGCGTTCGTCGCCGGTGCCGACATCGACTACATGAAAGAGTTCTCCACGCCCGAGGCGCTCGCCTACGCCGAACGCGGCCAACAGGTCGTCCGCGACCTGTTCTCCTTCCCCGGCGTCACCATCGCGGCCATCAACGGGTACGCCTTCGGCGGCGGCTGCGAGTTCGCCCTCGCGTGTGACCTGCGGGTCGCGAGTGAGCGGGCCGTCATCGGCCAGACCGAAATCGACCTCGGCATCATTCCCGGGTGGGGCGGGACACAGCTCCTCCAGCGCCTCGTCGCCGACGAGACGGCCCGCCGGCTGATCTTCTTCGGCGAGCGCCTCGACGCGAGCGATGCCCACGAACGGGGGCTCATCGGCGAAGTGGTCGCTCACGACGAACTCTACGACCACGTCGACGAGATGGCGGCCGAGCTTGCGGCCAAGCCCCGCCACGCCCTCTACGCCGCGAAGGAGGCGCTCAACGCTTTCCACGAGGGCGGCGTCCAGTCGGGGCTGAACGTGGAGCGTCGGGCCTGGAGTGGCCTGTTCGGCACTCACGACCAGCGCGAGGGGATGGCGGCGTTCGTCGAGAAGCGCGATCCCGAGTTCGAGTAGGCACGCCGATCAATCGCCGCGCGTCGACCGCGACCACGGCCGCGCGGGGCCGCCCGTCTCCGCCACCTGCACCCACACCACACAGAGCGTGAGCGTCGCCAGATCGTCGGCGACAGGGCGAACACGAGGGCGACCGAACAGGACCCGGTGAGCGTAATCAGCGCGGGCGTGTGGATGTCCGTCGATCGAGAACCAACACACCCATCGGTCCCGGAATCGTCTCGACGCCGATCACGGTTGCGCTCGTCGACGACTCGGCCCCCGACTCTAAGTGGCGAGGGGTCGTACGACCCGGCATGAGCGAACGCGTGAAACTGAGTCGGGTCGAGTCCGAGTTCGAGCGGCTCGACTACCCTGTCACCCGCGACGATGCGGCCGCCGAGTTCGTCGACGTCACCCTCATCTTCGCGGACGGGGAGGCCAACCTCGGGGAACTCGTCTCCGAAGTCGGGAGCGACGCTTTCCACGGCCCGGACGAACTGTTCGCCGAACTCCAGAACGTCCTCCCGGTCGAGGCCGTGGGGGAACCCGGCCAATCGGACGGTGACGCGTAGACGCATCGTTACGGATTGTCGAACCAGTTTACCGGTGGTTCACCGAGACAGTCCGGCGAACCACCGGTACTGACGTACAACACGCCGTAGTATCCGTAGGTTAAAGATAGTCGAGCGTCAGGATCCGAGCCACCATGAAGTTCTGCGACGAATGCGGGTCGATGATGCAGACGGAGGATGACCGGTGGGTCTGTACCCAGTGTGGCTACGAGACGTTGCGCGACGAGGCCGCGGAGGCCGAGATGGTCACCACGCAGGCCCAAGAGGAGTCCGAGATCATCGAGTCCGGCGGTGGCTCCAGCGGTCTGCCGACCACTAGCGCCAACTGCCCCAACTGCGACAACGACCAAGCCTACTGGTACATGCAACAGATCCGCGCGGCCGACGAGTCTGAGACGCGCTTTTTCGTCTGTACCGAGTGCGAACACAAGTGGCGCGAGGACGATCACTGATACGGTTTACTGTAAGTGAGTACTGGTGGTTCGCCGGACCGTCTCGCCGAACCACCGGCGAACAGGTACGATAATCCGTATGACGACGCCCGTCGGTCGGCCGATGCCGTGACGGAACGAAGGTATATCAGCGTTGCTGCCGTGCTATAGACGAGATGGTCGAGCAGCCGTCCGTCCCCGAGGGCCGACTCGCCGACTGGCGGCAGGCGGGCGACCTGACCGACACCCCGTTCTCGGCGCCCGGGCTCACCGTCACGGCACGCATCCTGCTCTACGAGGACGACCGACTCCGCGCGGCCGTCCGGGAGCGGACGGGCGTCGACCGGAGCTGGCGTTTCTTTCTCGCGGCGTGCCTCGAACTCGCTCCCTCGCCGCCGGTGACGGGCGCCCTCCGTGGACTCGTCGCCTCCCGGGCGAGCCGCGGCTTCGCCGACCGCCTCGAAGATCGGGGGTTCGACGCCGTCGACCGGGTCGAGCGCCGAACCTTCCGGATCGGCGATCACGACGCGCGCCTGTTCGGCTACGACGCCCGCTGTCGCGTCGACGGCGTCACGCTCTCGGTGGACGGCTGGCTGGCGGTCTGGGTGCCGGACCGAGCCTTCCGGCTCGCCGGCGGCGCCTACCCGACCGGCGTCGTTGACGCGGGTGACGACCAGACGGCCGAGGCCCTCCGGAACTGTTTCGACCCGTCGGCGTTCCGGGCCGACCTGTTCGCGCTGCTCCGCGAGACGCGGTGATCACGCCCGCCACTCGGTCAGCGCCGTGAGAACGAGGCCGCCGGGGCTGACGCGGGCCGGCGCGACTCCGAGCGCACGCGAGAGAGGGTCGGGAGCGTGTCCGGGGCCCGCCCGCGCGACGCTCCGGCCACGCACCCGCACGTCGAGGGTCACGTCCGCGCCGCACAGGACCGCGAGGAGGTGTGGTTGATCGGGGACGGGCGGTCCCCCCCGGAGCAGCGTCCGCAGGACAGAGAGCGACGATGCCGAGACGACGACGAGATCGCCGTACCCCCGGATCGACACCGTTTCGTCGTCGACAGTGAGTGTCAGATCGGCGTCGACGTCCAGCGTCCGGTCGATATCGGTCACTCGTCGTCGCGATCGCGGTCACGGTCTCGGTCGCGGGTCCTGATGCGAACCGTCCCGTCGAGCCGCCAGCGGGCGTGGTCCGCGTCCAGCCCCATCCGGTCCGGCACGCGTATCTCCAGATCGTCGAACTCGTAGGTTATTTCGGCGCCGCGCCCGGTGAGGCGTTCGTAGAGGCCGACCGCCAGTTCGGGCCACGTTCGCACGTCGTCGATGTCCGCGCCGCGCTCCCGACTCATACCCGTCGATTCGGAAGCCACGCACTTATACAATCGGTCGCGCTCCCATGCCGTGGGAGCGCCGAAGCGCCCTACTCCCACCGCGCGACGGTGAGGTAGCCCGTATGGCCGACTCCCCGGGTGTCGGGCCGCGAGCCACGGTCGTCGAACTGCATCCGCCGCTGGATGGTCTCGTGGGTCGTCACGTCGGTCAACGCCATCTCCTCGGCTGCCTCGACGGCCGCTCGCGATCCCTCGACGAACGGCGAGTAGACGACGACGAACCCGCCGCTCACGAGCAGATCGGGCGCCCGGCGGACCACCTCGGGGGCGTCCTCGGTGTCGAGGGTCAACAGATCGAACGACGGGCCGTCGACGAGCGTCTCCATCGACGCCAGCACGTCGCCGGTGCGCACGTCCACCGTCTCCGAGACGCCAGCAAGGCACATGTTCTCCCTGGCCACCTCGGCGAATTCGGCGTCGCGTTCGTAGCTCACCACGTCTGCGCCGAGGCGGCCGAGATAGGCCGCGAGGACGCCCGTCCCCGTGCCGGCGTCGAGGACGCGGTCGTCCGACGCAGCGCCGGTGAAACCGACGACCAGCCCCACGTCCCGGGGCATCATCGGGGCGCCCGTACGCTCGAAGTGGTCGAACAGGTCTGGACCGCGTGGCTCCCGGACGACGAACTCCTCGCCCAGATGCGTCTCCAGCCGCTGTCCGGCTTCCACGTCCTCGGGGACCGTCAGCACGCCGAGGTCGGTCTGGAGTTCCTCGCCGGGCGCCCGGAGATACTCCCGGTCACCGCGGACCAGGAGGATCACTCCAGCCGGGCGATGGCCGCCGCCAGATCGCCGTCCTCGGCTTCGAGCGCCTCGCGCGCGTCGGCCTTGCTCACGCTGGCCTGGGTCGCGACGAGTTCCACGTCGTCCTCGGGGATGGCGTCGTCCTCGTCGGCCAACTCGTCCGTGGCCGTCTCGGCACCGCTTTCGACGGCGCCGGCGGCGTCACTGTCCCCGGCTTCGCGCACCTCGGGCTCGCCGACGACTTGGTAGGTCTCCTGGCCCTGTGCGTCCATACGCGTCACCTGCACGTCGGCAAAGACGAGTTCCTCGTCGGCCGTCCGGATGACGACCTCCTCGGCATCGAGTTCGGTCACGTCGATGCCCATCTGTTTCATCATCTGTTTCATCTTCCGTGGGTTCATGCCGCCGCCACCAAACATAGCTCGTGGGTGGGGGTGCGAGGGCAAAAGGATGGCGAAGGGGCGGCGTCGCGTGATTCGCTGGCGCGTCAGTTCAGTACCCAGAACCGGTAGTTGAGGTACGCCGCGAAACTCGTCCACAGCAGGTACGGTACCAGCAGGAGCGCCGCCCGTCGGTCGACCCGGTCGAACGACAGTATCGTCAGCAGAACCAGCGCTAGCAATACGACGATCACGGCCAGACCGAGGTCGACCGACTGGAGACCGAAGAAGGCCGCCGACCACGCGAGGTTGACGACGAAGTGAATCGCGAAGACGGCGAGTGCGACCCCGGCGCGGCGGTCGGCCGGTGCTCCGTCGAGCTGCCGCCAAACCAGCCACACCGCGACGCCCATGAGCGCGAACAGCGCCGTCCAGACCGGTCCGAACACCCAGTTCGGCGGCGCGAGTTCCGGGCGCTGGAGCGTGCCGTACCACGACGCGAGGCCACGGGCGGTGAAGACGGCGCCCGACGCGCCCACCAGTTCCACGGCAAGGACGGTGAGCGCGAGCGAGAGCCGGGGCCGTTCGTGCGGAAAGCGGCGCACGCGTGGGTGCCGAGAGGGCATACCATCGACACGGTGCCCGAGCACAAAGCTACTGGGGGAAGTCCTCAGACGTGCGATTTTGGCAGTCGATCCTCGAACATCCGTGCGCCCTTCTCCGCCGCCGCGTCCGTCTGGTCGCCTAGCACGCCGTACCCGTGTTGTCGGCGGCGTCGTAGAACGTCCGTGTTCCGTGTTCGACCGCCTCCGCAGCCGCCACGTCGGGGACGCCGCCGTCGTGGGCTGCCGCCAACTGACCCACGCGGACCAACTCGGACCGTAGGTGTTGAATCACCGCCGATCAGGCCAACCTGCTGGATCGCCGCCCCCGCACGTACCGTGATCGTGCTGTCACCTGTGAGACTGGATGCCTCCTCGGGTGGTGAGTCACTAATTTGTATCTGTGCTTATCATACAGCTGTATGCGGGAATACGACCAGGCTATCGGACGCATCGCCGCGTGCTGTTCGGCTGTTGGCGCGTCGTACCGAGGATTTCGGGACCAACGCGGCCGGCAATTGCTCGTGATCAACTATCGGAACGGTGTATTTACGATGGTCACATCGCCGAATGATGGGTACTTCCGAGCGATGTCCGTCCGCCAACTGTCGAATCTCGAGGATTTCGATATCACCCGTAGCGAACCGATCGTCGATGTCGAGAACGAACTGACCGACCTGTTCGACAACCTCCAAACGGCTAACATTCGCATCGAATATCTGACCGACACGGACGAGTCCACGAGTCTCGAGTATTTCGACGGCTACCGGACATCCAAGCCGCTGTACGTGTTCGAGGATGAATTTGGACCCAAAGCGTTCGACGAGTCATTGGCCGAACTCGATCAGATCAGCCGAAAAGCGTTTAATCAGACCATCGACCGATTGAATGTCGACATCGATCGCCCCGAGGAAACCGCTGGAAGCGAAGAGCAACCGCAGGAGACGTACGGTCGAGCGTTTCATTAACTCGTAGAGATACTGTGTTGGTTACGCTGGGGTTGGTCTCGAAACAGTTAGCTACATCTCGAAGTCCCGCCGCGCTAACAGAGGCCACTCACGAGAGCGCATATTGGTCTCATCGAAATACATATTATATCCGCAAATTACACGTAGAGAATAGGATGGCCGTCCTGGACGATCTCTCTGGACTCGAATTCGAGGGGCTGATGGAGGACGTGTTTCGGAATCTCGGCTACGAAGACGTCCAACAATCCGTACAGACCGGTGACGAGGGGCGTGATATACTAATGGAGGAGGTCATCGACGGTGTTCGGCGGGCAGTTGTCGTCGAGTGCAAGCATACGTCCTCAGTTGGGCGACCGGTCGTTCAGAAACTCCACTCCGCAGTCTCAACGTATGAGTACAATGGACCAAAGCGGGGAATCGTCGTCACGACTGGTCGATTCACCGATCCAGCCAAAGAGTACGCGAACCGTCTGCGTCAGAATAACGATCCCTATCCAATCGAACTGATCGACGGCCAGGATCTCCGGGAGATTGCTGATGAGGTCGGCCTTGACCTCTACAACGGACGTATCGAAATCCTTTGTGACGAGACGCTTCGTCCGTACGATCCATCGGCGCCAGTGACGGCACCAGTCAATGAGGAGTTTCGAGATATCGAGAATATCGAAACTGCTGAGGCCAATGATCTCCACTCTAAAGTGATCTTCCGTCCGATGGTGTCGATAATCACCGAGACGCATGCAATCTTCGAAACGTCGGTCGGTGTTATCCACGAAGTTCACGATCAGTCACACCTCTCTTTTCACGCAGACCGTGACGACATGCTGGGGGCTGATATCGATGTTGCAGAGCTGATTGACGAGAATATACACAACACCGTCGAACTCGATCCGGCGAAATTTCGAAGCTCCTACGACGATGTCGTCAAGCATCGGTTCGGCCACACACAAACTGCATACAAAAATCGGGCCGTCGACTGGCTCCGAGACTACCACACGACGACGGTGACCTACACCGGTGCCAATAATGTCACGTACAACAAAACCTGCGAGCCAAATCTCTCGGATATCTCCGTCCAGTCGGTAGATCCGGTGTATCTTCCCGAGATACATATGACGACGAGACTAGGTGAGTACTCCTATCCGTACGAGTACTATGCGGCAGGGCCGTCGCGAGTTACGATCGAAGACGGCATCCATCGCTGTGTCCATTGTGACAAGGCCGGTACCGACAATACGTACACGTACTGTGCCAACTGCGGTGCGATTGCCTGCCACCTACATATTCGGACGGAGCGACTGGAACAGACTCCCATCTGTACGGACTGTGCAGTCACCGAACGATTCGCGCTGAAGACGAAGTACTTCTACAGTGCGGAGAATCTCGAAGCCTTCCGTGAGGAGTACGCTGCCATGCCGATTCACAGGAAAGCGATGGAGAACAAACCATTGGTCGGAGGTGGATTCGTCGCGACGTTGTTGGTCATCGTCGGCTTACTCGTCGTTGGAGGGGTGATATAGAGCGTCCCTCCCGGTGGTTGGTGGTGAGATCACACCCGTTTCTCGGAAATACTCGGGCTCTTCTAACGCAACCTAGCGACGTGTCAATACAGGGACTCACTGCTGAACTGTATAATTGAGGCGCCGATCATATCAGTCCCTGATCCGGTACGGAGAGAAAGTAATTCAAAGAGATCGGCCACGGCTTCTAAACGCGGCTCGTTCTGAACGATATCGTCAATCCAGATTGAGCTGGATCACGGTCTCGTCGACTGCAACGTGATCCAGGTCAGAACCGTCCGTGGACTGTAAATCGGCCTTCTGCACCCAGTTGTGAACAGCGACGTAACTGCGTTTGGCTCCCAACTCATCGAGAAACTCATTTTATATATGATAGACATGTATTGTATGTGGCATCGGATGCCCACTTGAATCGTCCACTCGGGATCCGCTCGCGCGCCACATCCGACGAGTCGATCCATTCGATACATCCGGTGAGGCGGTTGAATTCGGGCATAGACATTTCGAACTTGACCGCCTCATCCTCTAAGTTAAGTTGACCCCCGTTTCGTTGGCGGTGTTCAGATAAGGATGAAGGATGAGGCGGTACGATTTTTGAGTGCTCTATGCTCGAAATCGCCCGCCTCAACGATGATAGCGACCGCTTCGAG
>Ga0207757_100142_pt1 | contig 60638 bp, 57 predicted proteins | sample A23P3SouthBayCA_2_FD_187752 | JGI IMG/M metagenome (GOLD analysis project Ga0207757, IMG submission 187752) | Aerobic enrichment media microbial communities from Eden Landing Ponds, California, USA - A23 P3 (2) (SPAdes) | ecosystem: Environmental > Aquatic > Marine > Unclassified | place... | reverse complement strand
CGCGTCTCGTCTGCCGGATGCGCAGGGTTAAACCGGTGGGAGCACCAAGCGAGTGTATGATCTGCCACTACTGCGATCGCGAGGCCGCCTACGCAGCGGAGAAGGAGGGTATTCGCGTCGGCCTCTGCGAGAGCCACTTCCGCGAGCGCCTGGAGGAGCTCGCGGAGTCCGACGACCTCGCCGCCCTGCGCGAGAAGATCGACATCGATCGCACCGAGTAGCCTTCTTTTCGGTCCCCGACCTACAGCACGGTCCCGAACCAGAGATACAACCCCGCGAGGATCGACTCGAACGAGAGCGTGCCGAGTGCCGACAGCAGGATGAACCGGCGGTCGTCCATCCCGGCGAGGCCGGCGGGCACCGTCACCATCCCGCGCGTGAACAGGAGCGTGTTGCTCACGGGGACGATCACCGGCCCCCACCGATCGAACCAGCCCTCAAAGCGTTCGAGGGCGTCGTCGCTGACGCGGAACCATCGCGACTGGAGCAGGCGCTCGCGTCCGGCCCGCTTCGCCACCGTGAACAGTACGTACTGACCGATCGTGGCGCCGACGACGGCGACGACGACGATCAGCACGGCGTTCGTCAGCGTCCCGCCGAGAAGCGCCAGCGCCCCCGGTACCACGAGTTCGCTCGGGACGACGTACAGCAGCATCGCCCCTTCGAGGACGAACACGCCGAGGAGGACGAGGAGTCCGTAGTCCGCGGCGAGGAGGTCCCGGAGCGTGGTCGGCAACTGCGAGACCTGGAGCGGGGAGAGCACACCTGCCGATCGGAGTGAAGGCTCAAATCGGTTGTCAATCGGAACGACGGGGTTTTGAGCGTGCCCGCCGACGCGTGCGGTATGCACTCGACCGACCGACCGCGCCGGCTCCGCCGCGACGGGGTGCGTTCGCTGGTCAGCGAGACCGAACTCCGCGCGGCCGACCTCGTCGCTCCCGTGTTCGTCGACGCGACGACCGACGAGCGCATCCCCATCGAGTCGATGCCCGGCCACGAACGCGTCCCCGTCGACGACGCCGTGGCGCGCGTCGAGGAGGTGTTGGAGACGGGCGTGGAGGCGATCATCCTCTTCGGAGTGCCCGAGTCGAAGGACGCCGAGGGGTCGCAAGCGTGGGCCGAGGACGGCGTCGTCCAGCGGGCGACCCGCGCCATCACCGCCGAAACCGACGCGACGGTCATCACCGACGTCTGCCTCTGTGAGTACACCGATCACGGCCACTGCGGGGTGCTCGAAGCCGACGCGCGCGACGATCCGACGCTGACCGTCGACAACGACGCGACGCTCGACCTGTTGGCGCGGACGGCCGTCTCGCAGGCGGAGGCTGGTGCTGACGTGGTCGCCCCCTCCAGCATGACCGACGGGATGGTGGGCGCCATCCGGACGGCCCTCGACGACGCCGGATTCGCGGACGTGGCGATCATGTCCTACGCCGCGAAGTACGAGAGCGCGTTCTACGGGCCATTCCGCGACGCCGCCGACGGAGCACCCGCGTTCGGTGACCGCAGACACTACCAGATGGACCCCGCGAACGGCCGGGAGGCGCTCCGCGAAGTCCGCCTCGACGTACAGCAGGGCGCGGACGTGCTGATGGTCAAGCCGGGCCTCCCGTATCTGGACGTAGTGAGCGCCGTCCGACGGGAGTTCGACCGGCCCGTCGCCGCCTACAACGTCAGCGGCGAGTACGCGATGCTCCACGCGGCGGCGGAGAAGGGGTGGTTGGATCTGGAGGCCGTCGCCCGGGAATCGCTGCTCGCGCTCAAGCGTGCGGGCGCCGACATGATCGTGACGTACTTCGCCGAGGACGTGGCGCCCGACTGCCCGGACGCGTGAGCCCGCGGCATCGCAAATACTACCAGTTTCGTTGACAAAACGTCCGTCCGATTCTCGGGCAATATTTGTCGTCTAGTACCCGATTTCACATCCTTATACAACCCTTATCTGCTATTAAACCGGACGAACATCCAATCGAACCACCTAATATAGACATTTGTAAACACTAATCCTTATACTATGTCGTAACAGTATCTTCTATCGCAACTCGGAGAACGAACATGGTAGAAGAATTCGGAAACGCGAACGTCTGTCCAAGCATCGATAGCAAAGTACCGGCAGCGGAGGTGGCTGGATGCTGACGCCGCTACAGGTCGACCCGTCGGCGATCACCTCCGGCGTCAACAACGCCTGGATCCTCACGGTCAGCTTCCTCATCTTCTTCATGCACGCCGGCTTCGCCATGCTGGAGGCGGGGCAGGTGCGCTCGAAGAACGTGGCGAATCAGCTGACCAAGAACATGCTGACCTGGAGCGTCGGCGTCATCGTCTACTTCCTGATCGGCGCCGGCGTCTCGACCATCGTCGGCGGTGGCTCGAACCCGTTCGGCTACATCACCGGTAGCTCGGCGGGCTGGGTCGGCTGGCTGTACGGCGCGGTGTTCGCCATGACGGCTGCGACCATCGTCAGCGGGGCCGTCGCCGGCCGCGCGAAACTCCGCGCGTACGTCACGTACACCATCCTCCTGTCGGCGGTCATCTACCCGGTCGTCACCGGCCTGACGTGGGCCGGCGGCTTCCTGACTACGATCGGCCCGGGCTTCCAGGACTTCGCCGGCGGCATGATCGTCCACGGCATGGGCGGCATCGCCGGCCTCACGGCCGCGTGGGTGCTCGGTCCCCGGATGGACCGCTACAACGCTGACGGCTCGGTGAACATCATCCCCGGTCACTCGCTCACCTTCGCGGTGCTGGGGACGCTCATCCTCTGTTTCGGCTGGTACGGCTTCAACGTGGGCACCTCCGCCATCTTCAGCGACGGCGGCCTGCTCAGTGAGCAGCTCGGTCGCGTCGCCCTCACGACGACGATGGGCATGGCCGCGGGCGCCATCGGTGCCGGCGCCGCCGCGCTGGGCAAGACCGGCAAGGTCGACACGCTGTACGTCGCGAACGGGATGCTCGCCGGCCTCGTCGGCATCACGAGCAACACCAACGCGATCACGTGGGTCGGCGCGCTGGTGATCGGCGGGCTGGCCGGCGCACAGCTCCCAATCGTCTTCGAATTCGTCGAGAAACGCCTGAAGATCGACGACGTGTGTGCGGTGTTCCCCGTCCACGGGAGCGCGGGCGTCCTCGGTGCGGTGCTGTTCCCGCTGTTCGCGATTCCGGGCTACTCGGTGAGCTTCGTCGGCCAGATCGCCGGCGTCGCGGTCATCGCCGCGTGGACCATCGTCGCGACGGCGCTGGTGTTCGGCGTCATCAAGGCGATGGGCCAGGCCCGCGTCTCGGAAGAACACGAGCGTGAAGGGCTCGACGTCTCCGAACACGGCGTCAACACCTACCCCGAGTTCGGCGAACCGGACGTCGTCGCCGACGGCGGCCCGACCTACGAAACCGACGGCGGCGAGGAGGAGATCCGCACGGACGGGGGTCGCGAACTCCGCACTGACGGCGGCGAGCGCGACATCAAGATGGTCGTCGCGATGCTCCGTCCGGAGAAACTCGGCGACGTGAAACAGGCCATCGCCGAGGTCGGCGCCCCCTCGATCACGGTGACGAACGTCTCCGGCCGCGGTTCCCAGCCCGCGAAGAAGGGCCAGTGGCGCGGCGAGGAGTACACGGTCGACCTCCACCAGAAGGTGAAAATCGAGTGCGTGGTCGCGGACGTGCCGGCCGAGGACGTGGCCGACGCCATCCGCGAGGGCGCCAACACCGGCGAACCCGGCGACGGCAAGATCTTCATCATGCCCGTCGACAACGCGATCCAGGTCCGCACGGGCAAGGAGGGCGCCGACGCGGTCTGATCACCCCACCCCCACCCACCGACCTCGATACCGCGAGCACCATCGGCTCCTTTTCCCGTACATTCTTTCCCCAGCGGCGCACAGCGATGGGTATGACCCACGACGAATCGCGGGAGCTGTACGACCGGGCGCTGTCGGTCCTCGCCGGCGGCGTCAACTCGTCGGTGCGGGCGTCGATGCCGTATCCGTTCTTCGTCGAAAGCGGCGACGGCGCGCACGTCGTCGACGCCGACGGCAACCGCTATCTCGACTACGTGATGGGGTACGGCCCCCTGCTGTACGGCCACGACCTCCCCGAACCGGTGGAGGCAGCCGTCCAGTCACACGTCAGTTCCGGGCCGATGTACGGCGCCCCGACAGAAGTGGAGGTCGACCTCGCGGAGTTCGTCGCGCGACACGTCCAGTCGGTCGAGATGCTCCGCTTCGTCAACTCGGGGACCGAGGCGACCGTCTCGGCGGTCCGTCTGGCGCGAGCCTACACCGACCGCGACAAGATCGTCGTCATGCAGGGCGGCTACCACGGCGCTCAGGAGTCGACGCTCGTCGACGGCGGCCCCGAGGGCGCCCAACCCTCCTCCCCGGGCATCCCCGACTCCTTCGCCGACCACACCATCCCCGTTCCGTTCAACGACTCCGACACCGTGACCGACGTGTTCGAGGAACACGGCGACGACATCGCCGCCGTCCTCACCGAACCGATCCTCGGCAACATGGGCGTAGTGATGCCCGTTGAGGGGTTCCACGACACGCTCCGCGAACTCTGTGACGAACACGGCTCCCTGCTGATCTTCGACGAGGTGATCACCGGCTTCCGCGTCGGCGGCCTCGGCTGTGCCCAGAGCGAGTTCGGCGTCACCCCCGACCTGACGACGCTGGGCAAAATCGTCGGCGGCGGCTTCCCCGTCGGCGCCGTCGGCGGCCGGGCCGAAATCGTCGAACACCTCACCCCCGGCGGCGACGTGTTCCAGTCGGGCACCTTCTCCGGCCACCCCGTGACGATGGCCGCCGGCCTCGAAACCCTGCGGTACGCCGCCGAGAACGACGTGTACGATCACGTCGACTCGCTGGGCGAACAGTTGCGCGCGGGGATCACCGACGTGCTTGAGGAGCGGGCGCCGGAGTACACCGTCGTCGGCACCGGGAGCATCTTCAAGACCATCTTCACCCGGGGTGGTGAGGGCGGCGCCGACCGCTGTGAGGCCGGCTGTCGCCAGCGCACGGACTGTCCGAACTTCGACGCCTGTCCCAAGACCGGGGCGGACGTGGCGGCCGCGGAAACCAACCGCTGGGAACGGGTGTTCTGGCAGGAGATGAAAGAGCGGGGAATCTTCCTCACCGCCAACCAGTTCGAGGCGCAGTTCGTCAGCTACGCCCACACCGAGGAGGACATCCAGCGGACTATCGACGCGTATCAGGAAGCGCTGTAGGCGGCATCGGGCCGGTCACCCCTCCTCAGCCCGCTCGTGATACGGCGGGACGAAGATATCTTCCTCGATCATCTTCTCGATCTGTCGCTCCGTCACTTCCTCGGCGTACGTCTCGTGATCGACCGGCTGACGGTCGAGCCACAGATTTTTGGGATATATCTCCCGGTCGTAGATGGGCCGGACGAGTTCGGTGCGAAGGTCCTTGATCCAGTTCGTGAGTGGCGATTCGGTGCGATGTTCGCGCAGGCCCTCCACGTCGACGGGCGCGGCGCAGTACGAGGAGCCGGCGCCGTAGTCGTGTTCGGCGAGAATCTGTCCCCGGTGATCGACGACCATCGACCCGCCGCCGAAGGTGTCGACCGGCGTCTCGGCGTCGGGCGTGACGTAGTAGGTGCCGAGGTTCGGTGCGACGACGTAACAGGTGTTGTCGAGCGCCCGGGCCCGATTCTGGATCTCCCAGCTGTCGTTCGCCACCAGCGGTTCGGGACAGGCGATGCGACAGATCACCTCGGCGCCGTTCATCGCGAGACCGCGGACGTACTCGGGGTACGCCCCCTCGATGGCGAGCGAGATGCCGATCCGGCCGATGTCGGTGTCGACGACGGGGAAGATGTCGTCTAAGTCGTCGCCGTGATGTTCGGTCCAGTCGTCCCACACGTCGTGGGGAGACACCGAGCGCTCGACGGGCAAGAGCGGCGTCACCTTCCGGTGCGTGTGGACGATGTTGCCGTCGGGGTCGATGACGAAGGCGGTGTTGTAGAACTTCTCGTCGTACTCCGGGGCCTTCTCCTTCGCGGAGGCGACGAGATACACCTCGAACTCCTTGGCGTACTCCCCGAGCGTCTCGGTCTCGGGGCCGGGAATGTCGATGGCGATCTCCTCTCGGTACGTGGCGTGGTCCATGTCCATCACCTCGTCGGTGAACCCCTGGAGGGCACCCTCGGGGAGGACGGCGAGTTTGACGGGGAGTTCCAGACCGCTGAGCCACGTGGCCGCCGAGAGGGCTTCGTGGATGTGCTCTAGATTCTTCTCGATGTCGCTACGCTCCTCGGCTCCCCACACCGTCGGGGAGAGGCCGACCGCGTTGTACGTCGGTATCCTCGACATCGGTGGCGGCTACTCCGGGGGGACGGGAATAGCTTCCCCCGCGCAGTCGTGCGGTCCTCGCTGACGCCGCTGACGGCGGAACTGGTGGGCTTTTCACGCTCGGGGGCGTCGGCTCCGGTATGAGCACGCGCGGGACGATACGGCTAGCGACGCGCGGGTCCGACCTCGCCCGTCGGCAGACGGCGAGTGTCCGCGACCACCTGTCCGCCCGGCGCCTCGACGTCGAGACAGTCGAGGTGTCGACCCGCGGCGACGAGATTCGTGACGAACTTATCCACCGTCTGGGGAAGACCGGCGCGTTCGCCCGGGCGCTCGACGAGCGGGTGCTGGACGGCGACGTCGACGCGGCGGTCCACTCGATGAAGGACATGCCGACCGAGTCGCCGCCGGAACTCGTGGTCGCAGGGGTTCCGGAGCGTGCGCCCGCGGGCGACGTACTCGTGACGCCCGACGGCGCGACGCTGGAAGAGCTACCCCAGGACGCGGTCGTCGGCACCTCGTCGCTCCGCCGCGGCGCGCAGTTGCGCCGCGAGCGGGCCGATCTGCGGATCGAACCCCTCCGGGGCAACGTCGACACCCGGCTGGAGAAGTTGCTCGCGCCGGAACTCCAGCGCGAACACCAGCGCCGACTGGACGCCGAAGACGAGGACGAGGGCGAGCATCCGGACGCGTTCGACCAGCCGGTCGACGAGTGGTTCGACAACCTGACCGAACTGGAGCGACAGGCGATGGAACGGGCGGTGGAGACGGAGTACGACGCGGTCGTCCTCGCGGAAGCGGGACTGGCCCGGAGCGACCTGCTCGACGATATCGAGACGACCCGCCTCCCGAAAGACGCGTTCGTCCCCGCGCCGGGACAGGGCGCCATCGCGGTGACGGCCCGGGGCGACGCGGAGGCGGCCGAGACGATCCGAAGCCTCGTCGACGACCCGGTGACACGCGCCGAGACGACCGTCGAGCGGACGATCCTCGCCGAACTCGGCGGCGGCTGTATCGCCCCCATCGGCGTCTACGCCGTCGTGCAGGGCGAGTACGTCCACGTGGCGGTGCAGGTGCTGTCGCTGGACGGGGAGGAGGCCATCGAACGGACGGCCGACCTCCCGATCACCGACCACGCCAGCGCGGCGGCGGACCTCGCCGCCGACCTCCGGACGGACGGGGCAGCCGAGTTGATCGACCGCGCACGGGCGGAGGCCGACGAGTGAGCGAACGCGACGACCGCCCGCGGGTCGCGGTCTTCCGTCCCGACGACGACCGACTCGCCGCCGCCCGGTCGCTCCTGACGGAGCTCGGCGCCGATCCGGTCGCGGACCCGATGCTGGCGGTGGAGCCGGCGGACGCGACGCCGCGGGACGCCGACTACGTCGTGTTCACCAGCAAGACGGGGGCGGAACTCGTCGCGGACGCGGGATGGACGCCCGGCGACGCGACAGTAGTCGCCATCGGGCCGAAGACGGCCGAGGCGCTTGAAGCGGCGGGCTACGCGGTCGATCTGATCCCCGACGACTACTCCTCGACCGGGCTGGTCGAGACCCTCGCCGACCGGATCGGGGGCGAGGAGCCACGCGCCTCGGCGGGTCGGTCGGCGAGCGACGGGACGAGCGTCGAGGTGGCGCGGAGCGACCACGGCAGCCCGGTCCTGCTCGACGGCCTGCACGACGCGGGCGCGAAGGTACACGAGACGGTGCTCTACCGCCTCGTCCGCCCCGACGGCGCCGGCGAGTCCGCGGAACTCGCCGCCAGCGGCGACATCGACGCCGCCTGCTTCACCTCATCACTAACCGTCGAACACTTCCTCGACGCCGCGGACGCGCGGGGCGTCCGCGCCGCCGCCATCGTGGGGCTGAATGCGGCCGTCGTCGGCGTCATCGGCGACCCGACGCGGGAGACGGCAGCATCGTTCGGCGTCGACGTGGACGTGGTGCCGACGGAAGCGACGTTCGAGGCGCTGGCCCGCGAGACGGTCGCGGAGTTGCGGGACCGGTAGTCGAGGATTTATCAGCGATGGCGACCGATCCGCCGGTGATGGACGGACCCGTGCCCGAACTCGCCCAGCGTGCGTCGGCGTGTGCCGATGCCCTGCGCGAGGCCGACTCGGTCCTGCTGGCCTCCCACATCGACGCCGACGGGTTGACGAGCGCCGCCGTCGCCGCCACGGCGCTCGAACGCGCCGGGATTCCCTTCGACGCCGTCTTCGAGAAGCAACTCGACGAGGCGGCGGTCGCACGGATTGCGGCGACGAACCACGAGACGGCGCTGTTCACCGACTTCGGGAGCGGCCAACTCGACGCCATCGTCGAGTACGCCGACGCGTTCACGCCCATTATCGCCGATCACCATCAACCGGCGGACGCCGACACCGAGTTTCACTGCAACCCGCTGCTGGAGGGGCTGGACGGCGCGAGCGAACTGTCCGGGGCGGGCGCGGCGTACTGTCTCGCGCGGGCGCTCGGCGGCCCGGAAAACCGTGACCTCGCCGCCCTCGCCGTCGTCGGCGCCGTCGGCGACATGCAGGCGGGCGTGGACGGACTCACGGGTGCCAACGAGGGCATCGTCGCCGAGGGCGTCGACGCGGGCGTCCTGCGCGAGGGGACGGATCTGGCGATGTACGGCCGGCAGACGCGCCCGCTCCCCAAACTGCTGGAGTACGCGAGCGACGTGCGGATTCCGGGAATCACGGGCGACGAATCGGGCGCCGTGCGCTTCCTCTCCGATCTCGACCTCGATCTCCGCGCTGATGGGGAGTGGAAACGGTGGGTCGACCTGACCGACGACGAACGCCGGACGGTCGCGAGCGCGTTGCTCAAGCGGGCAGTGTCGAGCCGCGTCCCCGCCGACCGCGTGAACGACCTGATCGGGACGACGTACACCCTCGTCGCGGAGGCGGAAGGGACGGAACTGCGCGACGTGAGTGAGTTCTCGACGCTCCTGAACGCGACGGCGCGGTACGAGCGCGCGGACGTGGGCCTCGCCGTGTGTCTGGGCGACCGCGGCGAGGCGCTGGATCGCGCCCGGACGCTCCTGCGCAACCACCGCAGGAACCTCTCGGAGGGGCTGGAACTCGTGAAATCCGAGGGTGTGACCGTCGAGGACCACGTCCAGTGGTTCGACGCCGGAACGAAGATTCGGGAGACGATCGTCGGCATCGTCGCGGGGATGGCGCTCGGCGCGGACGGCGTCCGTCGGGACGTACCGATCGTCGCCTTCGCGAGCGCGGGCGACGACGAGAGCAAAGTCTCGGCTCGCGGGTCGCATACGCTGGTTAGGCAGGGGCTCGACCTCTCGGCGGTGATGCGCGAGGCAGCGCGGTCCGTCGGCGGCGACGGCGGGGGCCACGACGTGGCCGCGGGGGCGACGATTCCGGCCGGCGAGCGGGCGGCGTTCGTCGATGTCGCGGACGACCTCGTCGGGGCCCAACTCGAGTAGGCGAAGATGTGCGGGCGAAGCCTTACGCGCGGGAGGGAGGTAGCGTCGGCCATGAGCGAGGCGATCCAGCGGTACGTCGTCGATTCGATGGAAGGGCTGATCGGCGAGACGCCCCTGCTTCGGCTGGACGGCTTCGCCGACGGTCTCCTCGGGAAGGTGGAGGCGGCCAACCCGTATTCGGTGAAAGACCGAATCGCGCGAGCGATGGTCGACGCCGCCGAGGAGTCGGGCGACCTGCCACCGGAGGGGACGGTCGTCGAGGCGACGAGCGGCAACACGGGGATCGGACTGGCGGCGGTGGCGGCGGCGCGGGACTACGACTGCGTCCTGACGATGCCGGAGTCCATGTCCGTCGAGCGCCGGACGATGCTCGCCGCCCTCGGCGCGGACCTGGAGTTGACGCCGGCCGAAGAAGGAATGGGCGGCGCGAACCGGCGGGCCGCGGAGCTAGCGGACGCGGACGACGCCGTCCTGATCGGCCAGTTCGAGAACGAGGCGAACCCACGGGCCCACCGGCAGACGACGGGGCCGGAGATCCGGCGGGCGACGGACGGCGGCGTCGACGCCGTCGTCGCCGGCGTCGGCACCGGCGGAACCATCACGGGCGTCGGGGAGTACTTCGCGGACCGCGACGCGGACGTGCGCCTCGTCGCCGTCGAACCGGCGTCGTCGCCGACCATCACCGAGCAGTGCGCCGACGGCCACGACATCCAGGGGATCGGTCCGGGCTTCCGCCCCGAGGTGTTGCGTCCCGACGTGCTCGACGAGGTGCGGTCGGTTACGGGTGACGCGGCGCGCGACGCGGCGCGGCGACTGGGCCGTGAGGAGGGACTGCTCGTCGGTATCTCCGCCGGCGCGGCGCTGTCGGCGGCGACGGCGTACGCGGCAGACCACCCGGACGAGACGACGGTCGTGGTCCTCCCGGATGGCGGCGAGCGGTACCTCTCGACGGCCCTGTTCGGATAACGGCGACACCGAACCCGTCGACGGGCGGCTCGCACCAACCGTCCGACTTTTGCCCGGCGGCGGCCAAAGACGGTCATGACCGACTTCGACCCGGAAAAGTTCGAAGACAAGTACGCCAACTACTTCACCGAGCTCCAGCGGGCGTACAAAAACGCCTTCGAGACCATGAACGATCGCTTCGACTCCGAACTCGTCCACGCCATCGACCAGCAGGTGCTCAACGAGTCCGAACCCTTCTACGAGGACGGCGAGTTCCGGGTCGAACTGCCCGCAAACCCGAACGACCGGGTGACTGCAGTGGTCGTCGACGAGGAGAAACTGGAGGCGACGCTTTCGCGCTACGTCGACGAAATCGAGTCGGAACTGCGCGCCGTGTTCGGGCTCGAGAGTGGCGACGAACCAAAGGCCTAAGCCCGTCGGAATCCAATCACCGCGCATGAGTACAGACGCTCAGGACACCGACGGCGACGCCGAGGACGACCTTCGCGAGCGCGTGACGAACTTCCTGCGGCGCAACTTCCCGCAGATCCAGATGCACGGTGGCAGTGCCGCGATCCAGCACATCGACATGGAGACCGGCGAAGTGAGCATCCAGCTCGGCGGGGCGTGTTCCGGCTGTGGCATCTCCCCGATGACGATCCAGGCGATCAAGAGTCGGATGGTCAAGGAGATTCCCGAGATCACGAAAGTCCACGCCGACACCGGCATGGAAGGGATGGGCGGCGAGGGTGGTCACGGCGGCGGCATGGAGCCCTCGTTCCCCGGCGAGACCTCCGACGACAGCGAGGGCCGCGACGAAGGCCCGCAGGCTCCGTTCTAACTCCTCCGTTTCCGTTTGCCCGGTGTTTTGCTCCAAGCGCACAGTGCCGTCGCCGTCGCAAGTAAGGTTTAATCGGGGGCGGTCCGTCTCGCGTCTATGGACGCTCGTGAACTCGCCGTGAGTGCGGAGTACCGCGTCGCCATCGAGGAGGGCGACGACTGGCGGGCGGCGATCGAGCACGTCGCGGACGCGGAGGGGGTCGTGTCGGCGTGGTTCTCCGGGGTCGGGACGGTCAGCGACGCCGACGTGTGGCACTACGATCCCGCGACCGAGGAGCACCGTGCGGTCCAGTTCGACGAACCGCTCGCCGTGGCGACCTGCATCGGCGGCGTCGGCGTCGACGACGGCGGCGCGTTCGCCCGACCGCACGCCGTCCTCACGCGGCCGAGCGGACAGGCCATCGGCGGCTACCTCAACGCCGCGACGGCCGTCGAGGGCACCGTCCACCTCCGTGCCTTCGAGGACGGAGTATCATTCGACCGACCGACTGCGGCGTCGAGCGAGCCGTGACACCGGACGACGAGGCGTACTTCGAGCGGATGGAGGAGCGCCTCGACGAGGCGTTCGACCGCGCCGAGCGGGCCAGATCTCGCGGCGCCGACCCGACGACCGAGGTCGAAATTCCGGTCGCCCGCGACATGGCCGACCGGGTGGAGAACATCCTCGGCATCGACGGCGTGGCCGAACGGGTTCGGGAACTCGACGGACAGATGAGCCGCGAGGAGGCGGCGCTGGCGCTCGTCACTGACTTCGTCGAGGGCGCAGTCGGCGACTACGACACGAACGCCGGGAAAATCGAGGGCGCGGTGCGGACGGCCGTCGCCCTCCTGACCGAGGGGGTCGTCGCCGCGCCCATCGAGGGCATCGACCGCGTCGAAGTGCTCGAGAACGACGACGGCACCGAGTTCGTCAACGTCTACTACGCCGGACCGATCCGCTCCGCGGGCGGCACGGCGCAGGCCCTCTCGGTCCTCGTTGCGGACTACGCCCGCTCCCTGCTTGGCATCGACGAGTTCAAACCCCGGGCCGACGAGGTCGAGCGCTACGCCGAGGAAATCGGCCTCTACGACTCGGAAACGGGGCTCCAGTACACGCCCAAGGACAAGGAGACGAAGTTCATCGCCGAGCACATGCCGATCATGCTGGACGGCGAGGCGACGGGCGACGAGGAGGTGTCGGGGTTCCGGGATCTGGAAAGGGTCGACACCAACGCCGCCCGCGGGGGGATGTGTCTCGTGCTCGCGGAGGGCATCGCGCTGAAGGCACCCAAGATCCAGCGGTACACGCGGGATTTAGACGAGGTGGCGTGGCCGTGGCTCCAGGACCTCATCGACGGTACCATCGGCAAGGACGACGGGGCGGAGAGCGAGGCGGGCGAAGAGAGCGACGCGGGCGAGACGACCGAGCAGGACGCCGTGGACGGCGACAGCGAATCGACCGGGCCGCCTCGTGTCGAGCCGTCGAGCAAGTTCCTGCGCGACCTGATCGCCGGACGCCCGGTGTTCGGCCACCCCTCCGAAGCCGGGGGGTTCCGGCTCCGGTACGGCCGCGCCCGGAACCACGGGTTCGCGACGGCGGGCGTCCACCCCGCGACGATGCATCTCGTCGACGACTTCCTCGCGACAGGGACACAGATCAAGACCGAGCGCCCGGGGAAAGCCGCGGGGGTCGTCCCCGTCGACACCATCGAGGGGCCGACCGTCCGCCTCGCGAACGGCGAGGTCCGGCGGATCGACGACCCGGCGGAGGCGCTGGCGGTCCGGAACGGCGTCGAGGAGATTCTGGACCTGGGCGAGTATCTCGTCAACTACGGCGAGTTCGTCGAGAACAACCACCCGCTCGCACCGGCCTCCTACACCGTCGAGTGGTGGGGCCAGGAGTTCGAGTCGAGCGGGGCGGACGTGCAGGCGCTCCGTGACGACCCCCGCGTCGACCTCGACGAGCCGACCGTCGAGAACGCGCTCGGATGGGCGACCGAGTTCGACTGTCCGCTCCACCCCGCGTACACCTACCTGTGGCACGACGTGAGCGTCGAGGCGGTGGACGAACTCGCCGACGCCGTCGCGGGGGGCGACGTGGTCGCCGTCGAGAGCGATGGTGGCGTCGGGATGGCGCCGGAGCGGGCGGGCGAGGCCGGCGCCGACGCCCTCGTCGTCGAGGCGACGGGGGACGTGGGCCGGACGCTCGAACGCCTACTCGTCGAACACGTGGCGACGGACGAGGCGGTTCGGATCGTCGACTGGCGGCCACTCGCCCGGTCGCTCGGCGTGACGGGCGAGACCGACCTCGACCGCGAGTGGACGCTCGCGGACTGTTCGCCGGCCGCCCGCGAGTACGCCGACGGCGAGAACGCCATCCGTGTCGTGAACGAGGTGGCACCGTTCACGGTTCGGGAGCGTGCCCCGACCCGGATCGGTAACCGGATGGGACGTCCGGAGAAGTCGGAGCGCCGCGACCTCTCGCCTGCCGTTCACACGCTCTTCCCCATCGGTGAAGCCGGTGGGAGCCAGCGCGACGTCGGGAGTGCAGCCCGCGCCCGTACCGACGCCGGCCAGGGCGTGGTGAACGTCCAAGTGGGCCGCCGGGCGTGTGGCGACTGCGGAGCGACCACCGATCGCACGCGGTGTCCGGACTGCGGGTCCCACACCGAGCCGGTGTACGAGTGTGAATCCTGTGAACGGGTCGTGGACCCCGACGAGTCGGGACGGGTCCACTGTGACCGCTGTGAGCGCGACGTGACCAGCGCCGAGTGGCGACGAATCGACCTCGGGGAGCGGTATCGGGAAGCCCTCGACACCGTCGGCGAGCGCGAGGCGGCGTTCGAGATTCTGAAAGGTGTGAAAGGGCTCACCTCGGCGAACAAGACGCCCGAGCCGATGGCGAAAGGCGTCCTCCGTGCCAAGCACGGCGTCAGTGCGTTCAAGGACGGGACGGTCCGCTACGACATGACGGACCTGCCGGTGACGGCGGTGCGACCGGAGGAACTGGACGTGACCGCCGCCGATTTCCGCGAACTCGGCTACGAGACCGACATCGACGGCGAACCGCTCCGGTTCGACGATCAACTGGTCGAACTCAAGGTGCAGGATATCGTCCTCTCGGACGGCGCCGCGGAGCACCTCCTGAAGACCGCCGACTTCGTCGACGACCTGCTGACGGAGTTCTACGACCTGCCGGCGTTCTACGAGGTGGCGGAGCGACAGGACTTGGTGGGCGAACTCGTCTTCGGGATGGCGCCACACACCTCCGCGGCAGTCGTAGGGCGCGTCGTCGGGTTCACGTCGGCGTCGGTGGGGTACGCGCATCCGTACTTCCACGCCGCGAAGCGGCGGAACTGCTTCCATCCGGAGACGAAGGTGTGGTACGAGGACGAGGCGGGAGCGTGGCATCACGAGCGGATCGAGCGGCTAGTGGAGGAACGGCTCGATCCGGCCACGGCGGAGCGTGACGACTTCGGGACGCTCGTGCAGGAACTCGACGGCGACGTTCGCGTTCCGAGCATCGACGAGACCGGCGAGCAGGTGCTGAAGCCGGTCGAGGCGGTGTCGAAACACCGGGCGCCGGATCATCTCGTCGAGATCGAGACGCGGAGTGGGCGGGAGATTACGGTCACGCCGGACCACGAGATGCTTCGGTGGAGGGACGGAATCGAACGCGTCGAAGCACACAATCTGTCGGCCGGTGACGAACTGCCACCACCGTTGGAGCGACCACCAGCCGAGTCAGAAACGGGACGAATTGCGGTCGATGGCGGCGACGCCGAGACAGATACGGTCGAGCGGACGCAAATCGTTCGGTCGACCGTCGAACACACGTACTGTCTCACCGTCGCGGACACGCACACGCTCTATGCGAACGACATCCCCCTCGCGCAATGCGACGGCGACGAAGACTGCGTCATGCTCCTCATGGACGGCCTGCTCAACTTCAGTCGGGAGTATTTGCCCGACCAGCGGGGCGGGAGCGTCGCCGCCGATTCACGACTGGTTGCCGTCTCACCCGAAGGCGAAGTCCGCTTCCTGACCGTCGAGTCGTTCTGGGACGAACTCGATAGCGAACTCGTACGCGACGGGAAGTTCCGGAAGAAACCGTGTCTCTCCGAGGGCTGGCAGACGTACGTCTTCGACGACGAGCATCGGGCGTCGGTCGCGCCGATCGAGAAAGCGATCCGGTATCCAGCCGACGAGAACGAGACACTCCTGCGTGTCGAGACGCAGTTCGGCCGGTCGCTGGACATCACCGCCGAGCACAGCCTTTTCCGTTACGACGACGGAATCGAGGAAGTCGCCGGCGAGGACCTGCAGGAGGGCGATCTCGTCCTCGCACCGCAACAACTCGATATCGACCCGGTCGAGACGACAGTCGACGTCGTCGAAGCCGTGGAGGATCCGTACGTCTTCATCGACGACCACGTCGAGGACCTGCTCCGAACCGTCTGGGAGTCGACGGACCACGGGAGCGACGCGCACGGCGAGTTCATGCGAGGGCTGTCGTACCGGCTCCGGCGACGGAAGATCGGTTACAACCGATTCGATCGCATCCTCGAGGCCGGTGGCTTCGGGGGCGTCCCGGCTGGCGTACGAGTCGGAGTCGCCGGGTCCGAGACGGGAATCGATCGTGAGATAGCGGTCGACGAGGAGTTTGCCTGGCTCCTCGGTCTGTTCGTCGCCGAGGGAACGCTGTCGAGCACGTATCCGGCGATCAGCAACGGCGACGAGGATATCGTCGACCGGGCGTGCGACCACGTCGAGTCGACGCTCGGCCACGACCCCTCGGTCAGGTGGTCGAACCACGCGTACGAAATTCGGCTCCCGGCGGTCTTCCGGGAGGTACTTTACGACCTCGGGTTCGTCGATGCCGAGTCGTACGATTCCAGCGAGAAAGTGATCCCAGAGTCCATCCTGCGGGCACCACGCGAGGTTGCGCTGGCATTCCTTCAGGGCTTTATCGCCGGCGACGGGAGCGAGAAGACGGACGACAACGCGACCACCATCGCGTTCCACTCGACCAGCGAGGACGTCAAAGACGGTCTGGTGTTCTTGCTCCATCGACTCGGACTGGTCGCCAACGTCTCGACCAGGACGGGACGCGACGGGAACAGGCAAGACATCTACACGGTGACGGTGTCCGGCGGCGCGACCGACAACCCGCTCCGCAGGATTCTCGACGGCGAGGAATCGTATCAACCGAAGAGTCTCGTCGTCCCGATCCCGGACGCACTGATGGAAATTCGTGAGATGGACATCGAAGGGGTCAAGCAACTGATTCCGAAGTACCTCCGGCGACGGGAGAACGTCTCGCTAGAGAAACTTCGGGAGATAGTCACGGCTCTGGAGAGTCGGGACTTGCCGGCGGCCGCGACGGATCGACTCGACGACCTGCGGCCACTCGTCAACGGTGACCTCTCGTATCTCCGCGTCCAGAGCGTGGAGGAGGTCGACTACGAGGGCCACCTCTACGACCTCCAGGTCGGCGGCGAACCCATCTTCACGGCCAACTGGCTGTACGCTCACAACTCGATGGACGCCCCCCTCGTCATGTCCTCCCGGATCGACCCCACCGAGATCGACGACGAGGCCCACAACGTCGACGTGGTGCGGCAGTACCCCCTCGAGTTCTACGAGGCGACCCGGGAGATGGCCGACCCCGAAGCGGTGGACATCGAAATCGCGGAGGCGTCGCTGGAAACCGAGGAGGAGTACCACGGCTTCGACCACACCCACGACACCTCGAACATCGCGCTGGGGCCGGATCTCTCGGCGTACAAGACGCTGGGATCGATGATGGAGAAGATGGACGCGCAGCTAAACTTGGCCCGAAAGCTCCACGCCGTCGACGAGACGGACGTGGCCGAACGCGTCATCGAGTACCACTTCCTCCCGGATCTGATCGGCAACCTCCGTGCCTTCTCGCGCCAGGAGACTCGATGTCTCGACTGCGGGGAGTCATACCGGCGGATGCCGCTCTCTGGCGACTGCCGGGAGTGCGGTGGCCGCGTGAACCTCACCGTCCACGAGGGGTCGGTGAACAAGTACATGGATACCGCCATCCAGGTGGCCGAGGAGTTCGGCTGCCGGCCGTACACGAAACAGCGCCTCGAAGTGTTGGAGAAGAGCTTAGAGAGCGTCTTCCAGAACGACCGGAACAAGCCGTCGCGGCTGGACGACTTCATGTGAGCGACTCAGCGACGCCGACGCGGCACGGAGACAGTGAAGCAGTCGACCTCCGAAACATGACATATGAACAAATATTCTCGGCTCGCAGTCGGATGGGCGGTGTACGACGCCGACGGGACGGCACACGGCACGATCCGCGGCTTCGACGAGGACGGCTTCGTCGTCACGACGCGGGACGGCATCGAGGCGCTCTCGATCGGACACGAACGCGCCGGCCACGAGTTCGGCGAGGCGGAACTGGTGTGGCGGTGCTCGCGGTGTGGCGTCGTCGGCGACACCGACGAGATGCCGGAGGGGTGTCCGGACTGTGGCGCGCCGCGGGGAGACCCCTACTACTGGACCGAAGATTGAATGTCGTCCGTCAGAAGGCCGAAAACACGGGACGATGATGGGACCGACACGTCGCCGGCGCCTCGCAGTCGTGTTGCTCGTGGTGGGGATTACGGCCGCCCTCGCGCCGACGGCCACGGCGCGTGTGACCGTCGAGATGACCGTCGACGGCACGGCGATTCAGGGGGGCGAGACGATCACCGTCACGGACGATCCGGCCGTCGGCGTCGACATCGAGGGTGACGAGTCGATCCGGTCGATGACGGTGCGAGTCGACGGGGAGCCGCGCCGGTCGGTCGAGCCGAACGCGACGAACGTTTCGGAGCGGTTCACGCTCGACCTCACCGACGGCGACCACGCGGTGAGCGTGGTCGTCGACGGCGACGAGCGACTGACGGCGACGATCCGGAAGGACTCGACCGGGCCGCTGATGACGTACACGTCGCCGTTCGAGTCGGTTGGACAGCCACGGACCGACGAAATCGTCATCGAGCGCGCGGACACGACGCTCGGGATCGAATTCGACGATCTGAGCGGGGTCCGCGAGGTGCGGATCGAGCGGATCTACGAGTGGCGGAGCGGGAGCGGATCGCGGCGCGACTTGGAGACTGCCCGCATCGAGAACCCCGGCGACAACGTCTCCCACCCGCTCCTGTTCGGCCTCGGGCAAAACGAACTCAACGTGGTGGCGATCGACGTTCACGGCCAGCGACGCACGCACGACATCACCGTGCGGGTGCTCGACGCCCGACAGCCGGAGATAGAACTGAAGCGGTTCGAACGGACCGACGGAAGCATCCACGTCGCAGGGACCGTCAGGGACGAGGTGAAGGTGAGGTCGCTGTCGTATCGGATCGAGGACACGGCCCAGACGAACTTCGTGTTGAACCCCACATCGGCCGAACCGACCCGGTCGCGCACCGCCGTCGACTTCGAGTTCACGGCGTCGATTAGCGACAACACCGAGGGGATCGTCCTCGAGGCGACGGACGTGGCCGGCAACGTGCGGGAGTGGACGATCCCGATCGGCTACCGGGGACACGTAGCGCCACGGGTCGCGATCGCCGAAGCGGAAGCGGACGGGCGCACCGTCGACGTGGCGGGGAGCGTTACCGACGGTCGGGTGACGCGGGTCGTGGTCGAGTCCGTCGGGACGGACGGCGCCGTCGTCGACAGCCGCACGGTCTACGATGGGACCGCCACGGACCGCGTCGAGGTGCGGGAGCGACTCGACGCCGCGGGCGGCGAGACGACCGTCGTGATCCGCGCCGTCGACGTCGACGGACGGGAGCACCGCGAGTCAGTGACGCTGGCGACGCCGGGGGCCGCAACTCCGACCGAGTCGTCGCCGACGCGGACCCCGACACCGACCGCCACGACGACCCCGACACCGACCGCCACGACGACGGTGGCCGGAGACGGTGACGGAACGGAGACGACGAGCGCACGGGGGACGCTGTCGACGGGGGTCGTGGCGGTCGGCGTACTCGCCGTTCTGTTGCTCGTCGCCAGTCGACGAATCGGCCGGCGACGACGGTGAGAGGGGTTACTTGCGGCTCCGGCAGGTATTCCGGCCGAGGAGGGCGTTGATCGGACAGCGACGCACGCCGGCAGTGGCGAACATCACAGCCGTGAACAGGAGCATCGCCGTGGCGACGACGACCTGGCGGGCCCCGGTCAGTCCGTCGCCGTAGACGACGACGGCCAGCGACGAGAGGAGAGCGAGAACGCCGAGCGCCACCCGGACGGTGCGGTCGGCACCGCCGACGTTGGGTTCCATAGACGGAGGTAGTGACCCAAGACGAAAAAGCCGTGCGCTACTCCAGATAGCCCAGGTTGCGCAACCGCTCCTGTGCTTCGTCGTCCATGTCGGCGACGGCGTCGTCGGTCACGTCAGCGGCGGCGGCGCCGGTCCAGGCGCCGCCGACCCGCGTCTCGAAGTCGGCGAGGACGCTCTCGGTCGCCGTGATCGCGTCGCCGTCGTCGCCGGCGACGTTCGTCGTCTCGTCGGGATCCGCGTCGAGGCGATAGGCCTCGTCGTCGATGCGGTCGATGCGGACGTACTTGGCATCCGGGCGGCGAGCGGCGCGCATCCGCGAGTAGAATCGGGAGTCCTCGGGCAGGTCGATGCCCGCGGCCGACGCCTTCTCCTCCAACTGTTTGAGTTCGACCACGGGCCGAGAGTACTCGACGAACCCGTACGCGCCGTCGGGGGCGGCCGCCTGTCCGGGGTCGGGGTCGGCGACGCCGTCGAAGGCACGGTAGTCGTCGGCGAGGAGCGATCGAGTGGGGTCGCGGCCGACGGCCGTCTCGCCGGGGGCGGCAGGGTCGCCGCCCTCGACGTCCAGGGCGTCGAGGACGGTGTGATAACAGTCGAGGAGTTCGACGGTGTCGGTCCGCCGGTCGGCATCCAGTTGGGGGTGTTTGACCATCAATGGGACGTTCACCAGCGGATCGTAGAGGCAGAACTCGTGCCCGTAGAGGTCGTGTTCCCCGTGGAGTTCGCCGTGGTCGGCACAGACGATAACGGTCGTGTCCGCCCACTCGCCCTCGGCTTTCAGCCAGTCGAACAACCGGGTGAGCTGGGCGTCGATATGGGCGATTTCGGCGTCGTAGAGGCCGCGAATGTCGGTCCACTCGTCGTCGTCGATGTTCCGCGCGCCCGAGTTGTACTCCTTGGAATTTTGGCACAATTCGGTCGGGTCGACTCCGGGAGCGAACTTCTCGGCGAACTCGTCGGGGGGGTGGTAGGGGAGGTGGGCGTCCATGAGGTTGATGAACGCGAACCAGTCCTCGGAATCCGCGACGAACTCCTGCGTGCGGTCGATCACGGCGGGCGTCTTGGAGTCGGCACTCTCACCACCGGCGAAGTACTCGTGGGCGACGTTGCCGAGGGAGACGAGTTTGTCCGCGAGGGTTCGAAGCCGGTCGTTGTCGTTCATCGTCTTCCACGCGCGGGCGAGGGGGCCGGAGAGCAGGTCGCCGGGCATCACCTCGAAGAAGTTGTCCTGGTCGTCGAAGCCATCGGTGAGGTGAGTGTAGGGCGTGATCCAGGCGTTCGAGGAGTAACACGCGGTGTCGTAGCCGGCGGCCGAGAGCGTCTCGGCGAGCGTGGTGGCGCCTTCGAGGTAGGGGTTCTCCTGGTCGGCGCCGTGCTGGCTGGGGTAGAGACCCGTAAAGAGCGAGGCGTGGACGGGCAGCGTCCACGGGGCGGGGGCGACGGCCTCCTCGAAGACGGTCGCCTCGGCCGCGAAGTCGGCGAGACCGGGCGTCGTCGGCCGGTCGTAGCCGTATGGAGTGAGGTGATCCGCCCGAACCGTGTCCATGACGACGAAGAGGACGTTTCCGGGGGCGTCGCTCGACATAGCCGGCAGTGCGTGGGACGTGCGAATAAAGCCCGCGGATCGTCGTCAGTGGCGACGCTCTCGGACGGCGGCGTGTCCGTGCCGAGCAGGCGCTACCGCCAGTCGTCGAGGCCGGGCGCGTCCCGAAGCTGGATCGACATCCAGGCGTCGTCACGGGAAACGTCGGCGATGACGAACTTCGGAGCCCCAGTTCCGTCATCCACCGAGGCCATGACATCCGAACCCTGTCCCCCCACAGTCGTCACATCGGGCGCCATGCATGTTAGATAGTAACACCCTAATATAAATACGTCGATACGAGGAGCGGTCGGCGTGGCCTTCGCAGAGTATTAGAGGGTGGGCGGCGGAACGGGGGACATGCACGTAGCCGACGCGATGACGCCCCGCGCGGACGTCGTCACCGTCGCTCTCCCGGGAACCCGGGACGACGCTCTCGAGTATCTACAGGAGCGGGGCTTCTCGTCGATTCCCGTCGTCAAGCCGACCGAGGACGGGGAGGCGTACCGCGGCCTCGTCTCGCGGGACGACCTCATCGAGAACCCGGACGAAGACCAACTCGCGCTCTTGATGCGGGAGGTGCCGACGACGACGGCCGACACCGACATCGTCGACGTGGCGGCACTGATGCTCGAAGAGAACGCCCGTCGGGTGCCGGTCGTCGACGACGAACTTGAAGGTATCATCACCGTGACCGACGTGGTGCGGGCCATCGCCCGAGGTGATGTAGACGGCGAGACGCCGGTCGCGTCGCTGGCGACGACGGCCGTGAACACCACCCACCGAGGAACGCCGCTGACGGTCGCCGAGCGCGAGATTCACTACGCGAACGTCCCGTACGCGGTCGTCCTCGACGACGACGGCGACATGACGGGGATGCTTACCGAGGTCGACATCATCGAGGTGGCCCGCGTGGTCGAAGGCGAGGACGACACCGGCGAGAGCATCGCTAACGAGGACGACGACTGGATGTGGGAAGGGATCAAGGCGGTCGGCAACCGCTACTTCCCGACCCGGAACGTCGAGATTCCACGCGAACCGGTCGGGGATTTCATGACCGACGACCTCGTGACCGTCTCCGGGCGCAAGACGGCCAAAGAGGTGGCGCGACTCCTGCTCTCGAACGACATCGAACAGGTGCCGCTGATCGACGGCGGCTCGCTCGCGGGCGTCGTCCGCGACGTGGACCTGCTGAGGGGCGTATGAGCGACGGCGCTGCCATCACCGAACTCGCGAAGCGTCGGGGCTTCTTCTTCGGCGCGAACGAAGCCTACGGCGGCGTCGCGGGGTTCTACACCTTCGGCCCCGAGGGCGCGGCGCTTAAGCGCAACGTCGAGGACGCCTGGCGCAACCGCTTCACCGTCCGCGAGGGCAACGACGAAATCGAAGCGCCGACCATCGCACCGGAGCCGGTGTTCGAGGCCTCCGGCCACCTCGATGGCTTCGACGACATGCTGGTCGAGTGTGGCGAGTGTGGCGAGAGCCACCGCGCCGACCACCTGATCGAGGACGCGAGCGACATCGAGGAGGCCGAGAGCCTGCCGATCCCCGAGGTCGAGGAGCTAGTCGCGACGTTCGAGATCAGTTGCCCCATCTGTGGCGCGCCGCTGGCGGGCCGGTCGGTCGAGGAGTTCAACCTCATGTTCGAGACGACGATCGGTCCCGGTTCCGGGCAGTCGGGCTACCTCCGTCCCGAGACGGCACAGGGCATCTTCGTCGAGTTTCCGCGCCTGAAGGAGTACGCCCGCAACCAGTTGCCCTTCGGCGTCACGCAGATCGGTCGCGCCTACCGCAACGAGATCAGCCCTCGAAAGGGGCTCGTCCGCACGCGGGAGTTCACGCAGGCTGAACTGGAGCAGTTCGTCAACCCGGACAGGGACGACCCGCCACTCGATCGGGTTGCGGACGTGTCGGTCCGGCTCTACCCCGCCCCGGAACAGGAGGACCCGGAGGGCGGCTACGTGGAGACGACGATCGGCGAGGCGGTCGACGACGGCGTGATTGCGAGCGACTGGGTGGCCTACTACCTCGGCGTCGCCCGCGAATGGTACGATCGGATCGGCGTCGACGGCGACCGATTCCGATTCCGCCAACACCTTCCGGGGGAGCGCGCCCACTACGCCGCGGACTGCTGGGACGCCGAGAGCGAGGTGAGCGGCGCGGCGAGCGACCTCGACGATCCCACCGCGGGCGACTGGATCGAAATCGCGGGCTTCGCCTACCGGGGCGACTACGACCTCTCGAAGCACGCCGCCCACGGCGACGACGACTTCACCGTCTTCGAACAGTACGACGACCCACGGACGGTCGAACGGGCGGTCGTCGACCCGGACATGAGCGTCCTCGGGCCGGAGTTCGGGGGGCGAGCGGGCGACGTGGCCGACGCGCTCCGCGATCTCGCCGAACGCGATCCATCGGCGTTCGACGGCGACGACGTGGCGGTGGAGGTGGACGGCGAGACAGTGACCGTCGACGGCGATGTGGCGAACTTCCGGATCGAGGAGCAGACCGAAGCGGGCGAACACGTCACCCCACACGTGGTCGAGCCCTCCTTCGGCGTCGACCGGACGGTGTATACGCTGCTCGCGCACGGGTACGACGCCGACGTGGTCGACGGCGAGGAGCGGACCTACCTCTCGCTCGCGCCGGAGGTGGCGCCGACGGATGTGGCGGTGTTCCCACTGGTGAGCGACGACGCGCTCGAAGCGCTCGCCGACGAGGTGGTCGCCGACCTGCGCGAGGCGGGGCTGTCGGTGGTCCACGACGATTCCGGAAACATCGGGCGGCGCTACCGCCGGCAGGACGAGGTGGGGACGCCGCTGTCGGTGACGGTCGATCACGAGAGCGTCGAAGGAACGGCGGAAACGGTGACGGTTCGGGACCGGGACACGACAGCGCAGGTGCGGGTCCCGACCGCGGACCTTCCGTCCGAACTGGGCGCCATCCTCGACGGGCGGGCGTCGTTCGACGACCTACTCGCCGGGTACGAGCGAGTCGACACCGACGTAACGCGCTCGTAACGATGGGCGCGGAGCTCCGACGACGCGCCGTCCACGCCAGCGGCGTCGGATTTCCCGCACTCTACTTGCTGGATCTCGTCGACTGGCCGACGCTCGGCTGGATTCTCCTCGTGGCCGCCGGCGTCGCGGCGGGGCTCGAAACGATTCGACTCGGTGTCGGCCTCGACTGGGCCATCTACGAGACGCTCACCCGGGAGTACGAACGGGACAACGTCGCGGGCTACGCCCTCTACATGTTCAGCATGGCCGGCGTCGCGCTCGTGTTCGAACCGCCCGTCGCTCTCCCGGGGATGTTGATGCTGACACTCGGCGATCCGATCAGTGGCCTCCTCGGCTCGAACGAGGCGGGGCGGGCCAAACGCGCCGGCGTCGTCGCCATCATGTTCGTCGTCTGTGTCACGCTCGCGGTCGCCGTCCTCGTGTTCGTCGGCGCCCGCCCGCTCCCGACGGCGCTCGCCGCGGCGGCGGTCGGCGGCGCCGGAGCGACGGTCGCCGACGGCTTCACGCCCGTCGTTCGGGGCTACGTCCTCGACGACAACCTCACCATCCCGCCGGCCGCGTGTCTGGGCATCTGGCTCGTGCTGACCGTGACCGGGTAGCTGGTCGTTCGTGCAGTCGAGTCGACGACGACCCACCGCTCGGCCGACGAATCCGTATAGCCAACGTAATATTCCTAAGAATAGATTAAATGTCGTAGGGACAGGCTTATATATGGACGATCATTTTTCCAATTCGACTCAATATGAGAGATAGAGAATTTAGTCCGGCTGAAAACAGCTGTTCGTCCAAATCTATTCGAGTTTCGGTGGCGGTGGCGTAAATGTACGACGAGGAACTCGACGACATCGCCGACGCGGCGGCGGCCCAGATCGAACTCATCGACAAGCGGCTGCCGGCGTATCTCATCCATGCGGCGATGGCGGGGGCGTACATCGGGCTGGCCATCGTGCTGGTGTTCGCGTTCGGGACGGCCCTGCAGGGCACCGTGTTCGAGCCGCTGAGCGGGATGGTGATGGCCGCAACCTTCGGGTTGGCGCTCAGTCTCGTGCTGATCGCCGGGTCGGAGCTGTTCACCGGCAACGCGATGATCATGGGCGTGGGCGCCCTGCGTGGCCGGACAGGCTGGGGGGACCTGGGCCGCGTGTGGACGTACTCGTGGGTGGGCAACCTCTTCGGATCGGTGCTCGTCGCGGGGATGGCCGCCTACGGCGGCGTGTTTGCCGACTCGACGCTCGTGGCCGCCGTCGCCGCGACCAAGATGACGCTCACACCCCTGGAGCTGTTCATCCAGGCGGTGTTCTGCAACTGGCTGGTCGTGCTGGCGGTGTGGTGTAACTTCCGCTTGGAGAACGCCGTCGCCAAACTCGTGATGGTCTGGTGGTGCCTGCTGGCGTTCATCGGCGCGGGCTTCGAACACAGCGTCGCCAACATGACCGTGCTGACGCTGGCGAATCTCCTGCCCCACTCGACGACGGCGGTGTCGTGGAGCGGCTGGATCTACAACATCTCCATCGTCACCGTGGGGAACGCCTTCGCCGGCGTCGTCATGATGGGCGCAGCGTACTGGTACATCAGCGAGTCTTACAAGCTGGAACTGCCGGACCGGTCGCCGGCCACGCCGAACTTCAGTAGCGCCGACGACGACTGATACGGATTATTGTAACGGTTTACCGGTGGTCCGCCGAGACCGTCCGGCGGACCACCGGCAACGACTCGTGATAAACCATACGAGCTTGCCGTCCCTCGATTGACGTACAGCCGGCGGGACGAGACGGCCCACCGACCGCTCGCGCGCTCGGGGCGGAGCACGCAGGACGGAACGTCTTTCTCTTCGCCAAATGAGAAAACGAACGTCTACCATAGACAGATTTATCCAACAGAATACAACCTTATACACGGTATATTCCATAATAAATCGGACGTGCATCGTATCTACGTCACAATATCGTCCATTTGTAAACGATTATGCTTATACAGACGAATCAATAGATACTGTCGTATGAGAAATAATGAAGCAATCAAATGGAATGGCCGGGAAGTTGGACGTATAAGAAGTTCTTTGGAGGGTGCCGATGAGTAGCAAGAAGGAGACGTGGAAGGAGGGGATGTACGGCGACGAGGTTCGCGAGAAGATCGTCGAGTTCGCCGAAAAAGGGTGGGAGTCGATCCCCGAGGAGGAGCGAGATATGTGGTTCTCGCGGTTCAAGTTCTGGGGCGTCTTCCACCAGCGCGACGGCCAGGAGTCGTACTTCATGATGCGGCTGACCAACGCCAACGGGCAGATGACCGGCGAACAGCTCCGGACCATCGGCGAGGTGGCCCGGGAGTACGCCACCGGCCCGGTCGACAACCCCGAGTTCGGCGACGCGTGGCTCGACTTCACCACCCGCCAGTCGATCCAGCTCCACTGGATCAACCTGGAGGACGTGCCTGCCATCTGGGAAAAGCTGGAGTCGGTCGGCGTGACGACCCGCTCCTCGGGTGGCGACACGATGCGCAACATCGTCGGCTGTCCGGTCGCCGGCAAGGACGAAGCGGAACTGATCGAGACACAGCCCCTCCTCGAACGCCTGCAGGAGGACCTCCGGGGTGACGACAAACTCGCCAACATGCCCCGAAAGTTCAACATCAGCGTCACGGGCTGTCGGGAGGGGTGTGCCCAGGACGCGATCAACGGCATTGGTCTCGAACCCTCGGAGAAAGAGCTAGACGGCGAGGTCGTCACCGGGTTCAACGTCCGGATCGGCGGCGGGACCGGCAGCCGCGAACCCCGTCGAGCGCGGAGCATCGACACGTTCGTGGTCCCGGAGAACGCCTACGATCTCGTTCGGGGGTTCGTCGAACTGTACCACGAACACGGCCGTCGGGACAACCGCCAGAAGAATCGGAGTCGCTTTTTCGTCGACGACCACGGAACGGACGAAGTCCGCGACCTCCTCGAGGAGTACGTCGACTTCGACCTCCACGAGGCGGGGCGGAACTTCCGCGACGAGTACACGTACAACGCGGGGCGGCCGCCCGAGGAGGGGAAGGTCGACCACGTCGGCGTCCACGACCAGCCGGACGGGCGGAAGTACGTCGGCCTGAACACCCCAGTGGGACGGATGACCGCACGGGAGGCCATCGCGCTGGCCGACGTGGCCGAGGCGTACGGCTCCGGCGAGATTCGACTCACTCGACGGCAGAACCCGCTGATCATGGACGTCGAGGCGGAGGCCGTCGACGAACTGCTCGACGAGCCCCTGCTGGAGACCCACCGACCCGAACCGACGCCGTTCGAGCGCGGCGGGATGGCGTGTACCGGCACCGAGTTCTGTGGCATCGCGCTCACGGAGACGAAGCTGCGCCTGACGCGGACCCTCCGCTGGCTCAACGCCAACGTCGACGTGCCGGACGACGTGGCGACGATCAAGATCCACTACTCCGGCTGCACCGCTGACTGTGGCCACGCCCAAACCGCCGACATCGGCCTGCAGGGGATGCGGGCCCAGAAGGACGGCGAGATCGTCGAGGCGCTCGACATCGGCGTCGGCGGCGGCCTCGGGACGCGGCCCGAGTTCGTCGAGTGGGTCAGCCAGCGGGTGCCCGCCGACGAGGTTCCGGGCGCGATCCGGAGCCTGGTCGAAGCGTTCGCCGCCCACCGCGAGGCGGGCCAGACCTTCCGCGAGTGGGTCGAGGACTTCGGCATCGAACCGGTCGTCGACCTCTGTGAACCCGAGGAGACCTCCTACGAGGACCCGTATATGTACGACGCCAAGCAGTCGTGGTACCCGTTCGCGGAGGAAGAGAGCCCGGCACCGACCACCGTCGACGACGTACCGATCTCGTCTGACTGATGGCGATCAGACTGCTCGATGTGAGCGCGCACACGACGCTCGACTACGTGACTGGACGGGTGTTCGGTTCCGACTGGAGCGACGACGCGGCCGCCGTCGTCGACGTGGACCGGCCGAAATCCGCCCCGGAGAGCGTCAGACTTCAACTGGAGTTCGACGGCGAAGACGTAGCGAACGTCGCTCATCACGCGGACAGCATCTCGCTCTCACCCGATCAGGCTCGGGCGCTCGCCGCCGATCTGGAGCGGCAGGCGACGAACGCGGAGGCCGAGACGGACGTGCCGGGAGGGCGGGGTCGATGACCGTCGGGACCGGCCGTGAGGGGCGGTCGATACAGCCCGGCACGGTCTTTCTCGTCGGCGCGGGGCCGGGCGACCCCGACCTCCTGACGGTGAAGGCCCGGCGACTGCTCGATTCGGCTGACGTGGTGTGCTACGACGGCCTGGTGAGCGAGGCGATCCGCGACCTGCCGCCCGCGTCGGTCGACCGGATCGACGTGAGCAAGCGCGGCGACGGCGAGCGGACGACACAGGCCGAGATCAACGACCTCATCATCCGACGGGCGAGGGCGGGCGACGACGTGGTCCGTCTCAAGAGCGGCGACCCCTGCGTGTTCGGCCGCGGCGGCGAGGAGGCGGAGGAACTCGCGGCCGCGGGCGTCCTCTTCGAGGTGGTGCCGGGGATCACGAGCGCCGTCGCCGGTCCGGGACTCGCCGGCATCCCGCCGACCCACCGCGACCACGCCTCCAGCCTCACCGTCGTCACGGGCCACGAGGACCCCACGAAGCCGGACAGCGCCCTCGACTGGGACGCCCTCGCCCGCTCGGTCAGCGCGGGCGGGACGCTGGTGATCCTGATGGGCGTGGGACGACTCCCCGACAACGCGGCCGCACTCCGGGCCGGCGGCGTCACCCCCGACACGCCGGTCGCGATGATCGAACGCTCGTCCCACCCCGGGGAGTTCACCGTCACGGGGACGCTCGACACCATTACCGACCGCGCCCGCGAGGTGGGTATCGACTCCCCCGCCGTCACTGTCGTCGGCGACGTGGTGTCGGTGCGCGACCGCGTCTCGGAGTACCTGCGGGCCGCGGGGACGGCACGGTCGACCGGGAGCGCGCGCGACGAGTCCCCGCTCCCGACGGACTGACCGCCCGAACGGCCGCCTCCGCGCCCGTTCGCAAGATATTAGTAGCGAGCCGCGATTTCTAGCGACAATGGACCGGACACCGGCGCGCTCGTCCGAACTCGTCCGCCCCGCACCCGCGGTCCGACGACCGCGACGACCGGGCCGTTAGGCCCACCTTTCTCTCACTCCCTTCCGCCCGATACACCAGCGAATCGCCGTGAGCGCCCCGTCTCGCATTTTATTTCAATTACAGAAACGTAGAATTTAAGTCCGTGAAGGGTCGAGAAGTCGGTAATGACACGTGTGGCACTCGCGTTCTCCGGCGGTCTCGACACGACAGTGTGCGTCCCGCTGCTCGAAGAGGAGTGGGGGTACGACGAAGTCGTCGGGGTCACGGTCGACGTTGGACAGCCGGCCGAGGAGTTCGCCGAGGCCGAGGAGACGGCCGAGGCGCTGGATCTGGAACACCACGTCGTGGACGCGACCGAGGAGTTCGCGGCGCTATGTATGGATTCCGTGCGCGCGAACGCGACGTATCAGGGCTACCCGCTCGGGACGGCGCTGGCGCGGCCGGTCATCGCCGAGGCCATCCTCGACGTGGCGAAAGCGCAGGACTGCGACGCCGTCGCCCACGGCTGCACGGGGAAGGGCAACGACCAACTTCGCTTCGAAGCCGTCTGGCGGGCCTCCGATCTGGAGGTGATCGCGCCCGTGCGCGAACTCGGCCTGACCCGCGAGTGGGAGATCGAGTACGCCGCCGAGAAGGAGCTACCAGTAGAGGGCGGCAACGAGGGGGTCTGGAGCATCGACACGAACCTCTGGAGCCGGTCCATCGAGGGCGGCGACCTCGAACAGCCCGGTCACGTCCCCGGCGAGGAGATCTACGACTGGACGCGGTCGCCCGCCGGCGACACCGAGGAGATCGAGATCACGTTCGAGAACGGCTATCCCGTCGCCGTCGACGGCGAGGAGATGTCGCCGGTCGCCCTGATCGAACACCTCAACGAGGTGGCCGGGAAGCACGGCGTCGGGCGGACGGACATGATGGAAGACCGGATGCTCGGGCTCAAAGTGCGCGAGAACTACGAGCATCCGGCGGCGACGACGCTGCTGAACGCCCACGAGACGCTGGAGTCGCTCGTCCTGACCAAAGAGGAGCGTGACTTCAAGAAACTCGTCGACGACGAGTGGTCCCAGAAGGGGTACGAGGGGCTGATCGACGCGCCGCTGATGGGAGCACTAGAGGGCTTCATCGACGAGACGCAGTCCCGGGTGACGGGGACGGTCACGATCCGGTTCGAGGGCGGGCAGGCCCGCCCGGTCGGCCGCGACAGCGAGTACGCCGTCTACGACGAGGCCTTCGCCTCGTTCAACACCGAGGACGTGGGCGATATTACGCAGGCCGACGCGACGGGCGTCGCGAAGTACCACGGCTTCCAGGAGCGCCTCGCCGCGAAGGTGCTCGCGAAAGCCAAAGAGGAGGAGTAGCCGTGCACGTCGGACTCTGCTACTCGCGGATCAGGCGGGACGAGAAGCTCCTGCTCTCCGAACTGCGGGACCGTGACCACGAGGTGACGAAAGTCGACGTTCGGAAAGAGCAGTTCAACATCGGCGAGGCGCCCGCGGCGTTCGACGACGTCGACATCGCGGTCGATCGTTGTCTGGCGACCAGCCGGAGCAAGTACGTGACCCGCTTTCTCGACGCCTACGGCGTCCCCGTGGTCAACGCGGCCGACACCGCCGAACTCTGTGCGGACAAGGTGAAAAACAGCCTCGTCCTCGAAGCGGCGGGCGTTCCCACCCCGAACACCGACGTTGCCTTCACCACCGACAGCGCCCTCGAATCCATCGAGGCCTTCGGCTATCCCTGCGTCCTCAAGCCCGTCATCGGGTCGTGGGGGCGCTTGATGGCTAAGGTGGACTCCCGGAGCGCCGCGGAGGCGATTCTGGAGCACAAGGCGACCCTCGGCCACTACGAGCACAAGGTGTTCTACATCCAGGAGTTCGTCGAGAAACCGGGACGCGACATCCGCGTCGTCGCCACCGACGGCGAACCCGTCGCGGCCATGACCCGGAGCTCCGACCACTGGCTCACCAACGCCGCGAAGGGCGGCGAAGTGAATCAGTTCGAGGTCACCGACGAGGTGGCCGAGTTGGTGAAACGCGCCTCCGACGCCGTCGGCGGCGGCCTCCTCGGCGTCGACCTGATGGAGACCGGCGATTCGTACACCGTCCACGAGGTGAACCACACGGTAGAGTTCAAGGCGCTCGACTCCTGTGTCGACTTCGACGTGCCCGCGGCCATCGTCGACTGGCTCGAAGAGAAAGCGGCACAGGAGGCGACGGCATGAGCTACACCGCCAGCGTCGTCGGCGCCAGCGGCTTCGCCGGCGGCGAACTCCTCCGACTGCTCGACGGTCACCCCGAGTTCGAGGTGACGCAGGCGACGAGCCGGAGCTACGAGCGCAAGACCGTCGGCCACCAGCACCCCAACCTCCGCGGGATGGACCTGCGGTTCACCGATCCGGAGGACCTCGAATCGGTCGACGTACTCTTCGCGGCGACGCCCCACGGCGTCTCGATGGAGCGCATCGACGCCTTTCGGGACGCCGCGGACACCGTGGTCGATCTGAGCGCCGACTTCCGACTCGGGAGCGAAGCACAGTACGACGAGTGGTACGACGGCCACGACCGGCCCGAACTACTCGACGAGGCCGAGTACGCCCTCCCCGAACTCAACCGTGACAGCCTCGGCGGCGCCGACCTGATCGCCTCGGGAGGCTGTAACGCGACGGCGACCATTCTGGGACTCAAGCCCCTGTTCGACGCCGGGATTCTCTCCGGCGACGAGCAGGTGGTCGTCGACGTGAAGGTCGGCTCCTCGGAGGGTGGCGCCGGTGGCGGCGCGGCCTCTTCCCACCCCGAGCGGTCGGGGATCGTCCGGCCCTACGCCCCGACGGGCCACCGCCACGAGGCCGAAATCGAGGAGTTCCTCGGCTGTTCGGTCTCTTTCACCGTGCACGCGGTAGACATGACCCGCGGCGCGGCCGCAACCTGTCACGTCTTCCCGGACGGCCCAGTCAAAAAGAAGGCACTCTGGAGCGCCTATCGGGACACCTACGGCGACGAACCGTTCGTGCGCACCGTCGCCGGCGGGGGCGGCGTCTACCGCTACCCCGAACCGAAGGCGGTCGCAGGCACCAACTACGGCGAAGTCGGCTTCGAGATCGATCCCGGGAACAAACGGTTGGTGGTGTTCTCGGCCATCGACAACATGATGAAGGGATCAGCCGGACAGGCGGTCCACGCCGCGAACGTGGCACTCGGCATCGAGGAGACGGCGGGCCTGGAGTTCCAGGGATTACATCCCGTGGGCGCACCATGAGTTCGGGGACGCGTCACCGGAGGTGGCTCGCGTGACCGTCGTGGTGAAAATCGGCGGCGCGAAAGCCGTCGATCCGGCGGGCGCCGTCGCCGACATCGCGGATCTCGTCGCGGACGGAGAGCCCGTGGCCGTCGTCCACGGCGGCTCGACCGCGGTCGACGACCTGCTGGATCGGCTCGACATCGATCCGACGTACGTCGAGACGCCGGACGGCGTCGTCGGTCGCTTCACCGACGAGGCGACGATGGCGGCGTTCACGATGGCGATGGGGAAGGTCAACACCGACCTCGTCGCCACGTTCCGCGAGGCGGGCGTCGACGCCGTCGGCCTCTCGGGCGTCGACGGCGGCCTCCTCACCGGTTCCCGGAAGTCCGCCGTCCGCGTGATCGAGGACGGCAAGAAGAAGATCAAGCGCGGCGACCACTCCGGGAAACTCGAACGGGTGAACGGCGAACTGCTGGAGACGCTGCTGGAAGACGGCTACACGCCCGTCGTCGGGCCGCCGATGCTGGCCGACGACGGCGTGCCGGTCAACACGGACGCGGATCGGGCGGCCGCCGCAGTGGCGGGCGCCCTCGGCGCGACCCTGGTCGTGTTGACCGACGTGGCGGGGGTGTACGAAGACCCCGACGATCCGGAGACGCTGATCGAGTCGGTGACCACGCCCGCGGCGTACGACGCGCTGACCGACGCCGCGGAGGGGTTCATGACGAAGAAGGTGATGGCCGCCACCGAAGCGCTGGAGTCGGGCGCGAGCGAAGTGGTCGTCGCCGACGCCAACGCCGACGCGCCCGTCACGGCAGCACTGGGGGAAAGCGGTACACACATTCACCCGAGCGCACTGGAGGACACATGAGCGGATTCGTCTTCTCGGAGAAACCGATCGGCATCGAACGCGGCGAGGGGGCGTACCTCTACGCCGACGACGGCACCGAGTATCTCGACTTCGGCGCGAGCTACGCCGTCACGCCCGTCGGCCACTGTCACCCACGGGTCGTCGACGCCGTGAAGGCGCAGGTCGAGGATCTGATGTACGTCCAGGCGTCCTACCCCGTCGCGGCGCGGACGGAACTGTACGAGAAACTGGCGACGGTGTCGCCGCCGGGGCTGGACAACGTCTGGCTCTGCAATTCGGGGACTGAGGCCAACGAGGCGGCGCTGAAGTTCGCCCGCAACGCCACGGGCCGGGGGAAGATCGTCGCCACCCGCCGTGGCTTCCACGGTCGTACCCTGGGCGCCCTCTCGATGACCTGGAAGGACAAGTACAAGAAACCGTTCGAACCGCTCGTCGACGGCATCGAGTTCGTCTCCTACGGCGACAGCGAAGAACTCGCCGCGGCGGTGGACGAGGAGACGGCCGCCGTCTTCCTCGAACCCATCCAGGGCGAAGGCGGCATCCACCCCGCCGACGAAGCGTATCTGCACGAGGCGCGGGCGCTCACGCGGAAGGCCGGCGCCGCACTCGTCTTCGACGAGATTCAGACCGGCGTCGGCCGCACGGGCACGCTCTGGGCGTGTGAGCGTTCCGATGTATCGCCGGACATCCTCACGACGGCCAAAGGCATCGCCAGCGGCCTCCCACTCGGTGCGACGGTGTGTGCGGACTGGATCGCCGACGCCGACCCCGAACACGGATCGACGTTCAGCGGCGGACCGGTGGTCTGTGCGGCCGCCAACGCCACCCTCGACGTGGTCGTCGAGGAGGACCTGCCGACCCGCGCCGCGGACGTCGGGAGCTACCTGATGGAGTCGGTCGAAGACGCCGACCTGCCGATCCGCGAGGTGCGGGGGCAGGGGCTGATGATCGGCCTCGAAGTGAAGCGGGGGTCGAACCGACTGCTCCGTGACCTCGCGCTGAACGAGCAGGTGCTGGCGCTGCCGGCGGGCCGGACCGTCCTCCGGCTGCTCCCGCCGCTGACCATCGAGGAACGTCACGCCGACCAGTTCGTCTCGTCGCTGGAGGCGGTGTTATGACTGCGAGCGAGGCGGAAACGGCCGATCTGACCGAAGCGCAACGGCTGCTGGTCGACCTCGTCTCGATCCCTTCGCCTTCGGGCGAGGAGGACGAGGCGGCCGGGCGCCTCGTCGAGTTCTTCGAGACCCACGACCGCGAGGTGTGGACCGACGACGTGGGGAACGTCCACGCGCCGGCTGACGATTCGGTCCTCCTCACCTCCCACATCGACACCGTGCCGGGCGACATCCCGGTCGAGATTCGGGAGACCGAGGCGGACCGGGAGCTCTGGGGTCGGGGGAGCGTCGACGCCACCGGCCCGCTTTCGGCGATGGCCGTCGCCGCCGTCGAAACCGGTGTGAGCTTCCTCGGCGTCGTCGGCGAGGAAGTCGACTCCCGTGGCTCGCGCCACGTCGTCGAGAGCGACCGCCCCGAACCCGACGCCGTCATCAACGGCGAACCGAGCGGGTGGACAGGCATCACGCTCGGCTATCGTGGACTCTTGGCGGGAACGTACGTCGCTACCAGCGAATCTGGCCACACCTCCCGCCCGGAGAACAACGCGATTCAGGACGCGCTGGACTGGTGGTCGAGCGTGGAGGAGGAGTTCGATCCCGACGAGTATCTCCCCGTCTTCGAGCGCGTCACCTGCAAGCCGACGGTCTTCGAGGGCGGCCCGAGCGCCGACGGCCTCTCCGTCGAGGCGACGATGGAGGTGCAGTTCCGCGTCCCGCCGGAGTACACCGTCGACGACGTGCGCGAGATGGCCGACGGCCAGCTGGAGACGGGGACGGTCCACTGGTACGACCGGGTGCCGCCGGTGATGGAGAGCCCGCGGACCGACGTGGCGCGGGCGTTCCGCGCCGCCATCCGGGGCGCCGGCGGCGACCCACGTCTCCTCCGGAAGACTGGGACCGCGGACATGAACGTCTTCGCCGCGGCCTGGGACTGCCCGATGGTCACCTACGGCCCGGGCGACTCGGATCTGGACCACGCGCCGAACGAACACCTCCCGCTCGAGGAGTACGACCGCTCCATCGAGGTGCTGATCGACGCCTGTAAACGCTTGCAACCACCGCAATGATAGAGACGACCCACCTCCTCGACGTGGACGACCTCACGGCCGAGGATCTGGCGACGGTGTTGGATCGTGCGGCGGCCATCAAGGCCGGCGAAGACGACACGGACCTGGACCGGCAGACGCTCGCGATGGTGTTCGAGAAGCCGAGCACGCGAACCCGAACGTCGTTCGAGACGGCAATGACGCGCCTCGGCGGCCACGCCATCTTCCTCGGTCCCGACGACATTCACCTCGGGAGCGGCGAACCAGTCAAGGACACCGCCCGTGCGCTCGCGGGCTACGCCGACGCCATCATGGCCCGCCTGTTCGACCACGCGGACGCCAAAGAACTCGCTGCGTACTCGGACGTACCGGTGATCAACGGGCTGACCGACGACGCCCACCCCTGCCAGACGCTCGCGGACCTGCTGACGGTCCGCGAGCGGTTCGGGGGGTTCGACGACGTGACCGTCGCGTGGGTTGGCGACGGCAACAACGTCGCGCAGTCGTTCGTCCTCGGCGCGGCGCTCGCGGATCTGGATCTCGTCGTCGCCACGCCCCCCGAGTACGGCATCGACGACGACGTGCTGAACCGGGCAGCCGACCTCGGCCCGGCACCGCGCCTCGTCGACGATCCCGCCGACGCCGTCGACGGCGCCGACGTCGTCTACACCGACGTGTGGGTGTCGATGGGCGAGGAGGACGAACGCGAGGAGAAACTGCGGGCGTTCGAGGGGTATCAGGTGAACGCCGACCTCCTGACCGGGAGCGACGCCGCAGTGATGCACTGCCTGCCCGCCCACCGCGGCGAGGAGATCACCGACGAGATGGTCGAGAGCGACCGGTCGATCGTCTGGCAACAGGCCGAGAACCGACTCCACGCGCAGGCCGGGCTGCTGGTCGAACTGCTGGCGGAGTAGACCGTCAGACCGGCGACTCTAGCAGCTCTCGGATGGTGTCGTCCATGGCCCGTTTCTCCCCCTCGTGGGCGCAGTCGCTGACGGGAAACACACGTCATCCTCGACAGGCACGACGAGTGTCTTGGCTTCGATGCGGCCGGGCGCGGCCTCCGGGTCGCCGCCGGCGTTCCGGCTCACGTCCCCGTGTTGCACGCTCCAGCTGACGGTTCCCGAGCGTCACGAACTGTCGTCCGTATGAATGTAATTGACGGGGAGTTACGGAGAGGTTCACTCGGGGACGAAGCCACGCGGGAGGCCAATAGAGGCTGTGTGACGCAGACGCACAGCACCAAAACGGCATTATCGAACCTCGAACGTCGTATATGACCCTTGTGACGGCGTGCGCCGGCTACACCCGACTCCCGAACGAAAATGTTGGCGGACGGACTCGTCATGGATATGTCGACGACGACGGAGACGATCGGCGACACTGGCGAACTGGGCGGCAACTGGCAAGCGGGCGTCCTCGGCGGTATCGTCGGGGCGCTGGCGATGGGGGCGCTCGTTCTGGCGATGAGTCCGCCGGTACTGGGGGTGGCGATTCCGTCGCTATACGGGCTGGCGCCGCCGCCCGATCCGGCCCTCGGAATGATCGTCCACGTCTCGCACGGAGCGGTGCTGGGCGTGGTCTTCGCGGGGCTCGTCGGGACGCTGAGAATCGAGGGTACGTCCCGGCGTGTCGGCCTCGGCGTCGCCTGGGGTGTCGTGACGTGGGTCGGACTGGCGGCACTCGTGATGCCCGTCTGGCTGAGCGTCGTCGGCTCCCCCGCCTCACCGCCGTTCCCCAACTTCGCGCTCCCGTCGCTCTTGTGGCACGTGGTGTATGGTGCGGTGCTCGGCGGAGTGTACGCGACCGCGGACGGGCTGTAACCGGCGGGTGACATCGATATCTCATTTGATAACTAAACCGATCAGTTTTATGCGGTACTGTGCTACCGACGGCCGAATGGGGGATTCGGAGCGAAGAGTCGGCTCGGTTGGCGTGTCCGAACCACTCAGCCCGCGGCCACCCATCGAAATCATCGAGCAGGGGGACTGGGTCGTCGAGGAGTACCGTGGCGGTCACCGCGACGGCGAGACGTACGCGACGTACGATCGCCGCATCGACGCGATACGCGGGGCGAAGTCACGGATGGACGCAGAGAACCACCCCTGCCTACTCAAGTGGGACGCAGACGATATCGTGGGAAACATCTACTGGAATCCGCTGTTCGAGCGGCTGGAGCTCCGGTACGACCGGCTTCTGGAGACGTGGGTGGTCGTTCCCGAGGAGAGCCACTGCCCGCTCGACTCGGCGCCGAAACTCGACGCCGCCCTCGACGCCGCCCGGCGAGCACAACGGCGGTACGACTTCAAACGCCTCGACATCTACACGCGCGACGGCACCCACCGCAAACAGTTCGATCACCGCTTCATCCGGGAGTCGCTGGCGAAATCCGGCGTTCGCTTCGAGAAGCGGACGCAGTCGGACGGGGACGCCGCGACGGCGACCATCGACGGACTCAGTGGGGACGACGAGGACGCGCCGGGTGACGACGACACGGTCCCGAAGTCGATGCCCGCGAGCGCACTCGTCGCCGCCGTCTCGGATCTAACGGCGGTGACCGTCGAATCGACTGACGGGGCGATCCACCGCTATCTGGCGACGTGGACCAGCGGCGAACCGGCGACTGTCGCCGCGCTCGCGCCGGAGTACAGTAGCCACAGCGCCGCAGTCGACGCCTTCACGAGCGTCGTCGAGGGGTGGGTAGCGATGGCCGACAGCGCCCACGTGACGACGGTGTTCGACACGGGCATCGGGCCGTCACCGTGGGTCGCCTACCGGACGACCGACTTCGACGTCATCGACTACGTCGACGAACTGTCGATCAAAGCACAGCTCCGCGTCTGCCGGGAAGTCGCCATCGGGCAGGAGGTGGCCCAGCGGAGCGGGTTGGCCGGCATCGGCGTCGCGCCCGAGAACGTGTGTATCGTCGACGACGACACCACGCGGATCACGCTGTCGAACTGGGGACTCCACTGGCACGTCTCGCGCGCTCTCCACGCGGCCCACGTAACACCGTACACGGCGCCGGAACAGCTCGACGGGTCGGTGACGCCCACGACCGGCGTCTACCAGCTGGGGGCGTTCGCGTATCGGCTCCTGACCGACGAGGCGCCGTTCTCGGCGGCGGCGGGGCTGGAGACGGCGATCCGAGAGGAATCACCCGCGCCACCGAGTCGCCACCGCCGAATCCCGAACGCCGTCGACGACGTCCTTTCGCGGGCGATGTCGACCGACCCCGACGACCGGTTCGACGGGGTTGACGACCTGTACGATGCCCTGCTCGGCGTCTTTCAGTAGCACCGCCACCGAGGGTTTTAATCCCGGCACGCGCTACCCGAAGGCGTGGCAGACACGGCGGGATACGAGCGGTTCTTCCCATACGACGACCCGTATCCGAACCAGCGCGAGGCGATGGACCGCATCACCAACGCCCTCGAACGCGGCCAGGACGTGCTCATGGAGGGCGCACCGGGGACGGGCAAGACGCTCTCGGCGCTCGTGCCGGCGCTCGCACACGCCCAAGAACACGATCGGACGGTCGTCATCACGACGAACGTCCACCAGCAGATGCGCCAGTTCGTCGAGGACGCCCGGGCCATCGGGGAGCAGGAACGGATTCGCGCGGTCGTCTTCAAGGGGAAAGCCTCGATGTGTCACCTCGACGTGGGCTACGAGGAGTGCCGGAGCCTCAAGGAAACCACGCGCTCGCTGGTGGAGGCACAGGCGGACCGGCAAGAACTCGCCGACCGGAGCGAGGCGCTCCTCGACGGCGTGCGGGAGGGGGACGGCGAGGCCGGCGAAGCCCGTGCGGCCGTGATGGACGAACTCGAAGCGCTCGACGAAGAGATCGAAGAACTGGAGGCGGCGAACACCTGCGAGCACTACCGCGCCAACCTCACCCGCGACACCGACGCCTTCCACGACTGGCTGTTCGACGACGTGCGCACCCCCGAGGAGATCTACGCCTACGCCGACGAGCGCGGCCTCTGTGGCTACGAACTCCTCAAGGAGGGGATGGAGGGGGTCGACCTCGCCGTCTGTAACTACCACCACCTGCTCGATCCGACGATCCGGGAACACTTCTTCAGGTGGCTGGACCGCGACCCCTCGGAGGTAATCACCGTCTTCGACGAGGCCCACAACGTCGAGTCGGCGGCGCGGGACCACGCCACGCGGACGCTCTCGGCGCGGACGCTCGACGGATCGCTGGCCGAACTCGACGAGGCCGAGGACTCGCGGGCTGGACGGGCGAAAAACGTGATCGAAGCTTTCCGGACCGGCCTGGAGACGGCCGTCGACGACGCCCTCGGCTTCGGCGAGCGCGAACAGGTGGGCGACGACTGGCACGACCTCGCCATCGCCAACGACGACCGCCGGGACGACCTGACGCTCGCTTTCCTCGACGCCTACGAGGGGAGCGGCATCGACGCCGAAATCGACCTCGCCCTGCAGGTGGGCGAGGCGCTGGACGAGGCGTACGAGGCGGCCTATCGCCGGGACGAGACGACGACCCGTACGGAGTCCGCGACGCTGCAGGCCGCGGGCTTCGTCGCCGACTGGATGGGCAAGGGGGCGGATCTGGGTCGACACCCGATGGCCGCGGTGCGGCGCGACGCGGGCACCGACGAAGTGTACGGCCGCGCGGAACTGTACACGTGCATCCCCCGGGAGGTGACCGAGGGGCTGTTCGACGAGGTGGCCGCGAGCGTGTTGATGAGCGCGACGCTCCGCCCGTTCGACGTGGTCGAGGACGTCCTCGGCCTCTCGGAGCCGGTGACGATGGCCTACGGACTGGCGTACCCCGAGGAGCGCCGGCGGACGTACGCCGTCGAAGGGCCGGCGCTCTTTTCGAGCGAGCGCGACGATCCGCAGACGCAGGCGACGGTGGCGGAGACGCTCGCGGACGTGATCGAGATGACACCCGGCAACACGCTCGTGTTCTGCCCCTCGTACGCGGAGGCCGAACGCTACCACGACCGCCTGGGTGGCTATCTGGACGAGGCGGGGACGCCCACGGAGGAGCTCCGCCAGCGGTTCGTCGCGGGCGAGATGGCTTCGACATCTCGGAACGGTGGCGAGGCGTCGGAAACGCCTCGAAACGTCGACGAAGCCGGCGGATCGACCCTCTTTACCTCCCTCTGGGGCACTCTCGGCGAAGGAGTGAGCTTCGACGGCGACGACGCCCGGACCGTCGTCGTCGTGGGCGTCCCCTACCCCAATCTCTCCGAGCGACTGGAGGCAGTGCAGGACGCCTACGACCGGGTGTACGACGACCGGACGGAAGCAGGATGGCGCTACGCCGTCGAGATTCCGACGATCCGCAAGACACGGCAGGCACTAGGGCGGGTGATCCGCGCGCCCGACGACTTCGGGGTGCGCGTCCTGCTGGACAAGCGGTACACGCGCGCCAGCCGCGACATGGGGAAGTACGGCGTCCGCGACTCGTTTCCGCCGGAGGAGCGCGACGAACTCATCGACGTGGCGCCCGAGAAACTGCAGTTCGCGATGCTGAACTTCTACGCGGATCTCGGCGCGTACGACGGCGACCCGCCGACACCGTAACCGACCGTCTGCGCCGGATCGATTCCCGGAAAACCTTTGTCCGAGGCGGCGCCGGAACGACGTATGCGACGCGACGCCCTCCTCGCGTTCGCAGTCGTTGCACTGCTCGCTGGCTGTGCGGCCCCGACCACCCCGAGCGACGGGGGTGGGGCAACCGAGACGGCAACACCAACCGCGACATCGACGCCGACGGCGATGCCGACCGCGACACCCCAACCCGTCAGCGTCGAGTACGTCGTCCGTGCGGGCACCATTCCGGACGATATCGAGTCCGTCGAGGTGACGCTGCAGGTGGTCTTCGTCGAACACGCGGGCGATATTGGACCGTGCTGGCGCGGGACGTTCTCCGGGCCGTACAAGCCGACGATAACGCCCATCGCGCCGCCGGAGGGCGAGTGTCACCGATCGGAGCCGGTGACGCTCGATCTGACCGACGTCGACGGCGAGCGCTCGCTCGGCCGGGTCACCGCTCCCGGTCGATTCGCGGCGGGCCACGCCATCATCGCCACGAACGTCACGGTGACGGACCGGAACGGAACGACCGTGACCGGCATCCGTGGTGCGAGCGGGAAACGACTCCGGGTCGTCGAGGGAGCGCCCGCCGGCCCGTACCGCGTGACGCTCTCCGTGGACGCGTACGACGACCGACCGTACGACTACTGGGTCGTCGCGGAGTAGCGGCCACGGGCTTATGTCGCTTCCATCCTAATGCCGGGCGATGCGCCAGCAGCCACGCTCGCGGCCACCCGGTCCTCGCGGCGAGCCAGTGTTCGGGAACAGCAGACAGTACGCGCGCGATCCCTTCGACTTCCTGACGGCGTGTGAGTCGGCGTACGGCGACGTGGTTCGGGTCGACCTCGGGCCGCTAGAGACGTACATCCTCACCAATCCCGAGGACATCGAACGGGTGCTCGTCGGTGAGCACGGGAAGTTCCGAAAGCCAGCGTTTCAGGACGACGCCCTCGGGCAACTCCTCGGCGACGGACTACTCCTGAGTGAGGGGGATCGGTGGCGACGCCAACGTGACCTCGCCAACCCCGCGTTCAACATGTCGCGGATCGCGGACATCGCCGACACGATGACGAACCACGCCGAGGCGGCGGTCGGGGCGTGGTCCGCGGGCGACGAAGTGAACGTCGAACTCGAGATGGCGCGGCTGACGGTACGGATCATCGCCGACGCCATGCTCGGCGTCGACCTCTCCGAGAAGCGGGTACGGACGATCCAGGAGAACCTCGAACCCCTCGGTGCCCGGTTCGAACCCGACCCGTTCCGCTTCGTCACGCCCGACTGGGTGCCGACCCGGGAGAATCGGGCGTTCGAGTCGGCACTGGAGGCGCTAGAGGACGTGGTGGCGGAGATCATCGCGGAACGCCGCGGCACCGAAGGCCACGCCGACGCCGACGACCCGCCGATGGATCTGTTATCGATCCTGCTCCGGGCGCAACGGCGGGGCGAGCAGACGGACGAGCAACTCCGCGACGAGGTGATGACGATGCTGCTGGCGGGCCACGACACGACGGCGCTGACGCTGACCTACGCCTGCTACCTGCTCGCCGAGCATCCGGCGGCGGAGGGTCGTGTTCACGCGGAACTCGATTCGGTGCTGGACGGCTCGCCGACCTTCGCGGACGTGCGGGAGCTGACGTATCTGGATCGGGTGCTCCAGGAGACGATGCGGCTGTATCCCCCCGTGTACACCATCTTTCGGGAGCCGAAGGTGGACGTGAAACTCGGGGGGTATCGGGTGCCGGAGGGAGCGGCCATCATGCTCCCGCAGTGGGCCGTCCACCGGTCGCCGCAGTGGTGGGCGGAGCCGGAACGGTTCGACCCGGACCGCTGGGCGCGCGACCGGGCGACCGAGCGCCCCCGGTTCGCGCACTTCCCGTTCGGTGGTGGGCCGCGCCACTGCATCGGCAAGCAGTTCTCGCTCTTGGAGGCGAAACTCATTCTGGCCGTGATCGGCCGCGACTATCGGCTGCAGTACACGGGCACGGGCGACTTCGACCTCCGAGGGTCGCTGACGATGCACCCGCAGGACGGGATGCCGATGCGGATCGAGCGCCGCTAGGGCCGCGGCAGCGACACCCGCCACATCGCCTCGCGGTGGGCGCGACTCCGGAGGTGGAGTTCGGAGACGGTCCACGTGATCGGGTCGATATCGAGGGCATGGAGGTCGTCGACGGCCTCGACGCCGTCGCCGCGGGCCAGCGTGACGTGCGGGACGTACGCCTTGCCCTCCAGGTCGCCGTGGACGGCGCCGAACGCGTCGACCAGTCGCCGGTGCAGATCGTGGAGGCCGGGACTCTCGACGACGAGATAGAGTACGGGACCGGGACCGTGTGGCGGCGTCTCGAACGCGTCGATGCCCGTTACCCGCGCCTCGAAGGCGGGTGTGGGCGAAAGCGCGATCCGGAGGCGTTCACGCAGGCGGTCGTACTCGTCCTCGGCGGCCTCGAACCGCTTGCAAACGAGCGTGTGCTGGTCGCGAATCCGGTCGAACGCGGTGAGACGCGGGTGGAGGTCGGCCGCGAGGCGTTCGACGGCTCCCGGAACGGGGACGTTCAGGCTGTACACGGATCGAGATGGCGGGGCGGGGAAAAGAGGCTACCGGCGTCGGGTCAGATGTAGTCGAGCAGCCAGAGGACGATCAAAAGGACGATGAGTAGCCCGATAACCGGGCCGAACAGCCCGAACACGAATCCGAACACCTCGCCGACGATCTGGAGCACGAGCCACACGATGACCAGCACGAGGACGAGTTTGAGCAGGTCCTCGACGTCGACGGCAGCACGGGGCATGAGAGCCGGTGGGGGGCGGAGGCGCAAAAGTGTGATGGCGGGGTCACCCCGGCCACAACAGCCAACTCAGAGCGAGCAGTCCACTCAGGGCGGCGAGAAGCCCGAATCCGGGAGCGGCCGATCTCCCCGACGACAACAACAAACTCGGCCCGGCGGGCGTCGAGACGGCGGCGGACGGCACCGTCACGCGCGTCGACCGCGATGGCGGCGACTACACCTACACCCGCGGCGGCTACCTGCGCCGGACGGCCAACTACAGCATCGGGGGCACCTTCCAGGGGCTGGCCGGCTTCGGAATCGGCGAACTCGGCATCATCTCGATGCTCGGAACCAAGGTTCCCGTTCGCGTTGCTATCGGCACCAACCACATCGTGGTGGCGCTAACGGCGATTCTCGCCTCACTCGTCCACGTCTTCGGCGGCGGTATCGTCGGCGGACACTTCCTCTCGCTCGCCTCGACGCCGTGGAACATGGTCGTGTTCACCGTGCCGGCGACGGTGACGGGCGGACAGATCGCTCCCTACGTCTCCAACTCGCTCAGTACCCGCACGATCAAGCGGTTCGTCGCCATGCTGTTCGGCGTGATCGCGGCGGCACTGTTCCTCATGGCAGCGGGGCTGGGGTAGATCAGGAGGGACGGAGCTGTCAGCAGAAGAAGACGGCTACGTGATGCCCGTCAACGCTTCGGATCGAGCGCCTCGACCTGCATGTCGATGTAGCGTCGCGGCCACTCGGCGAGATACGCGGCGATGCGGCCGAGGAGACTGTGCGACGCCGGACCTTCGGGAACGGGTCGACCGTCCCCGCGAAGGCGAGAGGGATCGGTTTCGTGACTCATCCGTGTCATCTTGTGGCATGACTTCCCCAGATAATAAACAGTAGCAATAATTGCCGCGAGTCGAAGGGACGCTGAGACAGTCGACGGATCGTTGGCTCTGTCGAACTTCTCGATCGATGACAAATTTCAGCGGGCGGCAGAATACAGAGCGCAAATACAGCACGACGATGTTACCCGATTGCGATCAGTCAATACAGATTGGGCGCGGACTGTGCGGTCGTGAGAGTTAACCTCGCAAATGCTCTCGTCCTGAAGAGCATTTTATGCTCGAATGCCAAAGGCCAAACGTCGCTCTCCCGTATCGTCAGTTAATGAGCGAGTCAGAAGACACGGCCACGGGGCCAAAAATATCAGTTGCAGTTGTAGACAAGTCACACACGAACGAAATCCCTGATAATATCGACTCTGAACTATATACGACAACAAGACCAGAGTCCTCGCTGGTTGAGTTCTCGGCTGATCCTGACGGCGAACTGGCAGAGGCACTCAGACGAAACGGATTTGACGTGTGAACCAATCGACTGTTGGTCACCTGTTCTGTTGAGTTGACGCCGCGAAAACCCTCAATAGCGGATATATTCCAACGATTGTGCTGTGATCGTTAGCAGAGTGAGTGACGACACTCGCCCGAGGGCCCGCCTCGAGAGAGCGTACATTTTTGTTAGGACCCGAGGTTGACAAGAGTAAGATGGACCGGGAGAACGAGGACCGGTGTGCCTATACTCACGACCTGGTCGGTTCGGACTATCTCTCGGACCTCGACGGTGACGAGTGGCGATGTCCGCACCGGAGCCACGGTGATCACGACCTTTGCCTGTTCCATCTCGCTCCGAGCGATCGAGATGTCGGCCCGGAAACGGTCGCGACCCGCCTTCGAAATCTCGTCACGGGTGAGGCCGATGCTCTACGGCCGAGCGAGCGACTCCGTTTCATCGGTGCGAAGTTCAGGGGGCTTGACTTTGAGCACGTCGTCTTGGACGGACCCGATACTCGTCCGGTCGACCTCCGGGATGCGAAGTTCGCTGGCCCAGTCGTTTTCTCTTACGCGGACATCGAACACCCGATCCGTGGATCAGGCGCAACTTTTGAAGCAGCTGTTCAGTTCGTGGATTGTGAAAGTCGGTTCGGACTCACGTTCAACGAGGCGACGTTCGAACAGTTGCTCGTCCTCGACGATGCGGCTCTTGGGTCGCTTGACTGTCGAGATGCGGATTTCCAGCAACTGTGCCGATGCCGTCGCACCACGGTTTCTGGAGAGGTCAACTTTCAGGGATCCCACTTGGGGGGAGTAACCTTCGAGGAGGCCACGATCGAGGGAGACCTCTACTTCAGCGAGGGGACGTACCAAAGACGTGCCCGGTTCGATGGCGCCGACATCGGTGGGCTCGTCTCACTCAGCAGGGCTACGTTCCGGAACGGACTCTGGGCCGTGGAGGTGACGATCGGGGACGGCCTCATCGCTAACGACACACAGTTCTGTGGCGCCGTCCACTTTCACGAGGCGACGGTCGGGGAGAGATCCCGTATCCACGCGACGAGATTCGAGTCAGTTGCCGACTTCAGGAGCGCGACGTTTGACTCCCTCTCGATCACGCCGGCCACCTTCGACAGCGAGGTGCGATTTGACGGTGCTCGGTTCGCCGAACTGAATCTGGATAGCGTCGCTGCGTCGGCGGGCATATCACTCGCCGAGTGCGCTGTCACTGATACCGCATCCCTGGCCGACATGACGTTTCCGAAGATGCTTGACTGTCGAGATGCGGACTTTCAGACCCTCGTAATCGAGGATCCGGGACATGACGCTGACCACGGCACGATCGACCTTGGTGGATCGACGATCAAGTCGGGACGGTTCGGCCAGTCGCTCGGTGGCGTCGTCTACGACTTGGAACGAGCGGCGTTAGGATCGGTCGTTCTGGAGAAAGGGCCTACACCGCCGCCACTCCGGTGGTACAGATTTCTGCGGACTGACTTCGAGGGCTTCGATTTCAGCAGCCACAAGCTGGCGTTTGCCGAGTCGGGGTGGCAGTTACACAGCAGCGACGACCCTCGCGGCGTCTGGACAGGAACGACGCCGTCGGCAGTCGATCTGGAAGTTACGTATCTGAAGGCCAAAACCGGCGCGAGCAATACGGGCGACAGTGAGGCCGCTTCGCATTTCTACCGCAAAGAGATGGCCTACCGGCGGCGGAAGTATCTCTCGCAAGTGAGAGGTGACCCTCGCCTAGAACGACGACTCAAGGCTGGGATCCTTACTCTGTTCAATCTCTTCATGGGAGCGACGACCGGCCACGGCGAACGTGCTCGGCGCGTAGTCGGTTCGTCGATGATCGTCATCGCGGGATTCGCGATCGTCTACTGGCAGGCGCTCCAGCCCCCGGTCGCAACCGGTGACGGGGCGCTCGACTATCTCGCGCTGAGCACGCAGATCTTCCTCACGTTCGTCCTCGGAACCGACGTCGAGACATCGTCTTTGCTGTTGACGGGGACGGCAGCAGTCGAGGGATTCATCGGAGCGTTCTTCATCGCTCTATTCGTGTTCGCCCTTACGCGGTCTATCAAGCGTTAACCCACTATTCGCTGATTGTGTACCGCACCTCCTCAACTGCGTCAGTGATTTCCCACCGGCTCCGCGGAGTATGACCGACGATGCGAACGTCCGCGAGCACCGCCGGTTGGAAGGTGTCGATTGCCTCCGCCATGTACCGCGCGCTCTCCGGTGTTAAAATATCACCGACGCCGGCCCCGAGTGCGGGCAATACGAGCGAGTGACAGTCCCGATCGTCCGCTGCCTGGAGGGCGTTAGTCGTCGCGGTACGGATGATCCCTTCGCTCGAACGTCCTCCCCTCCCCAGCGTAACTGCGTGGATGACGTACTCGGCATGCAGGTCGAACGCGTCCGTGACGGCGACTTGGCCCGGATCGACGGGCGCTTGCTCGCGAGCAGCGTCCTTCAGGGGATCACCAGCACTCTCAAGGAGCGCGCGTGCCGCCCCGCCACCCATCGAGAGACGACTACTGTCCGCGCTTACGAGCGCGTCGGCGTACTGGTCGGCGATGTCTCCTTGGATGACGATGAAATCCATCGGCCACTGATCACTCTCTCCTTCTTAGATATATCTTAAAAAAGCATCCGGTCGGAAACGTGCGTTTGATTCGGTCGAAGAGACCGAGCATACGAAAACCAGTCGGGAACGATCCCTCCGATGTTGAGCGGCCGGTGCGAATCTTGCGACCATCCCGTGAATCCCGCTTCGAATCCAACGGTCTCGGAAGTATCGTCATCCTATAAAAAAACGAGAGCCCCAGCGGCGAGGACACCGACGACGATTGCTATATATTCCGGACTCCCCCATCCCGACAGTGAATCGGCGGTGGACATGTGCTGGCGTTCCGACGGCGTGACGGTATATTGGGGCCTCGTCGCGAATTCGTGTGGTGTTGAATACAGCCGCTGTCGCTTGCACGTCGAACCGATCAGCTAATTAGGGGTTCAGCAGAGCCGGATCGTCGTCCCTGTGTATCGGTCGTCGTCGCCTCGTGGACGGAACTGACGGACAGCAGGCGTCTCAGAACTCGGAGTCGAGTTCGGGTTCGATACCGTCGTCGGCGTCGAAGTCGAACTCACGACGGAGTTCGCGGATACGGTCGCGGATGTCGGCGGCAAGTTCGAACTCCAGGTTGTCGGCGGCGGCCGCCATCCGGTCTTCCAGCGCCTCGATCCGCGCTCGGGCCTCGTCCTCGCTCTCGGGGGCATCACCGGTGACGCCGGCGGTGTCCGTCTCGCTTCCCGGAAGGTTCGTCTCCCCGACTGCTTTCTCGATGGTTGCCGGTTCGTGGCCGTGTTCCTCGTTGAACGCCCGCTGGATGCGGCGACGGCGGCGTGTCTCGTCGATGGCCGACTGCATCGAGTCGGTCACCTCGTCGGCGTACAGCACCACCTCGCCGTTGACGTTTCGTGCCGCTCGGCCCATCGTCTGGACGAGCGTCGTCTCCGATCGGAGAAAGCCCTCCTGGTCGGCGTCGAGGATGGCCACGAGCGACACCTCGGGGATGTCGAGCCCTTCCCGGAGGAGATTGATGCCGACGAGCACGTCGAAGTCGCCGAGGCGAAGCCCACGGATCAGTTCGTGGCGCTCCAGCGTGTCCGTCTCGTCGTGCATGTACTCCACCGCGACCCCCGCCTCCGACAGGTACTCCGTCAAATCTTCGGCCATCCGCTTGGTGAGCGTCGTGACGAGGACGCGCTCGTCGCGGTCGATCCGCTCGTCGATCCGCTCCATGAGGTCTTCGACTTGGCCCGTCGCCGAGGCCACCTCGACCGCGGGGTCGACGAGATAGGTGGGACGAACGATCTGTTCGACCACCTGTTCCGACTCCCGGCGCTCGTAGTCGCCGGGCGTCGCGGAGACGTACAGCATCCGGTTGGTCTTCGCCTGGAACTCGTCGAAGGTGAGCGGACGGTTGTCGTAGGCGGTGGGGAGGCGGAAGCCGTTTGCGACCAGCGAGTCCTTGCGCGACTTGTCGCCCTCGTACTGTCCCTTGATCTGGGGGAGGGTCTGGTGGGACTCGTCGACGACAGTGAGGAAGTCGTCAGGGAAGTAGTCGAGCAGGGTGTAGGGCGCCTCGCCCGACTCGCGGTCGGAGAGGTGGACGGCGTAGTTCTCGATGCCCGAGCAGTAGCCCGTCTCTCGTAGCATCTCGATGTCGAAGGTGGTGCGCTCCTCGATCCGCTGGGCGGCGACCAGATCACCCTGCCGCTCGAAGTGCGCCACCCGATCCGTCATCAGCTCTTCTATCTCCTGGATGGCGTTCTCCAGACGCTCCTCGGGGATGGAGTAGTGCTCCGCGGGGTGGATCAGGGCGGCCGGCTCCTGACTTTTCACCTCGCCTTCCAGCGGATCGAGTTTCGTCAGGCGATCGATCTCGTCGCCCCAGAACTCCACGCGGACGGCGTAGCGGCCGTACATGGGAAACACCTCGACGGTGTCGCCGCGCACGCGGAAGGTGCCCTGGGTGAAGTCCACGTCGTTGCGGTCGTAGTTGAGATCGACCAGCCGGGCGAGCAGGTCGTCGCGGTCGATTTCCTGCCCCGTCTCCAGTCGCAGGGCCATGTCGACGTAGTTCGCGGGATCACCAAGCCCGTAGATGGCCGACACCGACGCGACGACGATGACATCGTTGCGGGTCAGGAGGGATCGCGTGGCGGAGTGGCGCAGGCGGTCGATCTCGTCGTTGATCGAGGCGTCCTTGTCGATGAACGTGTCCGTCTGTTCGACGTACGCCTCGGGCTGGTAGTAGTCGTAGTAGGAGACGAAGTACTCGACGGCGTTGTCGGGGAACAGGTTCCGGAACTCCTCGTACAGTTGGGCGGCCAGCGTCTTGTTGTGGGCGATGACCAGCGTCGGCTGCTGGAGTTCCTCGACCACCCACGAGACGGTGTTGGTCTTACCCGACCCCGTCACGCCGAGGAGCGTCTGCTCGTCCATACCGGCCTCGTAGCCGGCGACGAGTTCCTCGATAGCGTCGGGCTGATCGCCCGCCGGATCGAAGGGGGCGTCGACCCGGAACGGCTGGTCGGCGTCGGGACGGTCCGGCTGGAGCGGACCGGAGTTCGCGTCGCTCACGATGGCATGTGGTCGCTCGAAGGACTTGACGGATTCGCTTGGGTCACTCCCGACCAGCGACGGCGACCGGACGTTGGGCGTCTGGAAGCTACACCCCCCAGAAGGCGACGAGGCCGAGCGTCGTCACGACGGTGACGAGGAGTTGAAGGGGCGCGCCGACGCGGACGTAGTCGGTGAACCGGTAGCCGCCGGGGCCGTACACCATGAGATTCGTTTGGTACCCGACGGGCGTCATGAACGCCGTCGACGCGGCGAACATCACGGCCAGCAGGAAGGTGAGACGGGTGGCGCCGATCCGGGCCGCGGTGTCGACGGCGACGGGGATCATCAACACGACCGTCGCGACCGGCGTGATGACGTTCGCGAGGAGCGACGTGACGAGATACACCAGCACGAGGACGCCGACCAGGGGAAGGACGGCAGTGCTGGCGACGAGCAGCCCGGCGATGAGGGCGTCGCCGCCGGTGTTCTGCATCGCCAGCCCGAGTGGAATGACGCCGGCAAGCAGGAAGACGACGTTCCAGCTGACGGCCTCGTAGGCCTCGGTCGGGCGGAGACAGCCTGTGACGACCATGGCGACGACGCCGCCGAGGGCCGCGATGACGATTGGGAAGAGGCCGAGGGCGGCGATAGCGATGACGCCGAGGAGGATGGCGACGGCGACCGGCGCGTTGGCGTCGAGCGACGTGGCGTCGGCTTCGGCCCGCGTCGCCTCGTCGAGATCCCTGGGATCTTCGGCCTCGTGGGTGACGACCACCTCGTCCCGGTCCGCGAGGTAGGCGATGGCACCGGCGGTCGTCTGAAGGAGGAGCGTGTCGCCGGCCCGGAGGTCGAGCGTGTCGAGGTCGCGTTTCGTCACCTCGTCGCCGCGGCGGACCGCCAGCACCGTCGTATCGAACCGTTCGTCGAGGGCCGAATCGCCGATCCGCTTCCCGACGAAGCGGGAATCGCCGAGGATCACCACCTCGACCAGCGTGCCGCGGTTGGGCGTCTCGGACAGGTCGTCCTCGGTCACCTCGTCGCGGTGGCGGTGGCGGAGGGCGTAGTCACCGGCGACGCGATTCGCCGTCTGGAGCGAGGCGCGGACGGTGAGGAGGTCGCCGGCCTCGACGCGGCGGTCGGTCGTCGTCGCCAGAAACGCCTCGCCGTCGCGTTCGATCTGGAGGAGGTCCAGGTCGTGGCCGGCGGCCGCGAGTTCCGCCTCCATCTCGTCGACGTTGGCGCCGATCAGCGGCGAGGACTCCCGGACGACGAGGCGGACGAGGTGATTGCCCAGATCGAACCGTTCGGTGAGGTCGGCGGCCGGGGCGATGCGGGCGGGCGTGAGCCACCGGCCGACGGTGAGCAGGTACGCAGCACCGACGAGAAAGACGATGATGCCCAGTTTCGTGAACTCGAACATCGAGAGCGGATGGCCGAGCAGTTGTCGGGAGAAGTCGCTCGCAAGGATGTTCGTCGCCGTCCCGACGAGCGTCAGCGTCCCGCCGAGCATCGCCGCGTAGGAGAGCGGGAGGAGGAGTTTCGACGGCGAGAGGCCGTACCGCCCCGCGAGATCCGAGATCATCGGGATGAACACCGCGACGATCGGCGTGTTGTTCACGACGCCAGCGGCGAGGCCGGTCGTGCCGACGGTCGCGCCGAGCAGTTTCCGCTCGTTCCCGCCGGTCGCTCGGCCAAGTATCGCGCCGAGACGCTCGACGAGGCCGGTTCGCTGCACGCCCTCGCTCAGCATGTACATCGCGACGATGGTGAGCGTCGCGGGACTAGCGAACCCGGAGATAGCTTCGGTCGCGGTGACGCCGGTCCACGGTTCGAAGACGACCAGCGAGACGAGAACGGCGAGCGCAGTCGTGTCGCTGGGAAGGAGTTCGGTGACGAACAGGAGGAGGGCGACGAGGACGAGAGCGAATACCAACACCGTCTCGAACGACAAGGGCGACACCATCGACGGAGGTTCGAGGAGGAGTAAAATATAGATGGAGGCCCGTGATGGGCGAACGAAGACGTTGGGACAGGATCTTCATCCCCCCGTTCGTAGCGCCCCGTATGGCACACGAGCAACTCCAGCGAGCGAGCGAGGAACTGACCGCCGGGGCCGAACTGGCCGACGGTGACGAACGCGACCGACTCGAACGGCAGGCCGAGCAGTTCGGAAAGCTGGCCGAAACGGGCGCCGACCACGGCCGTCTCGCACGCCACGAAAACGCGCTCAGAGAGATCGAGGCCGCAACTGGCGACGAGGTGAGCGACCGCATCGACGCGGCGATGGAAGCGATCACCGCCTACCGCGAGACGATCGAGGGCGTGTGAGTGTGGGAAGGCGTCCCGAACCCCTTCACTTCGAGTGGAGATCGGCCCCCTCGGCACCGTACCGAAGGGGAGAACCGCCAGTTCAACAGACGTTTTTCGGTTTGACGCCCATCGCTTCGAGCGTCTCCACGTAGTCGTCGTAGGTCGCGTCGACGACCGCCGTCGCGGCGTCGGCCGCGCGGTCCCACTGATCGTCGTCCGTACAGCGGTTGTCGAGCGTCTCGACGACGCGATCCCGGACGTCGTCGACGCCATCACGCAGGTCGCGGAACTGGTTGGCCGTCGAAGGGTCGGCATCGCCGACGAAGAAGCCGACCATCTGGCCGATGGTGCGGTCGAGGACGAGCGCGTAGCCGAGGGCGCCACCAGTACGGTCGACGGGGTCGTCGAGGTCCGCGAGGGCGTCGTAGGTGCGCCGGGCCGCGGGATCGGCGTCCGAATCGAGGGCGTCGCGGCGGTCCGCGGCGTCGGCGGCGAGGGCATCGAACAGTTCGGCCGCATCGTCGGCGTCGGCGGCCCACCCCTCGAACGTCTCGGCGGCCGCCGCGGCGTCCGCGGCCGCCGCGGCGCGAACCGCGTCGCCGGTCATGTCGCCATCGGTCAGTGCGTAGAGCCACTTCGAGGAGCCGAGTCGGGAGAGCTCCGTCTCCAAGTCGTCGGTCAGCGTGTCGACGAGCGTCGTACCGTCCATATCCCTCGGTACGACGGCCCGGCGTTTGTATGCATCGGGATGCGTGGCTCCATGGGGCAGGAATCGAAAAAATAGAGAACGTGACCGGCGTCGGATCGAGATGGTTCGAACCGATATCACGGGGCGTCGAGAGTGTCGCTTCGAGGCCTCGTGTTACTCGGCCTCGCCCTGCTCTACGACTCGCTACCACTCGCCGTTCCGCTTCGAGGCCTCGTGTTACTCGGCCTCGCCTTTCTCGATCGGGACGCCAACCAGGTTGCCCCACTCGGTCCAGGAGCCGTCGTAGTTGATCGTGTCCTCGTAGCCGAGGAGTTCGTGGAGCGCGAACCAGGCGACCGAGGAGCGCTCGCCGATACGGCAGTAGGCGACGGTCGTCCCCTCACCGTCGATGCCTTCCTCGGCGTACAGCGACTGGATCTCCTCGCGGGTCTTGAACGTACCGTCGTCGTTGGTGACGGCGGCCCAGGAAATGTTCTTCGCGCCAGGGATGTGGCCGCCGCGCTGGGCGGTCTCCTGCAGTCCCGGGGGTGCGAGAATCTCGCCGGAGAACTCCTCGGGCGAGCGCACGTCGACGAGCGGCAGACCACGGTCGATGGCGTTCTCCACGTCCTCGCGGTACGCGCGGATGCTCTCGCGAGGGCCGGCGGCCTCGTAGTCGATGGGCGAGAAGTCCGGCGCCTCCTCGGTGAGCGGGTAGTCGTGTTCGAGCCAGTAGTCGCGGCCGCCGTCCATCAGGTGCACGTCGTCGTGGCCATAGTACTTGAACTGCCAGTAGGTGTAGGCCGCGAACCAGTTGGAGTTGTCACCGTAGAGGACGACCGTCGAGTCCTCGGAGATACCGTGACTGCCGAGCAGGTTCTCGAAGTCCTCCTTCGTGAGGATGTCGCGCGTCGTCTGGTCCTGCAGCTGGGTCTCCCAGTTGAAGCCGATGGCGCCGGGAGCGTGGCCCTCGTCGTAGGCCTCCGTGTCCACGTCGACTTCTACCAGTCGATACTCCGGATCGTCGCTCTGGAAGTCGTCAAGGTGGTCCTCGACCCAATCCGCCGAGACGAGAACGTCCTTCGCGTACGCTGAGTCTGACATAGCACACACCCGTACGTTACCCACCCGTATAATCCTCACACAACGGGCAGACACGGCCATTCCTCAGGTTAACCGGAGAATATTGCTACCTTTCGGGGAGTCGAACGCTCGTGGGCGACGACTGGAGCGAGTTGGTCGGGGGGACGCCGCGAAATAGAGGCAAATATTGTCAGCGGATGCGACGGTGGCCGAAAGCGCCGTCACTAAATCTGACGGGACTGTACGGCCCGTATGACCGAGGACATCGTCGTGTCCATCGACTGGCTCGCAGACCACCTCGACGAGGTGCGCGTGGTCGACGTACGCGACGCGTGGGAGTTCGACGGTATCGGCCACGTTCCCGGAGCAGTTAACGTACCCTTCGATCGCTTCCGGAGCAGCGAGGGCGACGAGGGGATGCTCCCCGGGACGGATCGGTGGACGAGTCTGATGGCGGAGGCGGGCATCGATGCCGACGACCACATCGTCGCCTACGACGACGAACACGGCGTGTTCGCGGCGCGCTTGCTCGTCACCGCCCTCCTCTACGGCCACGAGAACCTGCACCTGCTGAACGGCGACTTCAGTGCGTGGAGTCGGGAACACGAGACGACGACCGAGACGGCGTCAGTGGAGCCGTCGACCTACGAGGTTCGAGAACCGGCGGCGTCGCCACTGGTCGACTTCGAGACGGTTCGGGACGCCGTCGACGCCGACGCGGTGATCGTCGACACCCGCGAGGCGTGGGAGTACGAAGAGGGCCATCTTCCGGGCGCCGTCCAACTCGACTGGCGAGAACTCGTCGACCCGGAGACACGGGGCCTGAAACCCGACGGCGAACTCGATGCTCTGCTGGCCGACCGCGGCATCACGCCCGACCGGCGGATCGTTCTCTACTGCAACACCGCCCGGCGGATCAGCCACACCTACGTCGCGCTCACCCACCTCGGCTACGAGACGGTCGACTTCTACGAGGGGAGCCTCACGGAGTGGAAGGAGCGGGGTGGACCGCTGGTGGAAGGCGAGGCAGAGTGAGCGACGCGAACTCGGCCTCGGGGCGGAGCGGCGAGCGGTAGCGAGCCGCGTAACGGGCGATCAGTCTTCTCCGATCGACACCTGATTGAGTTCGTCCGACAGGAGATCACCCGCCTCGATGACGAGCGCAACGGCGAGTGGCCCGGCGATGACGCCCACGGGACCGAGCGTCAGGAGGCCGCCGACGAACCCGACGAAGTAGAGGCTTCCCGGCAGGTCGGCCGTCTCGCGCGCGAGGCGCGGGCGGATCAGTACGTCGGGGAGCCACGCGACGAAGACGCTCCCGAAAACGAACACGAGGGCCGCCCGTGTCGGGTCGTCGGTGATCAAATGCGCGATGACAAGCAAACCGATCAACAGCGACGGCCCGACAACCGGGAGGAACTGGAGGATGGCCGAGAGGACGGCCAGCGTGAAGAAGTAGGGGTAGCCGAGCAGGAAAAAGAGGACGAGCGCGACGGCGAACGTTCCCGCCGCTGTCGCCGCCTGGAGGACGTAGATAGCGAAGAGCGTGGCACGGGTCCGGCGACTCAGTGCCCGCACCACGTTTCGGTACGAACGAGGCGCAAGCGCGATCAGCGCGCGATGTGTCTCCGCAGTGTGGGAGAGGAGAGCGAACACGACCATCACGAACACCGTCAGTTTGAGCGCGAGGACGGGAACAGCGAGGGCGAACGTGCGGGCGAGTTGTCGACCGTAACCGATGGCAACCGATCGAGCCTCGGCGAGCGTAATCGTCGTCGAGAACCCGTAGATGTCGACGACGAAGGTGCCCGGGAGCGACGACAGAAAGGAGATGATGGCGTCGAGGCGAACCGCGACGACGAGAACGAGCGGGAGGGTAAGGGCGACGACGGCCAGGACGCCAGCCATCGTGGAGATGAGACTGGCTTGCCACGACGAAGCCCCCCGCCGAGTCAACTCCTCGCGGAGAGGGGAGAGCAGGTAGGCGACGGTGACGGCGAAAAAGACCGTCGCAAGCACGTCGACGAGCATGGCCGCCGCTCCCAGCGCCAGCAGGCCGAAAATCGCACCCAACACGTACTGGCGATCGAGCGTCACGGCGTGACGTGCGACAGGTACGGTGAAAACGGTTCCCGAAATAGTACGGAAAATGACCAGTCAGAATGTGCAGACGAAACAGAGGGGTTGTGCGTGCGGACGGTGGGGACCCAACGATCGGAATACCACGTCTTTACATCACGGCCGCCGACGGCTTGGCTATGGTCGGAGCACGGCGACGCTTCAAGTTGGCGGACACCGCTCAACAGATCGTGGGGGGCTTCCTCCTCGCGGGACCGTTCGTCGTCACGGAGGAGGTCTGGACGCTGGCCGCGGGGATGTCGTGGGCACAGACGGCGCTGACTGCCGGCATCGTGTTTGGAATCGGCTACGGGGCGCTCTACAAGGCCGACGACCGCGACCCGGAGACGGAGACGGAAGTCAGGGGCATCCCCCTCCGCTTCGTCTCGCTCGTCCTCGTGTCGTACTGCTCGGTTCTCGTCCTCGCCCTCGCGTTCGGTGCGCCCGGAACCTTCCTCGGCGACACCGGGGGCGGGCGGACGATCGGCATCGGAGGAGTTCGCGTCGCCATCCGCACCGTCGAGGTGACGGTCAAGGCGGTGAGCGTCGGCGCGGTCTTCAGCGTCGTCGGCGCCGCGACAGCCGACTCGCTGTTCTGACCCGTCCACTTAAGTCCATCCGGTCGGAGAGACGGATATGGATTACACGCTCGCCATCGACGGCGCGCCGGAAACGATTCCCGGCGGGACGGGGGTGCTTCTCCTCCATCCGAGCATCGGCGAGACGGACCGCATCGACACCGACTTTCTGAAGACCGACACCGACAACTTCCTCGTCATCTCGACCCGAACCACTGCCCGCGAGGTCGAGCAGAAACTCGAACACTACGATGTCGACGAGTCGCGCGCGGACATCCTCGACACCCTGTCCGTAGAACGGGGCTACTCGCGACGCCCCTCCGATCGCGTCCACTACGTCGCCTCGCCCGACGACCTGGACGGCATCGTGGGCAAGACCGAGGCGTTCCTCGATTCCCACGGTGGCAAGCGACGCGTGAGCGTCGACTCCCTGACGGAGATGGCGTACTACGCCGACGAGGAACAGGTGTACGAGGCGACGAAACAGCTGCTCGATCTACTAGCGGAGTACGACGCCGTCGGTCTCTTCCACCTCTCGAAGGAGGTCCACGACGAAGCGACGCTGGAGCGATTCCGCGACCTGTTCGGCGGTGTCGTCGACCTGGGCGTCGACGGGAGCGTGACGATCGATTTCGAGGACGCGTAGGCGGGCGACGTCAGTTCACTCGTCGTCAAGCGATTCAAACGTCTTGCGCGCCCACTGCACGCCGTAGTCGGCACCGTAATCGACGTAGGCCGCCGTCTCGAGCGCCGCGAACGGCGCCGGGAGATCGAGGCCGTGTTTGATCGCGGCGCAGGCGAGTTCGGTCGCGTCCGGGAACTCGGTCTCGCCGCGCGCGACCGCGCCGGGGAGGCCGTCGACCCGGTCGCGGAGACGGTCGCCGGCGTCGACCCACGCGTCGTGGAGTCCGGGGTAGTCGTCGGCCCAGTCCGCGAACACCGGCCGGGTCCGCAGTCCCAGCCACCCGTCGTACAGCGCGGCGGCGATCTGGTACACCGACGCCGGATCGAGGGGGATCGCCGCGTCGAGGTCGGGGTAGCGGTCGGCGAAAAAGGGGAGGAACGATTCGGGGACGTCCGTACCGACCTGGACCAGCGCTTCGGCGATCAGAAAGTCGAGGAAGGCGTCCGGCGTCCCCGCGGCCCGGGCCTTACAGAAGACGACCGGCGGATCGGTCTGGCGCGTCCACGTGACCGTGCCGTCACCCGGCAGCCCGATCGTGAAGTCGGAACCGGCGTACCGATGGAGTGGTCCTGGAGCGTCGTCCGGAACCCACTCGCCGGGATAGGTCGCTGGATCGAGAGCGTCGACTAGCAGACCGAGGTCCTCGGCAGCCCCCGGTGGCAACGTCCCGAAGTCGGTGTCGACATCGAGGACGATCGACGCCGGAGCGTGCGCAGCCTTGACGGCCGCTAGTTCTCCGGAGAGCGGCCGACGCTCGAACATCAGCCGAGGAGTATGCCAACCGCGAGGACGGCCGCGAGGGCCGCCGAGATGCCCACTGTCCCGAGCACGATTTTGGTCGCCTGACTCATATCCGGACCCTCGGAGCGGCGCCGCATAAGGGTTTCACTCTCACGATCGGGAGTCGATCCGAACCGCTCAGCTCCGGAACACGCCGCCGTACGCTGGAGTGTAGGCCATTGTTTCTTTTGCAGTGAGAAATGCGTTCACACACCAACTGTCTGCCGATAATTGGGGAATTGCAAGAGAAATGAAGGGGTCGAAAGTGACCGTGGCGTTCGCTCCGGGGTGGCGTTACCCGTATCGGACACGATGCACAGAGTTCGGTGACCAATAAAATAGTATCGGCCGAGCCACGAGACGGGGTCGGTGGACGGATGAACGAGGGGCGCGACACCGGAGACGAGTCGTCGTCGCGTTACGAGTCGTCGTCGCGTTACGAGTCGTCGTCGCGTTACGAGTCGTCGTCGCGTTACGAGTCGTCGTCACGCCACGTGTCGACAACTTCGATGACGTAGTGGCCGTCCTCTTGGAGCGAGATGATACACTCCTGGCGGTCGTACAGTTCCATCAGATTGAGTTCGTACTGGCCGGGTTCGAGGATTTTGATGCTCTCGAACTGGTCGTTGAGTTCGGCACGCAGGTCCGAGATGTCCGGCGAGTCGTCGGCGTTCGAGGCGTCCGGTGGAATGGCCTGTGCGGCGTCGTCGGCCGACGGCGGGGGCGACGAAACCGCGTCGAGTTCGTCGCGGGTGACCACGTCGCGGCGCGCGTCCGCCTGCGCCGTATCCTCCGACTCGTCGAGGACGCTCGGATCCGACTCAGCCTCGATGTAGTCGGTGTCGGTGCTGGCGGATCGCGGCCGCTCGGATGCCTCGGCGTCCGGTCGATCCGGAGACGGCGTCGAATCGGTCGGCAACGCGTCGTCGGGTGGGGCCGATGCGGTGTCGGTGGGAGAGGGCGATGCGGTGTCGGCGGGCGCACTCGACGCCTCGGCCGTCGCGGGAGTGTCGGCGGATCCACTCGACGCCTCAGTGGTCTCGTCAGTCGAAGACGTGTCGTCCCCGAGCGTCGGCGTCGGCGTCGCGGAGTCGGGTTTGAACTGGAACTTGTTCCCGCCACAGTCGGGACACCCCGAGAGCATCTCCTTGGAACCGTCGGGAAACACCCGCTCGCAGTTCGTGCACTGGTGGGGCATGGCTACTTGCGCGAGACGAGCGCGCTGATGAGGTTCTCGTCCTTGTGGAGCGTCTGGATCTGGTTCGCCGGGCCGATGACGGTGAGTTTCTTCGTCGACTCCCGACCCATTAGCCGGTCGAGGAAGCTTCGGTCCGCCGTCTCGGATCGGGGGTACGTCTCGATTTCGATCCCGTTGAACTCGTCGGGGCTGATCTCGGTCATCGTCACCTCGATGAGCTTCGACTCCTCATCGGGGGAGAGCCCCTCCTCTAGGATGACGATGTTGCCCTCGCGGACGCCGTCGAGGATGAGCCGGATCTTCTCCATGCTCGCCATTCCCTCCATCCGGGCGCCGCTGATGAGATCGATCTGCACGCCGTCGTCGACGTCGGTTGGAGTGGCTTCAGGCATCCCCATCACCCGAAGTACTCCGCGATCTTGTCGTACACTTCGTCCATGTTGTCGCCTTCGAGCGCCGACAAGGGGATCGTCTGATGCTGGGGAAAGGCGTTCTCGATCTGTTTGATGTTCGAATCCTCGAGGTCCGTCTTGTTCGCGAGGATGAGCACCGGCAGATCCTGACTCTCGATGATCCCGATGAGCATC
>Ga0207757_100141_pt1 | contig 61424 bp, 55 predicted proteins | sample A23P3SouthBayCA_2_FD_187752 | JGI IMG/M metagenome (GOLD analysis project Ga0207757, IMG submission 187752) | Aerobic enrichment media microbial communities from Eden Landing Ponds, California, USA - A23 P3 (2) (SPAdes) | ecosystem: Environmental > Aquatic > Marine > Unclassified | place... | reverse complement strand
ACAACTCCGGAAACGACACCTCCACCCGGAAGTCGAGTTCGTCCGCGTCCGCGGAGAACTCGACGACTACCTCACCGCCACCGTCTTCTCCCCCACGAACGGCCGCACTGACAACTCCGGAAACGACACCTCCACCCGGAAGTCGAGTTCGTCCGCGTCCGCCCCGAACACACCCACGGGAACGGTCGTCACGTCCGAGAGGTAGGTCGTCTTCTCGGACATCTCGACGCCGTTGACGGTGACGCGGACGCCGACGCGGGCGCCGCCACCCGCGTTGCGCACCCGCACGTCACACATCTCGCTCTCGCCGGGGGCGACGGCGTCGGGCACGTCGCCCCACTCGACGGAGATGGCGGGGAGGTCGGCGGCCGCCTCGACGACGCGCTCGGCGACGCCCGCCGAGAGACCGGCGCGTTCGAGTTCGCTCGCGCCGGCGTCGACGATATCGGCGGGGCGAGAGAGACCGCCGGCGGCGAGGTTGCGCGCGCGGCCGGCGCCGATACCGTCGACGGCGGTGAGCGAGACGGCGTCGCGGCTGACGCCGTGTTCGATCCGGGCTTCGAGGCGGCGGGCGAGGTTGGCGGCCCGGGGGCCGGCAAAGCGGGCGAGAAACTCCCGGAGCGCCGCGAGGAGGCGGAGGGCGTTCCGGCGGATGATCCACGCGTCGCTCCGCAGATCGGCGGGCACGGCGTCGCTGGTCGAGGCGCGGAGGATGGCGAGGACTTTACGCGGGCCGTCGTCGAGTCGGTCGGCTTCGCTGCCTAACACGGCGTCGACCGCCTCGGCCTCCGACTGCCGGGCGGAGACGGAGTCGAACTCGGCGGCGGTCGCGACGGTTTCGAGGATCGCGTCGACGTCGATCCGCTCGCGGGTAGCCAGGTCGTGAAAGGCCTCCGCCGTGGAGAGCCGGAGGTAGTACTTCGAGGCGAGGCGGCCGAGCGGCGTCGACTCGATGGCGAGGTCCTCACCCATGTCCACGAAGCCCCGGCCGACGAGCGATTCGAGCGTGTCGCGCACGCGGTCGCGGAGACCGTCGAAGTCGTAGGCGGCCGGCTCCGAGGCCGCTCGGACGTAGTAGTAGGTCGTCTCCAGCCACGAGAGCACGTCCTCCAGGTCGTCGATGGTGCCCATCGCGATTTCGGCGTTGAGGTGGGCGTCGAGGTCGGACGCGAGGTGGGACTCGATCTCGGTCCCCTCGCGGAGGAGGCGACGGTAGCGGTCGGCGTCGGAGCGGTCACAGACCACCCAGCCGTACCCCACGTCGTCGTAGCCGGGGCGACCGGCGCGGCCGAGCATCTGGAGGAGGTCCAGCGGGCTGATGTCCACCTCGCCCTCGAGCGGGTCGTGGTACTTGGTGTCGCGGACGATGACACAGCGCGCAGGGAGGTTGACGCCCCAGGCGAGCGTGGACGTCGAAAAGAGGATCGCGATCTTTCCCTCGCGGAACCACGCCTCGACCCGGTCGCGGTCGTCCTTCGAGAGACCGGCGTGGTGGAAGGCGACGCCGTCGAGGACGGCCTTGTGGAGGCGCTCGTCGCTCAACGCCCCCGCGTCCTGGTGGAAGTCGTAGTCGCCGCGGGAGCCGACGGGCACGTCGCGCTCGGCGAGTTCGTCGCGGGTCTTCGCGGCGGCGCTGACGGCGTCCTGGCGGGAGGAGACGAACACGAGCGCCTGGCCGTCCTCGCGGACGTGGGGTTCGGCCAAATCGAGCGCGCGGTAGAGTCGGCGGTATTTGTCGGCGAAACTGTTCTCGCCGTGGGCGTAGGTCTTGACGCCGGTCTGGAGGTCGACGGGGCGGTAGTCGTCGCCGAAGGCGAAGGTCGCCTCGGGCGGGGCGTCGAGCCACGCGGCCACGTCCTCGACGTTTGGCATCGTCGCCGAGAGCGCGACGAAACGGGGATCACAGAGCCGTCGCAGCCGGGAGACGGTGACTTCCAGAACGCCGCCGCGGCGCTCGGAGTCGAGCAGGTGGACCTCGTCGATCACCACGCAGTCCACGTCGGTCACGAAGTCGTAGCGCCGGGAGTCGTGCTTGCGGGTCGCGGAGTCCACCTTCTCGGGCGTCATCACGAGGACGTCGGCGTGGCGGGCGCGTCTCGGGTTCAGGTCGCGCTCCCCCGTGACGACGTAGACGGAGTAGCCGAGCGCCTCGAAGCGCTCCCACTCGCTCTCCTTCTCGTTGGTGAGCGCGCGCATGGGGGCGATAAAGAGCGCGGTACCCCCCTCGCTCAGCGTCTTGCAGATGGCGAGTTCGGCGAGCGCGGTCTTGCCGCTCGCGGTCGGCGCCGACGCGACGACGTTGTGGTCCGTCTCGACGAGGACCGGGAGCGCCTCGCGTTGCATCGCGTTGAACTCCTCGAAGTCGAAGGCGTCGGCGAACTCGGGGACGGCGTCGGCGACCTTCACGCGGTCGGCACCTCCCGCCCGGTGTGACGAACGGCGCCGTGAGGAAGCATAGGGGAGTCGCGGGGCCGGGGCGTCAAAGGCGTTTCCGTCGGGGGCGACGGTCACAGATTGCGGCACGTCGGGACCACTGCGTCGCTGCCACGCTCGGACGGCGAAGCGGGACCCAGTTCCGACAGACCGACTGTGAGGAAACCCTCCGCAGCTGATAGGACGCTAACGTCGACTACAGATAGTCCCAACGTCGACGCTGGCACTCTCACTGCATGCGCGTCGAGCGCACACGATCCCGAACGCGGATTTCGAACCCGGAGTTGCGAATGGTCCCGTCGAGGAAAATATATTAGTATTTGCTTGTATAAGCTAATGCTAATATGACGGAGAATGCGCTCGCTGACGGAGCGGCGAAAGAAGCTAGGACCTGCTGTACACCGTCCAGCGAGGTCAACGCGGACGCGATGGCGACGGACCTCCAAGTGCTGACCGCGATGGGGAACGACACGCGATACGAACTGCTACGCCGAATCGCGAACGCCAACGACGGCGTCTGCGTCTGCGAACTCGAAGCCGCAGTCGGCGTCAGTCAGAGTGCCGTCAGCCAAGCGCTCTCCCGCTTGTACACCGCAGGACTGGTCACGCGCCGCAAGGAGGGATCTTGGCGGTATTACGAACCGACTGAAACGACCGCGGCCCTCCTCGAAACACTCGACGACCTGCGAGGTACCCATGAGTAACGAGACTGAGACGGTGGCCGGTGACCGCGACCCCGAGGAGACCCGCAAGATGGTGCGCGAACGCTATCGGACTATCGCTTCGGACGGTCAGGACTGCTGTGGCGATGTCGGCATCGACGTCACCGATGACGGTGGATGCTGTGACGGCAACGCGGACGTGACCGGAAGCGAACGTCTCGGGTACGACGCGGCCGACGTCGCGTCGGTCGCCGACGGTGCAGACCTCGGCCTCGGATGTGGAAATCCGAAGGCGTTCGCCGAGATGACGCCCGGTGAGACGGTACTCGACCTTGGCTCCGGTGGGGGCTTCGACTGCTTCCTCGCTGCACAGGAGGTCGGCCCGGACGGCGACGTCATCGGTGTCGACATGACACCAGAGATGGTCTCGAAAGCGAGGGAGAACGTCGCGAAGAATGGCGCCGACAGCGTCGAGTTCCGCCTCGGCGAGATCAGTCACCTTCCCGTTGCCGACGCAACCGTCGACGTCGTCATCTCGAACTGCGTCGTCAACCTTGCTCCCGAAAAACAACGTGTTTTCGACGACGCCTACCGTGTCCTCAAGCCCGGCGGCCGCGTCGCCATCTCGGACGTCGTCCAGACCGCGCCGTTCCCCGACGACGTCAAGATGGACCCGGACTCGTTAACCGGCTGTGTCGCCGGTGCGTCGACCGTCGACGCCCTCGAAGCGATGCTCGACGGTGCCGGCTTCGAAGCAATCGAGATAGCGCCCAAAGACGAGAGCACCGAATTCATCAGCGACTGGGACGCTGACCGCGACCTCGGTGACTACCTCGTCTCCGCCACTATCCAGGCCCGGAAACCAGCGCACGACGCCTGACTGACCAACAGCTACGGGCGGTCCCGACCACCTGACTACGCCGGTGAAACGAAATCCTGCAAATCGAGGAGTGCTGTCTCGATCCTAGCGAGAGTCGTGCTGGGTCCTTCGCGAGCGCGGTCGTGAGCTCTCGATACCGGAGGTGCGAGAGAGGTATCGCCAGGCGATCCGGCAACTGATTCGTCCGGAAACACGCATCACAGTCCCGCTAAACTCGCTGTAGTCTCAGCGTCCAATGTAGTCAGGCTGGCGCCGTCGGCTCGCCAGACTCGGCCATCTGCCAGACGGTGAGTATGCCCGTCCCGCCGAGACCGACTGCGAACGCAAACAGGACGGCGTAGGTGCCAGCGGTGGCGACCAGTTCTCCGGCCATGACGGGCGCGACGAACGACCCCAGCCACCCTGCCACGCTCGCGAGCGAAACGGCCGTCCCAGCGGCGCTGGGGGCAACGAACTCCTGGATCGACTGATACATGAGCCCGATCTGGAGTTGGATGAACACCCCTGCGACGACGAGCATCGCGACCAGCAGCGCAATCGTCGTGCTGTAGAACATGACGACCGCCAGCACGGTGGCACCGATAAACGAGGCGGCGAAGACGGGCCGTCGTCGCTGGGCCAACACCGTGTCCGAGAGCCATCCGCCCGCAGGCCGAGCGAGAATCCCGACCGCGGGAAACAACGCGACAAACGTGCCGCTCTCTGCCAGCGAGACACCGAACCGACGGGTGATGTACGTCGGCATCCACGAGTTGAACACCATATACAGTGAGTAGCCAAGGATCGTGACGGTAACGACCATCCACACGTTCCGGTTTCTCACCACTCGCTTGAATCCGGTAAGTGATATTGGATCCGTAGACGTCTGGAACCGTGAGACCCGACCGACCGCGGCGTAGAGTACGACCGACATCAGCAACACCGCGCCGCCAAAGACAGGAAACACCCCTGGCCAGTCGATGACTTCGATGAGGCGTGGCGCACCGAGTTGTCCGAGCGCGTACCCGGCGGGATATCCCGAGATGATCACCGACGTAGCCGTCGCCCGCCTGTCGGGTGGGACCGTGCTCGAGGCGACGTTGATACTGACCACCCACAGAACGAACATCCCGACGCCTGCGAACAATCGTGAAGCGATCAGCAGGGAGACGTCCCCCCTGCTCGCGGCGAACCAGTCGCCAATGCTGCCGACGAGGAGGACGGCTGCCGCAACCGGGACAGCCGCGCGAGTCTCGACACGATCGAGATAGATTCCAACGGGAATCCCGATCACTGTCGCAGCGACCTGTGGCATCGAGACGAGTGCGGCGGCCGTAGCTTCGGTGGTGCCGAGGTCGGCCATCACCAGCGTGAGGATACTGGCTGGGGTGATCAGATATGCACCGACGAACAGGAGCAACAGCCATCCGGCCGCGATGGTTATGACCCGCCACGCCGAATCCCCGACGGGGTCACAGGCGTCGGTCAGCCCGATGTCCAACACAGGATTGCTTTGCGCAGTTTGGCGATAATCTTGTCGGTCGCGACGTGACGTCGCGAGGGGTAGTGCCGCTTGGCCGTCGAGGTGGAGAAATCGCGATGACGACACGCCCGCTATTCAGCACGGGAGGCGAAACCTATCACCGACTGAAGAGTGCAACGGAGCCATCAGACCCGTTCAGTCGGTGGTGTCGCCGGTAGCGTCGAGATCGGAGTCCGCATCGTCGGCCGGGGGCGCGTCCGCCTCCACGTCGTCCGCCGCGTCCGCGAACAGCCCACCCCTGACGGCGTAGGCGTAGTACGCCCCCACTCCGACCGCGGCGACGACGTTCGACCCCGTGACGGCCCAGAAGACGGCGGGCATTCCCCAGTCGAGACCAGGGGCGACGGTCACGCCGAGCAGGGAGACGGAGGCCGTCGCCGGGAGGGCGAGGGCGGCGACGGGCAGGCGCACCGCCCAGTACTTCAGCAGGCCGGCGACGAAGCTCGTCCGGGTGCGACTCACGCCGTTGAACCCCGCGAGCAGGAGGTCGACGGCACCGATGGCGGGGTAGCCGTACGCGAGGATCGTGAGATACTGGACGGTGAGCGCGAAGCCCCGGCCGGCGAGGTCGGGGACGAACAGCCGGGCGACGGGACCGGGGACGACCCACTGGACGGCGGCGAGGAGGGCGAGCGATCCGACGGCGACGGCGACGCCGACCTGGGTGGTCCGGCGGGCGCGGTCCGGACGGTCGGCGCCGACGTTCTGCCCGACCATGCTCTGGGCGGCCTGCCCGAGACCGCGGGAAGGGAGGACGGCCACGCTGGCGACGCGGGCGCCGACGGTGTAGGCGGCGAGACCGGCGGCGCCGCCGGCCAGGGCGACGATTCCCACGAGCAGGACGCGGACGCTCTGGCTGACGACCTGTCGACCCGTCATCGGCGCGCCGACCGCGAGCAGTTCGCGGAAGTCGGCGGCAGTGAGCGTGACGTGCCGGCGGGAGAGGTTCATCCGGGAGCCGGCCGCGAGCGCGAGCGCGAGACCGAGCCCCGCGGCGTAGCCGGCGACCGTCGCGAGCGCCGCGCCCCGAACCCCCATGCCGGGGACGGGACCGGCACCGAAGATGAACAGCGGGTCGAGCACGACGTTGACGGCGACGGTGGCGACGTTGATCCAGAGGGAGGCACGGGAGTCGCCACGGCCGACGAAGCCGGCTTCGAGCGCGTCGCTCGCGCCTGCGAGCGGGAGACCGAGCGCGACCGTCCCGAGATAGAGGGCGGCGGGGGGCGCCACGTCCGGGCCGGCACCGACGAGCCGGACGACCGGTTCGGCCCCGAGGAAGACGCCGGCGCCGACGACGGCGCCGACGGCGACGGCGAGGACGAACCCGTGGACGACCATCCGACGCGACCCCGCGTCGTCGTCGGCGCCGACGCGCTGGGAGACGAGGATCTGCGTGCCGACGAACGGCGTCACGAGGAGGGCAAAGAGGAGACCGAGCACGGGGATGGTGAGACCGACGGCGGCCACGGCCGTCTCGCCGAGGCGGCCGAGCCAGAACGTGTCGATCACCTGCTGGGTGACACGGACGACGTTCTGGGCGACCAGTGGGAGAGCGAGACCGACGAGCGTCCGAGGGATCGACCCATCGACGATGGCCGTCCGCCGATCACTCATTCGTGAGACACGTTTACGAACGCCGGTCATAGACGTATCGGTCCCGGCGACGACGGCCGACACGGAAGGTGTAAATCGTCCGAGGTCGTATCACGACTGTGGCACGACCGCTCCGTTTTCGACACGCCCCCGGTCACTGGACCGAGGGCCGAGTGCGCTCCGAGGTGTTCGATCCGCTCGACGCCAACCTCGGCGCGACGTGGGGTCGCCCGTGGTTCAAACCGCCCGAGGGGTACGACGCCCGGCGGTTCGACGTCGACAACGGCGACACCGCGCTCTTCTGCTGGACCGACGACGAGGCCTACTGGATGGGGAACACCGAGACGCCGGAACCCCTCTGGCGCACCGAGAAGTACGGCTTCGACGAGGTGCCGACCGGGGTCGCCGAGTGGGCCGAACGCGAACTGCAGGCCGAACTCCACGAACAGTCGCCGTGGCTCGAAGCCTACCCGCACCTCTCGTGGTTTTTCCTCCCCGTCTTCCTCTCGAAGGACGGCCGATGGACCACCCGCGACTTTTTCGACGAACACGCGGCCGGCTTCCCGGACGCCGACGGGGACGAGGCGCTCGCGTTCTACGAGTCGTTTCTCTCGACGGGCGTCCTCGACGAATACCGCGAGATGATGGCGGGCAAACTCGGCACGTCCGATCAGCTAGATCTGACGCGGATGGCGGCGACGATGGGTGAGTTCCACGCCGCGAAACTCCTCGAGGACGCCGACTACGACGCGGTGCCCGAAATCGAGGTATCGACCGGGCACTCCATCGACTTCCAGGCGCGGACGCCGGACGGCGAACAGCCGCTGGTGGAGGTGACACGGCCGCTCCCGCCGAACCGACGCTCGGCGGGGACGCCCGCCGCCGCCGTCCGCGACACGGCGAAGACGAAGACGGACGGCCAGCTGTCGGCACACGCGGGCGGCGTCGTCCTCTTCGTCGACTGCTCGTCGTTCCCGGACGACGACTGGCTGGCGGTCAGGGACGCACGACCCGACGTCGGACACCGACCGGCGGTCGTCTACCGAGTCCGGCCGGACGGCCGCGTGGCTGGCTACACGAAGGGATCGGTACCGCTAGAACTGGATTCGGTACTCGATTAAAGCGACAGGGGGGTCGGACCGGTCTCGCCGAGGGCCGTCGGGTCGCGGTCGCTGTAGAAGCGTCGGCCGATGGCCTTGTGCCCGACCGCGGAGCGAACGGAGAGACGGACGTCCTCCGGCGTATCGAACTCCTCGGTCCCGAGGCGTTCGAGCACCTCGCCGACCTGCTCGGTCCCACGCTGCAGTTCGAGTTCGTGGTGGCCGTGGTTGTCGATGATCTCGTCGGTCGTGGTGGGGAACTCCAGGGCGTCGATCATTTCGCCAGTGCCGTTGAACTTCATCACCAAGTCCAACACGGTCGATAACTATAATGGTTTTCCATGTACGACCTTAATGAGAGAGAAGTCTTTAATCATCCTTAATTGAGAATCGGTCACACGCGAAGCAGACACAAGGTCTTTCGGCGGTGACGGCGACGGGACGGTATGGACGTGGTCGCCGACCTGCACGTACACACGACGGCTTCGGACGGTCGGCTGACGCTGCCGGAACTCCCCGCAGCCGCGCGATCCGCCGGCGTCGGCGTCGTGGCGGTGACCGATCACGACCGCCTGCACCCGGGGCTGGACGCGCCGGTGACGACCGTGGACGGCGTGACGGTGATCCGGGGGATCGAACTCCAGGTCGAGACGGCGACCGAACGGGTCGACCTGCTGGGCTACGGCGTCGGGGAGACGACGGCGCTACGGGCGGAGCTGGATCGCATCCAGACCGACCGGATCGAGCGCGCGCGTCGGATGGCCGAGCAGGTGGAAGATCGGCTCGGGGTCGATCTCGACGTGGCGTTCGAACCCGGCGTCGGACGGCCACACGTCGCCCACGCGGTCGACGCGAGCGAGGCCGACTGCGACTACGCGGGCGCCTTCGACCGGTTCATCGGCGACGGCGGCCCCTGCTACATCTCGCGGGACGTGCCGAGCGTCGAGCGCGGGCTCGAACTGCTGTCGGACGCGTCGGCGGTCGTCGCGCTCGCCCACCCGTTCCGGTACGCCGATCCGAACGCCGCGCTCGAACTCGCGCCCGAACTCGACGGGATCGAGCGGTACTACCCGTACGGCCGGCCGGTGGACGAGGCGCGCCTCGACGCGGTGATCGAGAGACAGGAGCTACTGGCGACGGGGGGGAGCGACGCGCACGACCGCCGTCTGGGCGTCGCCGGGCTTTCGGCCGGGGCGTACGCCCGCATCGAATCTCGTCTGCCGGATGCGCAGGGTTAAACCGGAGGGAGCGCCAAGCGAGAGGTATGAACTGCCACTACTGTGATCGCGAGGCCGCCTACGCCGCCGAGAAGGAGGGCATTCGCGTCGGCCTCTGCGAGAGCCACTTCCGCGAGCGGCTGGAGGAGCTCGCGGAGTCCGACGACCTCGCCGCTCTGCGCGAGAAGATCGACATCGACCGCACCGAGTAGCTCGGTTCTTTTCTCACAGGACGGTCCCGAACCAGAGATACAGCCCTGCGAGGATGGCTTCGAAGGAGAGCGTGCCGAGCGCCGACAGGAGCACGAACCGACGGTCGTCCATCCCGGCGAGACCGGCGGGGACCGTCACCATCCCGCGCGTGAACAGGAGCGTGTTGCTCACGGGGACGACCACGGGTCCCCACCGGTCGAACCACCCCTCGAAGCGTTCGAGGGCGTCGTCGCTGACGCGGAACCACCGCGACTGGAGCAGCCGCTCCCGCCCGGCGCGTTTCGCCAGCGTGAACAGGGCGTACTGACCGACCGTCGCGCCGACGACGGCGACGCCGACGACGACGATGGCGGTGGTGACCGACCCCCCGAGCAGGGCGAGCGCCCCTGGTACCACGAGTTCGCTCGGGACGACGTACAGCAACATCGCGCCCTCGAGGACGAACACGCCGAGGAGGACGAGCAGACCGAAGTCGGCGGCCAGCAGCTCCCGGAGCGTGTCGGGCAACTGCGCGACCTGGAGGGGCGAGAGCACGTCACCCTCTCGGGTGCGCGGGGACATATCGGTTACTCATACGGTCCGCTGTGACCCGTTCCCGGTGTTTCGCCGCTCCGTTCCGGCGGAGCACCGGGAACGACCGACAGCGGTCCCGGTCATCGGCCGGAACGACGGGGTTTTGAGCGTCGCAAGCGAGACGTGGGGTATGAACTCGACCGACCGACCGCGCCGGCTCCGCCGCGACGGCGTGCGCTCGCTGGTCAGCGAGACCGACCTCCGGGCGACGGATCTCGTCGCCCCCGTCTTCGTCGACGCGACGACCGACGAACGGGTCCCCATCGAATCGATGCCCGGCCACGAACGCGTCCCCGTCGACGAGGCGGTCGCCCGCGTCGAGGAGGTGCTCTCGACGGGCGTCGAGGCGATCATGCTCTTCGGAATCCCCGAATCGAAGGACGCCGAGGGATCGCGGGCGTGGGCCGAGGACGGCGTCGTCCAGCGGGCGACGCGGGCCGTCGCTGCCGAGACGGACGCGACGGTCGTCACCGACGTCTGCCTCTGTGAGTACACCGACCACGGCCACTGCGGGGTCCTGGAGTCGGACGCCCGCGACGATCCGACGCTGACGGTCGACAACGACGCGACGCTCGACCTGCTGGCGCGGACGGCCGTCTCGCAGGCCGAGGCGGGCGCGGACGTGGTCGCCCCCTCCAGCATGACCGACGGGATGGTGGGCGCGATCCGGACGGCCCTCGACGACGCCGGTTTCGAAGACGTGGCGATCATCTCCTACGCCGCGAAATACGAGAGTGCTTTCTACGGTCCCTTCCGTGACGCGGCCGACGGAGCGCCGGCCTTCGGCGACCGCCGACACTACCAGATGGACCCCGCGAACGGGCGGGAGGCGCTCCGCGAGGTCCGCCTGGACGTCCAGCAGGGCGCCGACGTGCTGATGGTCAAGCCCGGCCTCCCCTACCTCGACGTGGTGAGCGCCGTCCGTCGGGAGTTCGACCGTCCCGTCGCGGCCTACAACGTCAGCGGCGAGTACGCGATGCTCCACGCCGCCGCGGAGAAGGGGTGGCTCGACCTCGACGCGGTGGCGCGGGAGTCGCTGCTCGCACTCAAACGCGCGGGTGCCGACCTGATCGTGACGTACTTCGCCGAGGATATCGCCCCGGACTGCTGACACGTCCGCCCGTCCGGCGGCGCGCGCAGCGTTCCGGTGCGGCCATAAAAGTTGTCTATTTTACACTACGTTCATCCAATTATTGGGCCAAATAGTTCGAAGTAGTGGCCGCTTTACGGCCTTATACAACCCTTATCCGCTATTAAATCGGACGAACATCCACGGAAGAGGCTTAAATCAGACGTTTGTCAACGGCAATCCTTATACTATATCGTAACGGTACGTTCTATCGCGAAACGGAGAACGAACATGGAAGAAGCGATCCAAAACACGAACGTCTGTCCAAGTACCGATAGCGAACCGTCCGAAGCGGAGGTGGGCGGATGCTGACGCCGCTCCAGATCGACCCGTCGGCGCTCGCCTCGGGCGTCAACAACGTCTGGGTGCTGACCGTCACCTTCCTGATCTTCTTCATGCACGCCGGCTTCGCCATGCTCGAGGCGGGGCAGGTACGCTCGAAGAACGTGGCGAACCAGCTGACGAAGAACATGCTGACCTGGAGCGTCGGCGTCATCGTCTACTTCCTCGTCGGTGCGGGGGTTTCGAGCATCGTCGGCGGCGGCGCCGACCCGTTCGGCTACATCGCCGGTGGCTCCGACGCGTGGATCGGCTGGCTCTTCGGCGCCGTGTTCGCCATGACGGCGGCGACCATCGTCAGTGGGGCCGTGGCCGGCCGCGCGAAACTCCGCGCGTACGTCACGTACACCATCCTGCTGGCCGCGGTCATCTACCCCGTCGTCACCGGCCTCACCTGGGCCGGCGGCTTCCTGACGACGGTCGGTCCCGGCTTCCAGGACTTCGCGGGCGGCATGATCGTCCACGGGATGGGCGGCATCGCCGGCCTCACGGCCGCGTGGGTGCTCGGTCCCCGGATGGACCGCTACAACGAGGACGGCTCGGTGAACATCATCCCCGGTCACTCGCTCACCTTCGCGGTGCTGGGGACGCTCATCCTCTGTTTCGGCTGGTACGGCTTCAACGTCGGCACGGCCGCCTCCGTGTTCGTCGTCGAGGAAGGCTCCGTCGCCCTCGGCGCCTTCGGCGACACGGTCGGCCGCGTCGCGCTGACGACGACCCTGGGGATGGCGGCGGGCGCCATCGGCGCCGGCACGGCCGCCCTGGCTAAGACCGGCAAGGTCGACACGCTCTACGTCGCGAACGGGATGCTCGCCGGCCTCGTCGGCATCACGAGCAACACCAACGCCATCACCTGGATCGGTGCGCTCGTGATCGGCTCGCTCGCCGGCGCGCAGCTCCCGATCGTCTTCGAGTTCGTCGAGAAGCGCCTGAAGATCGACGACGTCTGTGCGGTGTTCCCGGTCCACGGCTCCGCGGGCGTCCTCGGCGCCCTCCTGTTCCCGCTGTTCGCCATCCCCGGCTACTCGATCAGCTTCGTGGCCCAGCTCACCGGCGTCGCGGTCATCGCCGGCTGGACGGTCGTCGCGACGGCGCTGGTGTTCGGCATCCTCAAGGCCATCGGTCAGGCCCGCGTCTCGGCCGAACACGAGCGCGAGGGTCTCGACGTGGCCGAACACGGCGTCAACACCTACCCCGAGTTCGGCGACCCCGGTGCGGACGTGGTCGCCGACGGCGGCGAGACGATCCGGACCGACGGCGGTACGACCGAGGAGCGCGACATCAAGATGGTCGTCGCGATGCTCCGCCCGGAGAAGCTGGGCGACGTGAAACAGGCCATCGCGGAGGTCGGCGCCCCCTCGATCACGGTGACGAACGTCTCCGGTCGCGGCTCCCAGCCCGCGAAGAAAGGGCAGTGGCGCGGCGAGGAGTACACCGTCGACCTCCACCAGAAGGTGAAAATCGAGTGCGTCGTCGCGGACGTGCCGGCACGCGACGTGGCCGAGGCCATCCGCGAGGGCGCCAACACGGGCGAACCCGGCGACGGCAAGATCTTCATCATGCCCGTCGACAACGCCATCCAGGTCCGCACGGGCAAGGAGGGTCCCGACGCGGTCTGATTCCCGGTCGGCTCTTTTCGCGGAACCCAGTACATTCTTTCCGCAGCGGCGCACAGCCGTAGGTATGAACCACGACGAATCACGGGCGCTGTACGACCGGGCGCTGTCGGTGCTCCCCGGCGGCGTCAACTCCTCGGTGCGGGCGTCGATGCCGTATCCCTTCTTCGTCGAACGTGGCGACGGTGCACACGTGATCGACGCCGACGGGAACCGCTATCTCGACTACGTGATGGGCTACGGGCCCCTGCTGTACGGCCACGACCTCCCCGAGCCGGTCGAGGCGGCGGTGCAGTCACACGTCAGTTCCGGGCCGATGTACGGGGCACCCACGGAGGTCGAGGTCGACCTCGCCGAGTTTGTCGCGCGCCACGTCCCCTCAATCGAGATGCTCCGCTTCGTCAACTCGGGGACCGAAGCCACCGTCTCGGCGGTCCGCCTCGCCCGCGCGTACACCGGGCGCGACAAGATCGTCGTCATGCAGGGAGGCTACCACGGCGCCCAGGAGTCGACGCTCGTCGAGGGCGGACCGGAGGACGCCCAGCCCTCCTCGCCCGGCATCCCCGACTCCTTCGCCGAACACACCATCCCGGTGCCGTTCAACGACTCGGACACCGTGACGGACGTGTTCGAGGAGCGCGGCGACGAGATTGCGGCGGTCCTCACCGAACCCATCCTCGGCAACATGGGCGTGGTGATGCCCGTCGACGGCTTCCACGAGACGCTACGGGAGCTCTGTGACGAACACGGCTCCCTCCTGATCTTCGACGAGGTCATCACCGGCTTCCGCGTCGGCGGTCTCGGCTGTGCCCAGAGCGAGTTCGGCGTCACCCCCGACCTGACGACGCTCGGCAAGATCGTCGGCGGCGGCTTCCCCGTCGGCGCCGTGGGCGGCCGGGCCGAGATCGTCGAACACCTCACTCCCGGCGGCGACGTGTTCCAGTCGGGGACCTTCTCCGGGCATCCGGTGACGATGGCCGCCGGCCTGGAGACGCTTCGCTACGCCGCCGAGAACGACGTCTACGATCAGGTGAACGGTCTCGGCGAGCAGTTGCGCGCGGGCATCACCGACATCCTCGAGGAGCGGGCGCCGGAGTACACCGTCGTCGGCACCGGGAGCATCTTCAAGACCATCTTCACCCGCGAAGGGCGCGGCGGCGAGGGGCGCTGTGAAGCCGGCTGTCGCCAGCGTACGGACTGCCCGCAGTTCGACGCCTGCCCGAAGACCGGGGCGGACGTGGCCGCCGCCGAGACCAACCGCTGGGAGCGCGTGTTCTGGCAGGAGATGAAAGAGCGGGGCGTCTTCCTCACCGCGAACCAGTTCGAGGCGCAGTTCGTCAGCTACGCGCACACCGAGGAGGATATCGAGCGCACGCTCGACGCGTATCAGGACGCGCTGTAGCGGCTCACTCCTCGCTCGCGGTCTCGCGCTCGTGGTACGGGGGGACGAAGATGTCGTCCTCGACCATCTTCTCGATCTGGCGTTCCGTCACCGTCTCGGCGTACGTCTCGTGGTCGACCGTCTGGCGGTCGAGCCACAGATTTTTGGGGTATATCTCCCGGTCGTAGATGGGCCGGACGAGTTCGGTCCGGAGATCCTTGATCCAGTTCGCGAGCGGCGACTCGGTGCGGAACTCACGGAGTCCCTCGACGTCGATGGGGGCCGCACAGTACGACGAGCCGGCGCCGTAGTCGTGTTCGGCGAGGATCTGTCCCCGGTGGTCGACGACCATCGATCCGCCGCCGAAGGTGTCGACCGGCGTGTCCGCGTCGGGCGTGACGTAGTACGTGCCCAGGTTCGGCGCGACGACGTAACAGGTGTTGTCGAGCGCGCGGGCGCGGTTCTGAATCTCCCAGCTGTCGTTCGCGACCAGGGGTTCGGGACAGGCGATGCGGCAGACGATCTCCGCGCCGTTCATCGCGAGGCCGCGGACGTACTCGGGATAGGCCCCCTCGATAGCGAGCGAGATGCCGATGCGGCCGATGTCGGTGTCGACGACGGGGAAGATATCGTCGAGGTCGTCGCCGTGGTGTTCCGTCCAGTCGTCCCACACGTCGTGGGGCGACACCGACCGCTCGACGGGGAGGAGTGGCGTCAGCTTCCGGTGCGTGTGGATCACGTCGCCATCGGGACTGAGGACGAACGCAGTGTTGTAGAACTTCTCGTCGTACTCGGGGGCTTTCTCCTTCGCGGAGGCGACGAGGTACACCTCGAACTCCTTGGCGAACTCGCCGAGTCGCTCCGTCTCGGGACCGGGGATGGCGATGGCTATCTCCTCTCGATACGTGGCGTGGTCCATATCGAACACCTCGTCGGTGAACCCCTGGAGGGCGCCCTCCGGCAGGACGGCGAGTTCGACCGGGAGTTCGAGACCACTCAGCCAGGTAGCCGCCGAGAGAGCCTCGTGGATGTGGTCCAGATTCCGCTCGATGTCGCTACGCTCCTCGGCTCCCCACACCGTCGGGGAGAGCCCGACCGCGTTGTACGTCGGTATCTTCGACATCGTGGGCGCTACGTCGGTCGGGGAGGGATATAGTAGCCGTTGGAAGTCGTCGCACACCTGATCGCACGCAGTCTGGCGATCAGGTGTGCAAACAGTTCCAAACGCTACGATAGGTTCTGCCGAGCGGGTGGCGGCCGCTCGCCCGGCCGACGGCGGAACTGGAGGGCTTTTCACCTTCGGGGGCGAGCCATCGGTATGAACACGCGCGGGACCATCCGGATCGCGACGCGCGGCTCCGATCTCGCCATGCGCCAGACGGCGAGCGTCCGGGACAGCCTCTCGAACCGACGCCGCACCGTCGAAGTGGTGGAGGTGTCGACCCGCGGCGACGAGATCCGGGACGAACTCATCCATCGGCTTGGAAAGACGGGGGCGTTCGTCCGCGCGCTCGACGAGCAGGTGCTCGACGGCGACGTCGACGCCGCGGTCCACTCGATGAAGGACATGCCGACGGAGACGCCCGCCGACCTCGTGGTGGCCGGCGTGCCCGAACGCGCCGCCGCGGGCGACGTGCTGGTGACCCCCGACGGAGCGGGGCTGGACGACCTCCCCGAGGGCGCCGTCGTCGGCACGTCGTCGCTCCGCCGGGGCGCCCAGCTACGGCGCGAGCGCCCGGACCTGCAGGTCGAACCCCTCCGTGGCAACGTCGACAGTCGGGTGGAGAAGTTGCTCGCGCCGAGCCTCCAGCACGAGCACCAGCGACGGCTGGACGCCGAGGACGAGGACGAGGGCGAACATCCGGACGCGTTCGACCAGCCGGTCGCGGAGTGGTTCGACGCGCGCTCCGAACTGGAGCGCCGGGCGATGGAGCGGGCGGTCGACACCGAGTACGACGCCATCGTCCTCGCGGAGGCGGGGCTGGAACGGAGCGGTCTCCTGCACTCCGTCGAGACGACCCCCCTCCCCAGCGGCTCGTTCGTCCCCGCGCCGGGGCAGGGCGCCATCGCGGTGACGACGCGAGGGGACGCGGCGGTGACCGAGACGATCCGGAACGCCGTCGACGACCCGGTGACGCGCGTCGAGACGACCGTCGAGCGGACGATCCTCGCCGAACTCGGCGGCGGCTGTATCGCCCCCATCGGCGTCTACGCCGTCGTTCAGGGTCAGTACGTCCACGTGGCGGTGCAGGTGCTCGCCCTCGACGGGACGGAGACCGTCGAACGGACGACCGACCTGCCGATTACGGACCACGCGAACGCGGCATCGACCCTCGCGGCGGAGCTTCGCGAGGAGGGGGCGGCGGAGCTGATCGACCGCGCCCGCGAGGAGGCCGACGAGTGAGCGAATCGATCCCCCGCGTCGCCGTCTTCCGCCCCGACGACGACCGACTGGCGGCGGCCCGGTCGCTCCTGACGGAGCTGGGCGTCGACCCGGTCGCGGACCCGATGCTGGCGGTGGAGCCGACGGACGAGCGACCACGGGACGCCGACTACGTCGTGTTCACCAGCAAGACGGGCGCCGAACTCGTCGCGGACGCGGGGTGGACGCCCGGCGACGCGACGGTCGTCGCCATCGGTCCGAAGACGGCCGACGCGCTCGAATCGGCGGGCTACACGGTCGATCTGTGCCCCGAGGAGTACACCTCGGCCGGGCTGGTCGACCTGCTCGCCGGCCGCGTCGAGGGGGCGAGCGTCGAGGTGGCGCGGAGCGACCACGGCAGTCCGGTCCTGCTCGACGGCCTCCGCGACGCGGCGGCGGACGTCAACGAGACGGTGCTGTATCGACTCGCCCGCCCCGAGGGGTCGGGAAAGTCGGCGGCGCTCGCCGCGGCGGGCGACCTCGACGCCGCCTGTTTCACCTCGTCGCTGACGGTCGAACACCTCCTCGACGCCGCGGCGGAGCGGGGGGTCCGCGAGGAAGCGATCCGGGGGCTGAACGACGCCGTCGTCGGCGCCATCGGCGAGCCGACGCGGGAGACGGCCGCGTCGCTGGGCGTCGAGGTCGACGTCGTGCCCGCCGAGGCGACGTTCGAGGCGCTGGCCCGGGAGACGGTCGCGCTCCTCCGCGAGACGGCGTAGTCGAGGGTTTATGGGCGATGCCGACCGACACCCGCCCGATGTCACAGCCCGTCCCCGAACTCGCCGACCGGGCGGCGGCGTGTGCCGACCGCCTGCGCGCGGCCGACTCCGTCCTCCTGGCCTCGCACATCGACGCCGACGGTCTCACTAGCGCCGCCGTCGCCGCGACGGCGCTCGAACGCGCGGGCATCCCGTTCGACACCGTCTTCGAGAAACAGCTCGACGAGGCGGCCGTCCGGGCCATCGCCGCGACGGACCACGAGACGGTCCTGTTCACCGACTTCGGGAGCGGCCAACTCGACGTGATCGTCGAGTACGACGACGCGTTCACGCCGGTCGTCGCGGACCACCACCAGCCCGCCGACGCCGAGACCGAGTACCACTGCAACCCGCTGCTCGTGGGACTCGACGGCGCGAGCGAACTCTCGGGGGCGGGGGCGGCGTACTGTCTCGCGCGGGCGCTCGAACCGGAAGACAACCGCGACCTGGCGGCGCTCGCCGTCGTCGGCGCGGTGGGCGACATGCAGGCCGGGACGGACGGTCTCACCGGTGCCAACGCCGGCATCGTCGCCGAGGGGGTCGAGGCGGGCGTCCTGCGGGAGGGCACGGATCTCGCGATGTACGGCCGACAGACCCGCCCGCTCCCGAAACTGCTTCAGTACGCGAGCGACGTTCGGGTGCCGGGGATCACGGGCGACGAGGCCGGCGCCATCTCCTTTCTCGCCGACCTCGACGTCGACTTCCGAACCGACGGAGGGTGGAAGCGGTGGGTGGACCTCACCGCCGACGAGCGACGGACGGTGGCGAGTGCCCTCCTCAAGCGAGCGGTCGCGAGCGGCGTCCCCGCCGACAGGGTCGACGACCTGGTCGGGACGACCTACACGCTCGTCGCGGAGACCGAGGGGACCGAACTGCGGGACGTGAGCGAGTTCTCCACGCTGCTGAACGCGACGGCGCGGTACGAACGCGCGGACGTCGGGCTGGCGGTGTGTCTGGGGGACCGCGGCGACGCCCTCGACCGCGCGCGGACGCTCCTGCGCAACCACCGAAAGAACCTCTCGGAGGGGCTGGAGCTCGTGAAATCCGAGGGCGTGACCGTCGAGAACCACCTCCAGTGGTTCGACGCGGGAACGCGAATCCGGGAGACCATCGTCGGCATCGTCGCCGGGATGGCGCTGGGCGCGGACGGGGTGCGGCGCGACCTGCCAATCGTCGCCTTCGCGAGCGTCGCGCCGCGCTCCACGGAGTCCGGCGAGAGCGAGGACGAACTGAAAGTCTCGGCCCGCGGGTCACACACGCTGGTCCGGCAGGGGCTCGACCTGTCGGTCGTCATGCGGGAGGCGGCGCGGTCGGTCGGCGGCGACGGCGGGGGGCACGACGTGGCCGCCGGGGCGACGATCCCCGCCAGCGAGCGGGAGGCGTTCGTCGCGGCGGCGGACGAGCGCGTCGCCGCACAGCTCGGGTAGGCGAAGATGTGCGGGGAGAGACGTATCCCTTCCTCCGCGGTAGCGTCACCGATGAGCGAGACGACCCACCGGAACGTCGTCGAGTCGGTCGAGGGACTGATCGGCGAGACGCCGCTGCTCCGGCTATAGTAGCGTTTGGAACTGTTTGCACACCTGATCGCCAGACTGCGTGCGATCAGATGTGCGATGACTTACAAAGGCTACTATAGACGGCTTCGCCGAGAACCTCCTCGGGAAGGTGGAGGCGGCGACCGACTACGCGACGGCCCACCCGTCGGAGACGACGGTCGTCGTCCTCCCGGACACGGGCGAACGCTACCTCTCGACGGATCTGTTCGCCGAGAGCTGAATGGTGGCGATCACTGCCGCCCCGAGACATATCAGATAAAAATATAAAGATAAAAACCGATTCGCGCCCTAAAAATATCGTAGATGAGAACAGCGGCGAATCGACGGGACGGATCGGGGCGGCCGTGAGCGAACGCGACGCCCGGCGGGCCCAGAGTACCGTCATCGGGGTCGTGTTGGTTCTCGGTCTCGCCGTCGTCGGGACGACGGCCGTGCTGGTGATGGGAGGTACTGCGATCCAGGACGTGAAGGATCGGGCGAGCGCCAGCCAGGCCGAACTCGCCATGTCGACCGTCGATTCGGAGATCAGCGAAATCGCGCTCGGTCACGCGAGCGCGCGGCGCGTGACGCTCGGTGGGCAGGGGCAAGCGACGCTCGACGAGTCCGCGGGGCGGATCACCGTCGAACGGACGGGCGCCAACGCCACGGGACCGCCGCTCGTGAACACGACGATGGGCGCGGTCGAGTATCGGAGCGGCGGGACCACCGTCGCGTATCAGGGCGGGGGCGTCTGGCGGAAAGAATCGGGGGGCACGCGGATGGTCTCGCCTCCGGAGTTCCACTACCGCAGGGGGAGCGGATCGGGGAGCGATCCGACCCTGACCTTCCCGCTGGTCGTGCTCCGTGGATCGGCGTCGTCGTCGGAGGCGTTGCGGTTCGCCGACGGACCGACCAGAGCCGCGTTCCCGAACGCCAGCGCGGGGCGGCAGAACCCGCTGGATGCGGGCAGCGTCCGCGTGACCATCCGGAGCGACTACTACCGGGCGTGGGCGGAGTACTTCGAGACGCGCACCGACGCCGACACGGTCACCGTCGTCGACGCGAACGAGTCGGTCGAAGTCGTCCTCAGCGTGCCGACGCGGGGGCGAGAAATCGACGAGGGAATCGCCTCGCAGTCGCCGACGGTGAGCGTCACGGGCGGCGCGACCGTCGATAGCTACAACTCCTCCCAGGGAACCTACAGCACGACGAAAGGGGAGAACGGGAGCGTGTACGTGGGCGAGGACCTCGTCAACGCCGGTGACGGGACCATCTACGGCGACATGCGAGTCGACGGCGACTTCGAGGCCGGCGGCGGGATCGAAGTGAAAGGGGAGTTGATCGCCGACGGCGACGCGGACCTCTCGGGAGGCGGCGTCAGCGTCGACGAGCGGATCGTCGCCGACGGCGACCTCCTCCTCGGCGGCGGCGGCGGGCTGAACAGTCCGGCCATCGTCAGCGGCCGGGTGGTCGAGACGGCGGGAGGCATCACGGTGAACGGGGACGTGCGGGCCGGCGGCGACTACCTGGGTGGCGCAGGGGGGACGCTCAACGGCGACGCCCACATCGGCGGCGACTTCTACCCGGCGAGCGGCCAGAGTATCAACGGCCACGTGACCGCAGCCGGCGAGTTCAAGGACGGCAGCGTCCCCCCGAACGTGGATCAGTACGGCCCGCAGCCGGATCTGAGCGCGGCGACGGCGGCGGGAGAACTGCGCCCGCCCGACCTTCGACCCATCGACCGAACCATCGACACGCGGGTCGGTACCGCCGCGGCGTCGAACGACAACGCGGGGAGCGACGCCGGCCGGATCGAGGCGGGGAACTGCGGTGGCGGGTACGCCGACTGTACGCTCACCAACGGCACGTACTACCTGAACGGGATGACCCTCGACGGTAGCGATCAGCTCACCGTCGACACCTCGGGCGGTCCCGTCTACCTCGTCGTCGACGGCGACGTGACCACCACGGGCGGGTCGGCGGTCGACGTGACCGGATCGCACGAGGTCCACGTCTACGCCACCGGCGACTACGACATCGAGACCGACTGGACGAGCGTCGGCGACCGCGGCGACCAGATCTGGCTCTACGGCACCAGTGGGTCGACCGTCACGGTCCACGGCGGCGCGGACTTCTACGGCGTCGTCTACGCGCCCGGGAACCAGGACATCACCGTCATCGGCAACGGGGAAGTGTACGGCGGCGTCGTCGGCGGCGTGAGCGACGTGACCGGCGGGTCGAGCATCCACTACGACACGGTCCTGGCGGACCAGAAGCCGGAACTCACGGGGGGCGGCGGCGCACCGGTCACCTTCCTGCACGTCACCGTCAACGAGATTCGGGTCGAGAACGGGTAACCGTCCGACTTTTGCCCGCCGGGGGGCAAGGCCGGGCATGGCCGACTTCGATCCCGAGAAGTTCGAGGACAAGTACGCCAACTACTTCACCGAGCTCCAGCGGGCGTACAAGAACGCCTTCGAGACGATGAACGACCGGTTCGACTCCGAACTCGTCCACGCCATCGACCAGCAGGTGTTGAACGAGTCGGAGCCGTTCTACGAGGACGGGGAGTTCCGAATCGAACTGCCCGACGAGCCGCGCGAGCGGGTGACCGCGGTCGTGGTAGACGACGAGAAATTCACGGCGACGCTCGACCGTTACGTCGACGAAATCGAGGCGGAGCTTCGGAACGTGTTCGGTCTCGACGATCGGGACGAACCAAAGGCCTAAGCCCGTCGGAATCCAACTCCCGCGTATGAGTACTGACGCTCAGGACGCCGACGGCGAGGACGAACTCCGCGAGCGCGTGACGAACTTCCTGCGTCGCAACTTCCCGCAGATCCAGATGCACGGCGGGAGCGCCGCGATCCAGCACATCGACACCGAGACGGGCGAAGTGAGCATCCAGCTCGGCGGCGCCTGTTCCGGCTGTGGCATCTCCCCCATGACGATCCAGGCGATCAAGAGCCGGATGGTCAAAGAGATTCCCGAGATCACGAAGGTCCACGCCGACACCGGCATGGAAGGCATGGGCGGCGAGGGCGGCCACGGCGGCATGGAGCCGTCCTTCCCCGGCGAGACGACCGACGACGGCGAGACGACCGACGAAGGCCCGCAGGCCCCGTTCTAAGCACACTCGTCCCGGCCGCGGTGTTTTTCGCTCCTCGGGAGCGACGGTGCTGGCGCCGAGCGACGGATCGGCCTGAAGGAAGGTTTAATCCGGACCCGTCCGTGTCGCGTCTATGAACGCTCGTGAACTCGCCGTGAGCGCGGAGTACGTCGTCGCCATCGAGACGGGCGACGACTGGCGGGAGGCCATCGAGCACGTCGCCGAGGCGGAGGGAGTCGCGTCGGCGTGGTTCACCGGCACGGGGACGGTCGACGACGCGGACGTGTGGCACTACGATCCCGCGAGCGAGGAGCACCGCGCGGTCCGGTTCGACGAACCGCTGACCGTCGCCGCCTGTGTCGGCGGCGTCTCGGCCGCCGCGGACGGAGACGGGGCGTTCGCCCGGCCGCACGCCGTACTCACCCGCCCGAGCGGGCAGGCGGTCGGCGGCTACCTCAACGCCGCGACCGCAGTGGAGGGTACGGTCCACCTCCGGGCCTTCGAGGAGTCGTTCGACCAACCGACCGACGCGACGCCCGAGCCGTGACGCCGGACGACGAGCGGTACTTCGAGCGGATGGAGGAGCGTCTCGACGAGGCGTTCGACCGCGCGGAGCGGGCCAGAAGCCACGGCGTCGATCCCACCACCGAGGTCGAGATTCCGGTCGCCCGCGACATGGCCGACCGGGTGGAGAACATCCTCGGTATCGACGGCGTGGCTGCGCGGGTTCGCGAACTCGACGGTCAAATGAGCCGCGAGGAGGCGGCGCTCGCGCTCGTCACCGACTTCGTCGAGGGGTCGGTCGGCGACTACGACACGGACGCCGGCGTAGTCGAAGGGGCGGTCCGGACGGCAGTCGCCCTCCTGACCGAGGGGGTCGTCGCCGCCCCCATCGAGGGAATCGACCGGGTAGAGGTGCTGGAGAACGACGACGGCACCGAGTTCGTCAACGTCTACTACGCCGGACCGATCCGCTCCGCGGGTGGGACCGCCCAGGCGCTCTCCGTGCTCGTCGCCGACTACGCCCGCTCGCTTCTGGGCATCGACGAGTTCAAACCCAGAGACGACGAGATCGAGCGCTACGCCGAGGAGGTGAGCCTCTACGACGCCGAGACCGGTCTCCAGTACACGCCCAAGGACAAGGAGACGAAGTTCATCGCCGAGCACGTGCCGATCATGCTGGACGGGGAGGCGACGGGCGACGAGGAGGTCTCCGGCTTCCGGGACCTCGAACGCGTCGACACCAACTCGGCTCGCGGGGGGATGTGTCTCGTCCTCGCGGAGGGCATCGCGCTGAAGGCGCCGAAGATCCAGCGGTACACGCGGGACCTGGACGAGGTCGACTGGCCGTGGCTACAGGACCTCATCGACGGAACGATTGGCGAGGACGACGACGACACGGCGGAGGCGAGCGGCGACGGCGGCGAGGCGGCGAACGCGGACGACGCGGGCGACGACACCGCGGCCGGCCCGCCGCGGGTCGATCCCTCGGGGAAGTTCCTGCGCGATCTGATCGCCGGCCGGCCGGTGTTCAGCCACCCCTCGGAGTCCGGGGGCTTCCGCCTTCGGTACGGGCGCGCCCGCAACCACGGCTTCGCGACGGCGGGCGTCCACCCCGCGACCATGCACCTCGTCGACGACTTCCTCGCGACGGGGACGCAGATCAAGACCGAGCGTCCGGGGAAGGCGGCGGGAGTCGTCCCGGTCGACAGCATCGAGGGACCGACCGTCCGCCTCGCGAACGGCGAGGTGCGCCGCATCGACGATCCGGCGGAGGCGCTTTCGGTCCGCAACGGCGTCGAGGAGATCCTCGACCTCGGCGAGTACCTCGTCAACTACGGCGAGTTCGTCGAGAACAACCACCCCCTCGCGCCCGCCTCCTACACGGTCGAGTGGTGGGAGAAGGAGTTCGAGGCGAGCGGCGCGGACGTGCAGGCGCTCCGGGACGACCCGCGCGTCTCCCTCGGCGATCCGACAGCGGACGAAGCGCTCCGGTGGGCGACGGAGTTCGACTGCCCCCTCCACCCGGCGTACACCTACCTCTGGCACGACGTGAGCGTCGCGGCGGTCGACGAACTCGCGGACGCCGTCGCCGGCGGCGAGACCGTCGCCGTCGAGGGCGACGGTGGGATCGGACGCGTCGCGCCGGGGGGCGACGAATCGACGGCCGACACGCTCGTCGTCGACCGTGCCGAGCGTTTGCAGCGAACGCTCGAAACGCTCCTCGTCCAACACGTCGCGACCGACGACGCGATCCGGATCGCCGACTGGCGGCCGCTCGCCCGCTCGCTCGGCGTGACGACCGACCTCGACCGCGAGTGGCGCCTCGACGACCTCTCGGCGGCCGCCCGGGAGTACGCCGACGGCGAGAACGCCGTCCGCGCCGTCAACGAGGTGGCGCCGTTCGCCGTCCGGGAGCGGGCGCCCACCAGGATCGGCAACCGGATGGGGCGCCCGGAGAAATCGGAGAGTCGCGACCTCTCGCCCGCGGTCCACACCCTCTACCCCATCGGCGAGGCGGGAGGGAGCCAACGCGACGTGGGGAGCGCGGCCAGTACCCGCACCGACGAGGGGAAGGGCATCGTGAACGTCCAGGTGGGTCGGCGGGGCTGTGGCGACTGTGGTGCGACCACCCACCGCACGCAGTGTCCGGACTGCGGGAGTCACACGGAGCCGGTCTACGAGTGCGAGTCCTGCGAGCAGGTGATCGAACCCGACGAGTCCGGGCGGGTCCACTGCGACCGCTGTGACCGGGACGTGACCAGCGCCGAGTGGCGACGGCTCGACCTCGGGGAGCGGTATCGGGAGGCGCTCGACACCGTCGGCGAGCGCGAGGCGGCGTTCGAGATTCTGAAAGGAGTGAAGGGTCTCACCTCGGCGAACAAGACGCCCGAGCCGATGGAGAAGGGCGTCCTGCGGGCCAAACACGGCGTCAGCGCGTTCAAGGACGGGACGGTCCGCTACGACATGACTGACCTCCCGGTGACGGCCGTCCGCCCCGAGGAACTCGACGTGACCGCCGCCGACTTCCGCGAGCTGGGCTACGAGACCGACATCGACGGCGACCCGCTCCAGTTCGACGACCAGCTGGTCGAACTCAAGGTACAGGACATCGTCCTCTCGGACGGCGCGGCCGAACACCTCCTGAAGACGGCGGACTTCGTCGACGACCTGCTGACGGAGTTCTACGACCTGCCGCCGTTCTACGAGGTGGCGGAACGGCAGGATCTGGTGGGCGAACTCGTCTTCGGGATGGCGCCGCACACCTCGGCCGCGGTGGTCGGGCGCGTGGTCGGATTCACGTCGGCGTCGGTGGGGTACGCGCATCCGTACTTTCACGCGGCGAAGCGGCGGAACTGCTTCCATCCGGAGACGAAGGTGTGGTACCGGGACGAGACGGGGGCGTGGCACCACGAACGAATCGAGACGCTGGTGGAGGAGCGTCTCGATCCGGAAACGGCCACATTGGACGACTTCGGGACGCTCGTACAGGAACTCGACGGTGAGATTAGCGTGCCCAGTATCGACGCCGACGGGGAGCAGGTGCTGAAGCCGGTCGAAGCCGTGTCGAAACACCGGTCGCCCGATCACCTCGTCGAGATCAAGACACAGAGTGGCCGGACGATTACGGTCACGCCGGATCACGAAGTGCAGGTGTTCGACAGTGGAGGAATCGAATCGAAACGAGCGTCGAGGGTCGCGGACGACGACCAGCTAATCAAACCCGCACATCTCGATACGGTGGCACCAGCGGACGAGCCACACCGTATCGATGTGTTCGCGGAACTACTACAGAGAGATGTGGTCGACTGCGACCGCTTGACCGTCAGCGGAATAGCGAAAGACGAACTCTACGATCTATTTACCGAGGCACTGAGCGACGAGTGGGAGGGGACGTTCCATCCGCTGAAAAGTACCGCCGAGTACCTCGGACTGTCGAAAAAGGCCCTGAGTAACTACGTCTATCGGGAGAGTCTTCCCGTGCAACTGCTGTACCGGTTGTTCGACGCCACCGATGCGCTTCTCTCGGCCGTCCCAGACGATGTGAAACTCGGTGTCAAGCGAGATCGAGTGCAGATGAATCGCTTCGTCGAATTGAACGAGCGAGTTGCCACGCTCTTGGGCTACTACGCCGCGGAAGGGTTCGCTCGTGCACAAGAGACACCCGAAGGGACGATCCACCAGACGACGATCTGTGGAACGGAATCCGAGGCCCGTGAATTCTACGTGGAGACGTTCCGGTCGGAGTTCGGTGTCGAGCCGTATCGTGAAAACGAGGCGAAAGTAACCGTTTCGGGACGTCTATCCCGCGCATTCTTCGATACGATCTTGGATGCAGGAGTGTCCGCGGAAACCAAGCGCGTTCCACAGCCCATATTCGACTCGTCGAATCGGATCGTCGCGGCGTATCTCCGCGGATACTTCAGCGGCGATGGATCGATCGATTCGACGGGAACGACGGTCTCTGCGACGACAGTGAGCAGCGACCTCAAAGAGGATATCGTCGCGCTCCTGACCCGTTTCGGTATCGAAGCACGGATCAGGCACGTTGAGTCGGTCTTGCTCCAAGACCAGTGTCCGGAGTACGACGACGACGGCGATACGTCCATGTCGAAGCCAGCGTACGTCGTTCATCTCGGCGGTGAACGCAGCGTTCGATTCTCGAAGCGGATCGGATTCCATCTGTCACGGAAAGCGAAAACGCTTCGCCGTAATGTCGCTGAACGGAGTGATACGGGGGGACACGCGCGCTGTTTCGACGGCGGAAATAGCGGCTATCTCTTAGATCCCGTTGAGTCAACGAGCATCAGCACGGCTGAATCCGATTCAGTGTACTGCCTCACCGTCTCGGACACCCACTCCCTGATTACGAACGACCTGTCAAACTCCCAATGTGACGGGGACGAGGACTGCGTCATGCTTCTGATGGACGGCCTGCTCAACTTCAGTCGGGAGTTCCTTCCCGACCAAAGGGGTGGCAGAATGGACGCTCCCCTCGTCATGTCCTCCCGCATCGACCCGACCGAAATCGACGACGAGGCCCACAACATGGACGTGGTGCGGGAGTACCCCCTGGAGTTCTACGAGGCGACCCGCGAGATGGCCGACCCGGAGGACGTTGACGTCGAGATCGCGGAGGCGTCGCTGGGGACGGAGTCGGAGTACCACGGCTTCGACCACACGCACGACACCTCGAACATCGCGCTGGGACCGGATCTGTCGGCGTACAAGACGCTGGACTCGATGATGGACAAGATGGACGCCCAGCTGGAGCTGGCCCGTAAACTCCGCGCAGTCGACGAGACGGACGTGGCCGAGCGGGTCATCGAGTACCACTTCCTCCCGGACCTGATCGGCAACCTCCGGGCGTTCTCCCGGCAGGAGACGCGGTGTCTGGACTGTGGCGAGTCGTACCGGCGGATGCCGCTCTCGGGCGACTGCCGGGAGTGTGGCGGCCGCGTCAATCTGACCGTCCACGAGGGGTCGGTGAACAAGTACATGGACACCGCCATCACGGTGGCCGCGGAGTTCGACTGCCGGCCCTACACCAAACAGCGACTCGAAGTGCTGCAAAAGAGCCTGGAGAGCGTCTTCCAGAACGACCGGAACAAGCCGTCGCGGCTGGACGACTTCATGTAGCGCGGCGAGCGAAGTACACATACGGGCGGCGACTGTTGGAACGTTCGATGCCCTCCAGACGAGCGTTCCTCGCCGCGTTGACGGCGATTGCTGGCTGTACGAATCGGTCGGCCGAGTCGACGCGAACCGCGACGGCGACACCGACGCCCGCGACCGGATCGGTCCCCGTCCGCTGGCGCCACGAGACGCCACACGACGCGCTCGACGTCGTGTCGCTCGCCCCCGGCGCCGACGGTCCGGCGGTGTACGTCGGGAGCGACGGCGGCGGCGAGGGCGAGGACGGCCACGCCATCCACGCCGTCGACCCGGCTGACGGAACCGAACGGTGGCGCGTGTCGCTCCCGAATCCGGTCGTGACCGAACCGGTGTACGCCGAGGGCGAGGCGGGACCGCGCGTCTACGTCGCCACCCGTCGGGCGAGCGACGCGGCCGAACTGTACGCGCTCGACCCCTCGCGCGGGACGCGCGTCTGGGGGTTCGACGCGCCCGAGCGACGGCGGGTCTTCCTCCTTGGTGCGACGGACGAGACGGTGTTCGTGGGGACGCGGGACGACGACCAGTCGCGGAGCGGTGAGACCATCCACGCGCTGGCCGCCGAGGACGGGCACGAGCGGTGGCGCGTGGAGAGCGGCGACGCGCTCCCGACCGGCCACGCGGTCCGCGGGGAGACGCTCGTCGTGCGGACGCCGGCGCGGGTCCGGGCGCTCGACGTGACGACGGGCGCGGAGCGCTGGCGGGTCGACAGTCCGACCGTGATGTACGGGCCGGCCGTCGACGCCCGGGGCGAGCGGCTGGTCGTCGGCTACGACAGCGCGGTGCGCGCGCTGGGGCTCGCGGACGGGCACGAGCGCTGGCGCCGCGACGTCGACTTCACGATATCGGGGGTGCTGACCCCGCGTGCGGCCGCGAGCAGGACGGCGTTCGTGGCCGACCGAGCGGGGCGACTGCTGGCCCTAAGCCCGCTGGACGGAACCACGCGGTGGACGCTGTCGGTCGACGCCGACGCGTTTCGGCCACACGTCGCCCGGACGAGCGAACGGCTGTTCGTCGGCGGGCCGGGGGTCTACGCCCTCGATCCGGTCTCCGGCGAGCGCGAGTGGTCGTTCACGCCCCCGGCGGTCGACGTGAGCGTTCACGCCGCGACCGTCGTCTTCGCCGCCGTCGGCCGCGACCGAATCCACGCGCTCGACCCGGCGAGCGGCGCGGAGCGGTGGCGGTTCGCCCCCGGACCGATACTCGCCGGGCCGGCCACCGCCGGCGACCTCGCGTTCGTCGGCGTCGGGGGAACGGTGTACGCCCTCGACGGTCGAACGGCGGCGAACTCCCGGCTGGACCGAAGGTAGAGCGTCCCGCACCGGCGTTCGGTCACTTCCGAACGCGACAGCTGTTCCGCCCCAGTGCGGCGTTGATCGGACAGCGCCGTGCGCCGACGGTGGCGAACATCACGCCCGCGAACAGGAGGGTCGCGCCCGCGACGACGATCTGTCGGCGCCCGCCGAGGCCGCCGCCGTAGACGACGACCGCCATCGACGAGAGGAGAGCGAGCGTGCCGAGGACGAGCCGGACGGTACGGTCGGTGCCGCCGACGTTCGGTTCCATGCGAATCGTTACTCGTCCGATACGAAAAAATCGTGCGCCCCTACTCCAGGTATCCCAGGTCGCGCAGCCGTTCCTGTGCCTCCTCGTCCATGTCGGCGACGGCGTCGTCGGTCACGTCGGCGTCGGTGGCGCCGGCCCACGCGCCGCCGACGCGGGACTCGAACGTCGCGAGCGTCCGTTCGGTCGCGCGGACGACGTCGTCGTCCCCGTCCACGAGGTCCCGACGCTCGCCGGGGTCGTCGTCGAGGCGGTAGGCCTCGTCCTCGATGCGGTCGATGCGGACGTACTTCGCGTCGGGACGGCGGGCGGCGCGCATGCGCGCGTAGAAGCGCGAGTCTTCGGGCAGGTCGATACCCGCGGCGGCGGCTTTCTCCTCCAACTGTTTGAGTTCGACCACGGGCCGAGAGTACTCGACGAAGCCGTACGTCCCGTCCGGAGCGGCGGCCTGTCCGGGGTCTGGGTCGTCGACGCCGTCGAAGGCGCGGTAGTCGGGCGAGAGGAGCGAACGGGTGGGGTCGCGAGCGACGGCCGTCTCGCCCGGGGCGGCCGGCTCGCCGCCGGGCACGTCCAGGGCGTCGAGGACGGTGTGGTACAGGTCGAGGAGTTCGACGGTGTCGGTCCGGCGGTCGGCGTCGAGGTCGGGGTGTTTGACCACGAGCGGCACGTTCACCAGCGGGTCGTAGAGACAGAACTCGTGGCCGTAGAGGTCGTGTTCGCCGTGGAGTTCGCCGTGGTCGGCACAGACGATCACGGTCGTCTCCTCCCACTCGCCCTCGGCTTTCAGCCAGTCGAACAGGCGAGTGAGCTGGGCGTCGATGTGGGCGATTTCCGCGTCGTAGAGGCTCCCGATGTCGGCCCACTCGTCGTCGTCGATGTCGCGGGCGCCGGAGTTGTACTCCTTGGAATTCTGGCATACCGCCGCCGAATCGACGCTCGGGGCGAACTCCGCGGCGAACTCGTCGGGCGGGTGGTAGGGGAGGTGAGCGTCCATCAGATTGATGAACGCGAACCAGTCCTCCGACTCCTCGACGAACGCCTTGGTGCGGTCGACGACGGCGGGCGTCTTGGAGTCGGCGCCCTCGCCGCCGGCGAAGTACTCGTGGGCGACGTTGCCGAGGGAGACGAGTTTGTCGGCGAGGGTTCTGAGACGGTCGTTGTCGTTCATCGTCTTCCACGCGCGGGCGAGGGGACCGGAGAGCAGGTCGCCGGGCATCACCTCGAAGAAGTTGTCCTGGTCGTCGAAGCCGTCGGTGAGGTGGGTGTACGGCGTGATCCAGGCGTTCGAGGAGTAACACGCGGTGTCGTAGCCGGCCGCCGAGAGCGTCTCGGCGAGCGTGGTGGCACCTTCCAGATAGGGGTTCTCCTGATCGGCGCCGTGCTGACTGGGGTAGAGACCGGTGAACAGGGAGGCGTGAACGGGGAGGGTCCACGGCGCGGGGGCGACGGCCTCCTCGAAGACGGTGGCCTCGGTCGCGAAGTCGGCGAGACCGGGCGTGGTCGGCCGGTCGTAGCCGTAGGGAGTGAGGTGGTCCGCCCGAACCGTGTCCATGACGACGAAGAGGACGTTTCCGGGGGCGTCGCTCGACATGCTCCTCAGTGAGTGGGACGCGCGAATAAAGCCCGCGGATCGGCGACGAGTGGAGGCGAGCCTGGGAACGGCGTATGAACCCGATACCGTTGGCGGGGAACTTACCGCCAGTCGTCGAGGCCGGTCGCGTCGCGGAGCTGGATAGACATCCAGGCGTCGTCACGCGAGACGTCGGCGATGACGAACTCCGGACGTCCAGTCCCGTCGTCGACCGAGGCCATGACATCCGAACTCTGTCCCCCCACAGTCGTCACGTCGGGCGCCATGCATGGTAGATAGTAACAACCTCATATAAAAACGTCGATACGAAGGGCGCCACACCTTCGCAGAGTATTAGGAGGTGGACGGCGGAACAGAGTGCATGCACGTAGCCGACGCGATGACGCCCCGCGCGGACGTCGTGACCGTCGACCTCCCGGGAACCCGGGACGACGCGCTGGAGTATCTACAGGAGCGGGGCTTCTCGTCGATCCCCGTCGTCAAGCCAACGGAGGACGGGGAAGCGTATCGCGGCCTCGTCTCGCGGGACGATCTCATCGAGAACCCCGACGAGGACCAGCTCGCGCTCCTGATGCGGGAGGTGCCGACGACGACGGCTGACACCGACCTCGTCGACGTGGCGGCGATGATGATCGCCGAGGACGCCCGTCGAGTGCCGGTCGTCGACGACGGACTGGTCGGGATCATCACCGTGACGGACGTGGTGCGGGCCATCGCGCGCGGCGACGTGGACGGCGAGACGCCGGTCGGGTCGCTGGCGACGGCGGCAGTGAACACCACCTATCAGGGGACGCCGCTGACGGTCGCCGAGCGGGAGATCAACTACGCGAACGTCCCGTACGCGGTCGTCCTCGACGACGACGGCGAGATGACGGGGATGCTCACCGAGGTCGACATCATCGACGTCGCCCGCGTCGTGGAGGGCGAAGACGACACCGGCGAGAGCATCGCCAACCAGGACGACGAGTGGATGTGGGAGGGGATCAAGGCGGTCGGTAACCGCTACTTCCCGACCCGGAACGTCGAGATCCCGCGCGAACCCGTCGCGACGTTCATGACCGAAGACGTGGTGACGGTCTCCGGGCGGAAGACCGCGAAGGAAGTCGCCCGGCTCCTGCTCTCGAACGACGTCGAACAGGTCCCGCTGATCGACGGCGGCGCGCTCGCCGGCATCGTCCGCGACGTCGACCTCCTGAAGGGGATATGAGCGACGCACGAGCCATCACCGAACTCGCGAAGCGCCGCGGCTTCTTCTTCGGTGCGAACGAGGCGTACGGTGGCGTCGCCGGGTTCTACACCTTCGGTCCCGAGGGCGCGGCGCTCAAGCGCAACGTGGAGACCGCGTGGCGTGATCGCTTCACCGTCCGCGAGGGCAACGACGAGATCGAGGCACCGACCATCGCACCCGAGGCCGTCTTCGAGGCGTCGGGTCACCTCGACGGCTTCGACGACATGCTCGTCGAGTGTGGCGAGTGTGGCGAGAGCCACCGCGCCGACCACCTGATCGAGGACGCGAGCGACGTCGAGGAGGCCGAGAGCCTGCCGATCCCGGAAGTCGAGACGCTGATCGCCGAGTACGAGGTGGCCTGTCCCTCGTGTGGGGCGCCGCTGGCCGGCCGGTCCGTCGAGGAGTTCAACCTCATGTTCGAGACGGCCATCGGTCCCGGCTCCGGCCAGCCGGGCTACCTCCGCCCCGAGACGGCACAGGGCATCTTCGTCGAATTCCCGCGGCTGAAGGAGTACGCGCGCAACAAACTCCCGTTCGGGATCACGCAGATCGGGCGCGCCTACCGCAACGAGATCAGCCCCCGGAAGGGGATCGTTCGCACTCGCGAGTTCACGCAGGCGGAGCTGGAGCAGTTCGTCGACCCGGACGCCGACGAGCCACCGCTGGACCGCGTGGCTGACGTGTCGGTCCGGCTCTACCCCGCCGCCGAGCAGGAGGACCCGGACGGCGAGTACGTCGAGACCACGGTCGGCGAGGCGGTCGAGGCGGGCGTGATCGCGAGCGACTGGGTGGCCTACTACCTCGGCGTCGCCCGCGAGTGGTACGACCGAATCGGCGTCGACGGCGACCGATTCCGGTTCCGCCAGCACCTTCCTGGCGAGCGCGCCCACTACGCCGCCGACTGCTGGGACGCCGAGAGCGAGGTGAGCGGTGCGGCCGAGGACCTCGACGACCCCGCGTCGGGCGACTGGATCGAGATCGCCGGCTTCGCCTACCGCGGCGACTACGACCTCTCCAAGCACGCCGACCACGCCGACGACGACTTCACGGTCTTCGAGCAGTACGACGAGCCGCGGACGGTCGAGCGGGCGGTCGTCGACCCCGACATGAGCGTCCTCGGCCCGGAGTTCGGCGGGCGGGCGGGCGACGTGGCCGACGCCCTACGCGACCTGGCCGAGCGCGATCCGTCGGCGTTCGAGGGCGAGACGGTGACCGTCGAGGTCGACGGCGAGGCGGTGACCGTCGACGGCGAGGTGGCGAACTTCCGGATCGAAACACAGACCGAGGCGGGCGAGCACGTCACGCCCCACGTGGTCGAACCCTCCTTCGGCGTCGACCGGACGGTGTACACGCTGATCGCACACGCCTACGACCGCGACGTGATCGACGACGAGGAGCGCACGTACCTCTCGCTCGCGCCGGAAGTGGCGCCGACGGACGTGGCCGTCTTCCCGCTGGTGAGCGACGACGCGCTCGAATCGCTGGCCGACGACGTGGTCGCCGACCTGCGGGCGGCGGGGCTGTCGGTCGCCCACGACGACTCCGGCAACATCGGGCGCCGATACCGCCGTCAGGACGAGGTCGGGACGCCGCTGTCGGTGACCGTCGACCACGAGAGCGTCGAGGACGAACCGGAGACGGTGACGGTCCGGGATCGGGACACGACCGCACAGGTCCGAGTCCCGACGGCCGACCTCCCCGACCGCCTCGGCGCCATCCTCGACGGGCGAGCGGCCTTCGCCGACCTCCTCGACACCTACGAGCGGGTCGAGACGGACGTGACGCGTTCGTAACATGGCGGAGCTTCGGCGACGCGCCGTCCACGCCAGCGGCGTCGGCTTCCCCGCACTCTACCTGCTGGGGCTCGCCGACTGGCCGACGCTCCGCTGGCTGCTCCTCGCCGGTTCGGCCGTCGCCGCGGGTCTCGAAACGATCCGGCTCGGCGTCGGTCTCGACTGGGCGATCTACGAGACGCTCACCCGGGAGTACGAGGCCGACAACGTCGCCGGCTACGCGCTCTACATGTTCAGCATGACGGCCGTCGCGCTGGTGTTCGTCCCGCCGGTCGCCATCCCTGGCATGTTGATGCTGGCCATCGGCGATCCGGTGAGCGGCCTGCTCGGCTCGAACGAACCGGGGCGGGCCAAACGCGCGAGCGTCGTCGCCATCATGTTCGCCGTCTGTTTCACGCTCGCCGCCGTCGTCCTCGTCGAGTCCGTCGCGCTTCCGACCGCGCTGATCGCCGCGGCCGTCGGCGGGGCCGGCGCGACGATTGCCGACGGGTTCACCCCCGTCGTTCGGGGGTACGTCCTCGACGACAACCTCACCATCCCGCCGGTGGCGTGTACGGGCATCTGGCTCGTGGTGACCGCGGTCGGGTAGGAGCGTTTGGAACTGTTCGCCCACCGGATCGCACGCAGTCCAGCGATCCGGCCGGGCCGGCGGAGCGGCGGGCGTACCGCCGCCCGTTCGCAAGATATTAGTAGCGAGCCGCGATTTCTAGCGTCAATGGACCGGACGCCGGCACTCTCGTCCGAACTCGTCCGCCCCTCACCCGCGGTCCGACGACCGCGACGACCGGGCCGTTAGGCCCACCTCTCTCTCACTCACCTCGTCCGGCCGAATCCGCAACGACTCCGCGTGAGCGTCCCGTTTCGCATTTAATTTCAATTATAAAAACGTAGAATTTAAGTCCGTGAAGGGTCGAGAAGTCGGTAATGACACGTGTGGCACTCGCATTCTCCGGCGGTCTCGACACCACAGTATGCGTCCCACTGCTCGAAGAGGAGTGGGGGTACGACGAGGTCGTCGGCGTAACGGTCGACGTCGGACAGCCCGAAGCGGAGTTCGCCGAGGCCGCGGAGACGGCCGAGGCGCTGGATCTGGAACACTACGTCGTGGACGCGAAAGCGGAGTTCGCCGCCCAGTGTCTCGACTCCGTGCGCGCCAACGCCACGTACCAGGGCTACCCGCTCGGGACGGCGCTGGCGCGGCCGGTCATCGCCGAGGCCATCCTCGACGTGGCAAAAGAGCAGGACTGCGACGCCGTCGCCCACGGCTGCACCGGGAAGGGGAACGATCAGCTTCGGTTCGAGGCGGTGTGGCGCGCCTCCGACCTGGAGGTCATCGCGCCGGTGCGCGAACTCGGCCTGACCCGCGAGTGGGAGATCGAGTACGCCGCCGAGAAGGATCTGCCCGTCGAGGGCGGCAACGAGGGCGTCTGGAGCATCGACACGAACCTCTGGAGTCGCTCCATCGAGGGCGGCGACCTCGAACAGCCGGGACACGTCCCCGGCGAGGAGATCTACGACTGGACGCGTGCGCCCTCGGGCGACACCGAGGAGATCGAACTCACCTTCGAGAACGGCTATCCCACCGCCGTCGACGGCGAGGAGATGGAGCCTATCGCGCTGATCGAGCACCTCAACGACGTGGCCGGGCGGTACGGGGTCGGGCGCACGGACATGATGGAAGACCGGATGCTCGGGCTGAAGGTGCGCGAAAACTACGAGCACCCGGCGGCGACGACGCTGCTGAACGCCCACGAGACGCTGGAGTCGCTCGTGTTGACCAAGGAGGAACGCGACTTCAAGCGTCTCGTCGACGACGAGTGGTCCCAGAAGGGGTACGAGGGGTTGGTCGACGCGCCGCTGATGGGGGCGCTGGAGGGCTTCATCGACGCCACGCAGACCCGGGTGACCGGGACGGTCACGATCCGGTTCGAGGGAGGGCAGGCCCGCCCGGTCGGCCGCGACAGCGACTACGCCGTCTACGACGAGAGCTTCGCCTCGTTCAACACGGAGGACGTGGGGTCGATTACGCAGGCCGACGCGACGGGCGTCGCGAAGTACCACGGCTTCCAGGAGCGCCTCGCGGCGAAGGTGCTCGCGAAGGCCGAAGAGGAGGAGTAGTCGTGCACGTCGGACTGCTGTACTCCCGGATCAGGCGCGACGAGAAGCTCCTGCTCTCGGAACTGCGGGACCGCGGCCACGAGGTGACGAAAATCGACGTCCGCAAAGAACGGTTCAACATCCGCGAGGCGCCGGCCGCGTTCGACGACGTGGACGTCGCGGTCGACCGCTGTCTGGCGACCAGCCGCAGCAAGTACGTCACGCGCTTCCTCGACGCCTACGGCGTCCCCGTGGTCAACGCCGCCGACACCGCCGAACTGTGTGCGGACAAGGTGAAAAACAGCCTCGTGCTGGAGGCGGCGGGCGTTCCGACGCCGAACACCGACGTCGCCTTCACCACCGACAGCGCGCTCGAATCCATCGAGGCGTTTGGCTACCCCTGCGTCCTCAAACCCGTCATCGGGTCGTGGGGACGGCTGATGGCCAAAGTGGAGAGTCGGAGCGCGGCCGAGGCCATCCTGGAGCACAAGGCCACCCTCGGCCACTACGAGCACAAAGTGTTCTACATCCAGGAGTTCGTCGAGAAGCCGGGGCGCGACATCCGCGTCGTCGCCACGGACGGGGAGCCGGTCGCCGCGATGACCCGGAGTTCGGACCACTGGCTCACCAACGCCGCGAAGGGCGGCGAAGTCGACGAGTTCGAGGTGGACGACGAGGTGGCGGCGCTGGTGAAGCGGGCCTCCGACGCCGTCGGCGGCGGCCTCCTCGGCGTGGACCTCATGGAGACGGGCGACTCCTACACCGTCCACGAGGTGAACCACACGGTCGAGTTCAAGGCGCTCGACTCCTGTGTCGACTTCGACGTGCCCGCGGCCATCGTGGACTGGCTGGAGACCAAGGCCCAGCAGGAGGCGACGGCGTGACCTACACCGCCAGCGTCGTCGGCGCCAGCGGCTTCGCCGGCGGCGAACTCCTCCGCCTGCTGGACGGCCACCCGGAGTTCGAGGTGGCGCAGGCGACGAGTCGGAGCTACGAGCGCAAGACCGTCGGCCACCAGCACCCCAACCTCCGCGGGATGGACCTCCGGTTCAGTTCGCCACAGGACCTCGAATCCGTCGACGTGCTCTTCGCGGCGACGCCCCACGGCGTCTCGATGGAGCGCATCGACGCGTTTCGGGACGCGGCCGACACCGTCGTCGACCTGAGCGCCGACTTCCGACTCGGGAGCGAGGCACAGTACGACGAGTGGTACGACGGCCACGACCGCCCCGAACTCCTCGCGGAGTCGGAGTACGCCCTGCCCGAGATCAACCGCGAGGGGCTGCTCGGGGCGGACCTCATTGCGTCGGGGGGCTGTAACGCGACGGCGACGATCCTCGGGCTGAAACCCCTCTTCGACGCCGAGATCCTCTCGGGCGACGAGCAGGTCGTCGTCGACGTGAAGGTGGGGTCCTCGGAGGGCGGCGCCGGGGGCGGCGCGGCCTCCTCGCACCCCGAACGGTCGGGGATCGTCCGCCCGTACGCCCCGACCGGTCACCGCCACGAGGCCGAGATCGAGGAGTTCCTCGGGTGTTCGGTCTCGTTCACCGTCCACGCGGTGGACATGATCCGCGGCGCCGCCGCGACCTGTCACGTCTTCCCCGACGGGCCGGTTCGGAAGAAGGACCTCTGGGGCGCCTATCGAGACTCGTACGACGACGAGCCGTTCATGCGCACCGTCGCCGGCGGGGGCGGCGTCTACCGCTACCCGGAACCGAAGGCGGTGGCGGGGACCAACTACGGCGAGGTCGGGTTCGAGGTCGACCCCGGGAACGAACGCCTGGTCGTCTTCTCCGCCATCGACAACATGATGAAAGGCTCGGCGGGACAGGCGGTCCACGCCGCCAACGTCGCCCTCGGGATCGACGAGACGGCGGGGCTGACGTTCCAGGGACTGCATCCGGTGGGGGCACCGTAGCATGACGGTGGTCGTCAAGATCGGCGGCGCGAAGGCCGTCGATCCGGCTGGCGCCGTCGCGGACGTGGCGGCCCTCGTCGAGTCGGGGGAGTCCGTCGCCGTCGTCCACGGCGGCTCGACCGCGGTCGACGACCTGCTCTCCCGTCTCGACATCGAACCGACGTACGTCGAGACGCCGGGCGGCGTCGTCGGCCGGTTCACCGACGAGGCGACGATGGAGGCGTTCACGATGGCGATGGGGCGGGTGAACACCGACCTCGTCGCCACCTTCCGCGAGGCTGGCGTCGACGCCGTCGGTCTCTCGGGTGTCGACGGCGGTCTCGTCACCGGTCCCCGGAAGTCGGCGGTGCGCGTGATCGAGGACGGCAAGAAGAAGATCAAGCGCGGCGACCACTCGGGAAAGATCGAGTCGGTGAACGCCGAGTTGCTGGAGCAGTTGCTGGGCGACGGCTACACGCCCGTCGCCGGGCCACCGATGCTCGCCGACGACGGCGTGCCGGTGAACACGGACGCCGACCGGATGGCGGCGGCCGTCGCGGGCGCGCTCGGCGCTCGACTGGTCGTGCTCACCGACGTGGCGGGCGTCTACGCCGATCCCGACGATCCGTCGACGCTGATCGAGTCGGTCGAGACCCCCGCGGAGTACGACGCGCTGACCGACGCCGCGGAGGGGTTCATGACCAAGAAGGTGATGGCCGCGACGGAGGCGCTGGAGTCGGGGGCGAGCGAAGTCGTCGTCGCCGACGCCAACGCCGAGACGCCCGTCACGGCGGCGCTGGACCAAAGCGAAAGCGGTACACACATTCATCGGAGCGCACTGGTGGACACATGAGCGGATTCGTCTTCTCGGAGAAACCCATCGGCATCGAACGCGGCGAGGGACCCTACCTCTACGCCGACGACGGCACCGAGTACCTCGACTTCGGCGCGAGCTACGCCGTCACCCCCGTCGGACACTGCCACCCGCGGGTCGTCGACGCCGTGAAAGCGCAGGCGGAGGAACTCATGTACGTGCAGGCGTCCTATCCCGTCGAGACGCGGACGGAGCTGTACGAGAAGCTGGCGACGGTGGCGCCGCCGGGGCTGGACAACGTCTGGCTCTGTAACTCGGGGACCGAAGCCAACGAGGCGGCGATGAAGTTCGCCCGCAACGCCACGGGCCGGTCGAAGATCGTCGCCACCCGCCGCGGCTTCCACGGTCGCACCCTCGGCGCGCTGTCGCTGACTTGGAAGGACAAGTACAAGAAGCCGTTCGAGCCGCTCGTGGAGGGCGTCGAGTTCGTCTCCTACGGGGACGGCGAGGAACTCGCCGACGCGGTCGACGAAGAGACCGCGGCGGTCTTCCTCGAACCCATCCAGGGCGAGGGCGGTATCCACCCCGCGGACGCGACGTACCTGCGCCGCGCACGCGAGGTGACCGAGGAGGCGGGCGCCGCACTCGTCTTCGACGAGATTCAGACCGGCGTGGGACGGACGGGGACGCTCTGGGCGTGTGAGCGCTCGGAGGTGGAGCCGGACATCCTCACGACGGCGAAGGGGGTCGCCAGCGGTCTCCCCCTCGGTGCGACGGTCTGTGCGGACTGGATCGCCGACGCCGACCCCGAACACGGCTCGACGTTCAGCGGCGGGCCGGTGGTGTGTGCCGCGGCCAACGCCACCCTCGACGTCGTCGTCGAGGAGGACCTCCCGACGCACGCCGCGGACGTGGGGAACTACCTCGTGGAGTCCATCGAGGACGCCGACCTCCCGATCCGCGACGTGCGGGGCCAGGGGCTGATGATCGGCGTCGAGGTGAAGCGGGGGTCGAACCGCCTGCTTCGCGACCTCGCGTTGAACGAGGGGATACTCGCCCTGCCGGCCGGGCGGACCGTCCTCCGCCTCCTGCCGCCGCTGGTCGTCGAGGAGGCACACGCCGACCGGATGGTGGACGCGCTGGAGGCGGTGCTGGGATGACGGCGAGCGAGGGGACGGGGACGGAACTGACCGAGGCCCAGCGACTGCTGGTCGACCTCGTCGCCATCCCCTCGCCCTCGGGAGAGGAGGCGGCGGCGGCCGAACGGCTGGTCGACTTCTTCGAGACCCACGACCGCGAGGCCCGGATCGACGAGGTGGGGAACGTCCACGCGCCGGCCGACGATGCCGTCCTCCTCACCTCCCACATCGACACTGTGCCGGGCGACATCCCGGTGGAGATCCGGGAGGCGGACGACGGTCCGGTCCTCTGGGGGCGCGGGAGCGTCGACGCGACCGGCTCCCTCGCGGCGATGGCCGTCGCCGCCGTCGAGACGGGCGTGAGCTTCCTCGGGGTCGTCGGGGAGGAGGTCGACTCCCGCGGCTCGCGGCACGTCATCGAGAGCGACCGCCCGGCGCCCGGCGCGGTCGTCAACGGCGAGCCGAGCGGGTGGACGGGCATCACGCTCGGCTACCGCGGCCTCCTGGCGGGGACGTACGTCGCCACCAGCGAGTCGGGGCACACGTCCCGCCCGGAGAACAACGCGATCCAGGACGCGATGGACTGGTGGTCGAGCGTCGAAGAGGAGTTCGACCCGGACGAGTACCTGCCCGTCTTCGAGCGCGTCACCTGCAAACCCACGGGGTTCGAGGGCGGCCCGAGCGACGACGGTCTCTCCGTCGAGGCGACGATGGAGGTGCAGTTCCGCGTCCCGCCGGAGTACACCGTCGACGACGTACGCGAGATGGCCGACGGCCGCCTCGACACCGGCACCGTCCACTGGTACGACCGGGTGCCGCCGGTGATGGAGAGCCCGCGAACCGACGTCGCGCGGGCGTTCCGCGCCGCCATCCGGGAGACCGGGGGCGAACCCCGCCTCCTGCGCAAGACCGGGACGGCGGACATGAACGTCTTCGCGTCCGCCTGGGACTGCCCGATGATCACCTACGGTCCCGGCGATTCGGATCTGGATCACGCGCCGAACGAACACCTCGGACTGGACGAGTACGACCGCTCCATCGAGGTGCTGATCGACGCCTGCGAACGCCTGCAACCACAGCCATGATCGAAACGACCGACGTCCTCGACGTGGACGACCTCACGGCCGAGGAGCTAGAGACGGTGTTGGATCGTGCGGCGGCCATCAAGGCCGGCGAGGACGACACGGATCTCGACCGGCGGACGCTCGCGATGGTGTTCGAGAAGCCGAGCACGCGCACCCGCACGTCGTTCGAGACGGCGATGACCCGCCTCGGGGGCCACGCTATCTTCCTCGGTCCGGACGACATCCACCTCGGCAGCGGCGAACCCGTCAAGGACACCGCGCGCGCGCTCGCCGGCTATGCGGACGCCATCATGGCGCGGCTGTTCAACCACGCGGACGCGGAGGAACTCGCGGCCTACGCCGACGTACCGGTGATCAACGGCCTGACCGACGACGCCCACCCCTGCCAGACGCTCGCGGACCTGCTGACCATCCGCGAGCGCTTCGGCGGCTTCGACGACGTGACCGTCGCGTGGGTCGGCGACGGCAACAACGTCGCGCAGTCGTTCGTCCTCGGGGCGGCGCTCGCCGACCTCGACCTCGTCGTCGCCACGCCGCCCGCGTACGGCATCGACGACGACGTGCTGGACCGGGCGGCGGAACTGGGGCAGGTCCCGACCCTCGTCGACGACCCCGCCGCGGCCGTCGACGGCGTCGACGTCGTCTACACCGACGTCTGGGTGTCGATGGGCGAGGAGGACGAACGCGAGGAGAAGCTGAAGGCGTTCGAGGGGTTCCAGGTGAACGCCGACCTCCTCGCCGGGAGCGACGCGGCCGTGATGCACTGTCTGCCCGCCCACCGCGGCGAGGAGATCACCGACGAGGTGGTCGAGAGCGACCGGGCAATCGTCTGGCAACAGGCCGAGAATCGGCTCCACGCCCAGGCCGGGCTGCTGGTCGAACTGCTGGCGTAGCCGTCAGACGGGGTTTTCGAGGAGTTCCCGGCTGTCGTCGTCGATGCCCGTTCGTCCGCCTCGACGGCGCCGAACATCGTGAAATGGCCCCAGAGGCTCGGCATCGGCCGCAGTTCGCCGTCCGGCGCCACAGCTATTGTTCTCGTGATACTAACCAACAGTTAGCGAACAGTCATTTTATAGCTCGGCCGGGGAGAAGTGGCGTCGTCACCGACCGGCGGGATGTGTGAACTAATCGCATAGCCCCGAAACGACTTTTCGTCGGGGAGGACGTGCTACATACCCGTTGTGATGCCGTGCGGTTCGGACGCCAGACTCCCGAACGCGGTTGTCGTCGGGCGTCGTCGTCTCGACCATGGCAACGGCGAACCAGACCACACACGACACCGGCGAACCGAGCGGCAACTGGCGGGCGGGCGTCGTCGGCGGCGTCGCCGGCGCGCTGATCATGGGGGCGCTCGTCCTCGCCATGAACGCACCGACGCTGGCGGTGGCGATTCCCTCTCTGTACACGCTGGCGCCGCCGCCCAGCCCCGGAATCGGGATGGTCGTCCACGTCTCCCACGGCGCGGTACTGGGCGTCGTCTTCGCCGCGCTCGTGGGTGTACTCGACGTCGATGGAACGGCCCAGCGCGTCGGTCTCGGCGTCGCGTGGGGCGTCGCGACGTGGATCGGTCTCGCGGCGCTTCTGATGCCGCTGTGGTTGAGCGCGGTCGGGTCGCCCGCGTCGCCGCCGTTCCCCAACTTCGCGCCTCCGTCGCTCCTGTGGCACGTCGTCTACGGCGCGGTGCTGGGAGGCGTCTACGCGGCGACGGCCGGCCGGCTGTGACCCCGACGCTTTAATCCCAGCGTGCGTAAGGACTGCCGTGGCAGACACGGCGGGATACGAGCGGTTCTTCCCCTACGACGATCCCTATCCGAACCAGCGCGAGGCGATGGACCGGATCGCCAACGCCCTCGCCCGCGGGCAGGACGTGCTGATGGAGGGCGCGCCGGGGACGGGCAAGACGCTCTCCGCGCTCGTGCCGGCACTCTCCCACGCCCGCGAACACGACCGGACGGTCGTCATCACGACGAACGTCCACCAGCAGATGCGGCAGTTCGTCGAGGACGCCCGCGCCATCGCGAACGAGGAGCCGATCCGCGCGGTCGTCTTCAAGGGCAAGGCGTCGATGTGTCACCTCGACGTCGGCTACGAGGAGTGCCGGAGCCTCAAGGAGACCACCCGGTCGCTGGTGGAGGCGGAGGCCGACCGGCGGGAACTCGCCGAGCGCAGCGAGGCGCTCCTCGACGAGGTGCAGGCGGGAAGCGACGAGGCCGGCGAGGCCCGGTCGGCCGTCGTCGAGGAACTGGACGCGGTCGAGGAAGAGATCGAGTCCCTCCGCGACGCGAACGTCTGCGAACACTACCGCGCGAACCTCACCCGCGACACCGACGCCTTCCACGACTGGCTGTTCGACGACGTGCGGACGCCCGAAGAGATCTACGCCTACGCCGACGAGCGCGGCCTCTGTGGCTACGAACTCCTCAAGGAGGGGATGGAGGGTATCGACCTCGCGGTCTGTAACTACCACCACCTACTCGATCCGACCATCCGCGAGCACTTCTTCCGGTGGCTGGGTCGCGACCCCGCGGAGGTGATCACCGTCTTCGACGAGGCCCACAACGTCGAGTCGGCGGCGCGGGACCACGCCACGCGGACGTGCTCGGCGCGCACGCTGGAGGGATCGCTCGCCGAACTCGACGACGCCGACGACTCGCGGGCCGAGCGAGCGAGGAACGTGATCGAGGCGTTCCTTGCGGGACTGGAGACGGCCGTCGACGACGCCCTCGGCTTCGGCGAGCGCGAACAGGTCGGCGACGACTGGCACGATCTCGCCGTCGCCAACGACGACCGCCGGGACGACCTCACGCTCGCCTTCCTCGACGCCTACGAGGGAGCGGGGATCGACGCGGAGATCGACCTCGCGTTGCAGGTTGGCGAACGGCTGGACGAGGCGTACGAGGAGGCGTACCGGCGCGGAGAGACGACGACCCGCAAGGAGTGTTCGACGCTGCAGGCCGCGAGCTTCATCGCGGACTGGATGGGTAAAGGCGCCGAGTTGGGTCGGCATCCGATGGTCGCGGTTCGCCGCGACGGGGGGACGGGGGAGGTGTACGGCCGCGCGGAACTGTACACGTGTATCCCGCGGGAGGTGACGTCGGGGCTGTTCGACGAGGTGAGCGCGAGCGTGTTGATGAGCGCGACGCTCCGACCGTTCGACGTGATCGAGGACGTGCTCGGTCTCTCCGATCCGGTGACCATGGCCTACGGGCTGGCGTACCCCGAGGAGCGTCGACGGACGTTCGCCGTCGAGGGACCGGCGCTGTTCGCGAGCGAGCGCGACGACCCCGAGACGCAGGCGACGGTCGCCGAGACGCTCGCGGACGTGATCCGGATGACGCCCGGCAGCACGCTCTGCTTTTTCCCGTCGTACGCCGAGGCCGAACGCTACCACGACCGGCTCGGTGAGGGCTACCTCGACGAGGCGGGGACGCCCACCGAAGACCTGCGCCGGCGGTTCACCGACGACGACGGCGCGGCACTCTTCACCTCCCTGTGGGGGACCCTCGGCGAGGGGGTGAGCTTCGACGGCGACGACGCCCGGACCGTCGTCGTCGTCGGCGTTCCCTACCCGAAGCTCTCCGAGCGGCTGGAGGCGGTCCAGGACGCCTACGCCCGCGCCTACGACGGCCGCCGGGCGGCGGGCTGGCGCTACGCCGTCGAGATTCCGACCATCCGCAAGACGCGGCAGGCCCTCGGACGGGTGATCCGCGCACCCGACGACTTCGGCGTGCGCGTCCTGCTGGACAAACGCTACACGCGCGCCGGCCGCGACATGGGGAAATACGGCGTCCGCGACTCGTTCCCGCCCGAGGAGCGCGACGAACTCATCGACGTGGCGCCCGAGAAACTGAAGTTCGCGATGCTGAACTTCTACGCCGACCTCGACGCGTACGACGGCGAGCCGCCCGCACCGTGACGATCCAGAAAGCCTTTGAGACGGGAGTCCGGGGACCGACGTATGCGACGGGGAGTCCTCCACCTCGTCCTCCTGATCGCACTGGTCGCCGGCTGTGCGGCGCCCGGCACTGCACCGACCGACACGGCGACGCCGACCGACACGACGGCACCGACCGACACGACGGCACCGACCGACACGGCGACGCCGAAGACGCCGACCCCGCAGCCGGTCGGCGTCGAGTACGTCGTCCGAACCGGCTCGCTCCCCGAGGAATTCCAGTCGGTGAACGTGACCCTGCAGGTGGTCTTCGTCGAGCGCGCCGAGGACGCGGGTCCGTGCTGGCGCGAGACGTTCTCCGGGCCGTACAAGCCGACGATAACGCCCATCGCCCCGCCGAGCGGCGAGTGTCACCGCTCGACACCGGTCACGCTCGATCTCACCGCCGTCGACGACGGGCGGTCGCTGGGACGGATCACGGCCCCCGGTCGATTCACCGCGGGCCACGCCCTCGTCGCCACGAACGTGACGGCGACGTACCGGAACGGGACGACCGTGACCGGGATGCGAGGGGCGGCCGGCAAGCGCGTCAACGTCGTGGAGGGGCGCCCGAACGGCCGGCATCGCGTGACCGTCGGCGTCGAGTCGTACGAAGATCGGAACTACGACTACTGGTTCGTCACGGAGTCGAGCGAGCGAACCTGACCGGCTACTGGGGGAGCGACACCCGCCAGACCGTCTCGCGGCGGGCGCGACTCCAGAGGATGAGTTCCGAAACCGTCCACGTGACCGGGTCGACGTCGAGACGTCGGAGGTCGTCCAGCGCGTCGCCCCCATCGCCGCGGGCCAGCGTGACGTGTGGGACGTACCCCTCGCCCTCCAGGTCGTCGTGGACGGCGCCGAACGTCTCGACCAGCCGCCGGTGCAGGTCGTGGAGACCGGGGCTTTCGACGTCGAGGTAGACCACCGGGGCGGAGCCGCGGGTCGGCGTCTCGAAGGCGTCGATGCCGGTGATCCGCGCCTCGAACGCCGGCGTCGGCGAGAGCGCCCGGCGGAGACGGTCGCGAAGGTGGTCGGACGCCGCCTCGTCGGCCTCGAAGCGCTTGCAGACGAGCGTGTGTCGGTCCCGAATCCGGTCGAACGGTGTGAGCCGCGGGTGGAGGTCGGCCGCGAGGCGCTCGACGACGCCCGGAACGGGGACGTTGAGACTGTACACGGCCGTTAGATCCGGTCGAGGAGCCAGAGCACGATCAACACGACGACGAGCAAGCCGACCAGCGGCCGGAACACGCCGAGCAGGCTGGTGAAGATGTCGAGCACCGTCCCGACGATCTCGAGGACGATCCAGACGACGACCAGGAGGAGGACCAGTTTCAACAGGTCCTCCACGTCCAGTGAGGCGCGGTGCATAGTTCAGGTGGGAGCGGCGCGGGCAAAAGGGTGGTGGACGTCCCGTCTCGACGGTCGGTGCCGGCCGGCCGTCAGCCGATCCGCGACAGGGCGACGGCGGCGAACAGCGCGATCAGCCCCACGAGGAGACCGAACCCGGCGCCCCCGCCCTCCGTCGGGGACGTCGACGTGTCGGCCGGACGGGTCGTCGCGGTCGGTGACGCCGTCTGCGTCGGCGTGTCGGTCGCGGTCGGCGTCGTGTCGGTCGCGGTCGGCGTCGTGTCGGCGGTGGCGTTCCCGGGGGCGACGGCGAACTCGGAGAGTCCCGGCGAGTCGGCGCGGTAGGTCACGTGCGTCCGGTTCCGGTCGATCATCCGAGTAGGGAGCCGCCGCCACGTGCGGTTGGTCGCCCGGTGCCGATAGAGGGCGACGTCGGCGTCGGTCACGTTCCGCTCGCGCAGGCGCGTCCGATTGAGCGCGAACGTCAGCGAGGCGTTGGTGACGTTGGCGTTCGGCACCGTGTGGGTGACGTTGAGATAGCCGAACGGCGGGGCGCCCGGCGGTCGATCGATCCCCTCGCCCGGCCGGGTGGCGGTGGTGACGTTCAGCCGGAAGTCGTCCCGACCGCCGGTCACGGCCATCTCGTGGAACCGAAGCCCCACCTCCGGATGCTCGACGGCGTGTCCGAACCGGATACGGACCGTCCGGTCGGCGGAGGCGTTCCTGACCTGCACCGACGCGTGTCCGGGTCCGTGGTGGGACACCGACACGTTGGCGCCGCCGTGGGGGCCGCCCGGTCCCATCGGTGTCCGTGGCCCGCCGCCTCCGTCGCCACCGCCGCGCTGTTCGACCGCGTCGTTCCCGCCGGGGACCGCGGCGACGACGCCCCCGACCGTGACCACGATCACCAGTACGAGAACGACACCGGGTCGAACGATCATGCGTACTATTCACATACGTTCGCTGATAAGCACTTCGGCGGACGGGGCTGTGCCGACACGTGGAGTGCTCACACGGAGTGTTCGAACCTCAAGCCTTTTGCATCGGACTGCGCTACCGGCAGTCCGACAATGGGTCGTGACGGGGTCGACGGTACGTCGCGCAGTGGCAGGATCGGGTTACACGGGGCCGGGCGGCCGGCCGGAACGATGGGCGCGTGTCGGCGCGGCCGGTCGAACGACTCGATTGACGGTGCCGCGTCGCCTCGGCGCCGGCAGCGAACCCCCGTGGCGACGGGCGATCACTGATCGACACCGATGAGTGCGTCCGCACACAGCCGCGCGCAAAAGTGGTTCCTGAGGTATCAGCACGTCTTCGTCTTCGCCGCGCCGGTGGCGTTCGTCGCCGCCGTGTTCTTCACGGCACCGACGGGCCCGAGCGATCCGGGGATGGACTACTGGCTCGAGTTCTGGTGGCTGTTCCCCGCCTTCCTACTCGGAGCGACCATCGTGAACACGGTCGGTATCAGCGGGTCCGCACTCTTCGTCCCCTTCCTGATTTTCGTCTTCCCGCTGTTCGCCAATCCGCTCGAACCCGAGACGCTGGTGAAAGTGGGTCTCATCAGCGAGGCGTTCGGTCTCTCCAGTTCGTCGGTCGCGTTCATCCAGTACGGACTGGTCGACCGCCGGCTAGCGCTCACGCTCGTCGGCGGGTCGATCCCCTTCGTCGTCGGCGGCGCGTTACTCTCGTTCATCATCCCGGAACCCGTCTTCCACGCACTGCTCGGTCTCGCACTGCTGGCGGCGGCCTCCCTCCTCTTCAAGACGAATCTGGATCACGGCGAGAGTAGCGACGCGGACGCCAACGCGGCCACCGACGGCGGGGCGTCCTCGGCGGACCTCCCGGACGACAGCGGCAAACTCGGGCCGGCGGGCGTCGAGACGGCTGCCGACGGGACGGTGACCCGCGTCGACCGCGAGGGCGACGACTACACCTACACCCGCGGGGGCTACCTGCGGCGGGCCGCGAACTACAGCATCGGCGGCACCTTCCAGGGACTCGCGGGCTTCGGTATCGGCGAACTGGGGCTCATCTCGATGCTCGGGACGAAGGTGCCGGTACGCGTGGCTATCGGGACGAACCACATCGTCGTCGCCCTGACGGCGATTCTGGCGTCCCTCGTCCACGTCTTCGGTGGCGGGGTCGTCGGCGGTCACTCGCTCAGCCTCGCCTCGACGCCCTGGAACATGGTCGTGTTCACGGTCCCGGCGACGGTGACGGGTGGGCAGATCGCCCCCTACGTGTCGAACGCGCTCAGCACCCGGACGATCAAGCGGTTCGTCGCGATGCTCTTCGGGGTCATCGCGACGGCGCTGTTCCTGATGGCCCTCGGACTCGGGTAGCCGGACGTCGGTGCCGCGAGCAAAGGCGAGTAGTCCGGGCTAGCGGTCCGGATCGAGCACGTCGATCCGCATCTCGACGTAGCGTCGCGGCCACTCGGAGAAATGCACCACAAGACGGCCGAGGGGACCCTGCGCCGCGGGGTCTTCGGGAGTCGATTGCCCGTCTCCACGGAGGCCAGTGGGGTCGGTTTCGTGGCTCATCGATGCCGTACACTCGTGTGCCGCCCGTCATAAACATTGGTGACGGTTAGCACGGCACCGTCGGGCGAGCGGACAGGGGTTTCGGCGACTAGAACTCGGAGTCGAGTTCGGGGGCGACGCCGTCGTCGGCGTCGAAGTCGAACTCCCGTCTGAGGTCACGGATGCGGTCGCGGATGTCCGCCGCGAGTTCGAACTCCAGGTTGTCGGCCGCGGCCTGCATCCGCTCTTCGAGCGCCTCGATCCGGTCGCGGGCCGCCGCCTCGCTCTCGGGGGCGTCGCCGGTGACGCCCGAGGTGTCCGTCTCGCTTCCCGGCAGGTTAGTCTCGCCAACCGCCTTCTCGATGGTGGTCGGTTCGTGGCCGTGTTCCTCGTTGAACTGTCGCTGGATGCGGCGGCGGCGGCGCGTCTCGTCGATGGCCGACCGCATCGAGTCGGTCATCTCGTCGGCGTACAGCACCACCTCGCCGTTGACGTTGCGCGCCGCCCGCCCCATCGTCTGGACGAGCGTCGTCTCCGAGCGGAGGAAGCCCTCCTGATCGGCGTCGAGGATGGCGACCAGCGACACCTCGGGGATGTCCAGGCCCTCCCGGAGGAGGTTGATACCGACGAGGACGTCGAACTCGCCGAGGCGCAGCCCCCGGATCAGTTCGTGGCGCTCCAGCGTGTCCGTCTCGTCGTGCATGTACTCCACCGCGACGCCCGCCTCGGACAGGTACTCCGTGAGATCCTCGGCCATCCGCTTGGTGAGCGTCGTGACGAGGACGCGCTCTCCGGCGGCTTTGCCGTCTTCGGATGTCGCCTCCGACGACCCGCGTTCGATCCGGTCGTCGATCCGGTCCACGAGGTCGTCGATCTGTCCCGTGGCATCGGCCACCTCGACCGCCGGATCGACCAGATACGTGGGCCGGACGATCTGTTCGACCACCTGGTCCGAGTGCTCGCGCTCGTAGTCCCCGGGCGTCGCCGAGACGTACAGCATTCGGTTGGTCTTCTCGGTGAACTCGTCGAACGTCAGGGGGCGATTGTCGTAGGCGGTCGGCAGCCGAAAGCCGTTTTCGACCAGCGAGTCCTTGCGCGACTTGTCGCCCTCGTACTGTCCCTTGATCTGGGGGAGGGTCTGGTGGGACTCGTCGACGACCGTGAGGAAGTCGTCGGGGAAGTAATCCAGCAGGGTGTAGGGCGCCGCCCCCGACTCGCGATCCGAGAGGTGGACCGAGTAGTTCTCGATGCCCGAGCAGTAGCCCGTCTCCCGGAGCATCTCGATGTCGAAGGTGGTGCGCTCCTCGATCCGCTGGGCGGCGACGAGATCGCCCTGTCGCTCGAAGTAGGCCACGCGGTCCGCCATCAGATCCTCGATCTCGTCGATGGCCGCGTCCAGTCGCTCCTCGGGGATGGAGTAGTGTTCGGCGGGATGGATCAGGGCGGCCGGCTCCTGACTCTTCACCTCGCCTTCCAGCGGATCGAGTTTCGTCAGGCGGTCGATCTCGTCGCCCCAGAACTCCACCCGGACGGCGTAGCGGCCGTACATGGGGAACACCTCGACGGTGTCGCCGCGGACCCGGAAGGTGCCCTGCGTGAAGTCCACGTCGTTTCGGTCGTAGTTCAGGTCGACGAGGTGGGCGAGCAGGTCGTCGCGACCGATCTCCTGTCCCCGTTCGAGGCGGAGCGCCATGTCGACGTAGTTCGCGGGGTCGCCGAGACCGTAGATGGCCGAGACGCTCGCGACGACGATCACGTCCTCCCGGGTCAGCAGCGAGCGGGTCGCGGAGTGGCGCAGACGGTCGATCTCGTCGTTGATGGAGGCGTCCTTGTCGATGAACGTGTCCGTCTGCTCGACGTACGCCTCGGGCTGGTAGTAGTCGTAGTAGGAGACGAAATACTCCACCGCGTTGTCGGGAAACAGATTTCGAAATTCCTCGTAGAGCTGGGCGGCGAGGGTCTTGTTGTGGGCGATGACGAGCGTCGGCTGCTGTAGCTCTTCGATCACCCACGAGACGGTGTTCGTCTTGCCCGACCCCGTGACGCCGAGGAGCGTCTGTTCGTCCATGCCGGCCTCGTAGCCGGCGACGAGTTCCTCGATGGCGTCGGGCTGGTCGCCCGCGGGGTCGAAGGGGGCGTCGACCCGGAAGGGCTGATCGGCGTCGGGGCGATCCGGCTGGAGCGGGCCCGAGTTCGTGTCGCTCACGGTATCCCTACTGGTCGCTCGACGGACTTGACGGATTCGCTTAGTGGGGGCGTCCACGCGTCGTCGGCGTCACAGTCCCCAGAAGACGGCGAGACCGAGCGTCGTCACGACGGTCACGAGCAACTGGAGGGGTGCGCCGACGCGGACGTAGTCGGTGAATCGGTAGCCGCCGGGACCGTACACCATGAGGTTCGTCTGGTAGCCGATGGGCGTCATGAACGCGGTGGACGCGGCGAACATCACGGCGAGCAGGAAGGCGAGTCGGTTCGCACCGATCCCGACGGCGGTGTCGACGGCGACGGGGATCATCAACACCACCGTCGCCACGGGCGTGATGAGGTTCGCGAGCAGGGCGCTGAGGAGATACACCAGCGCGAGCACGCCCAGAATCGGAAGGACCGCGGTACTGCCGACGAGCAGTCCCGCGATCAGCGCGTCGCCGCCGGTGCGCTGCATCGCCAGCCCGAGCGGGATGACGCCGGCGAGGAGGAAGACGACGTTCCAGCTGACGGCCTTGTAGGCGTCGGTGGGACGCAGACATCCCGTGACGATCATCGCGACGACGCCGCCGAGGGCGGCGATGACGATGGGAAAGAGACCGAGCGCCGCCACGGCGATGACGGCGACCACGATGCCCGCGGCGACCGGCGTTCGGGGGTCGAGCGGGGTGGTCGACGCCTCCGCCCGGGCCGCCTCGGCGAGGTCGCCCGGGTCCTCGGCCTCGCGGACGACGATCACTTCGTCCCGATCCGCGAGGTAGGCGATGGCGCCGGCGGTCGTCTGGAGGAGGAGCGTATCGCCGGCGCGGAGTTGGACGTCGTCGAGTTCGCGTTTGGTAACGGTGTCGCCGCGACGGACGGCCAGGACCGTCGTGTCGAAGCGCTCGTCGAGCGCCGCCTCGCCGATCCGCCTCCCGACGAACCGGGACTCGGACGGGATCATCACCTCGGCGAGCGTCCCTTGATGGGGCGTCTCTGTCAGGTCGTCCGCGGTGACCTCGTCCCGGTGGCGGTGACGGAGACCGTACTCGGTGGCGACGCGGTTGGCGACCTGGAGGGTGGTGCGGACGGTGAGCAGGTCGCCGGCCTCCAGTCGCCGGTCGGTCGTCGTCGCGAGGTACGACTCGCCGTCGCGTTCGATCTGGAGGACGTCGAGGTCCGCGGCGTCGGCGCCCATCTCCGCGACGGCTGCGTCGACGGTCAGCCCGATCAGCGGGGACGACTCGCGGACGACGAGCCGGACGAGGTGGTTCTCCAGATCGAACGACTCCGTGAGGTCGGCCGCGGGATCGATACGCGCAGGCGTGAGCCACCATCCGACCGTGAGCAGGTACGCGGCGCCGACGAGGAAGACAATAGCGCCGAGTTTCGTGAACTCGAACATCGAGAGCGGGTGGCCGAGCAACTGCCGCGAGAGGTCGCTCGCGAGGAGGTTCGTCGCCGTACCGACGAGGGTCAGCGTCCCCCCGAGCATCGCCGCGTAGGAGAGCGGGAGGAGGAGTTTCGACGGCGAGAGACCGTTCCGATCCGCGAGATCCGTGATCATCGGGATGAACACCGCGACGATGGGCGTGTTGTTCACGACGCCGGCGGCCAGCCCCGTCGTGCCGACGATTGCCCCGAGAAGCCCCCGTTCGCTCCCGCGGGTGACGCGGCCCAAAATCTCGCCCAGGCGGTCGACGAGCCCCGTTCGGCTGATCCCCTCGCTCAGCATGTACATCGCGACGACGGTGAGCGTCGCGGGGCTGGAAAAGCCCGAGAGGGCCTCCGCCGCCGAGACGCGGGTCCACGGCTCGAAGACGGCGAGCGCCACCAGCACCGCCAGCGCGGTGGTGTCGTTCGGGATGCGCTCGGTCACGAACAGGAGGAGGGCACCGAGAATGATGGCGAACACGAGCACCGTTCCGACCGGCGGGGGCGACGCCATCGGTGTCCGTTAGACGGGCGCCGGGATATAGGTGGTCCTGTCCCCGCCCGCCACCGATATCCCGGCAGGTCGGGGACAGGAACTTGACCCCTCCGGTCGTAGCGCCGACTATGGCACACGAGCCACTCCAACGAGCGAGCGAGGAACTGCGCGCCGCCGCCGAGGCGGCCACGGGCGACGAACGGGACCGACTCGACCGACAGGCCGACCAGTTCGCGAAACTGGCGGAGACTGGCGCGGACCACGGCCGCCTCGCACGCCACGAGAACGCGCTGCGGGAGATCGAGGCGGCGACCGACGGCGAGGCGGCCGAACGCATCGAGGCGGCGATGGACGCGATCACCGCCTACCGCGAGACTATCGAGGGCGTGTAGCGTCGGATCGTGTGAACGGGTCTCGGACCCCTTGGCTTCGAGTGGAAATAGCGCCCGTCAGCAGACGTTCTTCGGCTTGACGCCCATCGATTCGAGCGTCTCCACGTAGTCGTCGTACGTCGCCTCGACGACGGCCGCCGCCGCGTCGGCCGCGCGGTCCCAGTCGTCGTCGCCGTCGCAGACGGCATCGAGGGTGTCGAGAATGCGGTCCCGCGCGTCGCCGACGCCGTCGCGGAGGCCGCGGAACTGGTCGGCCGTCGAAGGGTCGGCGTCGCCGACGAAGAAGCCGACCATCTGGCCGACCGTCCGGTCGAGGACGAGCGAGTAGCCGAGGGCACCGCCGGCGCGTTCGACGGGGTCGGCGAGGTCGACGAGCGCGTCGTAGGTGCGGCGATCCGCGGGATCGACGGTGGCGTCGGCGACGGCGTCGCGGCGGCCGGCGGCCTCGTCGGCGAGCGCCTCGAACAGGGCGGCGGCCGCGTCGTCGTCCCCGTCGGTCCACGCCGCGAACGTCTCCGCGGCCGCGGCGGCGTCGGCGGCCGCGGCGGCCCGGACCGCCTCGCCGGTCATGTCGCCGTCGGTCAGTGCGTACAGCCACTTCGAGGAGCCGAGTCGGGACAGCTCCGTCTCCAGGTCGTCGGTCAGCGTGTCGACGAGCGTCGTTCCGTCCATACACGGTGGTACGACCGGGTCTCGTTTGTATGCATCGAGACGGGCGGCTGACGAATCGGGGCGAGAGAAAATCGTCGGTCGGTGCGGTCCACTACGAGGCCTCTGTCGGTCTGCGGTCCACTACGAGGCCTCGTTGCCCCGCTCACTCGGCCTCGCCTTTCTCCACCGGGGCGCCCACGAGGTTCCCCCACTCGGTCCACGAGCCGTCGTAGTTGATCGTGTCCTCGTAGCCGAGGAGTTCGTGGAGCGCGAACCAGGCGACCGACGAGCGCTCGCCGATCCGGCAGTAGGCGACGGTCGTCCCCCCGCCGTCGATGCCCTCCTCGGCGTAGAGTTCCTCGATCTCCTCGCGGGTCTTGAACGTGCCGTCGTCGTTGGTGACCGCGGCCCACGAGATGTTCCGGGCACCGGGGATGTGGCCGCCGCGCTGGGCGGTCTCCTGCAGTCCCGGCGGGGCGAGGATCTCGCCGCTGAACTCCTCGGGCGAGCGTACGTCCACGAGCGGCAGCCCGCGGTCGATGGCGTTCTGCACGTCTTCGCGGTACGCGCGGATGCTCTCGCGCGGGCCAGCGGCGTCGTAGTCGACCGCAGAGAACTCGGGGACCTCCTCGGTGAGCGGGTAGTCGTTCTCCAGCCAGTAGTCGCGGCCGCCGTCCATCAGGCGCACGTCGTCGTGGCCGTAGTACTTGAACTGCCAGTAGGTGTAGGCGGCGAACCAGTTGGAGTTGTCACCGTACAACACGACGGTCGAATCCTCGGAGATACCGTGGCTCCCCAGCAGGTCCTCGAAGTCCTCCTTCGAGAGGATGTCGCGCGTGGTCTGGTCCTGAAGCTGGGTCTCCCAGTTGAAGCCGATGGCACCCGGGGCGTGGCCGTCGTCGTACGCCTCCGTGTCGACGTCGACTTCGACCAGTCGATAGTCCGGATCGTCGCTCTGGAAGTCGTCGAGGCGGTCCGCCACCCAGTCCGCCGAGACGAGAACGTCCTTCGCGTACGCTGAGTCTGACATAGCACACGTTCGTACGCCACCCACCCCTATAATCCTCACACCAACGGCAGACACGGCCATTCCTCGGCACAACCGGAGAATGTTGCCAGTATTCGAACGGGCAAACGGTCGTGGACGACGGCTGGCGGGGCGGGAGCGACGAGAGGCGAGTCAGAACAGGCAAATATTGACTCCGAATGGGACGGCCCACGAAACGCCGTCACTAAATCCAGTGGGCCTGTACGCCCGGCTATGACCGAGGACATCGTCGTGTCCATCGACTGGCTCGCGGACCACCTGGACGCGGTTCGAGTGGTCGACGTGCGCGACGCGTGGGAGTTCGAGGGCATCGGACACGTACCGGGGGCAGTCAGCGTCCCGTTCGACCGCTTCCGGAGCAGCGAGGGGGACGAGGGGATGCTCCCCGGGCGAGAGCGGTGGACGACCCTGATGGAGGAGGCGGGCGTCGGGACGGACGACCGTCTCGTCGCGTACGACGACGAACACGGCGTGTTCGCCGCGCGCTTTCTCGTCACCGCCCTCCTGTACGGTCACGAGGAGCTGCATCTCCTGAACGGCGACTTCAGCGCGTGGAGCCGTGAACACGAGACGACGACCGCCGCGCCGACGGTGGCGTCGACGACCTACGAGGTGCGGGAGCCGGCGTCGTCGCCGCTGGTCGACTTCGAGACGGTCCGGGCCGCACTCGACGGCGACGCGGTGATCGTCGACACCCGCGAGCCGTGGGAGTACGAAGAGGGCCACCTCCCGGGCGCCGTCCAACTCGACTGGCGCGAACTCGTCGACGCCGAGACGCGGGGGCTGAAACCCGACGCCGAACTCGAATCGTTGCTGGCCGAGCGAGGGATCACGCCGGACCGCCGGATCATCCTCTACTGCAACACCGCGCGACGAATCAGCCACACGTACGTCGCTCTCACACATCTCGGCTACGAGACCGTCGACTTCTACGAAGGGAGCCTCACGGAGTGGAACGAGCGGGGCGGGCCGCTGGTCGAGGGGACGTCGGCGAACGACGAAGGGAGTCGATAAGCGACCGGGGAACAGCTACGACCGGCTACGGGGAGTCAGTCCTCCGGGACGGAACCCTCGTCGAGTTCGGCAGAGAGCAGTTCCCCGGCCTCGACGACGAGTGCGACCGCCAGCGGTCCAGCGATGACGCCGACCGGACCGAGCGTCAGGAGACCGCCGACGAACCCGACGAAGTAGAGGCTTCCGGGCAGATCGGCGGTCCCGCGGGCGAGTTTCGGACGGATCAGCACGTCGGGGAGCCACCCCACGAGGAGGGTCCCGGTGACGAAGACGAGCGCCGCCCGAGCGGGGTCGCCGACGAGCAGGTGGGTGACGGCGAGGAGGACGATCAGTACCGACGGACCGATGACCGGGAGGAACTGGAGGAGCGCCGCGAGAACGGCCAGCGTGAGGAAGTAGGGGTAGCCGAGCAGCAAAAAGAAGACCAGTGCGATGAGGAAAGTCCCAGCCGCCGTCGCCGCCTGGAGGACGTAGATCCCGAAGAGGGTGGCGCGAGCCCGCCGGCTCAAGGACCGGATCACGTTCCGATACGCGTGGGGGACGACGCCGATCAGCGCCCGATGCGTCTCGGCGGTTCGGGAGAGCAGCGCGAAGACGACCATCACGAACACCGTCAGTTTGAGCGCGAGGACGGGGACGGCCAGAGCGAACGAGCGAGCGAGTCCACGGCCGTAGGCGACGGCGACCGATCTGGCCTCAGCGAGGGTGATCGTCGCGGAGAACTCGTACAGGTCGACCGTGAGGGTCGGCGGGAGCGCCAGAAGAAAGTCGATGACTGCGTCGAGGCGGACGACGACGACGACGATCAGCGGGAGAAAGAGAACCACGACCGCGAGAGCCGCCATCGCCGTCGAGACGAGACTGGCCCCCCACGACGAGAGACCGCGTCGGGTCAGCTCATCGCGGAGCGGAGAGAGCAGGTAGGCGACGGTGACGGCGAAAAAGACCGTGGCGAGGACGTCCGCGAGCAACGCCGCGGCTCCCAGCGCCAGCAGACCGCAGATTCCCCCGAGCACGTACCGCCGGTCGAGCGCCACGGAGTCACGTGGGCGGGGTGCGGGGAAAACTATTGGCTCATAAAACACGGCTATTGGCCGATCAAACACGGGCACTGGCCGGTCGACGCCTGCAGCGGACCCGGCGGTGATAGAGCGAACGCAGGCGGATCGCGCAACCGGCGGACGAACGCCCGAATGCGCGACCCCAGGCGACCCGAACACCACGTCTTTACACCCACGGCTCGCCACGGTCCGGCTATGGTCGGGGAACAGCGACGGTACAAGCTGGCAGACACGGCACAGCAGGTCGTTGGCGGGTTCCTCCTCGCGGGTCCGTTCGTCGTCACGGAGGAGGTGTGGACGCTGGCCGCGGGGATGTCGTGGGGGCAGACGCTGCTGACCGCCGCTATCGTGTTCGGTATCGGCTACGGCGCGCTCTACAAGGCCGACGACCGCGACCCCGAGGCGGAGACGGAAGTGCGCGGGATACCACTCCGGTTCGTCTCGCTCGTCCTCGTGGCGTACGGTTCGGTGCTCGTCCTCGCACTCGCGTTCGGCGCACCCGGGACCTTCCTCGCCGATACCGGCGGACGGACGGTCGGGATCGGCGGCGTCCACGTCGCCCTCCGGGCCGTCGAGGTGACGGTGAAGGCGGTCAGCGTCGGCGCCGTCTTCAGCGTCGTCGGCGCCGCGACGGCCGATTCGCTGTTTTGACTCGCTCACCCGCAGTCTTAAGTCCGTCCGGTCGGAGGGACGGATATGGATTACACGCTCGCCATCGACGGCGCGCCGGCGACGATCCCCGGCGGGACGGGTGTCCTCCTACTCCACCCGAGCATCGGCGAGACGGACCGTATCGACACCGACTTTCTGAAGACCGACACCGACAACTTCCTCGTCGTCTCGACTCGAACCACCGCTCGCGAGGTCGAACAGAAACTCGAACATTACGACGTCGACGAGTCGAAGGCGGAGATCCTCGACACGCTCTCGGTGGAACGGGGCTACTCCAGGCGACCCTCGGAGCGGGTCCACTACGTCGCCTCGCCCGACGACCTGGACGGTATCGTCACCAAGACCGAGGCGTTTCTCGACTCCCACGGCGGGAAGCGACGGGTGAGCGTCGATTCGCTCACCGAGATGGCGTACTACGCCGACGAAGAACGGGTGTGCGAGGCGACGAAACGGCTGCTCGACCTGCTGGCGGAGTACGACGCCGTCGGTCTCTTCCACCTCTCGAAGGAGGTCCACGACGAGGAGACGCTGGCGCGCTTCCGGAATCTGTTCGACGGGATCGTCGACCTCGGCGTCGACGGGGACCTGGCGGTCGATTTCGAGAGTATCTGAGGCGAGGAGCGTCGGGGCTTACTCGTCGATTCGGTCGAACGTCTTGCCCGCCCACCGGACGGCGTAGTCGGCGCCGTAGTCGACGTAGGCCGTCGTATCGAGCGCCGCGAACGGCGCCGGGAGGTCGAGTCCGTGTTTGATCGCGGCACAGGCGAGTTCGGTCGCGTCCGCGAAGTCGGTCTCTCCGCGAGCGACCGCGCCGGGGAGATCGCCGACGCGGTCGCGGAGACGGTCGCCGGCGTCGACCCACGCGTCGTGGAGACGGGGGCAGTCGTCCACCCAGTCGGCGAATATCGGTCGCGTCTGCAGACCCAACCACCCGTCGTACAGCGCGGCCGCGATCTGGTACACCGACGCGGGATCGAGCGGCACCGCCGCGTCGAGGTCGGGATACCGGGCGCCGAAGAAGGGGAGAAACGACTCGGGGACGTCGAGACCGACTTGGACGAGCGCCTCGGCGATCAGGAAGTCGAGGAATGCGTCGGGTGTCCCCTCCGCGCGGGCCTTGCAGAAGACGACCGGGGGGTCGGTCTGCCGGGTCCACGTGACCGTCCCGTCGCCCGGGAGACCGACGGTGAAGTCCGACCCCGCGTACCGATGGAGCGGCGTCGGCGCGTCGTCCGGCACCCACTCGGCGGGATAGGTCGCCGGATCGAGGGCGTCCACCAGCAGGCCGAGGTCCTCCGCGACCGCGGACGGCAACGTCTCGAAGTCGCTGTCGACGTCGAGGACGATCAGGTTGGGTGCGTGGCTGGTGCGAACGGTCTCCAACTCACCGGAGAGCGGCCGACGCTCGAACATCAGCCGAGGAGGGTGCTGACCACGAGAGCGGCCGAGAGAATCGCCGAAATCCCCACCGTTCCGAACACGATTTTGGTCGCCTGGCTCATACGGGAGACTCTCGGAGCGGCGCCTTATAACCGTTGCAGTCTCGGTAGTCGGCGGGCGAGATCCGGATTGTGCAGCCAGAAACCCTTCGTTTCGCTTCCAGAGAATATCTGCTTCTTAGACACTCTTCCTCAATTCCAAAAGTATTGCAGAGACGAAATAATGGGGTGTTGGATGTGGGCGTGTATCGAGCGATAGCGGGGGATGCCGACGGTGGCGGTGACGGGATGGTACGTCGACGGCGGCGGTGACGGGATGGCACGTCGACGGCGGCGGTGACGGGATGGTACGTCGATGGGAAGGGTGGTGGCGGGGATGAGACGAGACGGGACACGGAATGAGATGGAGCGAGACGGGACACGGAATGAGATGGAGCGAGACAGGACACGGAATGAGATGGAAACGGGGAGACGGCGAAACGGGAAGACGGCGAAACGAGAAGACGGCGAAACGGGGAGACGGCGGGTACGGACGAACCCGCGGGAGGACGGGACGGCCCTACGAATCGTCGTCGCGCCACGTGTCGACGACTTCGATGACGTAGTGACCGTCCTCCTGCAACGAGATGATGCACTCCTGGCGGTCGTACAGCTCCATCAGGTTGAGCTCGTACTGTCCGGGTTCGAGGATCTTGATGCTCTCGAACTGGTCGTTGAGTTCCGCCCGGAGGTCGTCGAGACCGGGTGAGTCGGTCTCCGCGCCGGCGTCGGCGTCGGGTGGTATCGCCCGGGCGGCGTCGTCGGTCGGCGGACGGGAAGGTGTCGTCGTCGAGTCGTCGAGTTCGTCGAGTTCGTCGCGGCTGACCACATCACGTCGAGCGTCCGCCTGCGCCGTGTCCTCGGACTCGTCGAGGACGCTCGGGTCCGATTCGGCCTCGATGTAGTCGGTGTCGGACGCCGACGTGGCAGAGGTTGAGCCGCCGGTCGGAGGATCGGAGCCGCCGGTGGGGGGATCGGGTGCGGGGGTCCGATCCGGTGACGGAGACGGACCGCCCGACGTCGGCGTGTCATCGGCACCCGACGGCGGGGTGTCCCCGGCGTCCGACGAAGAGGGGGCGGACGACGCGTCGTCGTCCCCGAGCGTCGGCGTCGGCGTCGCGGAATCGGGTTTGAACTGGAACTTGTTCCCCCCGCAGTCGGGACAGCCCGAGAGCATCTCCTTGGAGCCGTCAGGGAACACCCGCTCGCAGTTCGTACACTGGTGGGGCATCGGTCTACTTGCGCGAGACGAGCGCGCTGATGAGGTTCTCGTCCTTGTGGAGCGTCTGGATCTGGTTCGCCGGACCGATGACGGTGAGTTTCTTCGTCGACTCCCGCCCCATCAGGCGGTCGAGGAAGCTCCGATCCGCCGTCTCGGAACGGGGGTACGTCTCGATCTCGATCCCGTTGAACTCGTCCGGGCTTATCTCGGTCATCGTCACCTCGATGAGCTTCGACTCCTCGTCCGGCGAGAGACCCTCTTCGAGGATGACGATGTTCCCGTCGCGGACGCCGTCGAGGATGAGACGGATCTTCTCCATGCTCGCGAGATCCTCCATCCGGGCGCCGCTGATGAGGTCGATCTGGACGCCGGTGTCGTCGACGTCGGTCGGAGTGGCTTCAGGCATCTCTCTCACCCGAAGTACTCCGCGATCTTGTCGTACACTTCGTCCATGTTGTCGCCCTCGAGCGCCGACAGCGGGATCGTCTGGTGCTGGGGGAACGCGTTCTCGATCTGTTTGATGTTCGAATCCTCGAGGTCCGTCTTGTTCGCGAGGATGAGCACCGGCAGATCCTGACTCTCGATGATCCCGATGAGCATC
>Ga0207757_100140_pt1 | contig 61480 bp, 62 predicted proteins | sample A23P3SouthBayCA_2_FD_187752 | JGI IMG/M metagenome (GOLD analysis project Ga0207757, IMG submission 187752) | Aerobic enrichment media microbial communities from Eden Landing Ponds, California, USA - A23 P3 (2) (SPAdes) | ecosystem: Environmental > Aquatic > Marine > Unclassified | place... | reverse complement strand
CTCGAAGCGGTCGCTATCATCGTTGAGGCGGGCGATTTCGAGCATAGAGCACTCAAAAATCGTACCGCCTCATCCTTCATCCTTATCTGAACACCGCCATCGTATCAGCCACAATTTTTTACACGATGGCTTACACATCGAGGCGTATGTCCGGCGATTCCCCACAGATAACGGACGAGTCGGCGTTTCAGTCTCGGTCACTGGGTAAACAGGTCGTCCTGTCGATCGTTACGCTCTCGCTCTACTGGCTCTACTGGTTCCACGTGACCAACAAGCAACTAGCCGCCGGGACGGACGCCGACTTCGACCCGACCATGCGCACAGTTGGCCTGTTCATCCCCATCTACAACCTGCTCGTCATGTGGCGGACGAGCCACGACTACGAGACGGTGACCGACAAGGACGGGGCGCTCCTCTTCCTGCTCTGGCTTGTCTTCGTCCCCGTGCTGTGGTATCTGGTTCAGTCCGGGATCAACGATATCGCCGAATCGAGCGCCTGACCACAGGTCAGTACTTCGGCTCCGCGCCCGTCGTCTCGTACACCCGCTCCATCAGGTCGTCGCGGTCGGTCTGCCACGCCGAGAGGTCGTCGGGGTGGCTCGGATACGCCTCGTAGCGGTCGAGCAGTTCGTCGGCGAGTTGCTTCGTCCGGTAGAAGTTCAGGATCGTTCCCCAGTAGCCGAAGCTCTTGATCGCGCTCTTGATCTTGAGGCCGAATCCCATCGAGGTCGACCCGGAGTAGAGCGCCTCCGCGAGTTTCTCGCCGGGGAGCGACGCGAGCAGGCCCATCAGGTCGTCCACGTCGACGGCGGTCGAGAGCACGTTGTACACGTCGAGGCCGGCGTACCGCCCGCCGAAGTGATCCATCACGCGTTCGTTGTACTCCCAGAGCGCGGCTTCGGTGGGGTCGTCGATGGCGTCGGCGATAGCCTCGGCGGCGTAGGTGCCGGCGTAGGCGGCGCCGGCGATGCCGCCGCCGGTGGTCGGGTTGACGTGGCCGGCGGCGTCGCCGACGGCGACGAAGCCGGGAGCGACCGCCGAGTCGTACGGCCGGCGAGTGGGGAGGGCGGCACCGAGTTTGTCTTTCACTTTCGCGCCCGCGAACTCCGGCCGGTTCTCCAGGTCGCGGCGTAGATCCTCGACGAGTTTCATGGGCTCTTCGGTCATCTGGAAGCCGAGGCCGGCGTTGATCGTCGTGCTCGTCCGCGGGAAGTACCAGAGGTAGCCCGCGGCACGCTGGGTGGGCTTGAACACGAGGGCGTCGTCCCACTCGACTGCCTCGGGCACCTCGACGATTTCGCGGTAGGCGGAGCAAAATTGGGAGTAAGAGACGTTGGTGTCGAAGGTGGCTTCGTCGAAGTCGGCCTTGTCCTGCAGGATCGAGAGCGCGCCGGCGGCGTCGACGGTTACGGCCGCCTCGTAGGTGACGGGGTCGCCCTTCCGGATGCCCCGGACGCCGGTGACGCGGGCGCCCCGTTGACGCACGTCCTGGACGACGGTGTCGTAGTGGAACTCGGCGCCGGCGTTGGCGGCGCCCTCGATGATGCGGCGGCCGTACTCCAAGCGGTCGATAACGGCGAGTTCGCCCGGGACGGGGATGTCGAGCACCGTGTCGTGCTGTGGGAGTTCGAACCGACCGTGGTCGACGCCGGTGTTGGTGAACGAGGATTCGATCTGCGATTTTGGAATGGCGTCCGGGAAGGCGTCGGCGCCTTTCAGCGCGTCACCACACGCGATGTGGCCCGCCTCCGACTCGTCTTTCCGCTCGACGACGACGACGTCGAAGCCGTCGCGGGCGAGGCTGGCAGCCGCGTAACAGCCGGCGGTGCCCGCCCCGACGACGACGACGTCGTACTCGTGGGTGGTCATTGACAAGGTGTCGCTTCCGCGGTGGGAAAACTCTTTATTCCCGTTTCGTCGGGGTGGCGCCGACGGAAACGAGCGCGGCCTACGACGCCCGCTCGACTGCCCGCTCGATGACCGCCCGCGCGTCCGCCACGAGGTCGTCGACCGACTCGCTCTCGGCGTAGAGGCGGACGTAGGCTTCGGTGCCGCTGGGACGGACGAGGAGCCACGCGTCGTCGAAATCGAGGCGGACGCCGTGGTCGGTGTCGACGCTCGCCTCGTCGAACGCCTCGGGGAGCGTCGTCCGCAGGTCCGCCATCGCGGCCGCCTTCGCGTCGTCGGGACAGGGCACGCTCACCTTTCGATAGGGTCGTTCGGTGACCGACGCACGCAGGCCGTCCAGTCCCTCGCTCGCGACGTGGCGGGCGAAGACGGCCGCGCTGGCGACGGCGTCGATCCACCCGCCGAGGGCGGGGTGGACGTGTTTCCACGGTTCGGCCGCGAAGACGACCGTACCGCCCGCCGCTCGGACGGCCGCGATCCCTTCGTGGAGGGCACCGAGGCGGACGCGTTCGACGCGCCCGCCGACCGCCGTGACTCGCTCGTCGATCCGGGCGGAGGCGTTGGGCGTCGTCACGACGACCGGATCGGTCGCGTCGCTGGCGCGGACGTACCGCTCGGCGACGATGGCGAGGACGGTGTCCTCGTGGACGATCCCACCATCGCCGTCGACGATCACGATCCGGTCGGCGTCGCCGTCGTGACCGACCCCGAAGGCGGCCGGCCCGTCGGCGACGAACCGCCGGAGCGTGGTGAGGGAGTCCGGCGTCGGCTTGCTCTCGCGGCCGGGAAAGTGGCCGTCGACGTTGCCCTCCAGCGTCTCGACGCTCGCACCCAAGTCCCGGAGGGCCGCGGGTGTGGCGAGGGCGCCGACGCCGTTGCCACAGTCGACGGCGACGGCGAGACCGTCGAGCGGGGCGCCGTACGCCCGCGCGTAGTCGACGACCGCCGCGCGGTAGGCGTCGAGAACCGATTCGTCGCCGCCGTCGCCCCACGTGCCCCACGCGACGGGGTCGGTGCCGGCGTCGACGCGCTCCTCGATCGCGCGCTCCCGCTCGCGGTCGAACTCGACGCCGTCGACGAAACACTTGATACCGTTGTCGCCGGGCGGGTTGTGCGAGGCGGTGAGCATCACGCCGTGGCGGCCGCGCGAGGCGAAGGCCAGTGCGGGCGTGGGGACGACGCCGACCCGGCGGACCGACGCGCCGGCGGCGCGGACGCCGGCCTCGACGGCGGCGGCGAGCGCGCCGCCCGTTGTCCGGCCGTCGCGGCCGACGACCACGTCCGCGTTTCGGGGCGTCGCCGACGCCTCGCGCGCCGCGTGGCCGACCGCCCGTCCGACCGCCACGGCGAGTTCCGGCGTCACGTCCGTCCGCACGCTCCCGCGGATGCCCGCGGTGCCGAACAGATCCATACTCGCTTTCCGGCACCCACCGATTTGTATCGGTCGGTGACGGCTATCGAAAGCTTCACCGGGGCGCCGGCGGATGAGCCGGTATGTCAGCGGCCGATCCGTCCGACGGCCGTGGGTCGCGGCCCGACCGCGTCACCCTCGCCGTCGCCGCCATCACCGTCCTCGCCCTCGCCACGCGCTTCGTCGGCCTCGGCTCCCGACCCTTCCACTGGGACGAGGCACGCGTCGGCTACTGGAGCCTCCGCTTTCTCGACACCGGCACGTTCGAGTACCGTCCCGTCGCCGGCGGCCCCTTCCTCTACGTCGTCGAACGGCACATCCTCGGGGTCGTCGGCGCCAGCGACGCCACGGCCCGGGCCGTCGTCGCCGTCGTCGGCGGACTCTCCCCGCTGGCCGCGCTGCTCTTTCGCGGCCGGTCGTCGGCCCCTCGCTACCGGCTGAACGACGCCGAGACGGTCGGAATGGCGGGCTTGCTCGCCGTCAGCCCCACACTCCTCTACTACGGCCGGTTCCTCCGGGGCGACCTCCCGCTGGCCGCCTCCGGCCTCGTCGTCGTCGGCTGTGTGATCCAGGTGCTCGACACGGACGACGCGGCGACCGCCCGTCGCGCCCGCTACCTCGGTGCGGCGGCGCTCGCGGTCGCGGTCGCCACGTCGGCGTTTGTCGTCGGTTACCTCGTCTGCTGGCTGGCCGCCGCGGCGCTCACCGTCGACCAGCGTCGCCTCGCCGACGCCGGCGGTGACGCCCGAGCCCACCTCGAAACGGCGATCGATCGCCTTCGAGGGACGACCCGATCCACGCTCGGCGCCGTCGGCGTCTTCCTGCTCGTCCACCTGTACTTCTACGCCCCGCGGACGGGCGGCGCGATCCGACCGACGTTGGCGACGGCCGAGGCGGCGTCCATGGGTGCGCTCCGCACGTTCTACGGGGTACGCATCACCGGTCGGCGACAGGGCGGCGAACACCAACTCCTCCCCTACCTGAGCGACCACGTGGAGACGCTGCTCGCGGCATCGACGGTGATCCTCGCGTTGGCGGCGGTCGGGTTCTTCGTGGATCGGTACGGCCGGGGCGAGACGCGCCCGGTCGTCGCCTTCCACGCCTACTGGGCCGGCGCGTCGCTGCTCGTCTTCCCGATCATCACCGAGGAGAGCGCGGCGTGGTTGAGCGTCCACACCGTCGCCCCGGCGGTCGTCCCCGCGGCGGCGGCGGTGGGGCTGCTCGTCCGCTACGCCTCGCGGTCGCTCACCCGCGACGACGCGGTTGGCGTCGCCGTGGCGGCCCTGATCGGCCTGGCGATCGCGGGACAGCTTGGCGTCGCGGTGATGGGGACGGCCTACGGGCCGACGACACCCGAGAACCCGCTGGCCCACCACGCCCAGCCGGCCGACGACCTCGATCCCTTCGTCGCCGACGTGTCGGCGGCCATCGAAGGCAACGAGGGCGTCGACGTGCTCTTCTACGGGCCGACGTTCGTGGCAAACTACGACGACAACCCTGACCGGCCGCCCGCGAGCGATGCGTGGGGGAACCGGTTCCCGTTGCCGTGGTATCTCGAACGGATGGGCGCGGAGACGGACGGCGTGCGCGACCGGGCGGGGCTAGCGGCGATGGCGTCGACGCCGCCGGTGGTGATCGCCGACGCGAGCCAGCGCTCGGCGCTGTCGGCGCAACTGGCGGGCTACGAGGCGAACACGTACCACCTGTCGCTGTGGAACCGAGAAGTCGTGGTGTTCGTCCGGGCCTAGCGGAAGCCCATCGCCTCGATCTGTTCCTGGTAACGATTACGAATGGTAACCTCGGTCACCTGGGCCACGTCGGCCACCTCGCGCTGGGTCTTCTTCTCGTTGCAGAGCAGGGAGGCGGCGTAGATGGCGGCGGCGGCGAAGCCGGTGGGGGATTTCCCCGAAAGCAGGCCCTGCTCCGCGGAGACGTCGATGATCTCGGTCGCCTTCGCCTGGACTTCCTCGCTGAGTTCGAGCGCCGAGGCGAAGCGGGGGACGAACTGCTTGGGGTCGACCGGCTTGAGTTCGAGGCCGAGTTCCTGGGAGATGTAGCGATACGTTCGGCCGATCTCCTTCTGCGGGACGCGAGAGACTTCGGCCACCTCGTCGAGCGAGCGGGGGATGCCCTCCTGTCGGCAGGCGGCATAGAGGGCGGCGGTGGCGACGCCCTCGATCGAGCGCCCGCGGATGAGGTCCTCGTTGAGCGCGCGCCGGTAGATCACGGAGGCCACTTCCCGCACCGACCGGGGCACGCCCAGCGCCGACGCCATCCGGTCGATCTCGCTCAGCGCGAACTGCAGGTTCCGCTCGCCCGCGTCCTTCGTCCGGATCCGCTCTTGCCACTTCCGCAGGCGGTGCATCTGCGAGCGCTTCTCGGAGGAGAGCGACCGACCGTAGGCGTCCTTGTCCTTCCAGTCGATGGTCGTCGTCAACCCGCGGTCGTGCATCGTCTCGGTGATCGGTGCGCCGACCCGAGACTTGCTCTGTCGCTCGGAGTGGTTGAACGCCCGCCACTCCGGCCCACGGTCGATCTGGCGTTCGTCGATCACCAGCCCACAGTCGTCACAGACGAGTTCACCCTGGTCCGCGTCCGTGACGATGTTATCTGACCCGCATTCGGGACAGTCAACGGATTCGTCCGCTTCCTGCTCCGTTTCCTGGCTCCGCTGACGTTGGCGGCTCGGACGTTCCATTATAAGTGTCGTGGCGAACCTGTTATTTAAACCTTTGGCCGAGATTCGCCGCGACCGCCACGGGGCGCCGCCGTCGGCGGACTACACTGGCGTTTGAAACGGTGTGCACTTCCGATCGCGCCGGCGATCGGGCGTGGCTGACAACGGCGACGACAGCGAACTCAGCCTTCGACGGACTGGGCGGTCTCGTACTTGTCCTCGAACTCTTGGATGAGCTGACCCATCTTGGCGTACCAGTCGTTGAGGATGCGCTGCATGTCGTCGGCCACCGTCGACGGATCGGTCGGCGAGTAGACGTGGTAGTAGCCACCCTGGTCGTAGTTGATCTGCTCTTTGGTGATGAAACCAGTTTGGAGCAGTCGTTGGACGGCCCGGTAGGCCGTCGAGCGCTCGCGGTCGACCGCGTCGGCGATCTCGTCGACGGTCAACGGCTCGTCGACGTCGACGAGCGCCTGGAAGCACTGCCGGTCCAGCTGTTTGAGGCCGTGGAAACACTCGAGGAGTCCCTCACACTCCATGTCCTGCTGGAGCTGTTCGGCCATCGAATCGGGCATTGTGCCGCAAATAGGGGCCACCGGCTTAAAAGATTTGTGAGAAAATCGCACAACTGTATCGCGCGCGATGTGACCACGCAGTCCGGCACTGGGGCGACGGATGTGGAGACGGCGGCTGACGGTGCTTCGACGCCACCAACCAGAGACGACGACACGCGGGGACGCCGTTCTCGGTCGCCGCCCACCTCGCCGAACGATCGTGTGCGACCCGTACCGTTCTACACACGGCCGCCCGGCGCTCGGTTGCTCGGTCGTTTCACGGGAGCGACGACGGCCGACGAGGCGGAGTACTGCGCGAGGGGAAGAGTCGTCAAACACAAACGTCCACGATTTCGAGGGACTCTATGACGAACTACTGGACTACTGCGGACGATGCCGTGGTCGACGGCGCACAGTCGAGCGCGACCGACCGATGAACTCGCGGCAACTGTTCCTCCTCGGCTTGGTCGCCGTTGCAGTGCTTCTCTCCGGCTCCATTCTCGCTGGCTTCCAGGTCTACAAGGGGACGGTGGCCGACCGACACGAGACGGAAGTGGACAGCACAGCAGATCACGTACGGTCGGAACTGGACGCCCGACTCGCTGGCCACAGGCAGACGGTCGAACTCTGGGCGGCGACGCCGGCGGTCGCCCGACACGGGAGCACCGACCAGCGGGGCGCGCTCGTGACGTTCGTCGAGGAGACGGCGTTCTCCGGCGCGTCCGTCATCGCCGCGAACGGGACGATGACGGGGATCGCCGCCGACCTCCCCGTCGACCGCCGCCGGAACCTGACCGGAAGGGAGTTCGGCGATCGGACGTACTACCGACGGGCGGTGCGGGGTGAGACGTACGTGAGTGCGCCAGTCGAAGCCGAATCGGGCAACTACGTCGTCACCATCAGCGCGCCCATCCGGCGGGACGGTCGGATCGTCGGCACGCTCAACGGCGCCTTTCACCTCTCTGAGGCCACGTTCTTCGAGTCGATCGCGGCGTCGCTCGGCGGGAGCAAAGGTGTCACCGTCCGCGCTCACGACGGGACCGTCATCTACGACCGCGAGCCGACGCCAGCGAGGGAGCTCACCGTCGCGAACGCGACGCTTCGGGAGACCGGCTGGACGGTGAGCGTCCGCGAGAGTCAGTCGGTGATCCGCCCGGCGATTCGGCGGACGACGACCCTCCAGTTCGGCAGTCTCATGCTCGTGCTCTGCTCGATCGGCGCCGTCGGCTGGTGGAACTACCGGCGGAACCTCAGACAGATCGACCCGCTTCTCGGTGGCTTCGACGCGCTCGAAGCCCGAGAGTACGGCACGACGATCGACATCGGCGGCGCCGAGGAGTGGGAGCGAATCGGTGACAAGTTCAACCAACTGAGCCACACCCTCGAACAGTACCTCACCCAGATCGAACGCCGAGAACAGGCGCTTCGACGGTTTCGCCGCGCGGTCGAATCCGCCGGCAACGCCGTCTTCATCACCGACGTCGACGGCGTGATCGAGTACGTCAATCCCGCGTTCGAGGACATCACGGGCTACGACCGGTCGGACGCCATCGGCGAGACGCCGCAACTACTCGACTCCGGCGAGATGGCCGAGGACTACTTCGAGGAGCTGTGGGCCACGATCCTCGCCGGCGAGGGCTGGGAGGAGGAGATCGTCAACCGGCGGGCGAACGGCGAGCTGTACCACGCCAAACAGACGATCGCCCCGATCGTCGAGGACGACGAAATCGAGGGGTTCGTCGCCGTCCAGATAGATATCACCGAGCGCAAGGAGCGCGAGCGACATCTCCAAGTTCTCGCGCGCGTTCTGCGACACAACCTCCGAAACGAGCTGAGCGTGATCCGGGGGCGGGCACAGACGATTCGCGCCGACGCGGACGGTCGGATCGCCGCGGACGCCGAACCGATCGTCGAGCGGAGCGAGCGCCTCCTCAAACTCGGCGATCAGGAGCGTCGAATCGTCGACATCCTCGTCGAGAATCCGGATCGCACGACCCTCGCGGTCGACGCGTTGCTCGAGCGGCCCGTGGCGGCGATACGGGACGCCCACCCCGAGGCGACGATCACGGTCGACGCGGCGACCGTCGACGTGGTCGCGATGCCGCAGATGGAGCGGGCCATCGAGGAACTCCTCACGAACGCAGTCGTCCACAGCGACCGGTCGTCACCGGCCGTGGCAGTGACGGTGACCGTCGACGAGAGGTCGGTTCGGATCGAGGTGGCGGACGACGGGCCGCGCATCCCGGAGATGGAGCGGCGGATACTGGTTCGGGGAGCGAAGATCGAACCCCTGTTCCACGGGAGCGGGCTCGGTCTGTGGCTGGTCTACTGGATCGTCACTCGCTCGGAGGGGACGCTCACGTTCCACGAGAACGAGCCGCGCGGCAACCGAATTCGCATCGAACTGCCTCGATCCGGTGGCTGACGGGACGCGGGGGCACAAAGGTATTAGTTCCGACCACTCGACGCGTGGCATATGAAGGATGCCGCCCAGTCGCTCGTCGAGCGCTATCGGACGATCACGCCCGACGGTCTTCGGCTGGCGATCCGGTACGGGGGCGACGAACACGACATCGTCTACGTCCGCGACGACGTGGCCGAGATGTACTCGCCCGAGGAGTTAGACGAGAAGGTCAAAGAACTCGTCGTCGAGGGACTCAGCGCGCCGCCGACACAGGAGCAGTTCCGGCTGTTCGGCGATATGAACGTCGTCATCCGACAGTTCGAGAACGCAGTGGTGTTGCATTTCCCGGTCGAGGAGTTCGCCGGCCTCGCCGTGACCTTCGACAGCGGCCTGGCGCCCTCGCTCGATACGCTCGCCGAAGTGGGCCTCGACACGCTCGATAGCGCGGGCGATCAGTAGGCCTGCCAGCCGGCCGCCCGGCCGCCCAGTCCGCGGAGGCGGAACTCACACCCCGTGTCGGTCTCCCGCGTCTCGATCACGCCGTCGATCAACTGGCTCAACATCTCGAGTTCGCGATCCGTCGGGGAGTCGACGACGAACACGCCGAGGCCATCGACGCTCTCGATCTGTCCGCTCAGGACGTGCATCATCCGGTAGACGCGCGGGAGGTTGTGATACATCAGAAACGTCGACAGCGAGTGGACGCCAAAGCGCATCGGATCGCCGGATCGGTGATACCGCTGGAAGAGCCCGGAGAGTTCGATACTGAGGCCGGTCAGATCCCGTGACGACGAGAGATACGCCGTCGTCTCCGTCTCGCGTACCGTCCCGATCCCCCGCTCTTTCGTGACGCAGTCGACGACGTGGAGGCGGTCGGCCGGACGGTCGCCGTTCCACTCCCGAAACAGTTCCAGCAGTTTGCCCGCGCCCATCTTCGTCGTCACCATGATCGACCCCTCGTCGGCCGCGTCGTCGCCGAGGAGCCGGATCATGAGTTCACGCTTGCGCGTGAGCGGCGGCCCGGCGACCAGAATCGACGTCCCTGGAGCAAATTCGTCGACTGGAACGATGCCGGGAGTCGAATATGCCATCACGAAGGATCATTCGATCCCGAGTCATTAAGTTGTGGTTGCGGTCCCTCACGGGTCGCCGATTATCGGGAACGATCATATCGGGCGCACGTTTAAGTTAGCGCCTCGCATACCGACGACGAACGATGTCTGGGGACGCCGCGTCGGGGACCGACGGAACGTTCGACGGCCTCCGCCGACAGCTCGTACGAACGTACGAGATGCTTCGCGGCTCGACGCTCGACGTGCGTCCGTTCAGACCGGGCGAGGATGGCCCGCTCGCCTCGTTCGACTGCCCACCGGATCACGAGGAACTCGACCGGTACTGGGTGAACGCCCCCTTCGCGTACGTCGTCATCACGCGCGACTTGGAGGAGAGCAAGAACCGGTATCACGCCGTCGAGCCCGAGCTGAACGACTTCGAGGCGACGTTGCGCGACCGGGTGATGACGGATATCCGCGACCCCCTGCTCTACCGCGACGAGGACGAGCCTGCGGACGAGTCGGTGCTCTCGACCGAACTCGAATCACTCCTGGAGGAGTACGGCGTCGACGTGGACATGCACACCTTCTACAAACTTCTCTACTACCTCGTCCGGGGCTTTCGCGGCTTCGGACGCATCGATCCGCTGATGCACGACCACCACATCGAGGACGTGTCGTGTGACGGCTACGACCTTCCCATCTTCGTCTACCACGACGAGTACACGGACATCGAAACGAACATCCTCTTCGAGGAGTCCGAAGAACTCGACAACTACGTCGTCCGACTGGCTCAGCAGTCCGGGCGACACATCAGCGTCGGCGACCCCGTCGTCGGGACGACGCTGCCGGACGGCTCCCGGATCGAACTCGCACTCGGCGAGGAGGTGACACCGCGCGGATCGGCCTTCACCATCCGACAGTACGCCGACGAGCCGTTCACGCCCATCGACCTCATCAACTACGGCACCTTCAACGTCGAACAGATGGCGTACCTCTGGCTGGCCATCGAGCACAACAAGTCCCTCATCTTCGCCGGCGGGACGGCCTCGGGGAAGACCACCTCGATGAACGCGGTGTCGATGTTCATCCCTCCGCGGTCGAAGGTCCTCTCCATCGAGGACACCCGCGAACTCTCCCTGTACCACGACAACTGGCTTTCGAGTGTCACGCGCGAGCGTCTCCACGAGGGCGCCGACATCGACATGTACGACCTCCTGCGGTCGGCGCTTCGCCACCGACCGGAGTACATCATCGTCGGCGAGGTGCGTGGCGACGAGGCGGTCACGCTGTTCCAGGCGATGAACACCGGCCACACCACCTTCTCGACGATGCACGCCGACAGCATCGAGACGGTGATCAACCGACTGGAGAACGAGCCGATCAACGTGCCGCGGGCGATGATCCAGTCGCTCGACCTCCTCTCGATCCAGCGGCTCACCCGTCTCGACGGCGAACGGGTGCGTCGGTCGAGCGCCATCAGCGAGGTCGGCGGCATCGACCAGCGGACGGGCGAACTCGACTACTCCAATGCCTTCACCTGGGACGCCGACACCGACACGTTCGACCGGCAGGACAGTTCCCTCCTCGACGAGATCCAGGACGACCGCGGTTGGACGCGAACCGAACTGCTGGAGGAGATCCGCAACCGACGGCAGTTCCTGACGACGCTGCAGGATCGGGGCATCACCGACTACCGGCAGTTCACCGCGCTGGTCAACGAGTACTACGCCGATCCGGATCGCGTCCTCGAACGTATCGAGCACGTCGACAGCGGAGCCGGGCCGTGATCGGACCGCTGCTTCCCCTGCTACTGGTCGTCGTCCTCGCGCTACCAATCCTCCTCTCGCCGATCAGCCGCCGGGCGAGCCTGCTCATCTCGCGGCTGGCCGTCCCAATTTTCGGCGACTACGTCGAGCGGAGTTCTCGCCGGAGCTGGCAACGCGAGCGCCTGCAGGCGACACATATCGGCACCACCCACCGCGTGTTCGCCTCGCGGACCCTGCTTCTCAGCGGCCTCGCCGGCATCATCGGCGCCATCCTCGGCGTCTACGTCGCGACGTGGCTGGTCGATCTCTTCTCGATCAGCCGCGATTCGATTCTGTCCGTCGTCCCTCCGGCGCTCTCCTTTCTCGCTGGCCTCACCCGCCTGCAGGATCTGACGCTTCTCGGCCTGTTCGTCCTCTTTCTCTTCTTCGGGGCGACCGTGGGGACGGTCCTCGCACTCGGCGCCTACTGGGCACGGTGGGCGTATCTCGACCAGCTAGCAAACGCCCGCGCGAGCGAAATCGAGGCGACGCTCCCGCGGACCATCGCGTTCGTCTACGCGCTCTCCCGGAGCGGGATGCCCTTTCCCAAGGTCATCGAAACGCTCGCCCGCAACGACGATATCTACGGCGAAGCCGCGCGCGAAGTCGGCGTCGCCGTCCGTGACATAAACACGTTCTCGACGGACATCCTGACGGCGGTCAGGCACACCGCCGAGCGGACGCCCAGCGAGGGGCTCTCGGAGTTCTCCGACAACCTCGCGAGCGTGCTCGGGAGCGGGCGCAACCTCTCGTCGTTCCTCCGCAATCAGTACGAGCGCTATCAGGAGGAAGCCGAAGCCCAGCAGGAACAGTACCTCGAACTCGTCTCGACGCTCGCGGAGGTGTACGTCACCGTCCTCGTCGCCGGGCCGCTGTTTTTCATCACCGTCCTCGTCGTCATCGGACTGGTCATCGAGGACACGATCACCATCGTTCGAATCGTCGGCTACGCCGGTATTCCGCTCGCCAGCGCCGGGTTCGTCGTCTACATCGACAGCCTCACGCAACAGGAGACGGCGCTGACCGACGTCAGCCGCGACGCCGGCAGCCTGATCGACGTACCTGGGCGGAGTGAGGGAACGCGCACGGGCGGCGCGGCGTCGGTCCCACGCTCCGACGGCGGCACGGCCGTCGACAGTGCGTGGCGACGGAACGCCGAACGACTCGCGGCCTACGACAGCCTGCGCGCGCTTCGTGACTGGGCCAACGAACCGCTGCAGAGCGTCCTCGAACAGCCCTGGATCAGCTTCGTCGTCACCGTCCCGCTCGGGGTCGTCTGGGTGCTCTACCGCGCCGTGCCGATCCCGCTCGGACCGTCGGCACTCCAGACGCTCGACGGGCCAACCATCGAAGCCACAATCTTCGTCATGACCGTCTTCGCCCTCCTGCACGAGGGGCACAAACACCGAGTACGAGCCATCGAACGGGCGGTACCGGACTTCCTCGACCGACTGGCGAGCGTCAACGAGGCGGGAATGAGCGTCGTCGAGAGCCTCAAACGGGTGGCTGACACCGATCTCGGCGGCCTCGAAGACGAGGTCGACCGTACGTGGCAGGACGTGCGCTGGGGGGCTGACGTGAGCACGGCCCTCCGCCGATTCGCCGCCCGGACGCGCGTCCGGATGGTCGCACAGGCAGTCACGCTGATCACCAACGCCATGAGCGCCAGCGGCGACATCGCGCCCGTGCTCCGCATCGCTGCCAACGAGGCACAGGAGACCCGCCGCCTCCGTCGCGAGCGCCAACAGGAGATGCTCACCTACATCCTCGTCATCTACATCTCGGTGTTCGTCTTCCTCGGTATCATCGCTGCGCTAACTGTCGCGTTCATTCCGGCCGTGCAGGACGCCGGCGGGACGGCGGCCACGTCCGGGAGCACGCCCGGCGTCGGCGGGGGCGTCACGGGCGCGTTCACCGGGACGGAGGTGAACAGCGAGGCGTACGAGCTGCTCTTTTTCCACATCTCGGCCGTACAGGCCGTCTGTTCCGGCCTCATCGCCGGCCAGCTCGCGGAGGGCGGCATCGCCGACGGCGTCAAACACGCCACCGGGCTGCTCGTGCTCACTTACCTCGTGTTCGCGTTCGCGCTCCTCTAAGCTATAAATCCGTCCCCAGTGACGGTCGGGTATGGACCCAGCCCCGCACCGCACCTACGACCGCATCGCGGACCACTTCGCGGCGACCCGCGAGTATCCGTGGCCGGAGGTCGAGTCGTTCGTCGACGACGCCGATCCGGCCCCGCTCGGACTCGACATCGGCTGTGGAAACGGTCGCCACGTCGAAGTGCTCGCGGCGCGGGTCAGTCGCGTCGTCGGCCTCGACGCGAGCCGCGGGATCCTGCGATCGGCTCGCCGCCGTCGCGTCGACCGGGCATGGGGGTTCGACGCCGACCTTGTTCAGAGTGACGCCGCGACGCTCCCCATCCAAGACGACTGCGTCGGCCTCGCGGTGTACGTTGCGACCCTCCACCACCTCCGGCCGCGGGCGACCCGGATCGAGAGTCTCGACGAACTCGCGCGCGTCCTCGAACCCGGTGGCCGGGCGCTCGTCAGCGCCTGGAGCACCGTCCACGACCGCTTCGACGCCGACTCCGGATTCGACACCACCGTCGACTGGACGCTCCCGGGCGGCGAGACGGTCCCGCGGTACTACCACATCTACGACCCCACGGAGTTCGAGCGTGATCTGTCGGCGAGCGCACTCGCCGTCCACGACGCGTTCGAGTCGAGCGGCAACTGTTACGCGGTGGTCGGTCCCGGGCGGTCTTGAAATCGGGGCGCACAGACGTAGTACACTTAACCGGGCGGGCGCGTTACTACGCTCCGATGACCGACAGCGACACCACAGGGTACGACGTCGCCGTCGTCGGCGGCGGGCCGGCGGGGCTGACCGCCGCACTCTACACCACTCGCCTCGGCCTCGACACCGTCCTCGTGAACCGCGGCGGTGGCCGCGCCGCGATGATGCAGGACACCCACAACGTCATCGGAGTCACCGAGGATGTGTCGGGCGTCGAGTTCCTGGGGACCGCCCAAGAGCAGGTGCAAGCCTACGGCGCCGACTACCGCCGCGGGTTCGTCAGCGATATCGACCGCGCGGACGGTCGGTTCGTCCTCACGACGGACGACGCCACCCTCTCAGCCCGGCGGGTCGTCCTCGCGACGGGCTTCAGCGACGAGAGACCCGATCCCCCACTCCCGCCGACCGGCCGTGGACTCCACTACTGTCTCCACTGCGACGCCTACATGTTCGTCGACGAATCCGTCTACGTGATGGGTCACGGCGACAGCGCCGCCTACGTCGCCATGATCATGCTCAACTTCACCGACGAGGTCGACGTTCTCCTGCGGGGTGACGACCCCACGTGGAGCGACGAGACCGACCGCATGCTTCGCGCCCACCCCATCGACGTGATCGACGCGGAGATCACGGGGATGAACAAGGACGCCGACGGCTGGCTAGAGAGCTTCGAGTTCGCGGACGGCACGACGCGGGAGTACCGCGGCGGCTTCCCGATGTACGGCTCGAACTACAACAACGACCTCGCCGCGGACCTCGACTGTGATCTCAACGACGACGGCACCGTCGCCGTCGACGACCACGGCCGAACCAGCGTCGACGGGATCTACGCCGTCGGCGACCTCGTCCCCGGCCACAACCAGATTCCCGTGGCGATGGGGCAGGGGGCGAAAGCCGGTATCGCGATTCACATGGACCTGCGGGCGTTCCCCCGGAGCGTCGAGGAGATCGAAGCGCAGGGTCCGGTCGATCCCGAGGAGGTCCCCGCCATCTCGCAGTCGCTCCGGGAGACGGCGCGGGCGTTCCAGGCGGAAGCGGCGGAGTCGACGGCCGACGACTAATACGGCCGGCAATCAGTCAATCAAGATTTCCGTCACCTCGGGGTGACGGAGATTTCGAAACCGTCATAGCCGACAGTATAAGCGTAACTGCCTTATCCCACCGTCCTGAATCATCCTCTGCGCGCCGGTGGTCTAGTGGTAGGACCTGAGCCTTCCAAGCTCATGGCCCGGGTTCAAATCCCGGCCGGCGCATCCGTTTCTGGCGCTTTAAGCCTTGTAGCATGGGTTTTCCGGGTTCTGAAAAACACGGTTTGAACCATGTCGAAGGCTCATTCGCCGGGTGTCAAAAATTCACCCCTGCGTTGTACAGCGATTCTCGAAAGTGTCAGGCTCAAAAGGTATAAAAGAGTTAGAGACTGTCTAGCTAGCTTTCTAGACAGAGGAGGTATAGGAAAATGACTGAACACGTCGACGGCGTCGTACTTGTCCCGGAAAAATCGGAGGAATACTTGAATCAGCGCCAACTGCTCGACTACCGCAGCCACAGAGAAAAACTAGTGAAATGGTGTCTGTCAATCGGCAAAGACCCGGAGAAAGCCGAAGGCTACGCCCATTCAACCGTGAGGACACGTAGCTACCGTTTAGACCGGATCTACCGTTGGGTATGGCAGAACCAATCCGGTGGTTACACCTTGGAGATCACGCCGAATCATGCCGACGAGTTCCTGAAGCACTTGGCGTACCAGGAACATTCGAAGACGTTCAAGGCCAGCTGCCAGAAAGCGTTGAAGATGCTGTTCAACTACCAGAACTGGCAACACGACCGAGATATCGACTGGGATCCCGTCATCAACTTCAACCAGTACAACGGAACCAGTCAGCCACGAGACTTCCTCACAAGAGACGAACGACGGAAAATCCGCGAAGCCTCGTTAGAACACGGATCAGTACCCCACTACAACTCCGTAACGCCAGAGGAGCGGGACAAGTGGAAAGCCCACCTCGCACAACGCTTCGGCAAACCCAAGAAAGAAATCGGGATGGATGACTGGGAACGCGCCAACTCCTGGAAAGAACCATCGATCATCTGGACCGCAATGGACGCAGGACTCCGACCCGTAGAAGTCGGCCGCGCCACACTGGACTGGGTCGACACTGAAAACAGTCTGCTCCGTATCCCCCGTGAAGACTCCTCGAAAAACACGGAGAACTGGACCGTCTCCCTCCTCGACCGCACCAGCAACATCCTCGAAAAATGGATTCAAGAACGCAGCCAGTACCCCAAATACAGTGATTCCGACCGGATCTGGCTTACACGCAACAACAACCCGTACAGCACGCAGTCACTCAACTACCTCCTCAACCGGATCTGCAAAACCGCAAACATCCCCAAACAGGATAGAGACCTCACCTGGTACAGCATCCGCCACTCCGTCGGAACCTACATGGCACGAGAAGAAGGACTCGCCGCAGCACAAGCACAACTCCGCCACAAAAGCGAGAAAACCACGATGAAATACGACCAAGCACCCATCGAAGACAGGAAAAACGCACTCAACAAAATGGGCTGACCGATCCCTCTCGCTGTTTTCGACGTACGGTGTATAGTCGTAGCTGTATTCCAACCTGATTCAAACCCCGTTTCTGACCAACTTGGTATGTGCCGAATCCTATTTCTGATTCTGGCCTCAATCATCAATTTGTCAATATTTCATTAGTGAATTTCAGCCGCAGACATCCGACCCGAATCTTCATACCCATAAACTGGAAAAGGATAACTGAGAATACCTCTTCAAGGACAACCTATGAGTGTTTCTGTCAACTTTGATAATATCAGACCGGTTGAGGACTCTCGGAGAAAAGGTTTTGAGGAGTTATGCAGCCAAGTCGCTCATGAGTACGAAGAAATCCCGGCTTCCTGGAAATATACGCGCATTGGCGACCCTGACGCAGGAATTGAGTGTAAGTGGAGATCCCCAGAAGGAGAAATCTGGGGTTGGCAAGCGAAATATGTTGACAGGATAGACAACGATAGCTTGTCTCAGGTCGACCGCTCCGTGAAACAAGCCCTAGACAACTACCCTAATCTAAGTCGCTACTTTGTCTGCGTTCCCTGTGATCGGCCTCATAGTCCGAGAGAGGGTATCAAAACAGCCCTTGAGAAATGGAATGATCGGAAGGAAAAGTGGGAAAAGTGGGCTGAGGAAGAGGGCATGGATGTGGAGTTTGTTTTCTGGGGACATTCAGAACTTCTAACGTTTCTTAGCCAAGATAAACACAAAGGTAGGATCTATTTCTGGTTTGGCTCAGAGCAGCTCACAGACACTAAGCTCCAGGATCAAATGGATGTGTCTATTGCCAATGCCAAAGACCGGTATAGTCCAGAACTTCACGTAAATACAGGTAATGCGGATATTTTTGATCCTCTAGGACGGACACCGACGTTCGAGGAGAGGGTGAATGAACTACTTGAGGAGTTGGACGAGAAGGCCAGTAAGCTGTTTACCGAAAGCAGGGTTGAGGTCTTAGAAGAAGTCGATGAAGACGCTACTCTAAACCTTCGTCAGGCAATAGAAGACCTTCCCGATCTGCTTGAGGATATTGGACAAATTTCTGAGAATATTCCATTAACAGAGCTACGTGAGAGCGGAGAGAAAGCAGAAAATGCAATTCGAGAAATAGCACCACAGCTACGAGCCCTCAAGGAAGAAACAGATGAAGAGGAAGGTGAGACAGAAGGTCTCGGGAGGTCAGCTATGTATGATTTCAGGCAACTTCTAGGCGCCGTTTCCGATTTGAAGGGGTATCTCGACAGCGATGATTTTCAAGCCGCTGAAAATTCTTTTTTGAAGGTGCTCGGGGATGCAGGTGTAGGTAAAACCCATCTCCTTTGCAACGTTGCTAAGAATAGGATAGAGGATGGTTATCCAACGGTTCTTCTCCTTGCTGAGAACTTCAGAGACCGAGATATCTGGGCTCAGATGATCGAGCGACTTGGTTTAGATTGCACGCCTGAGGAATTCTTGGGAGCCTTGGATTCATTCGGCGAATCTCGCGGTGTTCGGTCGCTATTGATGGTTGATGCACTGAATGAAAGCTCTGATCCCAGAATGTGGAATCGGCAGTTACCAGGGATTCTGAGTAAATTGGATAACTATCCGCATATCGGATTATGCGTTAGCTGTCGAACCGGTTATGAGGACCTCATCTTCCCCGGTAGTATCGATAATCAGTTTGTAGATACCCGGCATTACGGGTTCAATAACGTAGAGTACGAGGCCGTCAGGAAATTCTTCGATCAACACGGAATCGAGCACCAGTCGATACCAGTTCTCCGGCGAGAATTCCAGATACCGTTGTTTTTGAAATTGTTCTGTGAAAACTTAGAAAGCCGGGGGCAAAGCCGTATATCACACGGCCCGGAGGGCATCAGCGAAATCTTTGAGGGATACATCGACGGAGTTCATAACCGTCTTCACCCGCGTTTAGATTACGATCCAAGCGATAATAAGGTAAGAAGGGCGGTAGAGGCCCTGGCGCGTGAGATGGCTAAAAATGGAGGAGGCACAAAGAGGCTTCCCAAAAGTGAGGCCAAAGATATTGTAGACGGGTTTCTACCAGGGAGGTCGTACTCAGAGAGCCTGTATAGAAATATTCTGAGTGAAGGGGTTATCTCAGAGGTAGTCACTTTTGAAGAGGACGCGGATGAGGCGGTGCGATTCTCCTACGATAAATTTGCTGACCACAAAATAGCTCAACAATATCTGGAAATCTATGTGGGCGATGACGTTGAGGAAAATCTCTCAGAGACAGAGGAATTACAGGAGATATTTGAGAATCCGGATCGGTACGCTGGGTTGATCCAAGCCTTGGCTATTCATCTCCCTGAGCAGGAAAATGTCGAAGTTTTTGAGTTTGTAGAGTCAGAGGATATTCTTAACTCCTTTATTAAGAGCTTGGCTTGGCGGAATCCGGGGACGCTGACGGATAGTGATGGAGAATTGAGTGAGGAAATTGAGGATTATCTGTGGGAGGAACTGGAGCTTCTTGAGGACCTGCATGAGCTTTGGAGAGTTTTGCTTACATTATCTACTAGTTCGGAACATCCGCTGAATGCTGAATATCTTGATGACGTTCTCAGAGACAAGGAAGTGTTCAGACGCGATTTTAATTGGTCCAACTTCCTGCATGAAGAATGGGGAGAAGACACGTCAGAAGTATTTCGATTAGTCAACTGGGGATTCTCTTTAGAAAACAGGCCAGTGGAGTCGTATGAACTGAAGCGGTTAATATCAATAACCCTCTCTTGGTTTCTTTGCTGTCAAAATAGACATGTTAGAGACCGATCAACGAAGGCTATAGTCAATATCATAGATTCCGATCTTGAAATTTACAGTGAATTGATTGAGCGTTTCCAGGATGTTAGTGATCCCTACATTTTGGAACGGGTCTATGCAGCAGCCTACGGGGGAGTTCTCCGTCATAAACGAAATGAATCGGTTACTGAAGTTGCCGACACTATTTACGAATTAGAGTTTGAGGATAACGATCCTACACCTCACCAGCTTACAAGAGATTACGCCAGAGGGATTATCGAATTGATTCACAGTGTCCACAACAGTTACGATGTCAATTTGGAGGAAGTGAGGCCCCCGTATGACAGTTCGTTCTCTATCGATGTTCCCTCTCCAGATACGCTTCGTGAGCAAGTTGAGAGCGTCCTAGAAGACTCTGATGCGGATTTGAATACACGGTTCTGGGGGGGGCTAGTTGGATCTGATTTTGATGGACGTGGTCACAGTGATTTCGCACGGTACATTGTTGGGACCAACCACAGTCCTTCTAATGTCCACGGTTACGACTTTTCTGGAGACAAAGCTCTTCGTTGGATAACTAAGCGGGTGTTCGATTTGGGATGGAAGCCCGATCTGTTTGGCTCGTTTGACGACTTTGTGAATCGAACCTACACAGGGAGGATGTCGAATAGGAAACCTGAAAGGTTCAGCAAAAAATACCAGTGGATTGCATATCACGAATTAGTGTCCTGGATAACCGATAACTGCGATTTTCCTGATTCAACTGTAGAGAGGCCTTATAGTGGCCCTTGGACGCATTTTGACCGTGATATCGATCCTTCAGTACTAGATCCTGAGGCCCGTTCTGAAGTTTCATTAGATGAGGCTGTTGAGTATGATTGTTGTATAGATGAGGTTGACTTGGAGGAATGGATTTCAGACCACGAGGAATTTCCTGACTTGGTTTCCTTGTTGGATATCTCTGTGAATGGTGAGAGATGGCTACCTCTGCATAGCCTTTATAAGTGGAAAGCAGATGAAGGAGAAGATTCCAGGCTTGAGAGGGATGTGTTTGCCCGGATTGATACTGTCCTTGTGGAGTCTGAGATGAAAGATGGGTTGGTGTCTTGGCTTCAGGAAAACTGGGTTGTTAGTGAAGAGCTTGAGAGTACTCCGTTCCATTTGGGTACATTCACTCAGACGTTCTGGGCAGAGTATCCATGGCATCCTTCTGTAGATGATGGCTGGGAGGATAGGGATTCTATTCGAGCTGCACCAATTTCTACGACGGATACGACTGTTGATTTGCTTTGGGAGTCAGAGTATGACTGTACCGTCGATGAGAAATATGGGACTTATGCCCCCTCCCCACCACTTGCGAAATTGTTCGATTTAGAATGGGTTATTGATACTAAGGAGTTTGCACAAAAGGGGTCTAACCCGGTTCGTATAGCAGATGTTTCTACTGCAGGAGGGTTGCTTGACAGAGTAAACTCGACTTCTATGTTAGCGGCAGATGAGAGATTGATAGAAGAATTAGAGGAGGAAGGACTCTCCTTAGTCTGGATAATACAGGGAGAAAAGCGATTACTCACCGACGCTGCTACAGGAATCGGAATGGGGCAGAGCCAGATCAGGGCGGTATACACTTACGACGGAGAGGAATGGAATGGCGAGACGGACAGCGGGTACTACAGCTGAAATAGAAAGGGACTACAACTTCTTCTGAATCTGCTTCTTAAACAGCCAGAATGATTGCTTCAATTCTTCCACTTCCCTCTCAAGGTCATTTACCTTATCGACGAGCTCAGTATGACTCAGATCCTTGAAATCGAGGCGATTTCCAAACTCGAATTCGTCAAGACATTGTACCCCTTTTTCCGAGAGTTCCGCCTGTTTAGGTGCCTGGAAGTTGCGTTTCTGGCCGTTGACTACTCGTGTTACTCTTCCACCGGGTTTCTCTACTTGTATGAGGTCGAGGTCTTCGAGTTTGGTGAAGCAGTAGTTGACCTCGTGGTTTTCTAGAGTCGTGGATTCGGTGATCTCTTGGATATCGGTGTTTCCTTTGGCGATCTGGCGGAGTACTTCCCTGTCTTTGTCCCGTAGATCTTTCTGGGTCATTGGATCGGGCAGGGCTTGTTGAGGAGTGTGCAGTCTCCGTTTGATCGGAAGCTGCAGAAGTCTTCGAGCTGTTCCCGTGTGAACTCAGAGAGTTCAGGACACTCCTCCTTGTCGAGTTCTACTTCGAGTATGTGGTATTCGGCGTCCCGTAACGGTTTGATGTCGACGATGTCTTCTCCGTTTTCTCTGTAGTAGTTGTAGCTGCCGTGTTCGTCTTCAAGCGTGTTGCCGTTCCGGTTGACAGGGTCTGAGAGAATACGTTCGAGTTTGTCTCTGCGGCCTTCTTCGACTGCGAATATGACTTTTCGATCTTGTTTCTGTCCGCGTCTCAGGTTTTTCAGTACTTTTCCAGGCTTCGAGAGTGTGGAGTGTTCGGCTTCGAGATTGGCTATCGAGTTGTCGGGTAGGAGGACGATGCCGTCGGGTTCGTCGGCTTTCACGTCTTGATACAACTGTTTTACTTCGACGCCGCCTCGTTTCTCCAGTTCTTGTTTGGCGGCTTCGAGTAGTGCGAGATGTTTTTCTCCGCCTGCGTTGTTTCCCGGTCCGAGGGACAACGTCTCCGTCTCCTGAACGGTGTCGGTGTGAACTTCCCGGGTCTTCTGCTTCTTCAACTCGGTTAGATCTCTTTCTTCATCAGGATTCCAAGGAGGAAGTGTTTCGACTGTGATGGGAGATTTTCCGGAACTGTGTAAAACCGCTCTGTAGTCATCTAAACGGGTCAGTTGGTGTTTGTTGATGCCGGGGATCATTCCGGCTAACCGGGTCAGGTCTTCGCTGCCGGTGGAGTCGAACACGATTTTGCTGCGGCAGTTGTTGGTTAATGCCCGTCTCAGCTCCGGGGAGAGTTGTTTGAGGTACTGTGTTACGAGCCAGCATCCGAGCCGGTATTCTCTTGCCTGTGACAATATTTGTGCGAAGTTGCTTCCGTCTCCTGCGAAGTTCTGTAGTTCGTCAACGTAGAGATAGAACGGTGTTCGTTTCTCTTCGGGTAGTGTGATCCGGCTTTGTGCTGCTGCCCAGACCTGTGTGATAACGATACCTCCGATCAGTTGGGAGACTGTGCTGCCGACCTTGCCTGTCTGGACGTTGACCAGGATGATTTTCTCTTCTTGGATGGCGTCTCGAAAGTTGACTCCGCTTTCTTTTACCGAGACGATTCTGCGGGTGACACGGTTTTCGAGGAAGTCGTTCAGCCGTCGCTGCAAGGGTTCGAGTTCGTAGCTGGACAGATCCTCTTTGACTCGGACGAGCTGTTCCCGGACTACTCGGTCACCGGTCTGGTTGATCAAACGGGTAAGCGTACTCGAATCAGTGATGCAGTCGAAGACGTCCATCAACGAATGAGACTCTCCTTGGATGTTGAGGTCAATATGCGCCCGTAGCAACGTGGTGAGTATTCGTCCGAATCGGTCACCCCAGTTCTGACTCTGGCGTTTGAACAGGTCGATGAGGTCGGAGACGATGATCTCTTTCTGGTGTTCACGTTCCGCTTCACTCATTTCCGGGGTGATGTAGGGTTCTAAGACGTTGATTGACGCCGGCTCCGGCATACTCGGATCGATGTAGATCACATCGTCCAACCGGTCCTCCGGTAGTTTCCCCAGTATTTGATCGATGGCCTCGCCTTTGGGAACCACCATGCAGAAACCACGTCCCTTGTTGGCGTCTTGAAGCGCGGCGTGAATCATTAACACGGTTTTACCGGTACCGGTAGCTCCGACGGAGAGAACGTGTTGAACACGTCGACTGTCGTTGATTCCGATGTCTTCGTCGACGCCAAGTATTGAGGTATGTTTGCCGAGAACGGTTCTCGAGCCCGGATCGTTGACAAGTTTCTTGGTGTCTTCAGGTGTCACTGTATTCGATGTTTTTCTGGGTTCGGCTGGGAATCGATACTAGACCGGCTAACTCCGGGACTGAGACTTGGAATCGGTGGCTATAACCTCCGAATTTTCGGTCGCGGATTGCCTGGTAGAATTCAAGGAACCGTCTCTTACGCAGTCCTTGGATTGTAGTGGTGTTGAGGTACTGCCCGGTTTCAGGGTTCTCTAAAATGTTGAATCCGCCGGCAACCTCTTTCACCCGGCTTCGAGTGTATTCTTCTGCGCCGATGACTGCGAACCGGATACAGGTCCAGAATCGGCGTTGGCCCTGTTTTTCCTCGATCAGGTCGGCTTGACGTCTTTCACGTTTTGTAGGTGATTGGCTGCCCCAAAGCTGTTCTTTCTCTTTTCGGAGGTATCGACTGGTTTGGTAGCTCCGGCGTCTCCTCCACCACTCCTTGATGGAGTGTCCTGCGACAGGCTGGAACAGGATTTGAACCACTAGTTTGGTGTCACGCATCGCGTGGCGGTGAAGTCCTGCAACCACGTTGTTGATCGGAGAGGAGTCGAACTCCGTTCGGAGAGGAAAACGGTGTTCTCTGCCTGTAGTGAGTATTCCGCCGCCTATCGAGTCACCGGAAACTACGGGCAGCTTCAACGATCCTGTACTGAACTTGGTTCCGGGGATCTGGTTGGAGAGCTGTAACCGGAGTTTTCTCTCCATTCTCTTTGTTTGAACGCAGAACTGAAGGTGTATACGACCCGGTGTTGGACGATGTATCTCGTACGCAACGACGGGAGAATGGTTTTTGACTCCGAGTAGTCCGGTCTGTATTTCGAGTATGCTTCGGACGAATCCTTCGCTGGTCGAAGGTGTTTCCTGGTTCCGTGGAGGGTTCACCTCGGTAGTGTACAGACCGGTTTTCGGCTGACCGAGTTTCCGGGCTTGGTCTTCGTCGACCTCAGTGTAGGCAGGCAGCCTCTTAGCAACAGATTTCATGCTGCCTCCAACCCTTTCCAGGTGTGGTCGATCAGCCGGTGTTCTTTTTCTGTAGACCGGATCCTGATCTTGGTGTTGACGACGTTAGGTACCTGGAGAACTGCTTCGCTGTAACCGGCCTGTTCCCCGCTACGCAACCCTAGAAGCTGGGAGACCTGACCCGGGGAAAGCTCGAAGTAGTCGGCCATTGAGTCGGAGACCTTCTTCTGCCGGAACAGCAATACTCCCGCTGTGTGATCGAGTATATCACTTCCCTGTCTGAAGTCGGTGAAGTGGGAGCCGCTCTGGGTTACAAGGTGGACTGCAGTGTTGATATCACGGGCTTCGAGCACGAACTGGTTCAGTAGGTGGCGGCCTGCATCGTCTTCTAGAAGGATGCGGGCTTCGTCGATCAGTACCAATGTTTTATCCGTGTTTTTCGAGGTATGTGTGTAGACTTGTTGCACCAGGTTAACTAGTGCTGCGACGTTGTCGAACTCTCCGCGTTGACTTACTTCGAAGCTGAGCAGTTGTTTGTCGAAGCTGTACCTTTCGCCGGGGTTGATCACACGGTTTTCGCCACCCAGTGCTTCGATTAGGGATTTGTACTCTTTCTTGGGGTCGACGACTATGACCTGTAACTCGGGGTAAACCAGTATCGAGCGAAGTAGTTCGAGTTGTGCGGAGTAGCTTTTGCCGGAGCCCAGTGTTCCGATCACTGCCATGGAGTGGGAGTCCCAGTTAAACCGGTTGAGAAGGACGGGTGTCCTGTCCTCTATGTCGGTTCCGTAGAGAACTCCTCGATCCTCGAAGGGTTGTGTGCCGAACGGGAAGCCTGTTGCCGCGGACAGTGACGGCGTCAACTGCGTCTGGTTCAACCGATCTCTGTGGAACGGTGAGTCGGCGCAGTAGGCCTGGTCGTTCCTGAATCCGGGATCCTCGAACTGTATTCGAAGAGATCGAAGCCGTGATTTCAACCGGTTAACGGTGTTTTCGATCTGATTCTGTGTCTGTGCATGCGCGGTGATGTATACCCCGTACTGGAGCGGTCGAGATTTTTGATCTGCTAAGAGATCTAGGAACCATTCAGCGTCGTCAAGCCCTCTTTCTAACCTGTTGACTCCTTGGTGGCCGTGTGCGAGAAATGCGTTGATCTCCGCATCCATTTTTTCGACGTACTGCCGTAGCTTCCGTGTGGCACGGTCGACAGATACCGGGCGCAGAACCTGTGTTATGTCGACAAGACCGTCTACACGTAACAGTTGGAGAGGCCAGCCCAGGGAGAGTTCTGAAGGGTAGTCTTTGATGTATACCAGTCTTCGAAATTCGTTGAATCCGTCGTTGGGAACGGTGCAGAACCGGCGTGTGACCTCAGGCAACGGGTCATACGTTTTTTCAGCAAACCTCCGGAGCCCGGTTCCTGTGAGTTGAGTGACTTCGAGGTCGTTGCCTTGGAGAGCGTTCCCGACCTCCCGTATACGGCGGTGAAGCGCTCGGCCCGGGCTTTCGTGTTGATTGGCTTGAACCCGGATTATGACGAAGTGCTTGGATTCGACAACGCCTTCTTCACTGATTCTACGGCAGTAGTCGGCGTACGCTGATCGGATACCGGTGTAACCGGTTCCCTGTTCGACTTGGTCTGCGTAACCGTCGAGACCGGTTCGTTCTTGACGTGAATGGATCTGTACGGGGTAGGAGATCGTGTCCAAGAGTTCCTGGTAGAACTTGTAGAAAGCCGACTGTTCGGCCTCATTTTTCATATCCAGGTACACTGGAGCTACTTTCAAGACGGCGATAGCCGCTTTTCTGTCGATGAGTACAGCTTTCGACTTGATTTTGAGGCAGGGTGCCCGGACAACACCCTTCATACTTCCTTCCTCAGTATCCACCGAATCAAGTGGTAGACGTGGACGTCAACCGGTTTCCCGTACGGGTTCCAGCCGTACCAGACCACACCTGTTACAGCTGTAGCCAGTAGTGCTGCGAGTTTCACATTTAGTTCCAGATCGGTGAAGTTGACCGTGGCAAATAGCAAGGCGGTCGGCGCTGCCAGCCGCACCAAGTCCTTCCAGGTAAAACGGCCGAAGAAACGGATCGGCTGGCTGAAGTTCTGAGTCATGCGCTCACGCATCAAGGATCACCGGTTCCCCCGGTCTCTGCGGCGCTGGTTACGTCGCAGCCGCTGCAGCTCCTCATCAGTCAGCGTATCGTCGCCGCCAGCACCTCCGGAGCCACCGCCTCCAGAGCTACCTCCTGGACCTTTATCACGCCAAGAGCTTTGAGCACTACCGGCGATCCCTGTCGACTTGCTAACCAAGCTCTGTGAAACGGCCCAGAGCTGGCGAGGTATCCACAGCATCAATGTAAACGCTGCCACCCCTATAATCCAGTCGGACACCGGCTCTAAGTTGAGAGAATCAAAACCTGATTGCATCACCAAACTGAACCGTAGCACCAAGACATCAAGCGGTGCAACCGCTAACAGAGTGAACCAGCCAGCTATAAAGGATTCTGCGTAAGGCCGGGTGTTCGGGAACGACCAGGCTAAAGCGATTAATGGTGAGATTGCAGCCACGAAAAATAGGTAGACGATCCGAAGCAGGAACAGAACGACTAATGCCAGTAGAAGCCAGGCGTTGATGAACCAGACCAGTACGAGGCCAGAGGTTAACCCTGCTAACTCCTGAACAGAAAACGGGTCAGTAGGTCGGAATGCTTCAACAAGCACGTTGCTGAGCTCGACACCCATCTGCAACAACGGAAGTGAAACTGCTGCGAACGCAAGCCCGATCATTAGACGGGGCAGTATCAGCCTGGCCTGCTGGTATGTAACACCCAGGTATGTTCCTGTGATGTAGTAGATCCCTACTGCAACCAGTATAAGACCTGAAGATGCAACGGCCACGGTCAAAGTCAACTGGTGGATCAGCTCTATGGAAGGATTTGGATAGAGCTTCGGAGTTTTAGTCAAGACCTCGATCAATACGTTGCTCAAATCTTCAGCCATCTGCTTAAATGGGGAGAACAGAATATCAAGCAGACCGCCGTTACCAGACTGGGCTGCAACCACGCCAGGGATCAACGCAGCAGCCAATAGACCTGTTAAACCAGTTTTCCACAGCCGCATACTCAAGCACCCCCGTTACAGACCGAGAACTGGGAGACGAGGAACGTAATGATCAGAGGCGATGAGAACACGATCACAACGCCGATCAGGACTCGTTGAACACGTTGTTTCGCTCGGCGCTTCGCATCCTCGCTACCCCACATAAACACGATACCTGCGTACGACAACGCCACTACACCGATTGCACCGCCGAAGATGAAGCCCAGCTCCGCCACGTTATGGATCAGCATAAGCAACGGCTCCAGGTTTCCTGCGTCATCACAACCAACCACTTCGTGAACCGCAGCAACCGGCCGAGCTGTAACTGTTAGCAGTACTACCGTTGTGGACAGTGTCGCCACTATCCGTTCTGGTATCTCTTTCATGGTCTCTATTGGTTACCGCGGCCTAACAGGCCCGGTTGATCTGGTCTTTTGTCGGGAGAGGAAGCGAGGCCCGGGACAGAATTAAGAGCCATTGCTACTTTCCTACTAAACAACATAGTAAAATGACAGAAAGTGATCCGCCGTTCGAAGTCAAATATCACAAGGAAAAGATCCGTCTCAGCGTAGTCGAAGGCGAGGAGTACTGCAGTGCCTTTCTCCCGGAGACGATACAGCAAATGGGTTTAGAACAGGGTGATTACGTCGATATTGAGAAGGTGGAACCGGTTGACGGCCCGGTGTACTTGAAGGCGCAGAAGGTTCCAGGGGAGGAAGTCGATACCAGGAAACACTATAAAATCAGAAAGCACCAGTCACGGCACTATCTTACGATCCCGAAACACTGGCAAGACGATCTGATTGAACAGACCCGTACCGATATGCTGGTGGTCGAGATCAACTTTTTCGAAGATCAGCCTGAGCTCCGAGTCTACAATCTTATCGATTACTTCGACGTGCGTGAACCGGAACTGATGGAGGAAGGCTATGATCCCGAGGAGGGCGAACCGATTGCTCTACCGCTTACCACATTGATCTGGACGAAAATCGCAGGTAACACAACTCGGGAGCAACCGGAACACAAGCCATCGGAAGCTGGATCTGGCCGGAACGAAAATCTTCGAGAAGGCTTCGGCGACGACATCGACGACGAACCGCCAGCTGCCTCATCCTGACTCAACTTCCTACCTTCTCCTCTTTTTCATCTGAAACAGGGTGTGGCGTCTTCTACTACAGAGTTCCCGGCGAGAGTTCTGATTACCGGAGGGTGGATAACTGATTCAAGAAGAACACTACAGCTTCGACAGTTTAGAACAACTCTATGAAACCGCTGAACAGCTCCCCGTGGTTGAGCGCCACGACGTCTACGCACATCACACCGAGGAAGACGAATGGGAACAGGTACCGTACCGCGACTCCTTGTGGACGGATGACGGCCGTACCACCGGTGTAGTATCGAGTAACGACGACTTCTACAACATCATTCAGTACGGCGATATCCTGGACTCGGTGGGTAGAGCCGTTGAACAACACGGCGATCTCAACCTCGGTGTTTCAGGCAGTGTCTCATTAACTCCGACCGCGCACAAGATGAGTGCGAAAGTCGATTTTGACGATGCCACGGTCTACGCATCTCAGGACGATCCTATCGACCTAGGACTGAAAATCCGTTCAGGACACAGTGGTTTCCACGGTTTGAAATACGATATCGGGGCGGAACGCCAGGTCTGTTCGAATGGGATGATGGCGTTTGTCTCCGATCTCCAGTTCGATCAGACGCACGGAGAACCGTTCCAACCCGGATTAGCGTACAACGCCGTCGACGCGGTTATCGAGTCGCCGGCGGAGATCGAGCACCGGTTAGCGGAGGCCCAGAACCGCGAACTCGTGAACCAAGACGAAGCACTTCTCGTACTCTTGGAGAACGGTGTAGGCGACTACCTCGAACAACCGGTTCCCGATCTTTTGAATGCGTTGTACGAGGAGGTGGAGGATCCTGAATCTCCGTCGCTGTGGGAGACCTACAACGCGGCTACACGCGCACTGACGCATTATACCCAGGATGTTCCCGATCACCGGCTTGACCAAGGATTTGAAAGAGCGGCCCAACTCTTGGAGACAGGTTACAACGAGATCCCGGATCCCGAACAACTGGGTAGGCAAACCGTTGAGAGAAGAGCTAACCGGCGGATCGAAGACGGTGACGCTGAGGAGTACTGGGAAGGCGAGGATGAAACTCTGAGAGAGCTCATGGAAACCCATGAAGTTGAGGCATAGGTGATCCGAGAATCACTGACTACAGCGAGGAGGAGCCGTTAGCGGCTTGGGAAGCACTGTTGTTGCCGGACTGGACGTGGGAAGCCTACGAAAAGGAGGAGGACGGGGTCTACTTCGGCCGCGTTCGCTCCCCCAATACCTACGATGAGTGGGAGTACGGCTACTTTACCCAAAGCCAGTTGGAGGAGGCAGGTGCCTACCGCATCGACACCAAAATCGAAGATGGCGAGGAGCTGTTTCCGGACGGTGGCTACCAAGTTTCCCAGTTGTATGAAACCGAGTTAGAAGCACTACTCCACGAAGAGGGTGATAGTTGATCGACGACGTCGACCAAATACTTCAGGAGTACGTCGAAGAACGACTGCTGTTCGAGGACAAACCCTACTGGCTGTTCCTTGACGCTGAAGACGAGTTGAAATGGGAGACCTTCGCTTACTTTCCTGAGGCGCACTACAACAGGGAAATCGGTGACCGGATCAGAAACCAGTGGGAAGACGAGATACTGCCGGACGGAGGAACACGGACACAGTACTACTGGAGCGGGGAAGACGGGGTCGTCTACCACACCGAAACAAACGGTGAAATGGTCGACCCGTTCTTCAACACGGTAGAAGAGGCAGAACGCTACCTGGAAACGCTGGCCGACATGAACGGTAGAGACCAGTACGACAACCTGGTGCTCCGAAAATCTGGTAACAGGAAAGTCGAGGAAGCCACTGAAGTACTCACACAGCAGAGCGGTCTAACCGACTGGTGATATGTCTTCGAACGGAATCTCTTGGAATGGGCGAAACAGAACGATATCTTGGATGATCCAAGTGTTCAGAAGCTGATTTTAGCGGCTGGTTTATCCGACAATGAGCGGTTGCAGAGTTCAGTTGCGAAGGCTGTTCTCGGTAAGTCGGTGGAGCAGTGGAGGTATCCGTTCAGTTCTGAGATGATGTTGGGGAACGTAGAGCTTGGTGAAACGTTTGAGGGTCTGCCGTATCACTTGTCGCAGCAGGAGTTGACGAAACATCTGTTGGCGGTTGGCCAGTCAGGTTCGGGGAAGACCACCCTGTTCTACTCGTTAATGACGGAGATCGACAAGCCGTTCTGGACATTCGATTTGAAACAGGACTACCGCCACCTATCTCAGGACTTGGAGTTGCTGGTGTTGCCGTGGAACCAGCTCAAATTTAATCCGTTGAGGCCGCCACAGGGTGTTCCACCTCGGCGTTGGGCGCAGGTTTTCTCGGAGATCTTCGGTCACAGCACCGCCTTGCTCAGCGGTTCAAAGAACTATTTGTTGAAGAAGATAGTCGAGCTCTACGAACTCTATAACTTGTTTGACCGGGTTGAGGAGCCGTTTCCCAGCCTTCACGAATTGGAATTGTTGATGAAGAAGGACGGGGTCAATTACGCTCGGAAGACGTCGGATTACCGTGACACGGTTTTGAACCGTTTGGAGGCGATGACCCTGGTTGCGGGCACCGTCTTCGATTGTAACACTGGTTACTCGTTAGAACAGCTTCTCGAACAGAACGTTGTTTTCGAGTTAGATGGTTTGAATCGGGATGTTCAGAACTTCTTGATGGAGATCTTGTTCGCCTACGTCTACGAGTACCGGTTAGGTCAGGACCACCGGGATCAGGGTTTGAATCACCTGTTTTTCCTGGATGAGGCGAAACGTGTTTTCTCGGTGTACAAGGAGCGACAAGCTGCCTCAGGTATCCCTGAGATCGATGAGTTGACGGCGAAGATGCGGGAGTTCGGAGAGGGGCTGGTGGTTGCGGATCAGGAGGCTTCGAAGCTGACTGATTCGATCAAGGCCAACACCTACACCAAACTCCTGTTGTCTACAGGCGACCGGAAGCAGTTCTCAGCAGTCACAGACTCGATGAACCTGTCTCAGAGACAAACGGAGTATGCCTCGCAGCTCGGGACAGGAGAAGCAGTAGTCCAGGTCGGAAGCCATGACCCGGTACCGGTCAAACTCGAAAACTACGAACTAGAAAAAACAGTTTCGGACAAAGACTTGGAGAAGAAGCAGGCCGAAAACTGGAACCAACTTTCGTATGAGCCTCGGGAGACCACGCCTCGTTTCAAAGACCGTGTTGCACCGGGAAGAAGCGAAGAAGTACCTGAACCGGAGATTGTAGAGGATCCATCCGAAGCTAGTCTCTCCAAAGAGGCCGACCGATTACTTGAAAACGTTGTCGACGCTCCGTTCCGTGGTTTGACTGATCGGTACAGCGAGTTCTCAAGCAGCTACAAAGGAAACAAGGCGAAGAACGAGCTGGTCGACCAAGGCGTAGTCATCGAAAGGAAAGTCCATACGCAGAAAGGCAAACGGAAGCTGCTTGAACTGACGGAGAAAGGCCGGGACTACGCTGAAAACCAGCTGGACCTCGATACATGCCACACGGGTCGAGGCGGAGTCATTCACCGGTACTGGCAGCACAGGATCCAAGACGCATTCGAAAACACTGGTTGGACCGCAGAACTCGAAGTCTTCGATGCCGACGTCTACGTGAACATGGACGACACCGAACTCGCGGTCGAAGTCGCCATGGGAAACAACCCCCGTGAAATCAAGCACGTAGAGAAACACTTGGAAAAGTTCGACACCGTCTGGATCACCTGCCGCAACCACGACGTTCAGGACGGATTGAAGCAGAGAATACAGGAAAACGACTTAGACACGGATCGAGTGGTGTTTCGACTGTTTCGGGAGTTCAACGAAGACGAGACGCTTCCAAATTAGGTTGTTCTGGGAGTTCGACCAGTCGGAGAATACAGTTGTTAGTTGATGACTTTCTGTACTTCGTTCCAGTCTTCGAGTATGTCGTTGCCTTTGTCCCACCAGTCGTTGAAGGGTGGGCGGGATGCTGCCTCGGTGATTTCGGCGTATTGTCCTCGGCCAATCGTGTTGATCGAGGGGATGTTGTAGGCGTGGTTCTCTGAGATCAGCCAGCGGTCGTGTATTTCAGATGCTGTGTCCCCTGAGATAACCCGCATCTCGGCGTTGACTCCTTTCTCTTCGAGTTCTTCTTTGAACCGTTCGAAGTCTCCTCTTAGGTTGTGATCAGTTTGAGCTGTGCCGGTGAGGATACGTATTTCGTCGATGTCGTCGGTGTCGATCTCCTGGATGATGTATTCCAGTCCTTTCCGGGTGAAGTACTTGTCAAACCAGTAGAGGTAGGTATCGGATTTGCGGACGAGTTCTCGGATGTTCATCTCGTTGGTAAACGGTGTTTCCGGTGAGAGAGTGCCGGATCCTCCTGTGATGTCTTCTTCCCCAGTGACTTCCTCCAGCTTGTTCAGTATCTGTTGGGCTCTGTAGTTGAGGAATCGGTCGTAGTCGTTCTCCATCAAGCCTGATTCGTCCAGGTTTGGGATGAGATGGGTTTCGAGCGCGTCTTTGAGCTGTGGGTTGTCGATCTCGTTCAGATATTCTTTCGGTGAGTCGCTGAAGCCGGAGGAATTGTTGATGTTGGCGGGGAGGAACATGATGTTCGCGATGCTGTTGATCATCTCGTCCTCCACGCCTTGGGTCCTGAGGTAGTTGCGTGGGAAGATGTGGTGCATCTCTGTCTGCTTGTATTTGGAGAAGTTGTCGTATGAGACAGGAGCGTTGTTTACCGGGTTTACCGGGTTTTCGCTGGCGAACAGACAGATTATCGTTTTGACGAAGGCGTTTCTTAGCGAGTAGTTCTGGTTGATGATGTCGTCGGCAGTTCTGCGGATGTAGCTGTACTGGAACTCGATGGGCTCTTCTTTGACAATTTCCTCCATCGACTGCCCATCTTCTTCTAGCTTGCTGGCGACAGCGGAGTCGAACCGGTTGGAGATGGCGGATTTCCAGAACCAGCGGATAAGCTTCTGTTTCTGCTCTTGGGTTGGCTCCTTGTGCTCCATTAGGTAGAAGAAACGGCTGAGAGGGACGATTTGAGCTGGGTACGGGAGCAGGTCCAGTGTTGGGAGGCTGAGGTTGTTGTCGAGGAAGTCGATGGATTTCTTGATCGATTCGATGACGTCCTCCCATTCTGCTTTGACGTCTTCGCTGTCAAGGCCGAGGATGTCCTGACGTCGGCACCGACCCGCGAGGTTCAGTGACACTGCTTGGAGTATGGTTATGTCCGGGAGATCTTCCTCGATTTCATCCTTGAAGTCGGCCAGTTCCTCTCTCAAATTGAATTCCTGGCCGCTCCAGGTCTTTGCTATCATGAGATCGACGACGGTCAAGGTTTGACCCTTGGTGTTGATGCGTTCGAAGATATCGCAGACGGCTTCCCAGTCTGCTTTGTTGGTGAGTATGATAGAGAAGTCGTAGTCGTGGAAGACCTTTCTCAGATGGTTCAATTTCTCCCTTCTCTCTTCGGAGAACTTGCTGAGGTACTCGAAGTCTAGATCTGACTGGTCAACGAGAATCTGGTCCAGGGGAATGAACCGTGATTCGATCTCTTTCTCGGTTTGCTGTATATCGTTTAGTATGGCTTCCCCCGAGTCTGTGATGTAGTATCCGCCGTCTTCTTTTCGGATTAGTTGTAGTGTGCGGAGCCATTTGCACCTTTTTCCGAACTCGTGGTAAGCTGTCGAAGAGGAGCCGCCGTAGATTTCTTGGAAGTCTGGTTTAGCCTCGTTTCGAGTGATTCCAGGGCTTTCTTGGATTAGTTCAAGTGTTTCCTTGAGGAACTTCGCTTGGTTGACGAGGATGTTAGCGATGTATTGGTGATCGCGGTTCTCCAAGGCGTGTTCTCCGTCCGGCGTGAGTTCGTAACCGTCCTCTGTCTCTGATAGAATGTTGAGATCCGTTAAGCTGCCCAGAAACCTGTTAAACGGGTTGTCTCCAATATCGAGGTCTTCTTGTACTTTATTGAGGGAGGAGTTTTCTACGCCTTCGAGAACCTGCATAAGCATGTCTTCTTTCTTGACTCCTGGAACAGAGTACATGCTCTTTTTCCGGTCCCGGATATCCCCTTCCAGTATGAACTCTTCCTCTTCTAAGTCGAAGACGACATCTATCTCTTTCTCGCCGCTCTCCATCTCCAGTTCCTCACTTTTCGCGGCGTAGTAGAGGCTTTTCAGCCGCTGCTGGCCGTCGATAACGAAGAACCGGTATTTGAGAGTCGAAGAACTGGATTCGCCGTCGCCTATTGGTGCTGAGTAGGTGAAATCCTCGTTGGTGACCCAGAAAATCAGGCTGCCGATTGGGTAGTTCTTGTAGATGCTGTCGAGGAGGTCCAGGATTTTCTGCTCGTTCCAGACGAATTCTCGCTGGAACTCTGGTATGTGGATGCTTCCGTCGTCAATGTATTTGATGAGTTCGCGATAGTTGAGATCGCCGTTAGTGATCTCTCCCTCTTCGGGGACCTCGATTCCCATGGGTTGAAAAGAAAATTGTAGATGAGTTATTTTATTCTTTGCACGGGAAACCAGGTCTGGCAGACGGGGGTTTCGAAACAGAATTTCGAGACAGGTTTTGATGCGGTCTGGATTACCACCCGGAAACAGAGAATTCTCGACGGACTCAAGGAACGACTTGAAGAGAACGACTTACTCAACGATTCGGTGGCGTTTCGACTACTTCGCCAGTTCAGCGAAGAGGAGAATCTACCGAGTTAGGATGTTCGACGGTTTCGCCACGTCGGAATATGCTGTTATATGTTTGTTAGGCCTTTGAGAAAAGGAGGCCTGCTAAAACGAACAGCCCTCCTAAAAATAGGAGGATTATCCGGCTTCCCAGATCGATTCCGGGGTAGAAGAAGCCGGAAAGGATTGCTCCGCCGCCCATCAGTACTGACATTCCGGTGCCACCGACCAAGGGGTTTGCATCTCCTGCCATACTCGTCTAAGAAGCCGGGAGAGGAATTCAATCAGGATTATTTTTCACCCCTTCATCTATATTACCGAGCGCCAAAATTTGGGTTACAGTAATTTAGCCATGTCTGGCGATTCTAGCCGAGAAAATCATCCGGCGAGGAAAGTGGATCAGGAGGAGTTGAAAAAGTACCTTGCTGAGAAGAGGGAGAGTATTCCGGCCCTGACCAATAGGATCGTCGCGAGGGAGTTTTCAGATGTAACTCCGCAAACAGTCAAAGATAATCTGGAGGATCTTGCGGAAAATAATGAAATCTGTCGCCACAACGATGGAGATGTCATTCTGTACTGGTATCCAAGGGAAGGTGAGGAGGGAGGTGATGTGCAGTATAGCGAGATTATTGATGATTCGATTGATTACAGCGAAATTGAGCCGGAAAAGGTTCCGCGAGAATTAGCTGAGGAGATTGCTTCAGAGCGTTTACTCTACTATCAGCCCCGGACACAATGGACCCAGATCAAGGGGATAAGTCAGTTGGGAATAATGGTTTCACTGGGTTTAGTAATTCTTGGTATCGGTGAGGTTGTATCCGGTTCACTTGGTTTGCAGCAGGAAACGGCAGTTCTGATTCTTCGCGGAGGTTTCGTACTAGCGCTACTTACAACAGCGGCTTATGTGATTTCGTTATTCCTGGATTTTCTCGCATCCAAAGGCGTTGTAAGCGAGGAACCGTTCCCTTGGCTACGGAGAGTGTTCGGATAGATATTCAATCACTTCAGAGCTTCTCGTACGTGTTTCTGTTTGACGGTCTGGTACCCGTCTTCTTTTGCTAGTGCGATGGCTTCTTCGGCTACGTCGCCGGCGAATCGTTCCAGTATTTCTCCGAGTTCATCTGCGGATTCTCTGCTTACCTGTTTGCCGCACCGGTCCTTGATGAATTGGTGCATAGATCGGTGAGAGAACTCCATAACAGGTAAAATATTCTAGACTTATTTAAATCTTGGACACCAAGTATCACTTGAAACCTCAAACGGAGGAAGGAGAACCGGGGAAAACCTAAACAACGGGATGTGAACGGATATTAGGTTGGACTCTCTGTCCACTTTAACAACCGTTCAGTGGACTCCAACCGCAACGTGGTGTCGCACAGCCAAGAGAAACAGTGTGAACTAGTCCACATCACGGACCGTTCGAATCCCACACCATCCATTTGAACCGGTGTGTCCCCCTTTCTTCCTTCAAAATTCAAAGATGAACTGATCACTATGTCCTCCATGCACTACGACGACGTATCCCGAAGCCTCGAACTCTTACAGGAAGAAGTCGGCCCGGAAAACTTCCAAGCCCTAAACGACCTGATCAACCACTGCGCCGCAGAAGGAATCGGAAACAGCCAGCAAGTAAGAATCATCTACGCCTGGAAAACACTTCTCACCAAGTTCGCAGACCCCGATTTCACGATACGGGATGCATCCAAACAGGAACTCAAAAACCTGGTGGCGGAGGTCAACCGGAGCAGCTACGCAGAACCCACCAAACACAAGTTCAGGGCCTCAATCAAGAAACTGTACAAGGTCGAGAACAACGGCGAACACCCGGACAAAGTCAAGTTCTTCTCCGTACACAAAAACAGTAAACCCACGTCCGTAACACGGGACGACCTTTTCACTAAAACCGAGTTGAAACGGTTGCTCTCCAGTTTCAAAAACACTCGTGACAGAGCACTCACCTATGTACTCTACGAGTCAGCCGCGCGTCCAGGAGAACTACTGTCTCGAAGTATCGGAGACTTCACCGCCAAGGGAAAAGGCGACTTCATATTCCTCGAAGGACTCAAAGGAACACCCGACAGAACCAACCAGTTAGTAAGAAGCGGTAGAACGCTGCGGGAATGGATCAGCCAGCACCCTTTCGGAGGAGAGCCCGGTGACATAGAAGATCCCGGTGCTCCTCTCTGGGTGAAACTCGAACAACAGAACTGCAAACACTGCGGCGACCACACCCGTTACCACGACGACAGCGAGTGCAGCTTCGAACCTGATCCCCGTGACCCCGTGAAGTACGCCGCGTTCCTCCGACGATTCAAAAAGGCGTGTGAAAAAGCCGGGATACCCGAGAACAAACAGCGGCCGTACAACCTGCGGCACACCCGGTTAACAGAAGTAGCGACCTTCATGGGTTACGAACAGTTGAACAAGTTCGCAGGATGGACACCAGGCAGTGATAGAGCCAAAGTCTACGTCCACCTCAACAACGACGACGTCAACAAAGCCATCCGAGACCAGTACGGACTCAACACTGAAGAAGACGAAGACACGGCCCGGAGCTGCCCTTTCTGCGGAACCGAAAACCAGTCCGAGTTCAACGAGTGCAGGAACTGCGGCCGCCCACTCAACCTCGAACAAGAAACAGAGACACAAGGCAAACAGGACATACTGGATCGTTTAACAGAATTAGAGGAGAAAGGAGTCCTAGAGAAACTGGAACAACTCGACTAAGGGAAACACGGTGACACAGAGACGGTATCAACAACCAATTCTCCAATTTACCGTAGTGATGGGTCGTATCGCTGCAACCGAGGTCTTCGAAGCCGAACAACTACTCCAAAAAGTTGAGTCATGGACTGAAGAAGAGATCCAGCAACTTCCGAAACTGTACCAGAAAAAGGCAAGAGAACTTCAAAGGCGGGAGGGCGAGGAATAACCGGCTTCAAAAACTTCTTCCTATTTTCTACAGGTGGACTACTTCGACTACCTAGAAACCGGAGAACCGAGTTTCGATATCGATGAGTTCCTCGAACAGTCCCAGGAAGACCAACGCGAACGTTTAGAAGAAGAACTGGAACGGATCCAAAGCCAGTTAGAACAACGAGAAAGGATTCACGAGGAGATCGTCGAGGAACTGGAGTCGAAACGCGACTGGTACATCAACCGGTTAGAACTCCTGTACAAACGCGGCCAGGGGAAGCACGGTAAACGCCAGGAGTTGAAACAACGTGTCGAACAGTTCTACCGGAGAATTCGGGAGGAAAACAGGGGTCACTGGCAAGACCGTCAAAGCCTCGAAAAGGAGCGTCGACAGCTCCTGAAAGAACTCAGAGAACTCGATCAAACAGATCTCCAGAAACTACTATAGGTCCCCCGGTTCCCGTGATACCGAAATCATGTTGACTACTTGAACCTAACACCAATATATACAAAGCTTGGGTAAAAGACGAGAAATATGGCTTCCGACGATCTTCCTCTGCTTCAAGGCCGACGAACAACCCTCAAACAAATTAAAACAGTGCTATCAGCAGGCGCCACGGGATCTATTGCCGGATGCGGAGGAAACGGCGGAGCAGTAACAGGCACACCAACAGGAACCGACAACAGCCCTGGAACAGGCAACACAGAAGACACAGCCTCAGGTACAGACACTGCAGACCAAAGAGAAAACAACAGCAATCAATCCGCAGGCCCTAACATATACCAAGAACACCCAGAACTATTCGTCGATCTTAATACAGAAAATTTCACAAGAATCTACTCAGCAATCCATAATCAAGGATTATTTGATAGCGGTGCAAGCCAACCTGGCCATTGGAATGTTATGCTCGAAAATCTGACTAACGGAGCTATATCATTTGAGGATATCAAGTACCAAGTTCAGGGAGGAGATTTGTATAGCAGTGAAGAAGATAATTACATAGCTTTGAAATCGGTGTCCGATACCGATGTATGGGGAAAAATAACAGAAGTTGGCGAAGAAATTTCATCTGGACTATACAGGTTAGATTCTAAAGCTCCTGATAAATTAGATACAGTAGCTCAAGAATATAAGAGCCATATTGTATTGAACGGGCAAGTAAATATAATAAAAGAAGAAAAACCTGATGCGTCCCCACTGGCAAATCAATGGAGGAATAGTTATAAAGACGGAAAAACCGTGAAAAATTCTCAGCCTGAAATCTGGGGTTTGACTAAAAAATCTGGAGGAGCCAAAGCAGAGGTAAGTTCAATAACTATTGCTGATGACGGAAAAATCGAAACAGAGGAATTTGGCACAGATTACAGAGCAATGCTAACCGATCATGACCTGAACGAAGGTTTTGTGGAGATAAAGAGCTGGGCCTTAGGACACAATGGAAATATAGTACTAGCTCAAGAGGTAGAGAAAAGCTACCAGGAAATGGGCTACAATTAGAGTAACTGACTAACCATTTCTTCGCTCCCCTTTCTTCTACTGCATCTTCTCTCCTCTTAGTCCAGATATTTTGTAGCCCCAATTTTACTCTTCAGAAGGGGATTAGGTTAATCTCTCGAGTTTTCCCGTTTTGACCGCCGTAATAGTATTTGACGTTGATGAGGTTGAGGAGTTCGAGTTGTTTGAGGTAGTCGCTGATCCGACGGTTGCTCAGACTTTCTTCCTCGTAGGCTTGACAGAGGTCTTGATATCGTTGGTAGACTGCTCCAGTGTTGACCGTGTCTACCTTGTTTTCTTCATCGAGTTCTTCGATTGCCTGGTAGACCAACCGGTGATGCTCAGTAAATGGTTGAAGCAGGTGGTCGACGTATTCTCTATATGCTTGGTCTTTGAGTGAGGCGACATCTTCCTCCGTGATTCTTTGTTCAGTGTTTTCTGCGGCTACGCGAAGCCAGTGCAAGGCTTGTGAGGCGTTCTGTGTTGTGGAGGCGATGTAGCCGAGTGCTTCCCTATGCAGTGACTGAGGTCTCAGTGCTTTCTCCGCCCGGTTCTTCAGGAGCTGGTAGACTGTTTCACCGTCGTAGGGTTCGAACGGGATCCGGTTTGTTTGAAGGCTGCTGTAGGTTCGTTCCTCGACCTGTTCCTTGAGACTGGAATGGTTCGAAGAGATCAGGATAAGGGAGAGGTTTTCACGGTTTTCGATGCGTGAGAGGTAGTAGAGCAGGCTGCCGCCGTCGTTCAATAATAGGAAGTCAACTTCGTCGAGGATCAGGACGACAGGTCTTTGCCCGGTTCTCTCCTCGATTTTCCGCTGTAGATCGGAGGTGTGGTGGCCTGTCCCGATTTCTTCGTGTGTCAGGATTTGGTAGACCTGTTTCAAGACCTGGTACTGTGTGGTGAACTGGTCGCAGGAGATGTAGCAGGTTGTGGTGTCGTCGAACTGGAGGAAGTGGTGTGCGAAAGTGGTTTTACCGGTTCCACGAGGTCCGTGAAGCAACAGGTTTCTTCCTGAAGATGGATCGAACTCGGAGAGCTGTGAAACCGTGTTTTCTCGATCTACAAGTGTTTCAGGCAGGTAGGAGGGTTTCAACGGATCAGGATCTCGAAGTAGGTTGTTTGAAGCCATGGATACAGACAGCGAACTAATTGTTTAGACCAGGTTTTACGCGCCGGGTTTCGGATGTTGGAGCAAGAGTTGTTTAACAAGCACTCCGGAGAATACCGCTAGTTCCGGTTTCTAATGGAATCAAACGAAACAACGCCTCCGATCCTGTTTAAGAAAACCTGGACAGCAAATACGTAATCCAGAGGAGGGGAGGTGAACCAAAGCATTGTTTGAATCAAAGAAGAAGAGCGGAGGTGTTCTCCGCAGCGAAACATATCTCAACATCAGCTATCAACCGGAGGAACCGGTAGGACGAGAAACCGAGATCAACCGTATCGTGGAAGCGGTCCGCCCCGTAACCAAACGTAGAAAACCGGACAACCTGTTGGTGTATGGCCCTGCCGGAGTCGGGAAAACCACCTGTGTACGCTACATCTTCAACCAGTTGGAACAGGAGACAACGTCGAAATCAATCTATATCAACTGCTGGCAATACAATAGCCGATCCTCATTACTTACCGAACTGCTGATCCAGCTCGGCTATCCTGCACCACGGAAGGGAAAGCCTGTCGACGAACTACTCTCCAAGATCAGGGAGTGGCTGGACAAGAATCGAGGAGTCGCAGTCGCATTAGACGAGTTCGACCAGTTGAAAAATCCTACAGAAGTCGTCTACGACCTCCAGCTCATCAATAAAGAATCGGAGAACTCGCTCGGCATCATAATGGTGTCAAATCAGCACCCGACACGGATCGAACTCGATCCTCGAAGCCGTTCTCGTTTGAACTGCCAGACACTCGAATTCAACTCCTACCAACAAAGCCAGCTCGAACAGATACTGGAGAAACGAGTCGAACAAGCATTCCGGCCAGGAACTGTACCCGACGAAGTCATCGGGAAGATAGCTCGAAAAGTGGCGGAGAACTCAGGAGATTGCCGCCAAGCACTCGAACTATTGTTGAGAACTGGTAGGAACGCAGATCGGGAAGGAGCATCGAAGGTTTCGCTGGAGCATTTAGATTCTTTAGACCAGTGAATGAGTAGATACCGATCAACAAACTCTGTCTCAGGCTATCGAATTGAGCCTATGGCCCATCCGCCGCCTGTTTAAGTAGTCGGAGGTAGTTAGACTACACCACAGAAGCCGGAGCCCATCAAGGCAAAATACCAGACGGAGACGCCCCGGGCTTGGATCGACATCGCTACGCCGGTGTCAGAAGCGGCGAAAATAGCTGGGAAATACTTCAGATTTCCTAGCTATCGCCGGTATGCCTTCCAAGCTCATGGCCCGGGTTCAAATCCCGGCCGGCGCATACTCCGGCCGTTCAGGCCTCGTACGCTTATTTTGCAGACAGAAAGTCAGAAATCGAACACCGAGAAAATCCTCCGGTTCGGCTAACGGAGAACATCCCGGCGCTGTGTGCCGATTAGCGGGGAGCCAGGGAAGTTCCGAGTCAACATCTTCGGGGTCGAAGAAAACAGCAAGTGTCGGCGTTTGGGGAACTGTGAAAAGTTCTAGCAGTACAATCCATTCGGTACCCCATCTAATTTCAGTCCTGTGGAGGATACTCTACAATCGACACCAGACCGATCAGGGGCGGATTCGGGCGGCGTGGAACTCCGTCACCCGATTGAACGACTACGTAGGGGAGATCGAGGAGACGCCACGCTTCCTGCTTGAGACGTTACTGATGGGTGGTGGAGACTGTGAGGATTCCGCGATACTTCTCGGCAGTAGCCTGTACAGTATGGCGCCGGAGAGGGACGTGACGTTTTGATACATCGACGCCGAGAACCGTTCGGATTCGACGCATTTCGGTACGGCCACCGTGCTCTCGCTGGTCGAATTTGTGTCGGTCTCGTGGCGGATCGGTGTGTAATTCCGGAAATACGATTTAGGGGCTGACTGCCAGCGCCGGTGTGTGAGTAGTGTATCACCACGGACGACGGCGAACGGGGGGACGAACAGGATCGGGATGGCGGAACCGACTCCGAGGGCGAGATGAATCGAGCGCGGCGTCTCGAAGTTATCGTCGTCTCCCTCGTGTTGCTCGGGGGGATCGCGGCACCGATGGCGGCCGTTGCCAGCGCCCAGACGGGAACGGGCGCATACGTGACCGTCGGCAACGTCTCGGTGTCACCTGCGACCCCGGAGCCGGGCGAGACAGTCACGATCACGGCGGAACTGCGGAACTCGGGGAGCAGTACCGGCGCCGTCGAGATCACGGAAGCGAGCCTCCGGGGGCGGTCCCTGTCCGAGCGGAGTTGGGCGGACAACCTCGGCAGTCTCGGGCCCGGGGATTCGATCGACGTCCCCTTTTCGACGACGTTCGACGAGGCAGGGGAGCGGAAGGTCACCGTGGTGGTTCGGGGGCGATCCCCGAGTGGCGGCGTCTTCGTCGTCGAGCGCCCGATCTACGTGACGGTCGAGGATTCGACCGAGGTCTCGATGGCGTTCTCGACAGTCTTCGACACCAAACCCGCGGTCGGCGCGGAGACACCGATCAACCTCACGGTCGCGAACGGTCACGCGGAGGCGATCACGGGGGTCCAACTCGACCTCGGCGGGAGCGCCACCGTCGAGGAGCCGAACCAGATCCGGGGGTCGATCGACGCGGGTAGCGAGGAGACGTTCGAGTACGACGTGACGTTCGACGAAGTCGGCACGCAGACGCTTTCGGTGGAGGTTACGTACACGACCGCCGAGGGCGTCACGCGAACGACGACACGGGCTGTCGACATCGAAGTGGTGGAGCCAACGGTCAAAGCTGATCTCTCGGCACGGACGGACACCGACGGCGAGACACGGGTGGAGCTGACGAACTTCGGGAACACGGAGTTTCGGGACGTGGAGATCACGGCGCGGGCGAACGACCGGGTCGTCGCCCGGAACCTGATGAGCGATCTCGAACCCGATTCGAATGCGTCGGTGAGCTTCGACATCGGGAGCTCCGTCGACGGGGTGGTCACGTACACAGCGACGTACACGGCGGCTGGCGAGCGGCGTTCGACCTCGTTGCGCGACCAGTCGTCGGTGTCGGGTGAGATTCACCTGGTCAGTATCGAAACCAGTCGGTCCGATGGGAGCGTCACCCTCCAGGGTGACGCTGCAAACGTCGGGAGCACGACCGCCGAGTCCGTCCTGCTCAGCGTCGTCGAGTCCGAGGGCGTGGGCCCGACCGCTCCCGTCGGCGAGTACTACGTCGGCGAGGTGGAGGGCAGCGAGTTCGGCACGTTCGAACTGTCGGCGGCGACCCGTACGAACGCGTCTTCGATCCCCGTCGAGATCACCTACATCGTCGACGGCGACCGGGTGACGACCGTTCAGGAAGTCGATATCGCCGCCACGTCGACCGACGACGCCGACGCCGGTGCTGGCGCTCCGTCCGGCGGGCAGGCGGGTGGTCCCCCCGGCGGACAGGGCCCGCTTGGCGGCCTCCCGCTGACCGAAATCGGCGTCGTCCTCGTGCTCTCGGTCGTCGGTGCCCTCGTCGTCGCGGGCTACCGCTGGCGCAACCAATGAGCGTCATCGAACTGGCCAATGTGGTCAAACGGTATCGGAGCGGTGAGGAGGTAGTCGAGGCGCTGAAGGGCGTCGACTTCCACGCCGAGCGCGGGGAGATGGTCCTCGTCACCGGACCGTCGGGATCGGGCAAGAGCACGATGCTCAACGTCATCGGCCTGCTCGATTCGCCCACCGAGGGAGCGGTCCGTCTCGATGGGCGACCCGTGACCGACTTCAGCGAGGACGAACTCACCGAGGAGCGCCGGTCGGGTATCGGCTTCGTGTTCCAGGCGTTCCACCTCTTGCCGATGCTGACGGCGACAGAGAACGTCGAACTGCCCTCGATGTGGGACACGAGCGTCGACCGCCGCGACCGGGCGGTCGACCTTCTCGATCGCGTTGGCCTCGGTGATCGTCGCACTCACACGCCGGATCGGCTGTCGGGTGGCCAGCAACAGCGTGTCGCCATCGCCCGCGCGCTCATCAACGAACCGGACATCCTCCTCGCGGACGAACCGACGGGGAATCTGGATCAAGAGACCGGCCGCACTATTCTCGAGGAGATGACGCGGCTGAAAGCCGAGGAGAACATCGCCATCGTCGCGGTCACCCACGACGACCAGATGGCGGCCTACGCGGACCGCGTCGTCGAGATCGTCGATGGGGTGATCCAGTGATGGATGTCTCCGACGGGCTGCGGCGATTCCCGAGCGCGTTGATGGCGTGGCGCAATCTCGGCCGGAACCATGTTCGCACGGGGCTGGCTGCGCTCGGAATCGTCATCGGTGTGGTCGCCATCGCCTCGCTTGGCATAGCCGGGGTCGCGATCCAACAGCAGGCGACGGCCGATCTCGGGGGACTCGCCGACGAGGTGACCGTCTCGGCCGGACAGGCCAGTACCGAGGACGGCGTGACCGACGATCAAGTGGCGGAGATAGAGAGTATCGTGACCGACGCACGGGTCGTCCCACAGAAGACCAACGAGACGGAGATCTCGTCACGGGAAGGGGACGCGTACGTAAGTGTCACCGGCGTGACAGAGGCGAGCGCGCTGTACGACGTCTCGTCCGGAGAGGCGCCGGACCGCCTCCAGAGCGGCGCCCTGATCACCAACAGCACGGCCCAGGAACTCGGTCTCGAACTCGGCGATCCGGTGACGTACAACGGACAGATCTACCGGATTCGCGGATTTATCGCGGCCGATGACGGCTTCGGCCCCGGCGGTGGACGGGGTGAACTCGTCATCCCGCTCTCCGGACTTCGGGAACAGCAGTACTACGACACCGTGACCGTCGTCGCCGAGGACGGCGACGCGGCGACGGCCATCGCGGCGGGACTCGACGAGCACTTCAACACTGACGGTCGGGAAACCGAGGAGGAACTGCGCATCCGGAGCTTCGGGGGCGCACAGGAGAACATCAACTCCTTCATGAACACGCTGCAACTCGCCCTGCTCGGCATCGGGTCCATCTCGCTGATCGTCGCGAGCGTGGCGATCCTCAACGTCATGCTGATGAGCACTATCGAACGCCGTGGCGAGATCGGCGTCCTCCGAGCGGTGGGGATTCGACGCGGCGAAGTCCTTCGGATGATACTCACCGAAGCGGCGTTTCTCGGCGCCCTCGGAGGACTTCTCGGCGCTCTTGGATCGCTCGCCGTCGGCCTCGTGATCTTCGGCGTGCTCACCGGCGATCCGATGGCCGCCTTCGGGTGGGAGAGTTCGCGCTACCTTCTCTACGGCTTCGCCTTCGCCGTCGTGACGAGCCTGTTGAGCGGGGTCTATCCGGCGTGGAAGGCCGCGAACGATCGCCCGGTCGAGGCGCTTCGGGGCTGAGGAACGCGGACATCGTCCCTGCGTGACGGCTTGCCGTCCCCGTCTCCGTTCCCGTCGTCGACACCAGAAGGTATTTCCGAGCAATCCCCGCCGATTACGGTAATGCGGCAGGTGTTGTGGTGGCTCGTCGGCGGCTCCAGAGGCGGCGAAAACCGCCTCCGGATTCTCCGGACGCTCGACGATCGGCCGATGAACACCAATCAGCTGTCGGAACACCTGGATCTGAGCTACAAGACGGTCCAGCACCACCTCGAAGTACTCGAAGAGAACAACGTTGTCACCACGCAGGGCGACAACTACGGAAAGATGTACTTCCTGTCGGACCGGATGCGTCGGAACACGGACATCCTCGACGACATCGCCGAACAGGCAGATCTCGACACCAATGGAGACTGAACGCAACCCACTCACCAAGACGGTACTCGTGACCGGCCTCGCAGGACTTGTCGGGCTTCTCGCCACGCTCGCGCTCGGGACGTTCCCGGGGCCACCGCCGAGAGCGCCGGCGGTGTTCGTCGTCTTCGTCCGGCTGCAGGTGTTCGTGACGACGTTCAACTTCTCGCTGCTTGTGGCGATGTTGTGGACGTACACGAGCCTGTACCGTGAACTGCCGAACAAGTACACGCGGAGCCTCGTGTTGCTCTGTCTCGCGCTCCTGCTCTACGCGGTGACGGCGAACCCGGTCGTCCACCTCGCGGCGGGGTTCCCGGGACCGCCGGGGAACAGCCCGTTCGTCTTCATTCCGCACGTGTTCGTCGGCCTCGCCATCGTCGTGCTCTACTATCAGAGCCAGACCTGATCGGAAGAATCGAGTCCGTTTCGTGGGTAATTCGTGCCCGAATTCGGCAAACACCTATTCGCCGATCGCACGGCGTTCCGACCGCAGGCCAATGTCAACCACCGAATCTCGCTCCCTGTTCACGGGATCGCCGTCGGGTATCGTCCCGTACATCGCCATCGTCGGCGCACTGGTGTCGACGTACGTCCACCTCTCGATGGCGCCGATGATCATGCAGTTCGACTCGACCCAGGGCGTCTTGTTCGTCCTCGCAGGGCTCGGTTTCCTGGGCGGCATCGCCATCTACCTGACCCGCTACTGGCGTCGGGAGTTCTACCTCGTCGCCGTCGTGTTCGCGCTCGCGCAAATCGTCGCGTGGGCGGTGATGGGTGCTCGCATCAACGAGATGGCACTCCTCTCGAAAGGCGGGGAAGCCATCTTCGCCGTCACTGCGGGCTACCTGTATCGGCGGGACGCCGGTTCGTCGGACTGAAAAAAAAAACGACGCGCGGTCAGGGGGTCGCGGTTGCGGTTAGGGTCGCGCCGTCCGTCTGCGCCCCGTCGCTACAGTCCCCGTCGTGGTGGTCGCCACCGGCGTCATCGTTCACCGTCGTCGGACGATCCGTCGTCGAGTTGTTCTCCTGTGCGCTCACGAGCGCCGTCGAGGCACCGATCGCCAGCACCACGACTGCAACGAGTACGATGGATTTCTTGTTGATCGAGACCATCGCTTGGGAGACGTACGGGCGAAGGGATAGGGGTTTGCCGAAGTTAGGCACAAATTGCGCGGAGCCGCTTCGGCCACGTGCCGGCCCGCAATCGGGTCGAATTTGGGCCTAACGTTGACCACTCGCGGACCGTACCTGGGTGGGAATCCGGCCAACGTTTATCCGGTCGATTCGACCTCGATACGGTACGGTGGCGACTCGACTGTCGCCCGTCGGACAGACCATGACCTTCAATCAGAACCGGACGGGAATCGGAACGGCCACGAACAGCGAGACGGGAACGGAGCGGAGTGGTGGCGCCAACGAACGGGCGATGCGCCGCGTGCTCTGGTGGCTGCTCGGGAGTACGCGCGGCGGCGAAAATCGTCTCCGGATCATCCGCGCGATTCAGGACCAGCCACGAAACACCAATCAGCTCTCGACAGCGCTCGATCTCAACTACAAGACGGTCGAACACCACCTCGACCGCCTCGTCGAACACGGAGTTCTGTTGACGAACGGGGACGGATACGGCACGACGTACTTTCTCTCCGACCGATTGGATCGGAACCTCGACGTACTGGAAACCGTCGTCGACGAGGCCGGTTTGAACGCCGGTGATGCGTGAGCCACTCGCTCGAACACTCGGCGCAACCGGCCTCGGAATCGTCGGTGCCGTCGCCGGCATGGCGCTTCTGCCCCTGCTCTGTCCTAGTCTCGGGCACCTGCCGCATGGCGACCCGTCGCCGCTGCTGGACTTCGCCGTCCACGCGGAACTGTTCCTCACGACGTTCAACATCGTCGTGCTGGCCGTGCTCGCGCGGACCTACGTCCACCTCTACCGTGACTTGCCGAACAAGTACACGCGGAGCCTCATCGCGCTCAGCGGCGCACTGCTCATGTACGCCTTCGCGAGCAACCCGCTCGTCCACCGCCTGGTCGGCTTCCGCTCCCGGCCGGACATCGGCCCCTTCCTCTTCCTGCCCGACCTGTTCGTCGGTCTCGCTATCGTCGTACTCTACTACCAGAGCCAGACCTGACGCCGCCAAAACGTGTACGATTGATTACTAACGTACGCCAGTTGATCGCGTCCAGAGCGTCTCAGGCGACGACAAGTGCGTTTTAGGCGATGCGAAAAATTGTTCGATAATTGAAAAGTTATAAGTCCGTGGCGATCCGTCGTCTAAGTGTAATGAACACACAGAAATCCACCCAGCAGGAAGCAGGCACCGTCGAAGGAAACCCGGTCCGGCTGGACGAGGAGAAAAGCGAGCAGATCGTCGAGGCGCTGAACACCGACCTCGCGGACGCGTACGTGCTGTACCACCAGCTCCACAAGCACCACTGGAACGTCGAGGGTGCGGAGTTCCTCGAGGTACACGTCTTCCTGCAGGAGGCGTACGAGGCGGTCGAGGCGGCGGCCGACGAGATCGCCGAGCGCCTCCAGGCCCTCGGCGGCGTTCCGCACGCGAGCATGCCGGCGCTGTCGGCGGCGGCGACCGTCGAGCCCGAGGACGAGGACGTCTACGACGTGCGCACGTCGCTCGCGAACGACCTCGAGATGTACGGTGACATCATCGAGAGCTACCGCGAGCACGTCGAACTCGCGGAAGGGCTCGGCGACTACGCGACGGCGCAGATGCTTCGCGACCAGCTCCAAGACGTCGAGGAGTACGCCCACCACCTCGAACACTACCTCGAAGACGACACGCTCGTCCTCGACAGCGCGACGAGCTGATCGCTACTCCGACTCCGGCGTCAGCGACGGTGAGTCGGCGAGCAGCGTCTCCGCGAGCCGGTCGGCGACGGTCGGACTCAATGCCCCCGCCAGCGCCATCGCCTCCTCCTCGTGAGCGTCCAGTTCGAGTACGTCGCGGAAGAACCGCGAGAGCGTGACGTACGTCCCGTGCAGCTCTTCGGCCGTCGCCCGTCCCTCGGCCGTCAGCGTCGCTCCCTCGTAGGGTTCGTGCGTGACGAGCCCCCGCGATTCGAGCCGTTGGAGCATCTCGGTCGTCGCGGACGGCGAGCGGTCGACGGCGGCGGCGATGTGGCTCGGTGAGACGGGGCCGTCGGACCGGCGTTCGGCGCGATAGAGGACGAGGAGGTACTGGGGGGCGCCGGTCATCGTCGGGACCTGCCACCGTCGGATGCCACCGACCGTCGACCCCGACCGGCCGGCCACGCGGCACTAGGCACCGTCCCGCCCCTCCGTGGCGTCGTCTTCCTCGTCCGGCCCATCGTCCGGCGCCCCGAACAGACCGACGTAGACGCCCGCCCACACGCTGGCCCGGCGTCGTCGTGGCTGGCCCACGGTCAGACCCTCCGAACCAGGTGGTCCCGAACGTTTCGCTGACACGCCGCACACGCCGCGTCGAGGCGGGCGACTGTCGACAGGACGGGGTGGTCGACTGGGAAGTCGTCGTAGAGGTAGGGGACGAGCTTTCGGTGGCCGATCTCGACCCGCGTCCCCCCCGTGGTGTCTCGGAGGAACGCCTGGCGAGTCTCGGCGAGTTCTTGGCAGCGCTCACGGTGTGTCGAGAGCGTCTCGTGTCGCGCCCGGAGCGCGTCGAATCCGAGATCGAGGAGCGGCGTTTCGTCCGCGTCGGCGATCCACGCCGTGATCCGATCGACCGCGTCGGCGGCGTCGTCGAGCCGCGTTCGTTCGTGGTCGAGTGCGCGCGCCAGCATCTCGGCTTCCGCCCGGCGGACGCGCGTTTCGGCGAGGACGGCTTCCTTGAGTTCCGCCGTGAACGACGCGTCCGTCGTCGGCGCGAGAGCGACGGCGATGGCGTCCGTGAACTCGGTCCGGATGGTCACGAGCAGGGGTTCGGAGTCGTCCGCGTCGACGACGCTGTGTGGACGGATCGTCTCGGCGAACGCCGTTCGAACCGTGTGACAGCGGTCGGTTCCGCCCGATTCCCTCGGCGGGGTCGGGCCGGCCGTGGCCGTGATACCGGGCGTGGCCGACGGCGTCGGATCGGTCGACAGGGCCGCGACCCGATCGGCGAACGTCTCGAACGCCTCGCGCTTTCGCGCCACCGCGTCCTGCTCCGTCCGCACGCGGGTGCGGGCCCGATCGATGTGGGTGGTCACCGTCATGTATCGTGGATCGGAGCGCTAACCAGCCCGTTCGGCTCAGCCTCGTCCGAGAGGGCGAGCGTGACTCGCCAGCCGTCCGCGGCGTCGACGACCCGGAGTGACGACGGCGGTGGGTCCGGCCGTCGACGGTAGAGGCCGAGGACGAGGGGGAGGACGGGGAGCCGACCGTCCCGGGGGGAGAGCGCGTAGTCCGTCAGGCGGACGACGACGGAGCGCGTGCCTCCGTCGAGGTCGGTCGACCACGGCGACTGGAGGTAGTCCCCGAGCAGTCCACACCCCTGCAAGGAGTAGAGAGTCGCCGAGAGGGGGCGCCCCTCGGCGTCGACGGGCGCCAGTCGGGTTGCCGCGTCCGCGAGTACGTCGGCCTGCTCGTCCGGAGACAGCTGCGAATCGAGTTCGGCCGCCATACTCTCAAGCAGACACAGACAGAGCCCGTCCGGATCGGTGACGGTCTCCGCGAGGTCGGCGTACGAGTCCATGACCGCCCGTTCGACGGCGTCGTGGCCGGAGTCGGACAGCGTCTCGAACACGGCGGCCGCGACGCGGTGACAGAACTCGACCAGTCCCCGGTTCGAGGGGTGAACGACCGGGACGTCGAGGACGGGATCCGAGAGCGACCAGTCGGCCGAATCGGGACGCTCGCCCCCGGTTTCGGAGTTCCCATCGGCCGATTCCTGGGGGCTGTCGTCCTGACAGACGATCACGTCGTGGTGTGGAAACTGCGGATCGTAGCGCCGGAGCGCGGTCCGGTACTGCTCGACCGCGCGGGCGGCGAGCCGGGCGGTCTCCCGGGTCTCGAAGTACATCCCGATGGACGGGACGGGGCGGTCGCCGGTACGGGCACAGACGAGATAGAACGCGCCATCGGCGCTCGCGAGCGCTTCGATCAGTTCCCGGCGCTCGACGAGGGTGCTCCCGACCATCAGTCCGTCACCCTCCCAGTGACGATGTCAGCGACCCGTTGCCGGTCGAACAGCCGTTCGTCAGCGGGAATGGGCGGGTAGTCGCCGCCCTCGTACCGCGGCCACGCGCCGAACCGGTCGGGGTAGAGCTGTTTCGCGCCCATCTCCAGTTGAAACAGATTCATGATCGGCCCCTGGTACCGCATCCCAGCGGGGTAGACGCGGCCGGTTTCGACCGCCGTCAGTCGGCGGCCGACCTCGTCGGATTCGAGGGTGCGACGCACGTCCGTCATGTCGTGGTTCGGGGTGAGCCCCCACAGGTGGAGGAACACGTCGGGATCGGCGTCGAGCATCGTCTCGTAGTCGACGGTCCCCCACAGATCGCTCCAGTCCTCGTCGGTGAATGCGTCGGTCGCTCCGAGGGGCCGCGTATCCGCCAGCCAGTAGCCCGGCTTGTTGAGGTGGTAGGTGTAGAACGACTCCCCGTCTGCGGCGAGGGTCGCACGAACGACCGTCGGCCGCTCCGACTCCGGCGGGAGGTTCGCCCGAATCGTCGAGACGAGATCCGCGTGTACCGCGGCGAGCGCCTCGTACCGTGCTCGCTCGTCGAAGGCCCGAGCGACCTTGCCGAACAGGTCCCACAGCGAGTAGTACGTGTAGTCGTCGTAGCCGTCGGGCGGCGGGCTCCGCGTGCCGCTGTAGAAGTTTCCGAACCACGGACCCACCTGCGAGGCGACTTCCGCGGCGTCCGACCGACTCCACGCGTCCTGGGTCGACACCCACGCGAGGTCGACGAGATGAACGTCGCTCCCGAGGCGGTAGAGCTGCTCCTTGGGAAACCCGTCGGTCAATGGATCGTACAGCCCCGACCACTCGAAGGAGACGCCGTCGAGACGGCGGTAGTAGTGGTTCATCGTCGTCCCCGACATCTCCGGCACGTACACGGCGTTCACGGCGTCGCCGTAGCCGAGCGCCACGGCCATATCCGCGTACTGCGGGAAGACGGTAAACACCGTCTCGGGCACGCGCTCGAACGTCACGTCACCGGCCGGCGACAGCGATACCGAGTACGACCCGGCCGTTGCCGTCGGCGTCGACGCCGACGATTCCCCACCAGCACATCCCGCGAGTATTCCCCCGACGACGACCGCACCCCCGTACCTGATCGTGTCCCTCCGCGTCGGCGGCCCGTGCATCGTGTCGTCGCCTGGCATATTCTTTAGGCCAACCTAAAACAACAAAGGTTTTTCGGCTTGCCTAAAAACGAAAGGGCGACTATTTTCGGGTTGTCCTAAATGACGGTGATGCAGATGAGATTCCAAACGGGCACGCCGATGTCGACGGCCGGCTCAGCGGGAGCCGATGTCCCCGCCGTGAAGCGGTTCCATCGGGGTGATTCGAGGCCCGTACCGGCCCTCGGAAACCGTCGCTTCGATCCCGAACACGTCGGCGAGTAGGGCCTCGGTGACGACCGCAGACGGGGAACCCGTGGCGTAGACCGAACCGTCGTCCAGGGCGATCATGTGGTCGGCGTACCGCGCCGCCTGATCGAGGTCGTGGAGGACGACGACGACCGTCACGTCGCTCTCGTCGCGGAGCGTCTCGACGATCGCCATCACTTCGAGCTGGTGGTGGAGGTCCAGAAACGTCGTCGGCTCGTCGAGAAGAAGTACGTCGGTGTCCTGTGCGAGCGCCATCGCGATCCAGACGAGCTGCCGTTGCCCGCCGCTGAGGCTTCCGACCTCGCGGCCGCGGAGGTCGTCGATCCCGGCGAGATCGATCGCCCGCTCGATGGCGGCCCGGTCCGCGTCGGTGAGCGACTCGAAGAAGCCGCGGTGTGGGTAGCGGCCGTGGCCGACCAGTTCCTCGACCGTGATGCTGTCTGGCGAGACGTTCTCCTGGGAGAGCACGCCGAGCGTCCGCGCGAGTTCCTTCGTCTCGAAGTCGTGAACCTCCCGTCCGTCGAGCAGGACGGCCCCGGCGTCGAGCGGAAGCTGCGTCGCGAGCCCCTTCAGCAACGTACTCTTGCCGCTCCCGTTCGGGCCGACGAGCGCCGTCACGTCGCCCGGCGGGACGCGAATCGACTCGCCGTCGACGACCGGTTCCTCGGCCGCCGGGTAGCCGACGACGAGGGCCTCGCCCACGAACGTGCTCGCCGCGCCGTCGCGTCGTGCATCCGACATCAGAGTTCACCCAGATTCCCCTGCTTGCGCATCAGATAGAGGAAGTACGGCCCGCCGACGAGACCGGTGACGATACCGACCGGAACCTGTGCGCTCGATCCGACGAGGAGTTGGAGGCCGAGCCGGGCGCCCACGTCGGCCGCAACCATCAGGGCCGGACCGGCGAACAGGCAGCCGACGACGAGTTGCTTGTAGTCGCTCCCGACGAGACTGCGGACCATGTGCGGGACGATCAGGCCGACGAAGCCGACGATGCCCGCGACGGCGATGCTGGCGGCGGCCGCGAGGACCGCGACGCCGGAGAGCGCGAACCGAACCTTCTCGACGTTCATCCCGAGCGACGTCGCGGTGCTCTCGCCGAGGAGGAGGACGTTCAGTTGCCGCGAGCCGACCAGTGCGAGCGCCGTCGCGACGACGGTCCACGGCAGCGCCATCCGGACCTGCTCCCAGTCGGTGCCCGTCAGCGATCCGGTGGTCCACGCGATTGCCGACTGAACGACGCCGATGTCGTCCGCGAAAAAGAAGAAGGCCGTCTGGAGACTGCCGAAAACGGTGCCGACGATGACGCCAGCGAGGACGAGTCGCATGGGCGAGGTGCCGTTCTTCCACGCGATGGCGTAGACGACCAGGAAGGCGGCCGCGCCGCCGACGGCGGCGATGAGGGGGAGGATAGCGGCGAGCCCAGAGAACACGACCAGCGTGAGCAGGATCATCAGTCCGGCACCGGACGAGACGCCGAGGATGAACGGGCTGGCGAGTTCGTTCCGGGTGACTGCCTGGAAGATGGCGCCGGAGACGGCGAGGTTCGCCCCGACGAGGACGGCGACGAACACCCGCGGGAGTCGGATGTTCCAGACGATGAGCGTTCGATTGCTCAGCTCCGGGAGCTCGCCGCCGAGGAGGAACGCCTGCCAGACCCGGCGGTCGAGGAGGACGGCGGGGTCGAAGACGGCCCGCCACGCCTCCACGACGGACATCGAGAACGCGCCGAAGCTCACCTGCACGAGGCCGCCGCCGACGACGACGGCGAGGCTTCCGAGACAGAGCGCGACGAGCGATCCGTCGATCCAGCGGTCGCGGTCCACGAGGTCGGTGTGTGCGTTCTCGCTCGCCACGATCACTCACTCGCGATGTCCGCGACCCGCTCGTACTCGAACGGCCGTTCGTCCGTCCAGCCGGCGAGCGCGCCGCCAGCCACAACGCGCCGTTTCGGCGTTCGAGCCGTCTCCCGCATCGTCAGACCTCCCCGGCGACGATGGCCGCCACCCGGTCGCGGTCGAACAGGTCGCCCTCGAAGCCGTAGAGCTGTCGCGCCGTCCGCTCGGTGAGCACGAGGTTCGTGATCGGCCCCTGATACAGGCTTCCGGCGCGGTAGACGTCGTCGTTCGCGACGGCGGTGAGTTCACCGGCGGTGTCGTGCTCGCGGAGGAAGCCGACGACCGTCCGCTGGAACTCCTCGGTGGATTTCGACTCGTACCCCCGGAGCAACAGTACCTCGGGGTCGACCTCCAGCAACGTTTCGAGGTCGATGGCGGCCCGGCTCCCGTGGAAGTCCTCGACGTCCGAACTCGCGAGCGCGTCCCGGACGCCGAGGTCGCGCAGGTGTTTGAAACCCGTCCCGCCGCCGATCACGTAGGGGTAGAATTTCTCGGGCCGATCGCCAACCCCCCAGCAGACGGCGACTTCCGGGCGCTCGCCCTGGCCCGGAACGACCGGCGCGAGATTCGATTCGAACTCGTCGTGGAGGACCTCGAACGCCTCGTAGCGGTCGGTTCGCTGGAACACCTGCGCGAGTTTCTCGAACCCCTCGTACAGCGTGTAGTAGCGGTAGTCCTCGTGCCACGGGTAGTGCTGGGCGTAGATGCTGTTGCCGAACAGCGGGGCGACGTTCGCCCGAATCTCGTCCACGTCCGACGGGTCCCACCCCTGAAACCGATTCATGAGGAAGTTCGGGTCCATGACGTGTACGTCCGCGTCGAGTTCGTAGAATAGCTCCTTGCTCACGCCGTCCTGGTAGAGCGAGACCATGTCGCTCGTGTCGACGGCGACGCCCGGCACCTCGTCGTAGTATCCGGTGTGATAGCGGCTGGTGAGCCAGACGGCTTTGGGGGGTTCGAGACCGAGCGCAACGCCCATATCCGCCCAACTGCCGTTGTTCGCGGCCCACGTCTCCGGGATGGATTCGAAGGAGACCTCACCTATCGGCTCGATAGAGACCGTGTACGACTCACCACCCGAATCGGATTCGGACGACGACGCCGAATCCGCGCCGCCAGTGCAGCCGGCGAGCAGCCCGGCACCGAGGACGGTACCGCCGTATTTCGCGAACGCTCGTCGGGTGAATCCCGTGTCACCGCTCGTCCGTGCCATGAATTTTTAGGTTCGCCTAAATGATTAAAGCGCTTTCGAAATTTAGGCAGACCTAATCGAGAACGGTGTCGGGCCGGGGCGACTACCGCCAGTCACGGCTACTCGGTGATGGAGCGACGAAGGAGTCGATCGGTTACTTCAGAACGTACTGACAGGCGTCGTCTCGGCCGTTCGCGCACAGTCGTTCGAGCGTGTGGCACGCGCGCTCGTTACCGTCACTGCACTCCTCACGGAGCAGTACCATGTCTTGTTGCTTCATCGTACCATGTCAACAATTACCACTGTATTTATAATTATTGATGGGGCAACGTTGGCCACTATCGGGGACGACGGCGTCGCTCGGCGGGTAGCACGTGATGAATGTGGACGGCAGGATTGCCCGGCGTTCCGCTCCGGGGAGTCCCAGTCGCCTCCTCCACCCCGCGATCCTTCGAGCGACCGGCGTCCAGCGATGGGCTGCTCGCTTCCGCGCCTGACCCGGTGCCGCCGACGAACCGCGGCGGGGCGTCCCTGCGGACGCGCGCCGCGGACCGCTGTCCCCGAAGGACGAGGCTTCCACGTTGGCTCCCGGGGCCCGAACCGGTCTGACCGGACGCCCCCGAGTTCGGTCCCCGCTCAAGACCGTAGTGCGGGTGGGAGAGCAGGGCCTAACTGCCCGACCTAGTCCACTCCACCGTATGCCGGTTCTTCTTAAGGGCCTTTCGACTCGGTCATCCCCGACGATTCCGGCGTGCCGTAGAATCCCCCGAAGACGTCCGTCGGTACACGCGCCGCATCGCCGACGAATACGGTGATCATCGGCGGGTCGACCGACTAGGGAACGCGTCCCGACCGGCCGGTGTCGGCGCGCTCGCGTACGAGGACCGGGACGAGACTGCCGGCTGTAAGCCAACACCAGAACAGGGACGACCAGTCTCAGTCGAGGACCGACCACGCGTAGAGCGCCGCGCCAGCGGCGACGAGCGTCGCCGCGGCGACGACGACCCATCGAAGCTCCGTGATCCACGATGCCGGGAAGCCAAAGAGCGGGTCGAGCGGGGCCGCGAGCGCCCACGAGAGCGCGACGAGGACGGCGACGACGCCGAGCGGGAGGGCGATCCCCGCAGCCGTCGTCGGGTCCGTCCGGCCACGCACCCCGGCGAGGAAGACGACGACGCCGACGAGGGCGAACGCGAGGACGGCACCGACACCGATCGGACCACTCGTGTAGTACTGCGCCAGTTCGCTCCCCCACCCGGGGAAGAGGGCAAAGGGGAAGGCGAGTGCAGCCACGACCGCGAGACAGCCGACGATACCCAGGGCGGGGGCGGCCTGCTCGGTTCGCATATCCCACCCTGTCGCCGCCGCGGGGTTAAATGGCTCGTATCCCCCGTGACGGGCACGATGAGCAAGGAATTTAGTCCCGCGCGCACCAGCTAGCCCAACGTGAGCGATATCCATCCGAATCAGCGCGTCGCGATTCTCGCGGACGCGCAGAACCTCTATCACTCGGCTCAGAGCCTTTACTCCCGGAACATCGACTACTCGGCCCTCCTCTCGAAAGGCGTCTCCGAGCGCGAACTCGTTCGCGCCATCGCCTACGTCATCCGGGCCGACTCCCCCGAGGAGGAAAGGTTCTTCGAGGCGCTTCAGGAGATCGGCTTCGAGACGAAGATCAAGGACATCAAGACCTTCGGCGACGGGAGCAAGAAGGCCGACTGGGACGTGGGCATCAGCCTCGACGCCGTGACGCTCGCGAACCACGTCGACGCGGTCGTCCTCTGTACCGGCGACGGCGACTTCTCCCGGCTCTGCTCGCACCTCCGCCACGAGGGCGTGCGCGTCGAGGTGATGGCCTTCGGCTCCTCGACCGCCGACGAACTCGTCGACGCGGCCGACTCTTTCCTCGACCTCGCGGAACGCGAGGAGACTTTCCTGCTCTAACTCCTCACTGCCGCCGAATCTCTACCACCGCCACACACTCGATCCGGAGCGTGTCGTCCGCCCGCCCGCCGAGGTGGGCGACCGTTCCGAACGCGTAGGTGCCGTCGACGAGCGACTGCACGAGATACGTCGTGTCGTCGCGACGGGGCGTCGGGTGGGGCTGGAGCGACAGCGACCACGTGTACCGCTCGCCGGGGGAGATGGTGCGCCACACGTCGCTCGTCGATCCCGACGCGACACGATCCCATCCATCCTCCGTCCGGCGGGCGATGTGCCAGTCGTTCGGATCGACGCCGACCACTCGCTCGGGATGCTGGTCGTGCAGGACGAACTCGAGTGTCTCGGCCGTGAGGTCGTCGGAATCGGGTTCGAAGACGGGGATGGAGGCGTTGAGGTAGACTCGACTTCGAATCCGGTCGGCGGACGGCCAGCAGACCGTCCGGTCGGGGTCCGTGGCGAATGACGGACAGGCCGCCTCGTCGTCGCGACTCTCGTCGGGCGTCGGGGTAGCGGTGCTAACGGGGCCAGTCTCACGGTCATCCGCCCCGCCATTGCTGGACGGAGCGAGACCGACACAGCCAGCGGGAGTGACCGTAGCGAGCGTGCCGAGCGTCGCGAGGACCGTGCGGCGCTTCATATCGGGTGACGGAGCGAGAACGGTATCGGTTTTGCGGAGGATCAGGGAGCCGTTTGAGTCATCACAACTCGTCACCGAGGACGCGCTCCTCAACCGATCGGCCGTTGCGACGGTAGAACGCGGTGGCGTAGGTCTGTCGGAAGGCGAAAAACAGCGTCGTCGTCGCCACCGAGACGAGGGCGAGCGCGACCACTTCGGGCGTCGAGAGACCGAGGCCCGCGCCGCCGAGCAGGTCAGCCATTTGGGGAGCGCCGGCGCCCGATCCGGCACCCGGACCGCCGGGCGTCATCCCACCGCCGATCGGTCCCGGAGTGTCGCCGCCGGTCGATCCGGTGAGGACGCGATAGGCGGCGAAGCCGGAGACGGGAAGGGCCGCGAGACCGCCCAGTACCACCGTAACGACGCTGTATCCGAGGGTGCTGACGACGTTCGCCCGCACGAACGCGACGCTGTCGGTGATGGCGTCGACGGGGCCCGCGTCGTCCACGACCACGATGACAGGGTAGAACTGGATGAGAAAGAGGACGGCGAGATACACGACTGCGAGCAGGACGCCGAGCCCCGCGCCCACGAGGGCGGCCGTGCCGGCGCCACCGCCGCCGGCCACCAGGGCGATCAGGGCGAGCACCAGGAATGCGACGCCGAGGGCGAGCTGAATGCCGAACTCGACGAACGTGGCGAGCAGGAGGTCGACGTACCGGTCTGTGCCGGTCGCGGTGAACGCGTCGAACGACGTGTCGCCGTCGAGCGCCTCCCGCGCCATGCCGACGACGCCCGCGAGGACGAACGGCGTGACGAAGAAGGTCACGAGCTGGAGCGCGGCGGGAGCGAGCGGGATACCCGCCAACTGAAGGGCGCGCTGTGGGAGGACGACCAGCGCGTAGGCCAGACCGCCGAGGAAGAGGATCGAACTGCGCGAGAGGGCATCGGTCGCCGTCCGGAGGGACTGAACCGCTGACATACCCATGCACGAGCGTAGCGGCTACATAAAAGGTGGTGGGACGGCGCGGCACGCCGCCAGTGTATTACGCCGCCACGCCGACGGCCAACCATGCGTGTCAGCGTCATCGGTGGCAGCGACATCGACGGGGCGACGGCAGCAGAGGCCCGAGCAGTCGGCCGACTCCTCGGTGAGCGTGGTCACGTCGTGGTGTGTGGCGGCCTCGGCGGCGTCATGGAGGCGGCCTGCGAGGGAGCCCACGTCGCGGGCGGTGAGACGGTGGGCATCCTCCCGACGGCCGACCGCCGCGACGCCAACGAGTACGTCGACACCGCCATCGCGACCGGACTGGGGCACGCCCGGAACGCGCTCGTAGTGATGAACGGCGACGCGGTCGTCGCCATCGACGGCGGCGTGGGGACGCTTTCGGAACTCGGGTTCGCGGGCGTCTTCGATCGACCCGTGGCGGGACTGGGCACCCACGAGGTCGCGGGCGTCGAAGCCGTCGACTCGCCGGCGGCGGCGGTGGACTACGTCGAATCCGACTCGTCGGACCCGCGCTGAACGTCGACCGGGACCTTCAGGTCGATCACTGGACTGCCGTCGGCCATATCGACGCCACCGAGTCGGAGGCGGCCAGCCTCGTGGTCGACCGACAGTACCCGACACTCCGTGACGCAGACGGGGTTGGGGCGAGCGGGCGACCGCGACGTGAACACGCCGCGGGCGGGGTTCCGATCCAACGTCAGCACCGACCGATCGGCGCGGTCCGCCCACCAGACGACGACGACACGGTCGCCGTCGAAGCCGGTCAGCCCGTCGTGGTACGCCGGATCGAGTTCGACGACGCCCTCGGCATCCTCGTGAAACCCCTGGCGGGGCGCCTCGCTCGTCGTTTCGTAGGGCGTGTAGACGGTGCCGATGGGGTCACACTCCATACCGGGACGGTGGCGGGGCGGGGAGAAAAGCGTGGCCGCGATCACCACGTCCCGTGGAACGTATCGAACGAGAGGGAGTCGAGAGGTTCGTCGCCGACGGCGATGCGGTACTCGCCCGGCGTGAGCATGGGTTTGTGGAACTGCGGGCCATCGTCGGTCGTGATCCGGGGGCAGCCGGTGTTGACGAAGGCGTCCATATCGAAGTTGCGCAGGCGGTCCGGCGTCACCTCGTCCATCGTGATGAGGTAGGCGTCGTCGTTGTCGGCCACGATCTCCTCCGCCATCTCCCAGCGCCCCTGTCCGATCTTCGTACAGAAGATGACGCCCCACTTCTCGGCGTCCATCGCGCGGTGGACGGCGCCGTAGCGCTGTTTCATGAACTTCTCCGTGTCCGCGACGGTGACGACGTTG